>Ga0134124_10001488_pt1 | contig 18891 bp, 17 predicted proteins | sample KB304_FD_96880 | JGI IMG/M metagenome (GOLD analysis project Ga0134124, IMG submission 96880) | Terrestrial soil microbial communities without Nitrogen fertilizer from Kellogg Biological Station, Michigan, USA - KB3-0-4 | ecosystem: Environmental > Terrestrial > Soil > Unclassified ...
CGCGATTCGGCGAGCTGCGGGGGCTGCCGCGCCAACGGGTTGCGGTTGATCTGCGCGCCGCGGCGGCCTCGCTCCGCAGTGCGCGCTATCTGCGCATCGGCGGCGGGCCGCCGCCGCCGCAGTGGGATCCCTTGAGCGGCTTTTACCCGGTACGCGACGGCTGGATCAGCATCCACTGCAATTTCCCGAACCACCGCAACGCCGCCCTGGAGGTGTTGCAGGCAGAGGCAAGCCGGCAAGAAGCGGAAAAGAAGAGCGCCGCCTGGTACGGCGAAGCGCTCGAAGACGCCATCCACGCCGCCGGGGGCTGCGCCGGGTTCGTGCGCAGCGCGGCCGAGTGGCAGCGGCACGCGCAGGCGCAAGCGGTCGCGGCGCGGCCGCTCATCGAGATCGTGCGGACCGCGGACGCGCCGCCTGAAAAAGTACCGAAAGGCGCAAGGCCTCTCGGAGGGATCCGCGTGCTCGACCTGACCCGCGTGCTCGCGGGCCCGACGTGCGCGCGCAGCCTCGCCGAGCACGGCGCCGACGTGCTGAAGATCAGCGCCGCCCACCTGGCCGATTCGGGCCCGATGGACGTCGATACCGGCATCGGCAAGCTCTCGGCGCGGCTCGATCTCAGGTCCGGGGACGACCGCGCGAAGCTCGAGCGCCTGGTCGCGGAGAGCGACGTCTTCTCGCAATCGTATCGACCCGGGACGCTCGCGGCGCGTGGCTTCTCGGCGGAGGCGCTCGCCGCGCTGCGCCCCGGCATCGTGTGCATATCGCTCTCGGCATGGGACACCGCCGGGCCCTGGCGAGCGCGGCGCGGCTTCGACAGCATCGTGCAGTCGGTGAGCGGCATGGCGGCGCTCTCGGCCACGGACGGCAGGCCGCAATACCTTCCCGTGTCGGCGATCGATTACGTGAGCGGCTACCTGATGGCCTTCGGCGCCACCGTGGCGCTCGAGCGGCGTGCACGCGAAGGCGGCAGCTGGCTCGTGCGAGTGGCGCTAGCGCGCGTGGGTCAATGGATCGTCGACCGGGGCCTCCTTCCCCAAAGCACTCTCGACGAAGTACCGGCAGAGCTGCCAGACCAGGAGCTGCAGGCGCTGATGGGCGAGATGGAGACGCCGGCCGGCACCATCCGGTATTTGCGGCCGGTTGTGCGGCTTTCGCATACGCCGCCATACTGGAGCCGGCCGCCAGTGCCGCTCGGGACCCACGCCGCGGCGTGGCCGTAGGGACATGATCGAAAGCATTGCTGAACGCGTGAATGCCGACCCGGCGATCATGCGCTGGGGCCGGCACATGAACGAGACCTTCATGCTCGAGGTGGGCGACACTCAGTATCTCGTCACCGTGGCGGCGGGCCGGATCGAGAAAGTGGAGCGCGGCCCTTTCGTCATGCGCCCCTGGCGCTTTGCCATCCGCGCCAGCGCGGAGCACTGGGAGAAATTCTGGCGCAATCCGCCGCCGCCGGGCTGGCACGACCTCTTCGGGCTGCTGCGACGCGGCGAGGTGGCATTCGAAGGTGACCAACGGGTGCTCATGGCGCACCTGCTCTACCTGAAGCTGGTTCTCGCTTCGCCCAGGAAAGCGCAATGAAGCTCGAGCCGATCGTCGGCCGCTACGCGCACATCGAACTCGAGGGCCGCGAGCACCGCGTGTACTTCGAGGAGGCGGGCGAAGGCGTTCCGCTGCTCTGCCTGCATACCGCGGGCTCCGACGGCCGGCAGTACCGGGCGGTGCTGAACGATGCCGAGATCACGCGCGGCTACCGGGTGATCGCGTTCGACATGCCCTGGCACGGCAAGTCTTCGCCTCCCGCGGGCTGGGAAAACGAGGACTATCGCCTGACGACCGCGCGCTACACCGGCATGATCATGAGCGTGGCACGCGCGCTCGGCCTCGAGCGGCCGGTGGTCATGGGCTGCTCGATCGGCGGCCGCATCGTGCTCGACCTGGCGCTTCGGCACGCGCGCGAATTGCGCGCCCTGATCGGCCTGCAGTCGGGCGCTTTCGTCGAGCGCTATTACGACCCGGCGTGGCTCGATCATCCCGAGGTGCACGGCGGCCGGGCCTGCGGGGCGGTGGCGTACGGACTGATGTCGCCGCTCAGCCCGCGGGCGGAGGTCTGGGAGACCGCCTGGCACTACATGCAGGGCGGGCCAGGCGTGTTCACCGGAGACCTGCACTTCTACCAGGTCGAGGGCGACGTGCGCGGGCGCATCGGCGGGATCGACACCTCGGTGTGCCCGCTTTACCTGCTTACCGGCGAATACGACTACTCCGCGTCGCCCCGGGACACCCAGGCCATCGTCGAGCGCGTCCGGGGCGCGAAGCTCACCGTCATGAAGGGCCTCGGGCACTTCCCGATGAGCGAAAACCCCGCGGTTTTCCTCGACTATCTCAGGCCGGTGCTGCGAGAGATTCTCGGCTAGGCCATGGGAAACACCCATTACGCGCGGCCCCTCCCGTGGTGTCGCTGTTTGCACTACATGGCTCGTCGAACGAATTGCCTGCGCGATTGCGCGAGTAGACTTCCGGCCCCGTGGCCGAATCGACAGACCCCCAAGAAGGGCCGATGCACGGTTTTGCTGACCGCCCGCAATGGCCGGCTGGCGCCGACGTGTCGATGTGGTTCACGGTCAGGCAGGTCGATAACTATCTGCGCGCGGACGTGTACGGCAGGGAGACGGCCGAGGAGACACGCCGATTCCTGCAGGCCGTGGCCGGCGAAGCGCAGAAGAGCGGGGTGGATCGAGTGTTGATCTCGGTCCATTCTTCGCGGCCGATCTTCCGTGTGCAGCAGTACGGCCTTGCGGAATTCCTGGAGGCCATCGCTTCGCGCCCGGCGCATCGCATTGCCACCGTCGCGGACAGCTTCGAAGGCCGACTAGCCCAGCAGTACGTCGTGCGAATCGCTCGGGCGCGCAGACTGAACGTGAGGAGCTTCAGCTCCGAAGAAGCCGCCGCCGCGTGGCTTCAGAGCGAGTAGGGGAGCTCGGCGCTGCGGGCGAGCAGGCTCACTCGACGACGATGTTGCCCTCGCGCGCGACGCGGCGCCACTTCTCGTAGTCGGCGCGCACGAACGCGTCGAACTCGACCTGGCTCGAGTCGATGATCTCGACCCCCATGCCGCGGTAGCGCTCGCGGACAGTATTGTTTGCAAGCGCCTTCTTCAAAGAAGAATAAAGCTTGTCGAGCACCGGGCGGGGCGTCCCGGCCGGAACGAACAGGCCGGTAAAGGTGCTCGCCTCGTAACCCTTTACGCCGAGCTCGTCGAGCGTCGGCACGTTCGGCAGGAGCGGCGAGCGCGTGCGGGAGGTGATGGCGAGCGGCTTGATGCGGCCTTCGCGGATGTGGCCGATCGAGGCGGTGAGCTGGTCCATCATGCTCTCGACCTGGCTGCCGAGCAGGTCGGTGATCGCCGGACCGCTCCCCTTGTAAGGGACGTGCAGCAGCTTGACGTCGGCCATGCGCATGAAGAGCTCGATCGCGAGGTGATTCGACGAGCCGCTCCCGGCGGAGGCGATGGACAGCTGCCCGTTCTTGGAACGCGCGAGCGAAACGAATTCCGCATAGGTGGAAACAGGGGTCTTCGGCGCCGCGGTCAGGACGATGGGCACCGACTGGATTCCGCCCACCGCGACCAGCTCCTTGACCGGGTCGTAGGGCAGGGTCTTGAACACCGCGGGCCCGGCAGTGATGGTGCCGCTCGAGCCGAGCAGCAGCGTATAGCCGTCGGGCGGCGACTTGGCCACCGCCGCGCTGCCGATCGTCCCGGCGGCGCCGGCGCGGTTGTCGACGATGACCGGCTGTCCCAGCGCTTGGCCGAGCGCCGGCGCGACCGTGCGCGCCGTGATGTCCACGTTGCCGCTCGGCGGCCAGGGCACGACGATGCGCACCGGGCGGGTGGGGAACTCCTGGGCATGGACCAGCAAGCTGGTGGCGAGAATCGTGATGCCGGTGACGAGTCGTTTCATGACCTAGGGTTCGGAGATGGACACTACTTGGCTGGTGTCGCGCCATTCACGCGGATCAGCTTGTGGCCCTCGGAGCTCCGCACGAACCGAAGAAAGCGTGCGACGGCGGACGACGGCGGGGACCAGGTGACGAAGAAAATTTCGCGAACCATCCCATAGCGCTTGCCCTCGACATTCTCGGCGCTAGGCGCAACACCGTCGATGCTCAGGGAGCGCAGCCTGCCCTGGCTTTCCGCCACCACAATCGGCGACGTGATGCCGATCGCACCAGGCGTGGCCGCTAGGGCCTTCCCCATAGGTCGTGACTGTCCGATGATGTGGGCTACCGCCTCGGTTCGACGCAGGCGTCTGAAGCATTCGATGGCGCTTCGGACGATCTGCGTGTCCATGTGTGTACGCGGCGTGAAGTGCGGCGCGATCGCAAGGTCCGGGCCGCCGAGCGACTTCCAGTTCGAGACGAGACCGTCATAGACATCGCATAGCTGGCGTCTGGTCAAGTCGCCTAACGGCACCCCGGAATTGACGGCAAATACCACCGCGCTTCTGGCAACCTTATGCGCAACCATTCCCTCTTTTGATATGAACGCGGTGTTGATCCCGTTGCTCACCACGGCGATATCGAGCTTGCCTTGAAGCAGTGCTTCCAGCCGCAGGTCTCCCAGGTTCCTCTCGAACACGAACCCGACATCGCGAACGCGGAGCTCGAAGTCTTTGGCGAGCGCGGCCACCAGGGGCATGACCACGGCCGGTCCATCGATGAGGAGCTGCTCTCTGGGCTGCGCATGCACGCTGGCCAGATGAAGCACCGCCAACAGGGGGACGGCGATCTGTTTCAGCGGGCGCAGCGACATCGGTCTTTCCTTTCGAAACCCGCTTCGATCGTCACTCCGGCTTGGCGCCCGAAATCCGCACCACTTCGGCGTACTTCGCGACCTCCGCGCGCAGGAGCTTCGTGAATTCGTCGGGCGTGTTGCCGACGGGGTCGGCGCCTTGGTCGACCAGCCGCTGCTTCGTATCCGGCGCGCGCGCGGCGCGCGCCGTGGCGTTGCCCAGCGCCGCCACCGTTTCCCTGGGCGTTGCCGCGGGCGCAAGGAGCGCATACCACACCGGGACCTCGACGCCCTCGACGCCGGCCTCCTTCAGCGTCGGCACGTCCGGCATGAGGTCGGACCGGTGCGGGCCGGCGACGGCGAGGGCGCGCAGGCGACCGCTCTTCACGTGGCCGAGGATGGCGGGGACGTTGGCGAAGCTGAACTGCACCTCGCCGGCGACGACCGCGGTGAGCGACGCTGCCGTGCCCTTGTAGGGAATGTGCACGATCTGGGTGCCGGTCCTGACCTTGAATACTTCGCCCGCGAGATGCTGGGTGGTGCCTGACCCCGCGGAGGAATAGTTGAGCGCGCCCGGCTTCGCGCGAGCCTGCGCCAGGAGCTCGGCCACGCTTGCGCCGGCGCTCTGGTGGGCGACGAGGAGGTTCGGGCTCTCGGCGAACACCGACACCGGCGCGAAGTCGCGCAGCGCATCGAACGGCAGGCTCTTGTAGAGCGACATGTTGATCGCGAGCGCGGTGGTGGTGAAGAGCAGCGTGTAGCCGTCGGGCGCCGCCTTCGCCACCAGGTCGGTGGCGATGTTGGTCGCGGCGCCAGGGCGGTTTTCGACCACGAACTGCTGTCCCAGAAACTCCGAGAGCTTCGGCGCGAGGACACGCGCCGTGATGTCGGTGCCGCCGCCAGGCGGGAACCCGACCAGCATGCGCACCGGGCGGCTGGGATAGGACTGGCACAGCCCATTCCCAGCGCTCAAAAAAATCAACAGGAAAAAAACTCCAAACCGGTGCATCGCCGCTCCTCCTGCGGCGATGTTAGTTTCAATGCCGCAGGAAGGCCAGCGCCGGCGTGAAGTCGACGCGGCGCAGCTCGTGGATGCGGCCGGCGCGGAACTCGCCTTCGACGAGCTCGTAGCCCATCAGCGCGAGGACGCGGCCCTTGAGGAAGAGCGGCCGCGAGTTGCCGTACCAGTCGACGCACGAAGCGCGGCAGCCGTCGTTGTTGCCGCCCGGGCGCGAGTCGAGCGCGCCGACCTCGGTCAGCTTCAATTGCTGGTTCGACAGGAAGAGCACGGAAGCGGACTCGCGGCGAAGCTGGCGCACGGCCGACTTGCCGGGACCGACGATCGGGAGGCCGAGCAGCCCGTCCGCGGCGTTGTAGAAGAACCCGTGGCTGCGAGTCTCGCCCTGGCTGGCGTTCGCGCGCACGTAGCGCCCGGCGGCCGAGGGTACCCGCCCCAGGCGCAGGCTGGTGAAATGCAGGTCGCGCCCGTCGCTTCCGACCAGCACCGCGTCGTCGCCCAGCGCTTCGATACGGTCCACGCCGTGCTCGAGCACGATCTCGTGCGCCATCTCCTGCCGGGCGTAGCGCACTGCGTAGGCGCGCGGATCGTCGACGCCTTGCGGCCGCCTCCAGCCCGCGCCGGCGCCGTAGAGGAGATATTCGCCGACGAAGCGGTTTTGCAGCGCATGGCCCGCCACGCCCGGGAGGCCGCGGTAACTGCTGCGCGGCGCGCTGTCGCGGCCGTCGGAGAAGCTCGTCAGAGGCACACGCAGCAGGGCCAACTGACCTGAATGAAACTCTGAAGAAAACATCCCGTCCCCGCGTCCGTTCGAGCGCACCAGCACGTTCAGGTAGCCATCGCCGCCTTCGAGGAAGGAGAACTGGTCGATCGGCGTGCCGCTCACCCTGAGGGCGCTCGGCGCGCCGCCGTCGAGCGGGATGCGGAAGAGCGACGAATTCGCCGCCCACACGAACACCGAGCCGGGCGAGACATAGAACACGCGTCCCGCCGGACCGAGCACCGCGGTACTCTCGCACGCAAGATCGCGCTGCGCGAGGTCGCAGATCGACACGCTGTGCAGCGCGACACCCTGCGACGGGTCCAGCGCCTCGTCGGCGCGATAGATGCGCGACGCCGGCGCGATACGCTTGAATTCCTCCGGCCATCTGCGCGCCGCCGGAAACTGCGCGAAGGGATCGGCGCGCCCGGGGTTGAGATAGAGCGGCGTGTAGAACACGAGCTTGCTGCCGATGAGCCGGCTCGCGTAGTTGCGCGAAGAGTAATAGTCGTTCGAGCGCAGGTGATGGGTCGAGCGGTAACGGAGCTCGCCCGCCGGTGAGAGATCGAACAGCGCGACCTCGGTGCCGCCCCGGGCGTAGCTGTAGCCGATCACCACGACGGTGTCCTGCCAGATCAGCATTTCGTCGTACCACGCGCCGCGCGGATCGATGTCGGGACCGAACGCGTCCACCGCCGACACCGGCCTGAGCCCGCCGGCCTCGACCGTGAAGAGCCGGCCGCGCCGCAGGATCACGAGATGCTCGCCGTGGAGCTTGACGATGCCGCCTTCGTCGACTCCGGCGTGCTGGACATTGGTGATCGAGTCGGCGGTGCTTTCCGCGGCCTTGGCCGCCGGCGCGGCGGCGGGCGCGGACTGGAGCGCGCCCGTTACTTGCTCGGCGCGCCTCGCCTGGTACCGATCGGCCCAGCTCAGGAGCAGCGCCCTCAGCTCGGCTTCGCTGGCGAAGGGCTTCAGGGTCGCCTTGGGCGTGGTGGCGCCGACCGGCAGGACGACGATGCAAAGCAGACTCAGGATGAAAAGGCGCAAGGCGGGCATGACGGTCCTCCGTTGTTGTTTCGCTCCCCGGCTTTAAACGCGTGCCGCCCGCCAAAAGGGTTAAACGCCGGCGCTTCTATAATGGCCTGCATGAAAAAGCGCACTTTCCTGGAACTTGGGATCAAAGCCACTGCAGGGGTTGCCGTCGCGGGAATCCGCATCCTGCCCGCCAGCGCTCAAGGCAAGTTTCCGGACCGACCCATCCGCCTGGTGGCGCCTTTCGCGCCCGGCGGTGACGTGGACATCATCGCCCGGCTATGGGCCAAATACGCGGCACCGCACCTCGGCGGCGGCACGATCGTGGTCGAGAACAAGCCGGGCGCGGGTGGGGCGATCGGCGCAGCCGAAGTGGCGCGTGCGCGAGGGGATGGCTATACGCTGCTATTGGGCAGCACCACGACCCAGATCATCAATCCACGCGCGTCGACGAACCCGCAGTACGACGCTCTCAAGGACTTTGCGCTCATCAGCATGGTGAGCATGAACCCCACGTGCATCATCGTGAATCCCGGCGTGCCGGCGCAGTCGTTGAAGGAACTGGTCAGTCTGGTCAAGGCGAATCCGGGCAAGTATTCGTACGGTTCAGCGGGTTCGGGCACCATCACCAACCTGACGGGGGAGCTGTTCAAGCTGCAGGGCGGGCGCCTGGAGATGCAGCACGTGCCCTACAAAGGCGGCGCTCCCGCGATGCAGGACCTGATTGCCGGCCATGTCCCGATCATCACTCCGATTCTGACCTCGGCGGTGCTGGCGCAGCATCGCGCCGGCAAGGCCCGCATCCTGGGCGTGAACAGCGACAAGCGGCTGAAGGCGGCGCCGGATATCCCGACTTCGATCGAAGCTGGTATTCCGGACATGAAGGTCCAGGTTTTCAACGCCGTGTTCGCTCCGGACGACACGCCGCGCGAGGCGGTGCAGGCGCTGCGCGAGGCGACGCGCAAGGTGCGCGCGGAGCCCGCGTTCCTGCAGGACCTGGAAAAGGCCGGCGCCGAGCCGTTCTCGGATCCGAACGAAGAGAAGTTCCTGGCCGAAGAGGTCGCGCGATGGACGCAGGTCATCCAAGCCACCGGATTCAAGGTTCAGTGAACCCGCTGGACCTGCGGCTGTGGCTCGCCGAAGCGCAGAAGCTCGGCGAGCTGAAGGAGGTCCACGGCGCGGACTGGAACCTCGAGCTCGGCGCCATCAGCGAGCTCAACGTCAAGAAGGACGCGCCCCCTGCGCTGCTCTTCGACGAGATCAAGGGCTATCCCAAGGGCTATCGTGTGCTCACCTGCAGCACGAGCAGCCCTGCGCGGCTCTCTTCAATTCTAAGACTCGGAGTGGAGCGTAGCCATCGGGGGTTGGTGGAGAAATTAAGAGGTAAGCCGGCGCAATGGCAGGCGGCGGCGAAGGGCTTCAACGCAGTGGAAGTCAAGAGCGGTGCCGCGCTGGAGAACATCCCGAAAGACGTCGACGTGCTCGCATTCCCATCGCCGCTGTGGCACGAGCTCGACGGCGGGCGCTACATCGGGACCGGCTGCTCCGTGGTGACGCGCGACCTCGATTCGGACTGGATCAACGTCGGTACCTACCGCGTCCAGGTCATCGACAAGACCCACGTCGCGCTCGACATGGTGCCTGGCAAGCACGGTCGCATCCACTATGAGAAGCACAAGGCGGCAGGCAAGCGCTTCCCCGTGGTGATCGTGTGCGGCGCCGATCCGCTGGCGTACCTCATCTCCAGCATCGAAGTGCCGTTCGGGATGTGCGAGTACAACTACATCGGCGCAATCCTGGGACAGCCCATCGCAGTGCTCAAGGGAGAGAAGACCGGGCTGCCGTTCCCCGCGGCCTCCGAGATCGTGCTCGAGGGGCACGTCGAGCCGAGCGACGAGCGGACCGAAGGGCCGTTCGGCGAGTTCCACGGCTACTACCCGGGTAAGGCGGGGAAGGCACCGGTCGTCACCGTGGAAAGAATCTATTTTCGAAATAGCCCGATCCTGGTGGGTTCACCGCCAGCCAAGCCGCCCAACGACTACTCGTACTCGAAGGCGGTGATGCGCTCGGCGCTGCTGATGGACGCGCTCGTCGCCGCCGGCGTGCCCGACGTGCAGGCGGTGTGGGCGCACGAGATCGGCGGCGCGCGCATGTTCAACGTCGTCGCGATCAAGCAGCGCTACGCCGGCCACGCGCGCCAGGCCGGCCATATCCTCAGCCAGTGCGGCGTCGGCGCCTACATGTCGCGCTATTCGGTGGTGGTCGACGAGGACATCGATCCGGCGAACCTGCAGGAAGTGATGTGGGCGGTCGCCACGCGCACCGATCCGGCGATCGACATCGACATCATCCAGCGCGGCATGGGCTCGAAGAACGACCCGATGTTCGTCGCCTACCGCTACGATGCGCCGTTCAGCTCGAAGGCGGTGATCGACGCCTGCCGGCCGTGGGACCACCTCCACGAGTTCCCGCCCGTTGCCGAAGCAAGCAAGGAGCTGCAGGACAGGACCCGCGCAAAGTGGAAGGACCTGTTCTAGCTTCTACTCGTCGCCTTGGTTCTTCCGGTCGAGGCTGCGCACCTCGGTGTTCATCGGCAGGTCGCTGCGGCGGCGCTGCACCAGGGACTCTCCGGTCTTGAAGTAGTCGCCGGCGACGGCGAGCTGCGCCGCCTGCTCGAGCTCGTCGGACCATTCGCCGAGGCTGGTGCCGTACCACGGTGCCTGGGGCTTGAGCGCCGGCAGGCCGAGCTCTTCCCAGATCGCCTTCGCGCGCTCCATGTACTCGCGCTTGGGTAGCGAGATCGGCGGGAAGTCCTCCTTCATCGTGGCGTCGATCAGCACCGAGGCGTCTTCGCCATTGTTGCGCTTCGAGCGTGGGCCGTGGCCCTGGTCGCGATGCGGCACGATCTGCATGTCGAGCGCCGGGTTCGCGCGGTAGGACATCGCCCAGAGGAGCTGGTCGGCGTTGTCCGGATCGATGTCGTCGTTGATCGCGATGACGTACTTGCCGGTGGCCCGGTTCCACGAGATCGCGCCGTGCAGCGCGCGCCAGACCTCCGTGGTGGGGGTGTTTCTTTCAAGAACCACGGCGACGACCTTGCGCAGGTTCGTGAGCGGCTCGTGCATCGACACGCGCTTGACCCCGCGGATCGCGAGGGTGTTGCGGAGGAAGTCCGTGAACAGCGGCTCGAGCGCGACGCGCTTGATGAGGCTCGATTCGCTCGGCGTGACCTGCGAGATGATCGACGTGAGGATCGCGTCGCGCCGCCGCGTGACCGCGGTGACCTCCATGAAGGCGTTGTATTCCTGCAGGTTGACGTGGCCGTGCGACTCGCCGAAGGGCGCCTCGGGCTCGAGAAACTCGGTGTCGATCAGCCCCTCGACCACGATCTCGGCTTCCGCCGGCACCAGCAGGTCGACCGTCTTCGCCTTGACCACGTTGATCGGCATGCCGGCGAGCGCCCCGGCGACGTGCAGCTCGTCGAGCGTCTCGGGCACCTTCTGCGCCGAGGTGAAGGCGACGCACGGCGGCGCGCCGAGCACCACCGCCGCCGGCAGCTTCTGGCGCCGCTTCTTCATCTTTTCCCAGTGCGTATAGATGCCGGGACGCAGCTCGAGCGACGGATTCATGCCCAGGCGGCGCGGCGCCTTCACCTGGCCGCGGTAGATGCCCATGTTCTGCACGCCGCTGTCGGGGTCGCGCGTGATGTACTGCGAGAGCGTGGTGAACGGCGCGATGTCCCAGCCGGGAGTGGAGATCGGAATCGGAAGGCTTTCCAGCGCGTTGCCGTCAAGGGTTTTTCCTTGAAAAACCAGATCGTGGCAGGGCGCTTCTTTCACCACGTTGGGCGCGATCGGATTGGCGATCGCACGGCTCCAGGTTTCATTGATTTTCTCGAGCGGGCAGCCCATGCCCATGCGGTAGATCTCGCGGCTCGCGGCGAGCGCGCCCACCACCACCGGGATGTCGTAGCGCTTGCCCTTCGAGTCCACCACGTTGGTGAAGAGGAACGCCTTGCGCTCGCGCTCCTCGATGCCGCCGCGGAATTGCCAGCGCACCAGCGGATGCAGCTCCGTGTCCTTGTTGATGGGGCGCTCGACGGTGATCAGCAGGCCGGCGCGCTTGAGCGCTTCGAGGTGGTCGTGGAGATCCGGGTAGCGTTTGGTCATGGGTTTGACCCCCTGTGAAGGGGGTCGTGAGCCGCAGGCGAGCGGGGGGTTTGGTGTTTGGTATTGAAAGAGCGGAAGGCAAACCCCCCGCTCGTTTCACTCGCTCCCCCCTTCACAGGGGGGCAAGAGCAGCGGGCATTCATTCGACGGTGATGTTTTTCGCGCGCACGAGGCGCGCCCATTTTGCCTGGTCTTCGCGCAGCACGCGTCCGAGGTCCTCGGGCGTGCCGGCGACGATGTCGCAGCCCTGGGCCTCGAAGCGCTCGCGCATCGCCGGTTCGGCGAACATCTTCGCGAGCGCGCCGTGCAGGCGCTCGATGGCCGGCTTCGGCGTCGCCGCCGGCGCCAGCATCGCTACCCACGACTCGGTCGCGAAGCCCGGGTAGGTGTCGGCGATCGTGGGCAGCCCGGGGTAGAACTTCGAGGGCGAAAGCGAGCTGATGCCGAGCGCGATCAGCTTGCCGCTTTTCACGTATTGCGGGATCGGGCCGCCGCCCTGGATCAGCATCACCTGCACCTGGCCCGAGAGCAGGTCCTGCAGCGCGGGCCCGCCGCCCTTGTAGTGCACCGGAACGGTGTCGATGCCGGCGACGTCCTTGAACAGCTCGTAGGCGAGCCGGCTGGAGGACGCAGGGCCGGCCGAAGCGTAGTTGAGCTGCGCGCCGCGCTGCTTGGCGAGCGCCACGAAATCCCTCACGTTGTGCACGCCGAGGCTCGGATGCACCAGCAGCACCTGCGGATAGCGGCAGAGCTGCATCACCGGCGCGAAATCGCGGATCGGGTCCCACTTCAGGCTCTTGAAGAGCAGCGCGTTGCTCGCGAAGGTGTCGAAGGTGGCGAGCAGCGTATGGCCGTCGGGCGGCGATTCCGCGACCTGCTGCGTGCCGACGATCCCGCCCGAGGTGACCCGGTTCTCGACGATGAAGGGCTGGCCCAGCGTTTCGGAGAGCTGCGCGGCGACGAGGCGCGCCACCAGATCGCTCGCGCCGCCCGGGCTCGCCGGGACCACGATCCGCACCGGCTTGCTCGGATAGGGCTGCGCCGCCCCGGACAGGACCCAAAGAACTGCGGCACAGCCAAGCAGTGCGCGAAGCATCCACCTCTCTCCTCGAAACCGGGGCGGGCCCGATTGCGAGGATTAGAGCATGGCGCTACGTCAGCTTGAAAGTCTCCAGGATCCGTCGCGCTGGCGGCAGGCGGTTCCCTGGGTCGCTTCCTTCATGTTCCCTTGCTCGGTGAGGATGCTGTAGCGGCGGCATTCGACGCCTCTTCCGGCGGCAGGCACGAGCCCGACCGGCGTCATCGTGTAGTTGGCGCCACGCTGCGGGTTGTGCCACCTCACCGACTGCTTGAAGCTCGCGTATTCCATCGCCTGGGCGGCGCAGGCCTGGTCGGCGTCGTCCATCGACTTGCCGACCGCTCCACCCACCACCGCGCCGATGACCGCGCCGCCCACGGTGGTGACGACGCGCTCGTCGCCCCTGCCGATTTTCGATCCCACCACGGCGCCGACCGCGCCTCCAAGCACTGTGCCGATGACCTCCCGGTTGCACTCGATTTGCTGCGCCTGCGGCTCGGGCGGTATCGCGCGCGGCAGCGGCTCGCGGCCCTGCACCACCACACGCTGCGGGAAGGCGATGCCGCTGCAGTCGCCCCTCTGGTCGACCTTGGCGCGGCCGCTGCGGTAGCCGTATTCGTATTTGTACCGGCAGCTCGCATCGCGGAATTCGTACACGTAGCGCTCGGCGCTGTTCTCGAACCGGGTGTACGGGCCGGCGTCACGCGGTTCGCCCCTGTGGTCCCAGCCTTTCGCCCAGCCCTTGCCCGAGTGGCGCTCGTCGTCGTCGTCCCGATCGTGCTTCGCGAAAGCCGCCTGGCCCAGCGCGACTGCGACCGCCACGACAATCAGCACTCTTGTTCTTGTCCGCATGGATTCTTCCCGAGTTCTTATGCCGCCGATTCTAGGCGCGGCGCTCGGAAAACGCGGTGACGCTTTACCTCTCGTCGTCGATCCAGTGCTCGAGGCGCCCGAGTCCCTCGATCTCGATCTCGACCCGGTCGCCGGGCTGCAGGAATTCGTTGCGTCCGGCGCCGACGCCGGCGGGGGTGCCGGTGAGCACGAGGTCGCCGGGGTGCAGCGTCGTCAGGCTCGAAAGGTGCGCGACCTGCTCGGCGGTGGAAAAGATCATCTGGCTGGTGTTCGAGTCCTGCTTGAGGACGCCGTTCACCCACAGCCGGATCGCGAGGCGCTGCGGGTCCGGGACCTCGGCGGCGGGCGTGATCCACGGCCCGAGGGGGCAGCTGCCCTCGAAGCCCTTGTGCGCGGTCCAGTCGAAATGGAACGGGTTTCCCGGCGGCAGGGCGTTGCGCCGCGACAGATCGCGCGCCGAGAGGTCGTCCGCGATGGTGTAGCCCGCCACGCAATCGAGCGCTTTCTCGACCGGAACGTTGCGCGCCGGTTTGCCGATCACGGCAACCAGCTCGGCTTCCCAGTCGAGCTTCTGCGAGCCGCGCGGCCGTGCCACCCGGGAGCGCGGCCCGACCACGCAGGCGCGCGGCGGCTTCATGAAGAACCAGGGCTTCAGTCCGAGCGTGCGCGGATCCTGCGGCGGCGGCAGATTCTGCGCGCGCGCCATCTCGGCGACGTGGTCGGCGTAGTTCGCACCGGCGCAGTAGATGGCTCCGGGATAAAGCAGCGGAGCGTGCAGCGTCACCTCGCTCACCGGAATTCCTTTGCCCGTTGTTCGGAGCGAGCCCAGATCCGCTAGCAGCTCCTGAACGGTGGGGCGCGGCGCTTCGAAGACCTGGCCGTCCGCAAGCAGCCCGGCGCGCGGCGCGCCGTTGCCGAGGGAAAAGTTGACGAGCTTCATGCAGGCTCCTCCATCAGGTTGCGCAGTTCTTCGAGCACCGCGTCGGGAACCGGAATGCCGTCGCGGCGGCGCTGCTCGGCGGTCCGCCCGCCGCGCTCGCCAGGGATGAGGATCTCCATTCCTGGCTGCGGCGGCAAGGCCTTGATCGCGCGGGCGAGGCGTCCAGCCTGGCGCCGGAATTCCTGCGGGTCGACGAAGCGGCCGAGGTCGAGCGCGATCACGGCGCCGTTCTGGCGGTGGCGCGCGCCAAGCGCGGTCCGCTCGAGCGCCTCGGCGAGAAGCGGGTTGCCCGTGATGAGGCTCGTCATGCACTCGATCAGGAGCGAGAGCCCCGAGCCTTTTGCGCCGCCGAGCGGCAGCAGGATCGCGGCCGCTTCGGCGTCGAGCGTCGGATGGCCGTCCTTGTCGAGCGCCTGGCCTTCTTCCAGCGGGGTCCCGCTCCGCTTGGCCTGTCTGAGCTTTCCCATGGAGACGATGCTCGAAGCCATGTCGAGCGCGATCGGCCCGTGCTCGCCGGGAACCGCGAGCGCGAGCGGGGCGGTGGAAACGCCCGCCGCCCGCGCCCCGTGGTAGGCCATGTTCGCCGTCGACGACGAAAAAGCGATCGCCGCCATGCCGCGCTCCGCCGCCATGTGGGTGTAGTAGCCGAGCGCACCCGTGTGCGTGGTGGCGCGCACGAGGCAAACGCCGGCTCCTGCCTGCCGTGCCTTGTCCGTCGCCAATTCCATGGCTTTTTGCATGGCGACCGGTCCTGCGGCGCGGTCTGCCTCCAGGAGCACGCACGCGGCCGTTTCGTTGCGGCTCGTCATCGCAGGACGCGGATTGAGGTCCCCCACACGGAGGAAGCGGACGTAGGACGGAACGCGCAGCACGCCGTGCGTATCCATTCCCCGCAGGTTGGCAAAGACCAGCACCTTCGCTACGGTCCGGGCGTGCTCTTCGGACAAGCCTTCCGCGCGGAAGATGGCCGCGACCCAGCGTTCGAGCCGCTCGACGGAAATCGTCATCGATTCATGCGGGGAAGTAGCGCTTGAGCCAGTCGCGCACCACCGCCTGGACCATCGGGTTGTCGTCGCTGAAGAGGAAGTGGTCGACGTCGGCGAAAAGATGCAGGTCGGTAGGCTGGCCAGCGTGGGCGAAGAGGTCGATCGACTGCTCGGTCGGCGTCACGCTGTCGTTGGAGGGATGCAGGAGGAGGAGCGGGCGAGGCGCGATGCTGCCGACGACCTCGTTGGCCGTGAAGGCGTACATGCTCTCGACCACCTCGAAGGGAAATTCCAGGATCGAGCCGGCGGCGAGGTTGCCGCGCAACCCGGGGCGGATCGGCACGATGTCGTAGCGCGGCACCATCATGCGCTCGCCGCGCGCGGTGCGGCGCCGGCCTTCCTCCATCATCGCGCTGAAGCGCTGCCACGCCTCCGGCGAGGCGTGCTGCCTGCGGAACTTCTTCTCGCCGTGGCCCCAGCCGCCCGAGGAGATGCACGCCGCGACGCGCGGGTCGCTGCCGGCCGCGTAGACCGCGACCGCGGCGCCGAAGCTGTGGCCGAAGACCGCGATGCGCTTCGGATCGGCGTAGTCGGTCGCGGCGAGGAAGTCGAGCGCGCTTCTCGTGTCGGCGACCTGCTCGAGGCAGATGACGCGCCCACGTTCGCCTTCGCTCTCGCCGCAGCCGCGCATGTCGAAGCGCAGCGCGATATAGCCGAGTGAAGTGAACATGCGCGTAACGGTGCGCACCATGGGCGAATCCTTGTTGCTGCCGAAGCCGTGCAGCACGAGGAGCGCGGCGCGGCGCTCGCCGCGCTTCATGCCGTCGGGAAACTCGACGACGCCCGAGATTTTCAGCTGCCCTGAACTCCAATGAACGCGCTCTTCCATGATCCCGTCCGCTGTGGTCAACTCGTGCACAGGATACGTGGAGGAGGCTGCATGCGGTACGCGGGGTTCGCGTTCCTGGTCTGGATGCTCGTCTCGGGGCAGGCGCTCGCCCAGGCTTTCCCGTCCAAGCCGCTCAGGCTGGTCACGCCGTTCCCGCCCGGCGGGTCGGCGGACATCATCGCGCGCGTCACGGCGCAGGGCCTGAACGAGGTGCTGGGGCAGCCGGTGGTGGTGGAGAACCGGGCCGGCGCGGGCGGCGTGACCGGCACCGACTACGGGGCGAAGCAGGCGCCCGACGGCTACACCTTGATCCTGATTTCCGGCGCCTACCCGGTGTACCCGGCGATGCTGAAATCGATGCCGTTCGACCCGCTGAAGGACGTCGCGATGGTGTCGATGCTCACCTCCTATCCGTTCGTGATCAGCGTGGTGCCCGACTCACCGCTCAGAAGCTTGGGCGACCTGATCGCGCGCGCCAAGGCGAATCCGGGCAGGCTCAACTACCCCTCCTCGGGGATCGGGACGGTTCACCACCTTTCGGGCGAGCTCTTCAATGCGCTTGCCGGGACCTACATCGTGCATGTTCCCTACCGCGGCGGAAACGCGCCGCTCACCGAAATCCTCGCGGGGCGCGCCGATGTGCTGTTCGAGGCCATGACGCTGTCGATCGGGCAGATCCAGGCAGGCAAGCTGCGCGCGCTCGCCGTCACCTCGCGCGAGCGCTGGAAGGCGCTGCCGGAGACGCCCACTGCGCAGGAAACGCTGCCGGGCTACGAGGTGAACTCGTTCATCGGCCTCGGCGTCACCGGCGGCACGCCCGGCCCGCTCGTCGAGCGGCTGAACGCCGCGGTGCGCAAGGCGCTCGAGCAGCCCGACAGCCACAAGCGCTTCATCGAGCTCGGCGGCGAGCCGCTCGCCTCGAGCCCTGAAGAGATGCGCGGCTTTATCGCCGCCGAAATCGAGAAGTGGAAGAAGGTGGTCGCGGCACGCAATATCGAGAAGCAGTAATTCAACTCCAGGGCCCGAGGTAGACCTCGCCGTTGAACGCGTCGCTCGCCGCGGGCACGCTCTGCGGCCAGTCGGCGGGGTCGACTTTCGGGCGCAGGTGCGCGGGGCGCGGCTTTCCGTCCCAGCCGATCTGCTCCATGTAGTAATAGAGCTGGAGCGCGTGGCCGTCCGGGTCGATGGCGAAGGCCGAGTAGTCGATGCCCGGGGAGAGCTCGGGCGGCAGGTAACGCACGCGCACGCCCGCGCGCTGCAGGAAGGGCACCGCGTCGCGCAGCTGGCGGTAGTTGGCAACCTGCAGGCCGAACGACATGAGCGAGGTGCTTTCGCTCAGCTCGAGCTCCGCACGCAGGGCGCGCGGGTAGAGCGCCAGCGAATGGTGCTCGGTGTTCACGCGGAGGAACAGGCAGCGATGCCCGCGGTAGTTGATCTCCTCGGTGAGGGTGAAGCCGAGCTCGTCGCGGTAGAAGCGCAGGGCCACGTCGAGGTCGTGCACGAAGAGCCGGATCGGACCGATGCGCGCCACCTTGAACGGCCGCGCCATGAGGATGCCGCCGACGTCGAAGGTCTCTGCGGCCTCTTCGGCGCGCCAGCCGGCGCGCACGTCGAGGCCTTCCTTCAGCGCCTCGGCGATCTCGGCGTATTCGGAGCGATGCGGCAGGCCGGGCGGCTTGTCGTAGCGCTGTCGATGCAGCGCGTGCGGCTTGGAATAGCCGTCCCAACCGATCTGTTCGATGCCGTAGTACAGCTCGTTGATGTGACCGTCGGGATCGGGCGGATAGAAGTGCCAGTTCGAGCCGGGCAGGTCGCGCCCCTGCCGCAGCACCGGGTTGCCGCGGCGCTTGAACCATTCGAACCCGTCGACCACCTCGCGCAGGCTCGACACCTGCCAGGTCATCTGGTTGACCGTGAGCTCGGGGTACTTCCGGTAATGCGGATTCACCTGCGACATCACCCGGCGCGGAAAGAGCACGAGCGAATGGTGGTCGCCGCCGTGACGCGTGAAGTAGCCGACGCCGGGACCGTGCTTGCCGCGTTCTTCCGGCGGCAGACGCATCCCGAAGTCGATCGGGTCGGAGACGCGGAAACCGAGCATCCGGCAGTAAAAGTCCCGCGCCGCTTCGGGGTCGGCGGCATTGACGCCGAAATGCCCCAGGCGCAGGAGCTTGAACGGGCGCGGCAGCCGCACGCCGCCGACGTCGAATTCCTCTTCCATCTTCGCAGGCTCCGCCATGCCGTATCCCTCCTAGAAGACCGCCGGAATCCAGCGCTTAACCCGGGAACAATACTGCATGTAGGGCTCGCCGAAGCGCTGCGCGAGGCGCCGCTCGTCGCGCTGGACGCGAAACTGCAGCCACACCGCA
>Ga0134124_10001489_pt1 | contig 18881 bp, 16 predicted proteins | sample KB304_FD_96880 | JGI IMG/M metagenome (GOLD analysis project Ga0134124, IMG submission 96880) | Terrestrial soil microbial communities without Nitrogen fertilizer from Kellogg Biological Station, Michigan, USA - KB3-0-4 | ecosystem: Environmental > Terrestrial > Soil > Unclassified ...
CAGCGCGGTGCTGGCCGCGGCCTTCCTGCTGGTATTCGGCATTTTCCGCGCCCCGCTCGCGCGCGCCGGCGTGAAGTACCGCCAGGCCCAGGAACAGCGCTTCAAATCCGCGAGCGAGGCGCTTGGAGGCATCAAGGAAATCAAGCTCTATGGGCAGGAGGCGGCCTTCCTGGGGCGCTACGACCGGGCTTCCGAAAGCGTGGCCACCGCGGCCGCCACCAGTCACGTCGTCTCGCAGCTCCCCCGCTATGCGCTGGAGGTGGTGGCTTTCGGCGGCATCGTTGTCCTGGTCCTTTACCTGCTGTCCACCGCCGGCAGCCTCGACCAGGTGCTGCCGCTGCTCACCCTGTACGCCTTGGCCGGCTACCGGCTCATGCCGGCGCTGCAACAGATGTTCGCCGCCGCGGGCTACATGCGTTTTCACGCCAAATCGCTGGACGCGCTGACGGCCGACCTGCGCGACGACGCCGGTGGGAACGAGCCGCGCGCACCGCGCGTGCCGATGCAGCAGGCGCTGAAACTGGACGGGATCGGCTTTGCATACGAGGGCAAAGACGCGCTGCTCGACGGGGTGACGCTGGAGATTCCGGCCCGACGCACCGTGGCCCTGGTCGGCCCCACGGGCTCGGGCAAGACCACGCTGGTCGACCTCATCATGGGACTGCTGACGCCGCAGAGCGGTCGCCTGCTGGCCGACGGGGTGCAGGTCGATGCCGCCAATCTCGCCGGCTGGCAGCGCAATTTCGGCTACGTGCCGCAAAGCATCTACCTGGTCGACGACAGCATCGCGGCCAACATCGCCCTGGGCGTGGAGGCCGCGTCCATCGACATGGCGCGGGTGCGGCGCGCGGCGCGCATGGCCAGCCTGGACGGCTTCATCGAGTCCGAACTGCCGCAGGGCTACGACACGCCGGTGGGCGAACGGGGCGTGAGGCTGTCCGGCGGCCAGCGCCAGCGCGTCGGCATCGCCCGCGCCTTGTATAACGACCCCCCCATCCTGGTTTTCGACGAGGCCACCAGCGCCCTGGACGGCGCCACCGAGGCCGAGGTCATGGAGGCCATCACCGGCCTGGCCGGCACCAAGACCCTGATCCTGATCGCGCATCGCCTCTCAAGCGTGCGCGTTTGCGACAAGGTCTACCTCATCGCCGGCGGCAAGGTGGTCGACAGCGGCAGCTACCGCGAACTGTTCGACAACAACCCCACGTTCCGCAACATGGCGCTGATGCAGGACACCAGCGCATGAACGTCGCCGCGGTGATCGAGGCGAGGATGACCTCGTCGCGCCTGCCCGGCAAGGTGCTGATGCCGGCCGGCGGAAAGCCGCTGCTTGCGCACCTCGTGGAGCGCCTGCAGCGCGCGCCCTCTATTCATCGCGTCGTGCTCGCCACCACGGTGAACGGGACCGACGACGTCCTGGCGCAGTTCGCGAAGGACCACGGCATCGCCTGTCACCGCGGCAGCGAGGAAGACGTGATGGCGCGCGTGATCGGCGCCGCCGATTCGGTGGCCGCCGACGTGGTGGTGGGCATCACCGGCGACTGCCCGCTGATTGACCCCGTGCTGGTGGAACAGCTGGTGAGGATGTACCTGCACAACCGTTGCGACTACGCCAGCAACTGCGAAGTGCGCGGCTATCCCGAGGGCATGGACACCCAGGTGTACGCCCTGGCGGCGCTGAAGCGCTCGGCGGCCATGACCGGCGACGCGCTCGACCATGAGCACGTCACCTTGCACATGCGCAACCATCCGGAACTGTTCCGGCACCTGTACCTCGTCGCGCCGCAGGACCTGGCCTGGCCGGAACTGCACCTGTCGGTGGACGAGCAGCCGGACTATGTCCTGGTCAAGACCCTGATCGAGCATTTCGGCCCGGCCAACCGCTTTTTCGGCTGCCGCGACATCATCCAGGCGCTGCGCGCCCATCCGGAATGGGTGAAGATCAACGCGCACGTCCAGCTGAAAGGCGACCACTGATGCGCTTTTCCGCCGCGGTCATCGGATTGGGCAACATCGGCATGGGATACGACTATGACGAGCCGGACCGTGTCCTCACGCACTGCCGCGCCTTCGCCGCGCATCCAGGATTCGAGCTGGCTGCCGCCGCCGACCCGGACGCCGCGGCGCGCCAGCGCTTCATGCGCCAGTACGGCCGGCCTTGTTTTGCAAGCCCTGGCGAGTTGATGCAACACCTGCGCCCGGAGGTGTTCGCCATCGGGGTGCCCACCCCCCTGCACGCGGATACGCTGCAGCAGCTGCTGGACGCGCGGCCCAGGGCCGCGCTGTGCGAAAAGCCGCTGGCCCATAACCTGCCGGCGGCGCGCGGCATGGTGGAGACCGCCGCCGCTGCGGGCTGCGCCTTGGCGGTGAACTACATGCGCCGCTTCGATCCGGGTGTGAGCCAGCTCAAGGCCGCGATCGCGGACGGCGAGCTGGGCGAGGTGTACAAGGGCACGGCCTGGTACAGCAAAGGACTGAGGCACAACGGCACCCACATGATCGACCTGCTGCGCTTCCTGCTTGGCGAGGTCGAAGCGGTCAGTCTCGTTGACCGGGGCAGGCTGTGGGCGGGCATCGATCCCGAGCCGGACTTCAGGCTGCAATTCGGCGCGGCGCAGATTACGGTGCTGGCGGCGCGTGAGGAGTGCTTCTCGCACTTTCAGCTTGAATTGCTGGCTAGCCGGGGCCGCGTTTTGTATGCCGACGGCGGCGAGTCCATCCAGGTCTCGATTCTCGAGGGCACGGGCAGCGCACGTCTGGCGCCGCAGGCCGGCCGTTTTCGCGCGGACCTGGGCCGTTACCAGTGGCACGTGGCGCGCGCGCTGCACGCGCACCTCGACCACGGTGAAGCACTGCCCTCGGATGGCGTCAGCGCCCTGGCGACTCAGGAAACTGTTGAAAAAATTCTATCCCAGTGTGAGACAGCAGCATGACCCAGCTTGCCCTGTTCGGCGGCCCGCGCAGCATCGACCGCGAATTTCCGCGCTACAACCCCATTGGCCGGGAGGAGATGGCGGCTGCTCAGCGCGTGCTCCAATCCGGCGTGCTGTCCAAGTTCCTCGGCGCCTGGGATGCCGATTTTTACGGCGGGCCGGAGGTGCAGGGCTTCGAGCGCGAATGGGAACGGGCGTTCAGGACGAAGCACGCGGTCACGGTGAATTCCGCCACCTCCGGACTGATCGCGGCCCTGGGCGCGGTGGGCGTGGAACCGGGCGATGAAGTCATCGTCAGCCCCTGGACCATGTCGGCCTCGGCCACGGCCATCCTGGTGTGGAACGCCATTCCCGTGTTCGCCGATATTCAGTCCGATACATTCAACCTCGATCCCATTGCTGTGGAAAAAGCCATCACGCCGCGGACGCGCGCCATCATGGCCGTGGACATTTTCGGCCAGGCGGCCGACCTGGACGCGCTCATGGCCATCGCTCGCCGCCACGGCCTGGCCGTCATCGAGGACTGCGCCCAGGCGCCTGGCGCGTTGCATGGCGCGCGCTACACCGGCACCGTGGCCGACATCGGCGTCTACAGCCTCAACTACCACAAGCACATCCACACCGGCGAGGGCGGCGTGTGCGTGACCGACGACGCGCGCCTGGCCGAGCGCATGCAGCTCATCCGCAACCACGCCGAATCCGTCGTGGGCGACAAGGGCGTCACCGAGATCGACAACATGATCGGTTTCAATTTCCGCATGACGGAAATCGAGGCGGCCATCGGCCGTGAGCAGTTGAAAAAACTGCCGGCCCTGGTGGCCAGCCGCCAGGCGCTGGCGGCGCGGCTTTCGCAGGGGCTGGCCGGTCTGAAGGGACTGCAGACGCCGGTGGTGAGAAGCGGCAACACCCATGCCTACTACGTCTACCCCATGACGGTGGATGCCGCCGCGACCGGCGTGGGCAGGGATCGCCTCATCGAGGCCCTGGCCGCCGAAGGCCTGGCCGTGGGCGGGGGTTACGTGAACCTGCACCTGCTGCCCATGTATCAGCGGCGCATCGCCTACGGCAAGGGCGGCTATCCGTGGAAGGGCGGACCGTACCGGGGCGCGGTGGACTACTCCAAGGGCATCTGCCCGGTGGCCGAATCCCTGCATCAAAGCCGGCTCATGCACATCGGCATGTGCCAGTTCGACTACCGCGGCGAGGACATGGAACTGCTCGCGGCGGCGTTCCGCAAGGTGTGGGCGTCGCTCGACGCGCTGTGACCGGGAATGCCGCCCAGCCGCCTGCTCATCTTCGTCGAGGACGCCAGCCCGGCCAACTACGCCGCCCTGCTGCTGCCGGCCCTGCGTGAGCGGGGCGTGAGCACGACCGTGTGCGCCACGCGTATCGCCGCCGAACAGTTGCGCGCGCAGCACGTGGATTTCACGGCCACCGATCCCACCACGCACGCGGGCACTTTGATCGGGCAGGTGGGCGCCGGGGCGATTCTGGCGGGCACGGCCGAGAATCCGGATAGCCTGGGCCTGGCGCTGATTGATGCCGCGCGCGAGCGCCGCCTGCCCTCGGCGGCCTTCGTGGATGCCCGCGTCAATGCCGAAATCCGCCTGCGCGGCCGCGGCAATCAACCCCTGGCCCACCGGCCCGATTGGCTGCTGGCGCCGGATGCCTGGACGCGCGAGGCCTTCGTGAAGCTCGGATTCCCTGCGCGGCGCATCGAGGTGTGCGGGCACCCCCGCTACGACCATGTGCTCGAAATGAAGCGCCAATGGGGGCCCGCCGGCCATGCCCTCATGCGCGCCCGCCACTACGGGGACGCCGGAGACCGTCCGATCTGGGTGTTCATCAGCGAAGGCCGGCCGCGCTTCGATGTCGCGGCTGAGCCGGATCCGAGCGAATATCTTTTTCGCGGACGGGGTGCCCGGCGCCGCAACGCCGTGGTGCTCGAAGAAGTCCTGGACGCGCGCAACGGCGGGAGGCGCCAAAGCGGTTCTTCGCCGCCTTATTTCGTGTATCGTGCGCACCCGACCGAAGATGCCGCGGACTGGATGCCCTATTGCAACGAATTCGACCGCCTCAGCCGCGCCGAGCCGGCGCTGGAAGTGGTCTATGCCGCTGACCGGGTCATCGGCATGACCTCCACCCTGCTGCTGGAAGCGGCGCTGTTGGGCATGCCCTGCCTGGGCGTCATGCCCACGCGCGCCGACAGGCAACTGCTGCCGGGCCTGGGCGGACTGATTCCGGTGGTGGAAAACCGTGCCGAGCTCCAGGCTGCGCTGGACGCGGCGCCGAAGCCGGTGGATGCCGGGGTGGCTCTCCCCGAAGTTCCGGCGGGCGCGGTGGAGCGCGCCGCGGCGTTTGTTCAAGCGCGCTTGATGCACGGCTCCCCGGCCTGAAAATCGCGGTCATCATGTCTTCCCCCATCATCGAAACACCCCGCCTGCGTATCGAGCCGTTTCGCCAGGAACATCTCACCGCGCGCTACGTGGCCTGGCTCAATGATCCCGAGGTGGTGCGCTTCAGCGAACAGCGCCATCGTGCTCACACCCTGGAGTCCTGCCGTGAATACTGGCAATCTTTTGCCGGGACGCCGCATTTCTTCTGGGCCATGGTGGCCAAGGAAGCATCGCTGGGCCACATAGGCAACATGAATGCCTACGTCGACGCGCCGAACGGCGTGGCCGATGTCGGCATTCTTATAGGCGAACGGACCTCCTGGGGCAGGGGCTACGGCCTGGAAGCCTGGACGGCCGTGTGCAGGTTCTTGCTCGGCAGCGGGCTGCGCAAGATCACCGCGGGGACCCTGGCCACCAACACCGGCATGCTCACCATCATGGACAGGGCTGGCATGGTGGAGGACGGCCGCCGTGCGCTGCAATGCCTTTGGGAAGGTTCGCCCGTGGACATCTGCCACCGCGCCCTGTTTGCCGACCGATCGGGGCGCGCCGCAGCAGGGCCGGCATGAGAGGACTGCTGTGGAAAGTCCTTGGCCGGCTTTCGCATTACCTGCGATCCCTGTCCTGCGGGCCCGGCGAATCCGCCCTGGTGGCAGCCAACCGCGCTTTCTGGCCAAGCCAGTTTCCCGAACGCGGCACGCGCAGCGGCCGTTTCGTGCTGGTGGAGTTCCAGGCCAATCCGGTCATCGACCTGTACAACGCCTCGTTTGCCGCCATCACGGCCCAGGCGCGCGGCGAAACGCCGCTGTTCCTGGCGCGCTACTTCCACGATCGGGCGCGCGTCCGGGTGCTGCGTTCCTACCATCCCGCAGCAAAGATCGTCTTCACCAATGGCCCGGGGTTCTGGGCGGGGCGGGTGGCGGCACTGTTCCGCGCCTGGTCGGCCTACCGCCGCATCCGCAGCCCGGCCGAAATACTCGATTTCCAGGTCGACGGCATCCGCTTCGGCGACCTGATTTACGACAACATCCTCATCAAGGGCTACGCGACCATCCGCCGCGTCGACTACCGCTGCCTGATGGTGCTGTATGCCTTTTTTGCCGAGCGGCATGTTCTGCGCCGGATATTGAAGCGGCATCCCGTGGGCAGCGCCATTCTCAGCCACACCATCGGCCTCATGGGCGGGGTGTTCTCGCGCTACCTGGTGCAGCGCGGCGTCGAGGTGATCAACCGTGTGGGGGCCGACGAGATTCTGCTGGTGAAGTACCGCAAGCTCGCCGACATCGGCTTCTATCCGGCCAAGCCCGAGCCGCGCTATTTCGAGCGCATGATGAGCCTGCCCGACCACGTGGTCATGCCTCTGGCAGAGCGCTACATCGACCAGCGCCACTCCCAGGGCATCAAGCACATCGCGGTCGAACGCGCCTTCAAGCGCGACAGCCGGATTTTCTCCTCGCCGCGGGAATTCTGCGAACAGTACGGCCTCGACCCGGCCAAGCCGGTGGTGTTCGTCATGCTGCATGCCTTCAACGACCACCCGCACTCCCATTTCAACCGCCGCATGCTGTACCAGGACTATTACGACTGGTTCGAGAAGACCCTGGCCGTGGCGTGCCGGCAGCCCGGGGTCAACTGGGTGTTCAAGGAACACCCGGTGGCCGACTACTATCCCACCAAGGATGCAGATCTGGACGCGATGTTCCGCGATGTGCGGGAGCCGCACGTGCTGTGGCTCAACCGCCGTGCCGATTTCAATGCCTTCTCCATCCGCAACGTGGCCCACGCCATTCTCACCTGCCTGGGCACGGCGGGCATGGAATACGCCTGCTTCGGCATACCCTGCGTGCTGGCCGGCGAAAGTCCTTTCAGCGGTTTCGGCTTCACCGACGAGCCCGCCACCGTGGCTGACTACGAGCGCCGGTTGGAGACCATTGCCTCCATGCCCAGGCTGACACCCGACCAGGTGAAACGCGCCAAGCTGGTGATGTACTTCGAACTGGAGATGTGCAATGCGCTGCACTATCCGTTCTGCCGCTATTACAACTTCGACGAGGTCCTGGCGGTGAGCGCCGATTCCGTCCGGCGTGACGGCGCGCGCGCCCTGGAGACCACCGACCCGGCGGAATTTCGGCACATCATCGCGGTGCTGACGGATTTTCTGCGCACGCCCGGCTGGATTCAGTCCCTGAACTTCGAAAAGTACCCGTTCATGGCGGACGCGCTTGGGGCGCGAATGAGCGCCAGCGCGGGCGTGGCGCGCTGCGATGTGGATTAAAATGACGGTGTACGAGCCGTGCGTGATGGAGAAAACGGAGAGTTGGAAATGAAATGCCGGATTTGCGGCCGCGAGGCGCAGCCCTTCATGTCGTTCGGGCGCATGCCCATCGCCAACGGTTTCGTCACCCCCGGGCAGTTCAAGGACGAGTATTTTTTCGAGTTGGCGCCGGTGTTCTGCGAGGGCTGCTCGGGTTTCCAGATCCTGGAACAGCCCGCGGCTCAGCTCATGTTCCACGAGAACTACGCCTTTTTCTCCCGCACCTCGCGGCGCATGGCCGCCCACTTCGCGGATTTCGCCCGGTGGCTGCGGGGAAGGGTTGAGGGGGCGGGGGCTTCCGACCCCTTCGTGGTGGAACTCGGCAGCAACGACGGCATCATGCTGGAGCACTTCGCCAAGGCCGGCATCCGCCATCTCGGGGTGGAGCCCTCGGCCAACGTGGCCGCCGAAGCGCGCAGGCACGGCGTGGACTGCGTCACGGAGTTTTTCACGCCGGCGCTGGCAGGGCGCATCGCCGCCGAGCGCGGGCGCGCCGACGCCATCAGCGCGGCCAACGTGATGTGCCACATTCCCGACCTGCACGACATTGCGCGCGCCGCCGACAGACTGCTCGGTCCCAGGGGCATCCTGGTGTTCGAGGAACCGTATCTGGGCGACATGATCGCCAAGACCTCCTACGACCAGATCTACGACGAGCATGTCTACGTCTTCTCGGCGTTGTCGGTGTCGAACCTCTTCGAGCGCCACGGCTTCGAACTGATCGACGCCCTGCCGCAATCCACGCACGGCGGCTCCATGCGCTACGTGCTGGCGCGCAAGGGCGCGCACGCCAAGGCGCCAGCGGTGGCCGAAGTCGTCGCCCGCGAGCGCGCCCAGGGCCTGCACCTGCCAGAAACCTATGCCGGCTTCCGGCGCAATTGCGAGCGCTCGAAGGAGCAACTGCTCAAGCTGCTGCGGGACTTGAAGGCGCAGGGGCGGCGCGTGGCCGGCTACGGCGCCACTTCCAAGAGCACCACGGTGATCAATTACTGCGGCATCGACCCGAGCCTGATCGAATTCATCAGCGACACCACGCCCATCAAGCAGGGCAAGTTCACCCCCGGCGCGCACATTCCCGTGAAGCCCTACGAGGCTTTCTGCGCCCAGCCGCCGGACTACGCTTTGCTGTTCGCCTGGAACCACTCCCAGGAAATCTTCGACAAGGAAAAGGATTTCTCGGATAACGGCGGCAAGTGGATCGTGTACGTGCCGGACGTATCGGTCATCGGATGATTCCGGCCAGCAACCCGCAGGCGCAATTCCAGGCGCACAAGACGCGGATCGAAGCCGCCATCGCCCGCGTGCTGGCGAGCGGGCGCTATATTCTTGGGCCCGAAGTGGCCGCCTTCGAGCGCGAATTCGCGGGCTATTGCGGTACGAGCGAGTGCGTCGGCGTGGCCAACGGCACCGAGGCGCTGATGCTGGCCCTGCGGGCGCTGGGCATCGGGCCGGGCGACGAGGTCATCACGGTGTCGCACACCGCCGTGGCCACGGTGGCCGCCGTTGAACTGGCGGGGGCGGTTCCCGTGCTGGCCGACGTGGCCGAGGGCGGCTATTGCATCGATCCCGCGGCGGTGGAGGCGCTGGTCACGCCGCGCACCCGCGGCGTGATCGCCGTGCACCTGTACGGCCAGCCGGCCGACATGGAGGCGCTGCTCGCGCTCAGCCGGCGCCGCAACCTGCGGCTGATCGAGGATTGCGCCCAGGCCACGGGCGCGCTGTGGCGTGGACGGCGCGTGGGTTCCATGGGAGACGCGGGCTGTTTCAGCTTCTATCCCACCAAGAACCTCGGCGCCCTCGGGGACGGCGGTGCAGTGTGTTGCAACGATGCCGCGCTGGCCGCGCGGCTTCGCGCCCTGCGCGAATACGGCTGGGACGCGCACCGTTCAAGCCAGCTTCCGGGCGGCAACTCGCGCCTGGACGAGCTGCAGGCCGCCATACTGCGCGCCAAGCTGCCCTTTCTCGACGGGGACAACGAGCGCCGCGCCGGTCTGGCGGCGCGCTATGCCGAACAGCTCGCCGGCCTGCCGCTGCAACTTCCGCGGGCCGACGCGGATACCCGCCACGTCTATCACCTGTACGTCGTGGCCTGCGCGCAGCGCGACGCGCTGCTTGCGCATTTGCAGGGCCAGGGCGTTGGCTCCGCCATCCACTATCCGCTGCCGGCGCACCGCCAGCCTGCCTATGCGGGCCGCGTGCGCACGGGCGGCATGCCGCGCACCGAGCACCTGGTCGGGCGCATTCTCAGCTTGCCCATGTATCCGGAGCTTGGCGAGGGGGACCAGGACAGGGTGATCGCGGCGCTCAGGAGTTTTCCCTTCAGTGCCGCGGGCGCCGGGGCCGGATGAGGCGGACGGTGCTGCACATTGGGGCGAACAAGACCGCTTCAACCACGCTGCAGCGCGGGCTGTTCGCGCGCCACCCTGGGCTGCATTACCTGGGCGAAGACGGCCCGGGCTACTCCGACTACCGCGACCTGGTCAATTCCATGGTGGCCGACGACGACCTGTTCTTCGCGCATGCCGAATGCGCGCGGTTCTTCTCCGGCCATCGTAGCAGCGAACCGGACAAGACGCTGCTGTATTCCAACGAGGACATCATGACCAGCCGCGTGCCGGCGCAGTGCGCGCGGCGTCTCGCCGAGTTCCTTCCCGGCGCCAGCGTGCTGCTGGTGATACGCAACCAGCTCACCGCCGTGCCGTCGTTTTACGCCAGCCATGGCGCCCAGCTCAAGCCCGCGCCGCCGCGCCACTTCCGCCGCCACGTGGCTTTCGACGACTGGATGAACCACTGCACCCTTTTCATCAACTACAGTCCGCTGGCCAGCTACTTCTACCATCGCTTCGCCGAGCTGTACGGTGGACTGTTCGGCCGCGACCGTGTGCACGTGCTGTTGTTCGAGGAGTTCCTGCAGGACCGCCGGGCGTTCATGGGCAAGCTGTGCGGCGTCCTTGGCATTGACGCCGGCGAAGCGGCGGCGCTGCTGGAAGGCGCCCACGAGCGCAGGCGCACCACGCAGCGCGCCTACGATTTCAACCGCTTGCGCAGCCGCTGGTTCTGGAACCTCGGCCTGCCGCGGTTTCCCGGACGCGCCGCGCTGCAGCGCGGCTGGCAGCGCTACCTGGCCGGAGGGCCGGGGGTACATGTTCCGCTCGATGAGCACTGGCGCCGCCGCATCGTCGAACTGTATGCCGCCGACAACTCGCGGCTGGCCGACGCGTACAATTTACCGCTTTCGCGCCACGGCTATCCCCTGGCCTGACTGCCCAAAGGAGCATTCCTTGAACATTGAAATGGCCGGTCCCTGGCTGACCAAGCTGGAGGAAGACACTGTGCTCGACGCGGTGCGCAACGGCTGGTACGGCCCCAGAAAATACTGGTACGTCGAGGCCTTCGAGGCGGAGTTCGCCCGCTACCACGGCCGCAAGTACGCACTGATGACGCCCAACTGCACCACCGCCATCCACCTGCTGCTGCTCGGCCTGGGCATCAAGGCCGGCGACGAAGTCATCGTGCCCGAATGCACCTGGATTGCGAGCGCCGCCCCCATCACCCATGTTGGGGCGAGCACGGTGTTCGCCGATATCGACCCGGTGCACTGGTGCATCACGCCACAATCCCTGGAAGCCGCCATCACGCCGCGCACCAAGGCGGTGATCGCCGTGGACCTGTACGGCAACATGCCCGACATGGACAGCCTGCTGGAATTGGCGCGGCGCCGCCGCATTGCCTACATCGAGGACGCCGCCGAGGCGCTGGGCTCGGTGTACAAGGGCGCGCGCGCGGGCAAGTTCGGCGTCGGCTCGGTGTTCAGCTTCCACCGCACCAAGACCCTCACCACGGGCGAGGGCGGCATGCTGCTCCTGGACGACGACGCGCTGTTCAAGCGCTGCAAGTTCCTGCGCGACCACGGGCGCGACGAAAAGCAACACTACTTCAATACCGAGGTGGCCTACAAGTACATGCCTTTCAACGTGCAGGCGGCGCTGGGCTATGCCCAGTTCCAGCGCGTCGAAGAACTGGTGCAGCGCAAGCGCTGGATACTGGAGTCCTATAAGCAGGCCTTTGCCGGCGTTCCAGACCTGCAGTTCAACCCGGAACCGCCCGGCGGCGTGAACGGCGTGTGGTGCAGCACCCTAGTGTTCGGCAAGTCGCACAAGCTGGACAAGGCCACGGTCATGGACAGGTTGCAGGCCAAGGGCCTGCCGGTGCGGCCGTTCTTCTATCCGCTTTCCATGCTGCCGGCTTTTCCGGGGCGGGAGGAGGCGGCGCGGCGCGACCATCCGGTGGCCTACGACGTATCCAGCCGCGGCATCAACCTCCCTTCGCCGCTCAATATCACCGCGGCGGAAATCGCGGAATACGCGCGGGGCGTGCGCTCGGTGCTGGGCGCCTGAACGGGGCTGGCCATGGCGGAAAAACAAGCGAAACAGCCGGCCGACAAAACCACGGCCAAACGCGCTGAACGCGGCGCTAAAAGCGGCGGCAAAAGCATCGCTAGAGGCGTCCCGGCGCCCTCGCTGTGCGGCCAGAAAGTGCTCATCACCGGGGGGCTTGGTTTCATTGGCAGCAACCTTGCGCACCGCTGCCTGGAACTGGGCGCCCAAGTCACGGTGTTCGATTCGCTGGACCCGCGCTCGGGCGGCAACCTGCACAACGTGCATGCCATTCGCGGCCGCATCGAGATCGTGTTCCAGAGCGTGCTGGATTTCGGCCAGTTGGCGCGCTACCTGGACGGCAAGGACATCGTGTTCAATTGCGCGGCCTCCACTTCCCATCCTTTCTCCATGCGGGAGCCCTGGATGGACCTGGACGTGAACGGCGTGGGCGTTATCAACATGCTCGAAGCCGTGCGGCGCTACAACCGCGAGGTGAAGTTCATTCACCTTGGAACCAGCACCCAGCTCGGCAAGCTGCGCTACAAGCCGGCCGACGAGTCCCACCCGGAGTTTCCCACCGACATCTACTCCACCAACAAGACCGTGTCGGAAAAGTACGTGCTGGTGTATGCCAACGCCTACAACCTGCGCGCCGCGACCATCCGGCTGTCCAATGTCTACGGCCAGCGCGCGACCATCCACAGCCCGGATTTCACGTTCAACAACTACTTCGTCGGCCTGGCCCTTCAGGACAAGGCCATCACGGTGTACGGCGAGGGCACGCAACTGCGCAATGTGCTGCACGTGGACGACGCGGTCAGCGCTCTGGTGCTGGCTTCGCAATCCGAAAAGGTGAACGGGGAGACGTTTTTCGCGGTGGGCGACGACCACTACAGCGTGGCGCAGCTCGCGGAGGAAACGGTGAAAGCCATGGGTTCGGGCCGCGTGGAATACATTGCATGGCCGGGTACGCGCAAGGCCATCGAAGTGGGCGACGCGGTCCTGAGCAACGCCAAGATCAAGGGCGTGCTCGGCTGGGCGCCCACCGTCGCGCTGCAGCCTGGTCTGGCCAAGACCAAGGCCTATTACCGCGACTGCCTGGCCAAGTACCTGCGCTGAGCGTTGATGTCTTCTTCATCGCCTTCCACAGCCACCGAGCCGTCCGCGGCGGCACCGAAGTTCAGCATTGCCGTAGCCACCTATCGCCGACCGGAACTACTCAAAGAGTGCGTAGCGTCGGTGCTGCGGCAGACTTGCGGCGATTTCGAATTACTGGTGGGCAACGATTTCCCGGGTGAGAAGCTGACGCGCGAATCGCTGGGCACCGACGATCCCCGGGTGCGCGTGATCAACAACGAGGTCAACCTGCGGCCCTGGGGCAACATGAACAAGCTGCTGGGGCTGGCGCGCGGCAGCTACCTGATCTGGCTGGCCGACGACGACATGCTGGCGGCGGACCACCTGGAGGCCGTGGCCGAGGCTTTGCGCGACAGGAGCGCGCCGGGCGCCGTCATCACCGCGTACTGCAGCGGCCAGACATTCTCCGGCGAAGCGCAAGGCTACCGCGGCAAAATAGAGATCATGACCGGACGCGCCTTTATGCGCGGGCTCACCTCGCGCCGGCTGGGCGCGGTCGGATTCGCGGTCTACGAGAAACAGCACCTGTTGCGGATCGGCGGCATTGCCAAGCTGGGCAACGGACCGTTCTCGCCCTACAACGACACCTTGCTCGGGGTCAGCGCGGGCACGCTGCGGTCGGTGGCGTTTATTCATTCGCCGCTGTATTTTTTTCGGACCCATTCCGAATCCCCGTCGGCTTCGAGCACCAATGTGGAGATGTTCTTCACCGCCCAGGTAGACTACGTGCGCAGGAGCGCCGAAGTCCTGCGCGAGCCGGCGCTGCTGCCGGACTTCAACCGCAACCTCGCGGATCTGCTTGCGGGGTGCATCGGGGATTTTTTCGTGGTCATCGCGCGCAGCGGTTTGATGGAAGCGCAGGTCCTGGGAAAATACACTGACTTCATGTGCGAGGCTTCCAGCCCGTTGCCCCGGGCGGCAAAACTGCGTCTGCGCGCGTTGCTGGCGGCTCACCTGGCCAGGGCGGCGCTGAACATCGCGCGCTATCGCCTGCGCAACGGCGCCGGGCGCCTTCATTCCTCCACGCCCGCCGAGGCGGACGGCGGCAAACCCAAGAGCTGACAGATGTCACCCAAAAAAATCGTCGTTACCGGAGCGCTCGGGCATATTGGCTCCAGGCTCATCCGCACCCTGCCCGTGGCGTTTCCCGGCTGCGAATTCGCGCTGGTGGACGACATGTCGGCGCAGCGCTATTGTTCGACGTTCAATCTGCCGGCTGGGGTGCGCTACCGCTTTTACGAGCGCAACGTGCTGGAGGCCGACCTCGCGCCCATCGTGGCCGGCGCCGACGTAGTGGTGCACCTTGCCGCCATCACCGATGCGGCGGGGAGTTTTTCCAAGCGTGAGCAGGTGGAGCACAACAACTTCCATGCCACCGAGAAGGTCGCCGAGGCCTGCCTGGCGGCCGGCAGCGCGTTGTTTGCGCTGTCTTCCACCAGCGTGTACGGCACGCAGAAGGAGACGGTCGACGAAGACTGCTCCGAAGAAGACCTGAAGCCGCAGAGCCCGTACGCCGAGACCAAGATAAAGGAAGAGAAGCTGCTGGCGCGCCTGGGCCGGGAGCAGGGCCTGCGCTTCATCACCTGCCGCTTCGGCACCATATTCGGCACGTCGCCCGGCATGCGCTTTCACACCGCGGTCAACAAGTTCTGCTGGCAGGCGGTCAACCGCCAGCCCGTCACAGTGTGGCGGACCGCCCTGCACCAGTACCGGCCCTATCTCGACCTGGAAGACGCAGTGGCGGCGGTGGCTTTCGTCCTGGACCGCGGCCTGTTCGACGGGCGCATTTACAACGTGCTCACGCTGAACGCCACGGTCAACGACATCTTGGAGGCCATCCGGGCAGGGGTACCCGCCCTCGAGGTCGAGTTCGTCGACGCCCAGATCATGAACCAGCTTTCCTACCGCGTGGACGGCCGCAAGTTCAGCGCCCTGGGATTCACGCCCCATGGCGAACTCGCCAGGGGCGTGGGCGACACCCTGGCGCTGCTGCGCGGCCTGCACCAGCCATGAGCCCGGTGCGCTTCCTCAAAAAAATCACCCGGGAACTAAGCCGCCACCGCCGCATGGCCGAAGCCGTGGAGCAGATGCAATGCGCCCTGGCGCGCATCGAACTGCGACAAATGCAATTGCTCCCCATCAGGCCGTTACGCGACGCCGAGCTAAAGGTGTTCTCCCAGTTCGGGGAAGATGGCATTCTGCAATACCTGCTGCGCCACGTGCCCGTACCGAAACGGGTGTTCGTGGAGTTCGGGGTGTCCGACTACGCGGAGTCCAACACACGCTTCCTGCTGCAGAACGACAATTGGTCGGGGCTGGTCATCGATGGCTCGCGGGAGAACGTGGATTTCATCCGCAGCCAGCCGTATTACTGGCGCCACACGCTGAAGGCCGAGTGCGCCTTCATCGACCGCGACAACATCAACGGCCTGATCCGCGCCGCCGGCGTCGGGGGCGACATCGGCATCCTGTCGGTGGACATCGACGGCAACGACTATTGGGTGCTCGAAGCCATCGACTGCATCCGCCCGGCCATCATGGTGTGCGAGTACAACAGCCTGTTTGGCGCCGAGCGGCAGCTCAGCGTCCCCTACGACCCGCGCTTTTCCCGCGCCGCCGCGCACTATTCCTGGCTGTATTTCGGCGCCTCGCTCCCGGCGCTTGCCGCCCTGGCGTCGCGGCGCGGCTATGCCCTGGTGGGATCGAACAGCGCCGGCAACAACGCTTTTTTTGTCCGCCGCGACCTGCTGGGCGGCTTGCCCGAGGTGAGCGCCGCCGAAGCCTGGATGCCCGCCCAATTCCGCGAGGGACGCGGGCGCGACGGCAGGCTGAGCTTTGCGGGCCCGGATGAGGCCGTCCGGCTGATCGCCGACCTGCCCGTGGTGGACTGCGAAACGGGACAGACCGTCACGCTGCGCAGCGCGTTGAAGCCGGCCTGAGTCGCCCCAAGGGCCGCCCGTTGCGCATTGCTTTCGATCCCCAGATATTCTCGCTGCAACCCTTCGGCGGCATTTCGCGCTATTTCGCCGAGACCGCGCGCCATCTCGCGGCCATGGCCGATACCGAGGTCGCCGTGCTGGCCTTCGCCCACCTCAACAGCCATCTGGATGCGGTGCCCCGGCCGGTGGTGGTGGGACGGCGCGTGCCGGTGCTGCGCCAGTCGCTGCGCTCCGGGCTCGCGGCCGCGAACCGGCTCATGGCGAGGGCCTGGCTGGCGCGCCATCCCGTGGACATCGTGCACGAGACCTATTATTCGGCGCGGGCCACCGCGCCGCGCGGCCGCGCCTGCAGCGTGCTCACCGTGCTCGACATGATCCACGAAAAATTTCCGGATTTCTCCGCCGGATCGCGGCACGTGGTGCGCACCAAACGCGCGGCCATCGAGCGCGCCGACCACATCATCTGCATTTCCGAGAACACCCGCCGCGACCTGCTCGACCTGACGGGCGTGGCGAAGGAGCGGACCTCCGTGGTCCGGCTTGGTTTTTCCATGCAGGCCGGCCCGGTTGTCGAGAAAGAGCCGGACGAGACGCCGCCGCAGCCGTATATCCTGTACGTGGGCAAGCGTGGCGACTACAAGAATTTCGCCACGCTGCTCGAAGCCTACGCCGGTTCGGCGGCGCTGATGCGGGACTATTTGCTGGTGTGCTTCGGCGACGCACCATTCAGCGGCGCAGAACTGGAGGCTGCTCGGCGGCTGGGCGTGCCGGAAGGGCGCCTGCGCCACTTCGGGGGAGGCGACGCGCGGCTGGCCGCGTTCTACCGCGGCGCCCGCGTGTTCGTGTATCCCTCCCGCTACGAAGGCTTCGGCATCCCGCCGCTGGAAGCCATGTCCTTCGATTGCCCGGTGATCTGCGGCAACACCTCGTCGCTGCCTGAAGTGGTGGGCGATGCCGCCCGCACCGTCGACCCCGGCGACGCCGCGGCCCTCAGGGCGGAACTGGAGGCCGTGCTCGGGCAGCCGGCGCTGGCCGGTGAGCTGCGGCGCCGCGGGCGCGAGCGCATACGCCTCTTTTCCTGGGAAGAATGCGCCCGCCAGACGCGCGCGGTGTATGCTTCGTTGCTTTAGATTTCACCCCCCGTCTTTCCCATGCGCAAAGCCCTGATCTGCGGCGTCACCGGCCAGGACGGGGCCTACCTGTCGCGCCTGCTGCTGGACAAGGGCTACGAGGTGCACGGCGCCTCGCGCGACGCCCAGGCTTCAACGTTCGCAAACCTCGCCGCCCTGGGCGTGCGTGACCGGGTGCGGGTGGGCTCGGTGAGCGTCACCGACTTTCGCAGCGTCATGCAGGCCATCGAGCGCGTGCAGCCCGACGAGATCTACAACCTCGCCGGACAAAGCTCGGTGGGCCTGTCCTTCGAGCAGCCCGTGGAGACGTTCGAATCCATCAGCGTGGGCACGCTGAACATCCTCGAGGCCGTGCGCTTCGTGCGCCGGCCCATCCGGATCTACAGCGCCGGGTCGAGCGAATGCTTCGGCAACAGCGATGTTCCGGCCGACGAGCTGACACCGTTCCGGCCGCGCAGCCCCTATGCCATCGCCAAGGCCGCGGCGTATTGGCAGGTCGCGAATTACCGCGAATCCTACGGACTGTTCGCCTGCACCGGCATACTGTTCAACCACGAATCGCCGCTGCGGCCGGCGCGCTTCGTGACGCGCAAGATCACCGCCGCCGCGGCGCGCATCGCGCGCGGCAGCGGCGAGAAGCTCAAGCTCGGCAACATGGACATCCAGCGCGACTGGGGCTGGGCGCCCGACTACGTGGAAGCCATGTGGGGCATGCTGCAGCAGGCGGCTCCGGCGGACTTCGTCATCGCCACCGGCGAGACGCGCTCGCTGCGCGATTTCGTGGACATGGCTTTTCGCGAGGCCAGCCTCAACGCGGCGGACCACGTCGAAAGCGATCCGACCCTGTTCCGCCCCGCCGATCTGGAAGTGGGCCGCGCCAACCCGGCGCGCGCCCAGGCTGTCCTGGGTTGGAAGGCCCGCCATGGCCTGGAAGATGTGGTGCGGCTGATGATGGCCGCCGAACTCAAGGGCGGGGCCTGAGCTTCAATGGCGGAACCTCAGCCGGCAGCGGAACGGCGGCCCTTCGTCACCATCGTCATCGCCGTTATGAACGGCGCCGCGGTGCTGGAGCGCTGCCTGGACAACATCGCCGCGCAGACCTTCCGGGACTTCGAGGTGGTGGTGGCCGACGGCGGTTCCAGCGACGGCACCCTGGAGGTGCTTGAGCGCCGCGCGGCCATGCTGGCGCACTGGCATTCGGCGCGCGACCGCGGCGTGTACGACGCCTGGAACAGCCTGCTGCCGCAGGCGCGCGGCGAGTGGATATGCTTTCTCGGTGCCGATGACCGGTTTGCCGATAACGGCGTGCTGGAGCGCATGGCCGCGGCGCTGCGGGCCGGGCCAGGCGGCGCACCCGCGGAGCGCATCGCCTACGGCCGACTCAATATCGTCGATGCGACCGGCCGGGTGCTGGAGCCCATCGAGCGGCCCTGGCAGCGCATCCGGCCGGCGTTTTTTGCCGGGCTCACCATGATTCCCCATCCGGGCTGCTTTCACCACCGCACGGTGTTCGAGCGCCACGGCGCCTTCGATCCGGGCTACCGCATCGCCGGAGACTACGACGTGCTGCTGCGCGAGCTGAAAGCCGGCAATGCGCTGTACTTGCCGGACATCGTCACCGTGGACATGCAGACCGGCGGCCTGTCAAACAAG
>Ga0134124_10001490_pt1 | contig 18876 bp, 40 predicted proteins | sample KB304_FD_96880 | JGI IMG/M metagenome (GOLD analysis project Ga0134124, IMG submission 96880) | Terrestrial soil microbial communities without Nitrogen fertilizer from Kellogg Biological Station, Michigan, USA - KB3-0-4 | ecosystem: Environmental > Terrestrial > Soil > Unclassified ...
ACCCTTGGGGTACCCCTTGGGACAATTCGCCGGCTTCCGCGACAATCGAGAGCCGTTAGCGAACGAATAGCGAAACGTTTACATATGGCACCTTATCAGAAGTTCGCTTGTTATCAGTGACTTACAAGGCGAAGCTGAGGCGAAGTAGCTGGAGTGTACGCCAATCAGCTATACACCTGGCTCTGGTGTACACTCCGCGGGCGGCTGAACGACAACAACGCGGTTTATGGGCTCCCCGCGCTGATAGCGTTGGGGCGCGATTAGAGGCATCGGATCGTCAAGGGATAGCTGACGTAGGGCGAGCAGCCGGCGCTTGCGTGTGCGCCGTCTGGCGTGGCTTAGCGGGGCATCCTTACCTGGCAGGGCGTAGTCAGTTGGGATTGAGTGTACGTTGGTAGGGAGTAGAAAGACGGTTAACCCGATCAACATTACGGTATCGCAGTGGATACAGCGATGAATGCCGGATGTCAGGTTAAGCCGGTAAGCTTTCATGGCAGTACCGCATCCCGGGCAGGTCACATTGGCGCTAATGCATTGACCGCGCACTGGGAAGAGCGCTCGCTCCTCTTGCTGGTGTGTGGGGATTGCGGGGCAGGCCATTCGCTAGCAGTATACGCCAAGTGTGGTTTCGCCTTCTCTACAAGAATCTTGAGCAAGGGTATTGACAGTGCAATTGCGTAGCGCCGTTGCGCGGGCTGCCTGGGGGAATCTGTCACCCGAGGAGCGAACAAAGCGCCAGCAGCGCGTATGGGCGAAACGTAAGGGGAACGCGAAAGCCTAGGCCACTTGCGGCACTGGCGCGGGGCGCTCGATCACTCGTAGCGTGCCGCCGCCTGATAGCTCGATACGCGCGAGTCGCGGCATGATTATGCAGCCTTCGGAGGCAGTGTGATTAACCTCTTTGTTATCACCGTGTATCAGGAATCCGGATCGCCCATGCATCTCGTTAGTCGCCGCGGGGATCAGGCGGATAGTGTACGGTCCCTTTTCTTCGTTCACTTCGCCTAGCGTGTAGATGCCGGTAGGTATCGGGCCGGTGCTGATGACCGCTTCCATCTCGGGATTGTCTAGTCCTTGCGCGCGCCCGCTGTAGCCTTCCGCGCAAAACGAACCATCTGGGCGATACATCGCGCCTGTGGATTGCACATAGAGGAATTGCGACGGCTTCGGGACCGTGACGATTGGGGCGCCGGGTGTTTCCGTGGCGCTCTGCTGCTCTAGCGCCTCGATGCTCGCATTCTTGTCGCTCATGCCGCTGGCGGTAGGTCCACGATCTTCCATGTTGCCTTGAACGCGGCAGCGTCGTTGTAGGCAGCCACGAAGTCGGCGATCACCTTCTCGTACTGGGCCTTGTCATACTGGATGGTCTTTCCGGTGACCGCCAGGGCGTCCTGCGCGGTTTGCAGACCGTTCTCGAAGTCCTGGATCACCGCAGCTTGCTTGAGCCCGCCAGCCTTCGCGTCGGTGATCGTCACCTCGGCGCTTTGGATCGCGATTTGGGTGCGCGATAGCCAGCCATCGAGTTTCGTGATGAAGGGGGCCAGCGCAGGGTCTGCCACGCTGATAATGGGTGCAGCGACATGTTCGATGCCGATGGCGACTTGCCCGATCTTCTTGAGAACGCTGAGAAAGCTCATATTATCCTTTCACCGCCGTTGCTTCCTGCTCCAGCCGCGATGCCTTCGCCGCTGCCGTTTCCCACAGCCATCCCTGCATGTCGAACGGCGGGGCCTTGTAGATATGGAACGTAACCACCATGCCGTTGGGCATCGTGTACGCTTGCCCCTCGGCGAATAGCGGCTTGCCGTGGCCGTCGAACGCTGCGGGCGTCCAGGTGTACACCCCAGGTGTTGGGCTCTCGGCACCCACCGGCGAGCTGGCCGGTGGCGGGGTAGGCGTGGCAGGATGGACGGGCGGGTAGTCGGCTGCGTCGATGCTCACCTTGATGGTCCCTGGCATCGCCTGCGTTGCGCTGGGGGCCGTCTTGAGGCCCAGGGATTGGCGGTAGGCCATGACGAGCGGCGCGCTCCAACCCCAAACGTCTATGGGTTTGTCGATCACCGCGCCTTGCTGCTCGAGCTGATGCGCCAGCGCGTTGCGCTCGGGGCTTCCACCGACCATGGCGCGAAGCGGTTGCAGGGCGTCGGGGCGCGAGAGCCAATACGTGTCGTCTGTCAGGTACGTCATAGGTTTATCTTACCCCTTTCTCTTGATTCGTCTAGCTATTTGTGGGCTTGAACACGCGTGCGATGTACTGGGCTAGCGGGAAGGGGATCTTGGCGATCTGCGCGCTTGCGGCTTTGCGGGAATCTCCACGGCTTGAGAACCTGCGCGGGTCCAATGGGCCGCCATAGTCGTTCTTACCCCCGCAGCGCATACCCTTCCCTCCCTCGAACGGCGTCGTCAGACGACGCCGTTCATCTCGGGTGTCTGCTCCGTTCTTAACGCCTTGTTCGTCGCGCCATCGTTGGGCGTTGGTCACGTTGAAGCCTTTGGGCCGATACTCTGGATCACCGTAATCAGACCAGTTAAGGCCGGAGTTCTTGATCCCCAGCGCACAAGCGTCTTGCCCTTGGCGGCCATCCTTGAACCAGTCGCCTCCTGGGCCTTTCAGCCCTTCGACCGCCACAGACTGGAAGGATCTACCTGGCTTCCCTGTTTTATCGTGTTCATGGAAGTTTACTGGCACCTTCCGTCCGTCTGGATTCTGCCCTACTTTCGTCCGCCCTGGCGAGCCGATAGCGAACCATGATCCGCCGTTGTTCTTTGACCCGCCTCGTTTCGGGGCCTTCAGCCCGCTGCCGAATTGCAGCCGCTTGCCGGATACGATCTGATTGCCAACGCTGTCGATGTCCCCCCAAAAGTAGAAGCTGCCGAAGTGTGCCCGAGCTCTCCCAACCCACGGCTGGGCTCCCTTGACGTTCTCGACCACCAGCGGAACCCCAGCTTCCTGCGCGATCCTGAAGCACGAATTAAACAGGCAGTTCAGCGCAAGTTGGCGCGTCACGTCCTCCCGATGCAGCCGGACCAGTTCCTTAGCCCGCGACCAGGGCATCGCCATGTAGCTGTAGGCCTGGCAGGGCGGGCTTGCGACGATCACGGCGGCCTTGCGGAACTGCCGACCATCCAGCGTGAGCACGTCCTGAAGCACCAGCTGCCCTGGATACCCGCCAGTGCCGTAATCGTGACGCTCAATGTCGAACCCGATCACGTCCCAGCCTTCGGCAAGGAATCCTTCCGCCCAGCCGCCGAGGCCGCAGAATAGGTCGATTGCAAGCGGCTTACTCATTTGTGCTCGCTCCACGTCGGCAGGATCTTCCGCGCCGCATCACACAAGATCAATTTCATCGCGCACGGCCGGTTCCACGGTGTCTGGGCGTTGGTGAACTTGCGCCGCCCCACCGCCTTCGCTTGTGGCGTTCTGCGCTCTCCGCCGTGCGGACCTGGTGGCCGCCCGCGTTTCGGCACGGGCTGCGGGAACTGGTCATAGCCGATGCCTTGATTCAGCAGGCACTGGGCCGCCAAAGGGTCCATTTTGCTCATTCCGCTATCGCCTTGTACGTGTAACATCCAGGCATTGTATGGGTGCTCCATCCACATTCGATGACTACTTTGCGAGCTTCTTCGTATCCAATATGCCCTATAATCAACAGTTTTGTACCCACTGGCATTATCTTGCACAGTGGATCATTGTTCTCCACAACATCGCCTGACTTAACAGGGATCGACGTTAGATGAACAACGAATCCGAATTTCTCCAACGCTTCCTGAGCCGTCAAACACTTCCTCATCTCACCTCCTCGGGGAACGCCTCCATCCACTGCTTCAGCAACGCCTTCCACCTATCGCCAAATTTGCAGAAAACACAGCCTTTGTAGCGTTTGCGGATCTCGTTGAACATCGAGTACTCGCCCCGCAGCACGCGCGGCTCGCCGCTTCGCTCGACCAGGCCGCTATTGAGGCACGCGGGGCACGGTGGCGGCTCGGGCTGGCTCGCTCTCGGATGCCCCCAGCGCTTCCGCAAGCTCCGCGAGCGCAGCGCGAATGTCGTACAACTCCTCGCGGCACTCCTTGTCGAACATTCCCGTCATTTCACGTTTGGTTAATTCCGCAATCTTCAGCAGCGCCACGACGTATGGCTTGTGGTGGTTGCGTGCGGTCGCGGTTAGGTTGGCGTTATTGACATCTATGTCGAATAGCACCCTTGCTTCGGCCCTCTCTTGATCAGTCGTGGCAATAGGAACGATATTGTCCGATCCGACGTTGGCGAGAAACTTATCCTCAGGAGACGGTCCCCAAAGTACACAGTCTTCCGGGGTAGACGTTTCCGCGATCCACGGCGCTGGCGTTGCCTTTGCCTCCTGCTCCAGATCGGCCTTCAGGATTTGAATTAGGGGCGTCATTTATATAAACTCCTGCTAGATCTAAACCATTCATAGAAAACGAATGCTCCGCTGAGTACCCAACCCGCAAGAAACGCGACAATTACCCAGTCGATTAGGTCGGCAATAATCTCGTTCCCTGGCGGCGTTTCGGATGGCGGCGCTGCGAGGGCGCGCTCGTTCGGCTGATTCAGCGCGGCGTGCCACTGCTCAAGCGTCCGCACGATCACATGCCCGCCTACGTTGATCCCAATGCCCCCTTTCTCCGTGAGGTGGATCGAATTAGCGTAGTAGTCTCCCGGTGGCTCGCGCCACAGTTCGCGGTCGGTGTTCATCGCGGGCTTCTCAGCGTCCATTGGGCTCCTTTTCGTTCACTAACATTCCGCTAGGATCATTTGATGTAGTTCAACCTTTGGCGAATTACCTGCATAAAAGTGTAGAGCGAACTATGGTTCGGGTTCCACATTTGCAGATGCCAACTCCACCACATGCATTTGCGCCAAGCGGGCCAGACATGCCCTGGAAACTTACCCCCGCCTCCCCCGGTGATCCGAATACCATGATGGTTCACAAAATCAAACTCTTCGTTATACGGCACTGTGTTATGCGGGATCGAAAGATCGGCCAATCTGATCTCGATGTCGGTGTAGAAATTATTGGGGAATTATCAAGTTGACTCCCTTTAGCTTTTGGTTGCATCGCGTTTCTTCTTTCGAGCACGCTTCTTACCGGCCTTCGATTTCGGCTTGGGGCGGTAGGCGAGTACTCGGTCGGCTATACGGTCTAGCTCGGGAGGGGTTTTCTTCATGATTTCTCTTCGGCCTCCCGTTCCCAACCAAAGCCCTTGGGCCACAGCTTTTGGCAGTAGTGGCAAGAGAAACTATTGTGATCTTGCGTACACACCCTGCCGCAATCCGGGCAATGGATTACTGTCTCGGTCGAGTCTGCCTTCATGCGTGCATCTGGGCGTAAACAAAGTTCGCCACAGCCTCCCATGCGTGTCTCTCCAAGTCCCCGAGTTCCATCCAGGTTCGCACCGTCACTCCGTTCCTGTCATGGTCCCGTTCGTATCGTTCGTAAAGGTCTTGGGCAGTGATCTGCTTGGGCATCTATGCCACCTCCGCGATCAGTTCTTTGTATTAAATGGCGAAAATCCTTCGCCTGTTCACGGCGTCGTTTTAGTGCCATCAATTCTTCAGCACTCGCCAATCCGTGGATTTCCTTGTGGCATAGCCTACACTTCACGATCAGGTCATTGAGATACCTATGCTCCTCTCCGTGATGAGCATAGGTGCCATGGTGAACCTGCAATCCCCACCGCGATCCACACCCGCAATTCTTTTGAATGTGTACCTTCCAGCCGCTGACGATGCCCCAGTAGATCGTTTTCAGGAACTCGTCATACGACATCATCTGCACATTGGCGATGAAGTCGAAACGCTCCTGGTCGGTGGCGTTTGCCCATGCGCGACACAGCGGCGTGAATGCCGATGGGTCCCAACGGTACCCGCTCTCCCGGAGGAAGCTGTCTAGCTGCGCCATGCTGCGCCCAGGATGGAATCTAGGTGATCTAGCAGACCGTGCATTCCCCCTGCGATGGGCCGGGCCGGAAGAATCTCGGGGATTTTCGGCTTCGGAGGCGGTGGAGGGGATTTTTCAAGCCTCGATTCAACCCCGATGACCGCTTGCCGGTACGCCCAGGGGTTTTTGGCCTTCCACATCCGAACCCGGATACGCTTGACGGCTCCTGAAACCCGATCCGACATCTGAGGTTTCGGCGCGCGTGAGCGCTTTAGGGTTTTATCAGAAGTATTCTCACTAATAGGATATGAAGGGCAAAGTGAAAGGCAAAGCTGTTTAGGATCAGGTGTTTTGGGCACGATTTCGTAGAGGCTGGAAGTCCTGGCGCGGCGGCGTATGCGAAGCATGCCAGCCTTCACCAACTCCCGGAGATAGTAGCCGATGGATCGGAGGCAAACACCGATCTTGGCTGCTAGGGTTTTTCTGAGGGGGAATGCTCCGCGTTCCAGCTTGGAGTACTCCAGGATCTTTGCGTAAAGCGCGAGAGCGCCGCGCGTCAAGTGCATATTGCCTCCCTATAAGGCTGGTGGCCGAGTGTATAGGGCACCCGGCCACCGTCGATCTGTTCCCTGCAAGGACATTCACAGTTTACCACAAACTCCCCTGCTGCGGCCCATCGACTATCTCCCACAGAACGGCTTTGCGCCCGCTTCTGGTGAGCGCTGTGCGCCCCGAGTCCCGGAGGTGCCCGCTTGCTACCAGCTCGCCGCGCCGGGGCCGCTGGGTGCTCGCCGCCATCGGTATGCCGTCCTGCATCTGCTCGTCCGTGGCGCTGCGGGCGACCTTCATCCACTCGAGCACCTGGCGGCGTTTCGGATGGCGGCGCTGCGAGGGCGCGCTCGTTCGGCTGATTCAGTGCCGCGTGCCACTGCTCCAGTGTCCGCACGATCACATGCCCGCCGACGTTGATCCCGATGCCACCTTTCTCCGTGAGGTGGATAGAGTCGGCGTAGTAGTCTCCCGGTGGCTCGCGCCACAGTTCGCGGTCAGTGTTCATCGCGGGCTTCTCAGCGTCCATTGGGCTCCTTTTCGGCGTCGGTGGGTTCAATCACTTCACCGCAAATCCCGCATCTGGTCCCCGCCGGGACCATAAAAATCCTCAACAGCTCCCACTTCCTCGCCGTCAGAGCATGCACTCTCATAAGGTTCGGTGATAACATTCTCGCCCCGAGCAGTGAATACTAGTCTTGCTTTTACTCTCACGCTCCGTCCTCCTTGCTCGCCTCGGGCTTGTGCGTGGCGAGTGCGGCAGTAATCTCGTCATGTAATCCGACTCGTGCGGTAAATGGCAAGGCACGTCGTAACAACGCAAGCGCGGCGTCCCGATCCCGGCGAAGCTCGTCGCGTTCTATGCCGCGCCGTTTAGCTGTAGCATTCGCCATTTGCAGGGCTCCCTCATACGTATCACGTAGTTGGCGCAACGCGGCCAGCTCCCGCTCATGCTGCTCTAGCTGGTCTGCCACCGCATTAAGTTCCGCCGTTTCTCGCGTGCAGTTTCCGCAAGCATACTTTGGATCGGGGCAGCATGCCGTAATGTGGGCAAGGCCGATTTCGCGGACACGCTGCGCCGTCACCGGGGGCTGCGCGTTATCGGGTGTCATCGTTTGCCTTTCTTGCTAGTTTCTCTTCAACCCTCTTGGCGTGCTGCTTGCAGTACAATCCATCTGGACCGTGACCGCGCTTCCGCCCGCATTGCGAGAAGTGCCAGCCGTCCGAAACTTCAGTGATGCAGCGAGCCGCGTCTTCCGGCCATCCCTTGGGATTACCTGCCCAAACTCCGTAACGGCGCGTGCTCCTCACGGCTTGCGCTCCTCCTTAGATGCTCCGTCCGTTGTCTGCCCTTCTGCTTTGGCTATCGCTTTCTGGATAGTTTGCAGTTCGCGGGTGAAGTTAAGCATTTTCAGTGCCCAATCGGGCTCACCGTCGTTCGCGATGTTCCGCACGATCCGGCCATCATCGAACATTGACCAGATCAGTTTCAGCGCTTCGAGCAGATCCGGCGCGGCGGCGATCAGGCGATGATTCGCCTCGCTTTCTTCCTGATAACCACGTCCGATGTAACACATTTGCGCGATCAGTAGGCGCTGCGGGTCCGGTCCATAAAGGTGCGATCCGTCACGCTGCCATGGTCCTTTTGTGTGACTCACTTCGCCTCCGGTGCGCCCGCGTGCGTTGAGGGATGCGCGGCTGGCGGGGTCATGAGCATTGCGCGGACTGCGATCCATTCACGATTCCGATAGGCGCTTGCGACGTAAGTACGCGGGTCGGTGAGATTGTGGGCGTTCTCGGCGATGTAGCGGTCTGCCGCTGCCTCTGTGAAGCAGCAGGTCACGAACTCCCAGATGGTTTTGTAACCAACCTGCTCTCCGTCGATTTCCTCGAAATCATCGGTGTAGTGGTGATCCACTCCATAAACCCGACGCTGCTGCTGCACAAGGAATATGGGGTCAGCCGTGATGCGATTGTCCTGGGTCCGCAAGCGCTCCCCGATAGATACTAGATCAAACACGCGCACCACCTTTCTTCCGTAACGGCGTAATATCCACTGCTTTTCGTTTTCATTCGGGCGTTACCTCCGGCGAAGATTGAGAGACTTCTGCGTTCGTCTGCGGGCCTAGATACATTTGCGAGCAGTGCAGCGCCGCCACGCGCCCCATGATGCCGGTTCCGGGGTACAGGTCTACGAGTTCATCGCCATACTGGAAGTTCAGCAGCTCGAGAATCCAGCGGCACACCTTCTCTGGCTTCGCGCCGACCAGCCCCTTTTGGAGTGTGATTGGCTCCACGATGAAATCCTTGGGCGTGGTCTGCTTGCCGTTCTTTTCGGGAATCGTCGCCGCATGTCCGTTCATCGGGTTGCGGCCACCGTAGAATATTACAGGCTCCCAGGCATAGGCTGGACGCACGTTGCGCTTAAAGGCGCAGAACGATTTGCACCATGCTCCGAGTCGCCAACCCGGAGGACACATCGGCAGGATGACGGCGAGAGACGGAGTACTAGCGGACAGGGCCCAACCATCAGGGAACTCGGTCACCAGACGGTTTATCAGCTCGAGGTGATCGACTTCAGCACATCGCGGGTCATGCGAGTAGTGGCGCTTGGCCTGCCCGATATACGGCGGGTCCGCGTAGGCAAACTTCACTGGTCCTCCCGTTCTTTCCGCAGCCCGTCCCAGTGCGCCGAAGCCAGCCTGCCACCAGACGCAATATACGAAAGAGCAGACAGGAGAATCCTCAGCATCTCCAGATCTCTGCCAACTAGGGCCGCAGTCTGCGCGTCATCCATAGCGCGCTGGGCCACGGCGGCAGGACTGCTCATTTGCAAATCCTCCCCTCTTGGGTCGAGCTATCGATACCGCTCATCCCGAAATCGTCGGCTCGTAAGAACATAACGGCGTAATATCCTTGTGTCACACGCTACCTCGCGGGGACCGGGCGGGCTCGCTCATCGTTCTACGCTCCATGCCTCGCATGAGAATCTCTCCATGAACGACTCGAACGAATCCGCCCACATGATATTAAGGCTCACGCTTTTTCCATCTAGCAAGAACCATAGTGCTGGCATGATCTAGACGGAGATCACGGACTTGCATTGCTTGCTCTAAAGTTCTACCTGCCTTAAGCCTTTGTCCAATAATCCCCTGACTGAGCCCTAGGTGTCGCTCCCATTGAGTCACGTTCATAGTCTTACCGTTGAACGTAATCTTCGTATTGTTGCGACGATTGTTCTGCTGGGTTTCCCAGTCCGCCCATACGCAATTCTGTGGACTATAGGGACCGTTGCTATCTTTGCGCTCCAGGGTGAATCCTTCAGGGCAAGGCCCCATGTCCGCGTAAAATGTCTTGAAGCTGTTCACCCAGGGAGACCAAATGGTTACGCCTAGGGCCCCGTACCATTTATAGGCCGGAGTGCGCTTATTGAGGCACCTCGTCTTCATGTTCGTCCAGATTCTAAATTCCCGCGTCCCGGTCATCCCGTGCATTTCCAGGATTCCCTTACTCGCTGTCATACTTTCACCACGCGATAATCAATCCCCGGATAGCACGCCAGCAACAATTTTGCTTTGATCTTGTATGTCTCGGTTTCATGACCCTTGATCTCTTCTAGCCACGATCCTCCCTTAGCCGCAGTAGGGCAGATGCGGAAATCCACAACGACGGTGCAGATGTAAACCCCATTAACTTCAATAGGAAAGGGAACCTGTCGCGTCCATGCCGCAATCTTTCCCGCATGTTTCATAATGTCCAACTCAGCCGCCCTATTTGCCTCAGCTTTGCTGTGATAGACCACGCCCCCATAAGTGCGCTGCTCTTTCGGTGATACGCGAATGCGAGGACCCCTGCGCTTCTGCGGCATGGATAACGCCAGCACCTCGGCGGGCGTGAGCACGTTGCGGCGGGGCGCGCTCATCGGCGCACCCGCGTTCGTTTCCATTCCATGATGTCGGCAAGCTCCAGGAAGGGGTAAGTATCAGCCACTTCAAAAGCTATCTGCGATGCGAGGTAGTTCCTGTTCACGCGGATCTTCTCGGCGGCTTCTCGATCCTGCATGCTGGCGATGCTATCGGCGATGGCCGAGGATGCCTTACGCTTTATAAACTCGCGCACCTCATCGCGTTTGGTACTCATAGCCACGCCCGTATATCCAGGAACGCGAGCACTTCTCGCCACCAGCGGCGCTCCGGCTGCGGCGTGCGGTACAGCAGGCGCTTGAGCGATTGCAGACGGCTTAGAGGCAGCAGCGGATCGGGTTCGTAGGTCATCGCTGTACCCTTTCGATAATCTTGATCGCCAGCCACAGCAGCAGGGGCGGCGCGAGGATCACGTACGCCGGATGCGGGAGCGCGATCATACGGCCCTCCGTTTCGTGCAACGCGGCAAATGCGCCCGCAGTTTCGCCACCCCGTTCACTTTCATCGAGCAATACGGGCAGCGCGTTATCAGCGGCGGCCTGCCTCCAGCGTGCTTAGTTTTTGCCATGTTCGCCCTAGTATGGGGGATGAAGATAGTTGTTGTCAACTACTAAAAAGAGGTATAGGATGAAAGGGTATGGGACGCCCACCTACAATCCGTGCGACTAAGTTCTGTAAACGGTGCCAGCGTGAGTTTACGCCTCGCGCGGATGCGAAGGGGACATATTGTTCCAGGAAATGCAGACTGGAGCAGTTCGGAGAAGACTCCAGGTCAGTAGAGCGAGGCGGCAAGCGAGTCCTGAAGGCTCACCCTCAATCCAAACCTCACCCCATCCACGTACAGGAATATCACGCCTGGGTGAACATGAAGACTCGCTGTTACAGGCCGAAGTTGTGTCCAAAGCATTGGCATCGCTATGGTGGACGCGGGATTACGGTTTGCGAACGATGGATAAACTCATTCGCCAACTTTTTGGCCGATATGGGGCCAAAACCAAATCCCAAGTTAACACTGGAGCGGATTAACAACGACGGCAATTACGAGCCGGATAATTGTAAATGGGCTACGCCAGAAGAACAACGCAAGAATCAGAGTCCCCGACCAAAAAAGACATACAGCGTGGGATCGGAACAGATGACCATTGAGCAGATTGCCGGAAAGTTAGGGGTGCGGTCTGGCGTCGTGTTGGCTTGGCGTCACAGAAAAGGATATACCTATGAGCAACTCCTGGCCTGTGGGATTCCCGGTAAGTTCCCGGCTCCATTGAGGGAAATATGGCCTTACCCGGATCGGGTTGAGCGTCATCAACTAATCCTTCGATGGCGCAAACTGGAGATTCCATTGCGAGTGTGTGGAGCATTGCTGGGAATGAGCCGTCAAGCTGTCGAGAAAATTGAGCATGGGGAGTTTCATGAGCAATTCCCAACCCATGCGAATGGCTTACGGAAGCAATACGAATACGGGGTTGATACCCAGCAACGGGGCAGGCCACGTCATAAGCCACAACCATACAGCGCCTTAGACGAGGATTCCCTACTTTCCCTCGGCATGGCCTAAGTAGTTCTTGACAACAACTAGGAACAGGTTCATACTCTATCTATGCCTACCGCAATCGTTCCCCAACTTGAACGCATCGCCCGCTTTCTCCGCACCCGCAATTGGACGGAAACCACCGGCATCGTTCGCGGCGAGATGCTATACACGTCGCCTAAGCCCAAAGATGAGTGGCAAGTGCAGCTTACCGCCGATGGCTACTGGGCGCTGTGCCGCTTTACCGACGCCGATCGCCCCGTGTTCGGGCACGATGGCGCGGAGTTGCTGATGGCCGTGGGCCGCTTCGAGAGCATCGCTGAGGGCGACACACTGGAGGAACTTGAAGAAACGATGGTATCCGAGGGAATCATTGAATGGGCATGTCCTTATTGCGGCGAGGAAGGCGGGCAACCGGCCACGCATTACTCCCGCGAGTACTATGGGGCCGACTACGATGGCAACCGTGGCGAATGGCGAGAGTATGAAGAGCTGTGCTGCACGAAGTGCATTGGAGGATTGCGATGAAGCTGGAGTATCTTACTTTGCTCGCGCAACATGGCCTACGGGCCTGGGCTGTAGCGATACACCACGATGACTTGCTATTCGATGGCATCGGTAGCTCGCCCAAGGATTGGGCCTGGATGTGGTTCCAACTACGCGAAGCCGAAGACAAGCTTGAGTGGTTTCCCAGGGGTAAATGGGCCACGATCCAGGTTATCGAATCGTTCCTGCAAAACGACATTCGTGCGGGCAATCTATGAGTGGCGGCATGGTCGAGTTTCAAGAGCAGCGGTGCGATAAGTGCGTGGGGAGGGGATAATGAGCAAGGATTTAGGAGTCGGCGCGATAATAGCTATGCTTGGCGGGAATGAAGAATCCGCCAAGGCATTCCAAGAGTGCATCGGCAAGAAGATCACGGCGCTAGTACTGGACCCCGAAGGCAATGGCGGCGATGGAGCCTTGCGGTTTACGTTCGAGGACGGGACCAAGATGCTCTTGCTGGACGAGGCTCGCTCGTGCTGTGAATCGCGCTATATGCACACCGATGATGACCTCCCGCACTATATCGGCGGCAAGTTGAAGAGTGCTGAAGTAGCTGAAGGCCCCACTACACAGGAGCACGGCGATCCTTGCGAGACTGCCTTTCTCAAGGTGTTCACAACCAAGGGAGCATTCACGGTCGTAACGCACAACAATCACAACGGCTACTACGGCGGCATCTCGATCCGCGCATGGAGGGACCGATGAGCACGACGCAAGCACTCACGCTGGCGGGGGGCGGTTCCATCATGCCCGCGCTGACCGTGCAGCAAGCCTCAGAGCGCTATAACGTGCTGGTCGAGTTCACCAAGACCGTCATGGTGAAGGATCAGGACTACGGCACGATCCCCGGCGTGCAGAAGCCCTGTCTGTATAAGGCCGGTGCCGAGAAGCTCTCATCGCTGTTCGGCCTAGCTCCCGCCTTCGAGTTAATCGAGAAGCGCGAGGACTGGACGGGTCGCGAAACCAACGGCGAGCCACTGTTTTACTACTTCTATAAGTGCAAGCTCTATCGCGGCGGGGAACTGGTCGGCGAAGCGGATGGTTCCTGCAACTCATGGGAGAAGAAGTACCGCTATCGCGACGGCAAGCGCAAATGCCCGAAGTGCGGTGGGGAGTTCATCATCACCGGGAAGGCGGAATACGGCGGCGGGTTCCTGTGCTTCGCCAAGAAGGGCGGATGCGGCGCGAAGTTCAAGGATGGCGACGAGTCGATCACCAAGCAGTCCATCCAAGCCGTGCCTAACCCCGATATCCCGGAGGTCATCAACACCGTCCAGAAGATGGCTCAGAAGCGATCCCTGGTCGCAGCTGTCCTGATCGCCTGCAACGCGTCGGCGTTCTACACGCAGGATGTAGAGGATATGCGGACCATCGACGTGGACTATGAGCCGTTCGAGGGATCGCGCGACAACCAGCGCGAGTACCTCGCCGAGAAGGGATTGGATCCATACGTGGCCCCGAAGCACCAGAACCACCAGCCGCCGCCGACGAAGCCCGAGGTTATCCGCGAGCTATCCGATACGCTGGATCAGCCGCCGGCAATCAAGACAATCGAGATGCGCCACGCCGCTACCGTGGCCGAGGCCGACGCGCAGATCAAGGATGCGGGCAAGCCGGCGAAGCGCAAGCGGGGCGCGATCAGCTTCGAGGCGCTGAAGAAGTGGGGCGAACTCAAGAACGAACTGCGGGAACTAACCGGGGCGGACACGCTGTATTACTCCGCGCTCAAGGCGAAGGGATACGATCACTCCGACGAGATCAAGACGGAGGCAGACGCTACCGCTATCTGGAAGGTGCTTGGGGCAGAGCGCAACCGGCTCAAGCAGAACGCCGAGCTAACCCAACTACTGGCCGTTTCCAGCGACATAATCGGCGCTAGACCGTTCGCGGACCTGATGGGCGTACATGGATGCGAGACGATCACCGACGTGCTAGCGCTTGCGGGAGACCCACTGGCAGCGCTTCTGGCTGAGATGAAGACGATGGTAGACGAAAGGCAAGGAGCAAAATGAACCAACAGAACATCATTGACGCAGTAGAGTTTTACCGGAATATGACCCTTGAGGGCATTGACCACTTTCGCGGGCTTACCGATGACGAGGTGGTAGCCACGAAAGCGGTGATTGCGATCACAGAAGCGCCGAAGGTCGGTCGGCCCCGCAAGAAAAAGGTCGCGACTAACGCATGACGCCGGATCGCTGGTTCGCGCTCTTCGTGATCCTACCCGCCGCGATCTTCGATTACTGCTGGTACCGCAGGGCGAAGCGCGAGCGCGGCGCGCAGATCACCCATGATCGCCTACCTGTTCCAGATTCACTCGCTCACGCCGATTAAGTACGCGTGGCTCGCGTTCCTCGCGCTCAACGTGGCGATATCTCTGGCGCTGGCCGTGCGGCGCGGGCCGCTGGCGTTCCGAGTGTATATGGCGTGCGCGGCGGCGAGCATGGCGCTACAGAAGTCGCCGCTTTGGGGCATGTGGGGAGAATATGCGCTGCTCGTCACGGGTTCCATATTCGCGGGCTCCCTGCTACGTCACCTTCCAGGTAAGACGTATGCCCTGATGATCGGCCTGGCGTTCCTGGGCGTGCTTATATGGGTCATTCCGCACCCGTGGCCACTTTACTCTCATGGGAAGTTCTACGCGCGCCTGTACAGCAGCATGGCATGCTGTGCGCTCCTCCTGGGCGGGCTTACCTGGGAATGGAGACGCCCGCCAGCACGAACGCTGATCGCGGCGGTATGGTTCGTCCCGCCTATGATCGCCTCGGCCAGCGTCAATTGGGATGTGGCGTGGTGGAACGTGCAGATGGTGAATACGGCGATCTGGACGGCGTGCCTACTCGGGTGGTTTACGGCAACCGCGAGCGAATCTCCCGCAGTTCGTGGCTGATTCCCTCAAGTGACCGCCGATTGGCGCGATCCATTCTGTCGCGATCTACCTCCAGTTGGTCGATACGATCCACTAGATCGTTGAACTTGGCATCCGAGGTCCCATTGATCCGAGAATGCCACTTGGACAACAATGCTCCAAAGAATCCTCCGGCGGCAACCCCACCGCCTAACCATCGCTGCCAATTGCTTGCGTCTGGATCGGTGGGCATTTGTCCTAAAGTATCCCCATTTTCAGGCATAACAAAACACCCAAACTTAGGGGCAATGAGCCGGGTAAGGCGGGGCACACGGGCAGTAAAACACCTGACCCAGCTTTACGTTATACAGGCGCCCATTGCGTTGCACGGATACCGGGTTGGTCGAGGCGTCGTACCATTCGACGCCCACCTGCACGAATCTCCCGTCAGGACTAGTATCTTTGACCGACATAATGACGGCGTTGTAGATCGTACCATCTTCCTCGGTATAGCTGGTGAATTGGCCGGGTAACGGTGGATGATTCGGCTGCGTGTGTAGCGGGCTGGGTTGGGACACGGTCTATTCTCCTTTTGGCAGTTCTGGAGGCGTCACGGTCTTGATCTGAGTGGTAGCGGTAGATCCTGGGGGTAAATTTTGCGGTGGCGCTGTTCCAGATCCCCGGAGTAGGCTTCCCGTTACCATCGTTAGGAAAGCGGCGAACGCTTGTCCGGCCAGCTCACGAGCCCATGAGATATTGTCCTTGTCCATACCGTGGTGGATCATGTGTAGAACATAAGTCATGATTCCGAAGAAAGCCATCAGCAACAGAAACTTGTCAGCGTTTGACCGGACCCACTGTGGCCATGTTTGCTCGTTCACGATTGCTCCCTATTTCCTCTCCAAGGCGTCCACCCGACGCTCCAATTCCATTATCTTAGTAGCTTGTATTGCGTCCTGAACTGCAAGGTATACTCGGTCTCCTACCAATGCCAGCGCAATCCCAATCAGGGGAACTATCACCCGCATATTCCAGTCCCCGGATTCTCGCCGCAAGGTCATCGTTTGTCACGCCCTGTAATTGCCCAGATCAGCAACAAAACAACCACCACAACAGCCAGAACCGTTAATGGCTCTTTCCAAGTCAATGGATCACCACCCCGCCGCCGATCTTCACGTTTCCGCCGATCACCGAGCCGCCAGTACCAACTGGAGGGGATGACGATCCAGCGATAAACGGCGCTACCGCCACAGTTGACAATGTGGTGTTGCTCACATCCCGATAGCGGATCTGAGCATACGCGGTGTAGCCGGGGAGCACTGGAACGACGACCGTACAGGAAACAGTGCAGGATACCCCTGCGACGCCCGTTTCTACGCCTCCAGAGCCTTCCACCGGCCACTTGAACGGATCGCTTGCAGTAACCGTGGACGCAACAGCCATACACTTTTCCCGGCGCGATGTGCAGTAGAAATCGGTTGGTGCGCCGTACTCACGGTACCCGAAATCAACGACTACGTTATTCGTACTCATCGGGACCGACCCGATCACCACCGACTCGGCTATAAAGCCCGTGTTGGTGGTAGCATCACCTGCTGGCGGAGGAGTGTCGGGAATTTTCACGAAGTACGTCTGTGACCGCCCTTTGTTGAAAATGTAACCATAGCCCCAATTACCCCAGAATACTTTGGTGTTCGACGTATTGGGAGCACCCTTGGGGACCATAGCAAACTGGGAAAGAATCGGGATACTACGATTTGGGTTGGTGGTCAAAGTCCCAGTCGTGGGGGCGACTTCAGCCGTCACCGATTCGCCCCGCTGTGGATCGTCGGTCGAGCACAGATCATCCAGGATACCCGGAAAGAACCAGCACGTTACCCCGAAAGCGTTAGTCCAGTAGCCGGGGTCCATGTAGGGAGAGTTCACATAGATGTCGTTGACGCTGGAGCCCGAGACACATTCGTTGACCTTGAACGCGATGCAGCGCTTGAACGCATCCGAAAGTGAGCTAGTGATGGTCGATCCGGCCCCGCTAACGTCCTGGAATACCCTACCCTGAGAGGTAGTCAAGTGGGGAAGGTATTTGTAGGAAATGCCATCGGCTTGTGGAAGCCCCCCGAATGGATCTTCGTTGTAGGTGAGCTTGAATAATGTCCCAGTTCCCCCAATGCGCGTAAGAGCGGAATCGCTCTGCGTTCCATTACCGATGTTCGGATGGTTGTCGAGAACCAAGGGAATAGGAGTAGGCTTGAAACCTGGGTGTCCTTCATGCACGAATGGAGCAAACCCAACCCCTGAGAACAAAGGCGAATCATAAGCTTGGGTAAATGATGGAGGACTACATAGCGGGAAGGCTGTTCCGAGGTTGTTTTCAATGCCTCCAGGGACGACGTTACCTGCCAGCGACGGGCTACCTGCCGCGTTCGTACTGTAGTAATAGGCGTGCCCGCCGCCAGGACAGAAACTCGCATAAAAATGCGCGTTGTCAGGGCCGTGCGGATAAGTCAGGAAGTCCCAGAACTCTCCTGAATTGTCGCCTGGAACTGGGGATACATTCAAAGGCGGGTACATGGCACAGTCGGCATTCGCTGCGTGAGCATGCGCCGTGCTCTGATAGTGCCTGGTTACCGTCACAGTTGTTGAAGAGACGTTTGTGAACTGCATTGCCTCTTCCGTACCAGTTCCCTCGTCGCAGACAAAGACATCGTTCACCGCCACAGACATGAGAGTGGTCGGCGGCTGAGGAGAAACTGGAGTGAGTGTGTTGACGGTGAAGCTCGTTTGGGTGGAGTCGGTTCCGGCCGGGATTGTGAAGTGGTAACGCCCTCCCTGCGGAACATCGTCACGACCCTGTTTCAGATCAGTGCCCACCAGGTTCGCGGTAGCGTTAGCTCCGTTCTCTGGTGCAAACGAGAACACCGCATGATTGACGCCCCATCTCGACGCACTCGGAGTGGCATAAGTCTGCCATGCCGCGATCACCGTGTTAGTGTTCAGATCGAACACGCCCGCCCAAGCGAACGTATCTTGAGAGCCCATCTCAGCAATGAAATGGACATACCGTCCGTTACTGAAGCCCGCGATAGAAACACTAGTAAAAACAGAGGTATCGAAAGTTGAATCAAACGTGTTAATTGCAGCCACTAAATCGCCGCTCACGTCAGTAATGGTTACCCCAGCTACGAGACTGGTTTCTTCTCCTATTGATTCATTCGGGAGTTTCTGAACATCGTTAGCGGTGTTGCCGGTGAATTGAACAGTGTAGACAGCTTTCTTCCCTGCTAGATTTGGGTTGCCGTTGATGCAGACGAACGAGTTGGCGTCGATCCAGAAGGTGGACCCGTCACCGATCTGCTGGCATTCCTCGTTTGACGCCCATCCGCTACCGCCGATATTCCCAAAGACCTGACCGAGAAAACGGACTTCGCCGGTTACGGGGTGAAATGCATAAACCTTGGTCGTCATCCGGCATTTGTAGAAACCATTAGAGTCGAGGAACTGGCTGCATGGCTCGTTATACCCTGCGCTGGTATTGGAAGAAACGCCGCCTAAGACTATGTCAAACAGCGGGGTTCC
>Ga0134124_10001491_pt1 | contig 18874 bp, 15 predicted proteins | sample KB304_FD_96880 | JGI IMG/M metagenome (GOLD analysis project Ga0134124, IMG submission 96880) | Terrestrial soil microbial communities without Nitrogen fertilizer from Kellogg Biological Station, Michigan, USA - KB3-0-4 | ecosystem: Environmental > Terrestrial > Soil > Unclassified ...
GCAGCTGTCTGAGCACGATTGGTCCCTGCCCTCACAGCGATGACTGAGGACAGCGCTTGGTCACAACTATTGACCATGGCCAGTCCGCGAATGCGGCCGTAGTTTCCTTGTCCAAGTAGCGGAGGACACAATGCGAACCTTGCAGGGTGGTAGCGTGGGGGACGACGTGAAAGCTTGGCAAGCCTTCTTGCAGAGCAAAGGGCTCTACAACGGGGCGCTCGACGGCAAATTCGGGCCCGCGTGTGTTGAAGCGACCAAAGCGTTCCAGGTCAGCCACCAACTCGTAGCGGACGGCGTTGCGGGCAACAAAACTTTGGGCAGCGCCATGCATGAAGATCTCGAACTCGCGCCGATCGACACTCCCATCCCCGGTGGCCCGCGCGACGGAGTGACCTCGATCAACGACGCCTGGGTGCCACCCATTGCCCCGACCAGCGCGGTGTTGGAGACCACTCGAGATCCACGAGTGATCACCAATCACAACACGGGACAACTGCCCTGTCCGCCGAATCCTCCACCACCTGTCGGGTGGGCATACTGGTCGGGCGGCGTTCCGGAGCTTTGCTCCAAGTTCGCGATCAGGGTCGAAACTTCGCCAAACGAATTTCCGATGGGCTCATTCGTACAGACGTTGATCGACGGCAAGCTCGTCGGTGCGCGGGTCGAATGGCACGATTTTCAAGGTGCGACGGGCAGTCACGGCGTTTTCCGCGGAACCAGCCTATTCCGTCCCAAAGCAGTTGCCTGAACTACGAGGGAAATCCATGGACACTTTACGAGTCGGTTCCAAAGGTTCGTTCGTCGAGAATTGGCAGTTCTACCTGCGAGGGCTGAATTTGTTTTTCGGCGAAATTGACGGTGTGTTCGACGACAAGACCAAGGCGGCAACGCAAGAATTTCAACGTCAGCAAGGCCTGAAGGATGACGGCGTTGCTGGCAACCTCACGCTCGGCAGGGCGATGACCCTCGGCTTTCACGTCATCAATGACAATCCGGATCTGCCGGACACCTTGGATCCTCCTCCCAAGCCCAAGTTTGCGCCGCTCAACCTGGCAGGGCGACAGCAGGCGTTCGGCCAATTCCCGTTCGAATCGGCGCCGGTTGAGGGCAACCCCGAGGCGATCAGGATCACCTCCAATTGGGAGGCGCAGAATATCGTGAGCGTGAACATTCCCCAGCTCATCGGCGTGAAGGGAGCGCCGGCCAGCGGAAACGTACGTTTTCATCGGTTGGTCGCGCCGAGAGTCGTCGGGCTATTCCAGGCTTGGGAAGACGCTGGTCTGAAAGGCTTGATCCTAAGTTGGTCGGGCTCATTCGTACCTCGCTTCATTCGCGGAAGTCGCTCCATTCTGTCGCAGCATGCCTTCGGCAGCGCATTCGACATCAACGCTGAATTCAATGGTTTCGGCCGAACGCCCGCGGCACTCGGCACCACCGGCTCAGTTCGCGCGCTCGTCCCGACCGCCAACGAGCGCGGGTTCTATTGGGGCGGGCACTTTGCCAAGCGCGACGGCATGCACTTCGAGATCGCGACGCCGTAAACGAGCTCGCTACAATGCGAGCACTCGCTGCCCCTACGTGCGCGAAGACGCTTCCTGCGAAACCGACCCCGCCCGCAAGAAATGACCATTTCGACCCGGCCGGCACCCCGGCTACAGGTGTGTGTCGATGCTCTGTTACCCGTTTTCAATACGCGGAAGATGCGTTCGGTTAGTTCTCGCGGCGTTGCTGTTGCTCGGTGCGCTCGTGCAAGCGAAGACCGTGCACGCGCAGGCTGGCGGAGCCGGCGGATCTGGGGGAGCCGGAGCGGGCGGCGGTGGGGGGACGGCTGGCTCGGTCGACCCAGAGCCCATGCCGTTCGTGACCAAGCTGCATCCGAATAGCGTCGTCAGCGGCTCGAGCGTGACGGTAGAAGGTGAGAATCTTCCGCTCGATCCGACGAAGATATCGGTGGAACTCGGCGGGTTCGACTTGGGGAACCCGGTACACGTCGCTCCCGATCAGAAGTCATTCGACTTCATCGTGCCGCGCCAAGCGCGTCCAAGTGGGTCGACCGCTGCCGCTCCCTTACCCATCGGTCGACAGCTTCTCGTGCGCGTTACTATCACGCTGCCCAAGCGGACTTTCGAAAGCATGACCACGAAGCCGTATGAAGCCGGCTTCCTGAACATCACGACCGAAGCCCGCCCTCCGCTCAAGCTGACGGGAATCGAGCCGGCAGTGGTCACACCCGCGACTCCGCATTTGGTGTTGATGGGAGAAGGGCTCGGCGGCGATCCATCGAACTACGTTTTGCTGCGCGACGGCCGTGAAATCCCGCTCTGTTGGCAAGACGACAAGGCTTGTACTGGCCTGAGCGCGAAGATCACGTCGCCTTATCAGCTCGAGCTCAGCGGTTTCTACGACAAGGACGAAAAGCTGAGCGATGAGTGGCGTGAGGAACACGTCCTAGGCCTGCGTTTGGGCGATGCAGTCTCCAACTTGGAGACAAAGAAGGTTCGATTCATCACGTGCACGCCGGTGCAGGTGCAAACGTGGGCGATTCTCGTTACTCTGGCGTTGCTCGGCTTGATCGTGATCGTCGCCTTTTGGGGCGGTGGCATGCAGAAGCTCCAGAGTGTCAGGACCCGCCCCGCGCGCTATGTCCGAGCCTTCCTGCTCGACCCCGAAACTGACACCTACAGCCTGTCCAAGTTTCAGTTCTACGCTTGGTCGACGGCCGCGCTCATCGGTTACTGCTACCTCACGCTTTCGCGCGCGCTGGCCCAAGGCAAGCTGGACATCATGGATATTCCCGAAAATCTACCGGGAATCATCGCTATCAGCGCAGGCACGACCGTGGCCAGCATGGGGATCGCAGCGACGCGCGGGCCCAAGGGCGCTGGCCCCGTTCATCCATCCTTTTCCGACTTGATCAGTACTGGCGGCATCGTCGCACCCGAGCGCTTTCAATTCTTTCTTTGGACGCTCGTTGCCATCGCAACCTTCTTGTTTACCGTTTCGAACTCCGACCCCAGCATCATCAGCGATTTACCAAAGATCCCACCGCGCTTGTTGTGGATTAGCGGCGTCAGCGCCATGGGGTACTTGGGCGGCAAAGTTGCCCGCGCGCCCGGCCCGATCATCGATCAAATCATCGCCACGACGGGCAGCCTCAAATTGAGCATCATGGGTCGTAACTTGTCCGGTGACGCGACCGTCGAAATCGCCGGCATCTCTACGGCGGCGTTTCTCGACCCAACGAAGCACCCGGAACATCGTCCCGAGGCCGCGTCTCCGAGCGACGACGACAACGCAGGGAGCAACACGCTCGAACTGCTGCTGAAGAAGGCACCCGTGGAATGGGTCGGCAAGGCGACGCTCGACATAACGGTCCAAAATCCCGACGGCCAAAAAGCGACTTGGCCGGTGAGCCTAGATGAGAAGCTGCAAGCGGAGTTGAAGACCATGGCCGAAGCGACGGCCAATGAGTCAAAGGTGCCGCCCCAGGGAACGCCCCCAATCCAAGTAATGCCGGTGCCATCGACGGTGCCCTCGACGACCCAATCGACGTCAGGCCCCGCCGAGAAATGACCCCGCCCAACGCGACTGTGCCAACGGCAGCGGCGAAATCCACCGATTGGTGGAGCGCCTTCATGACGTTCGTGAAGGACACCGACGTGAGTCTCCCGTTGTTGGTTGCGCTCATTCTCGGGCTCATCTGGCTGTGGTTGTTGCTCCGTACCCGCAAGTCGCGCTCCGCGCTGGAGGGCCGATGGCGCTTGCTCCTCGGCGCGTTGACGATCGCCGCGCTCGCGGTCAGCATCGTGAACCACTCGGCGCTGATCACGGCGCGCTGGCGCTGGAACTTGGCCGCATTCCCCAGCATCATCGTGTTGGCGCACGGGTTTGCACTGTTCCGACTCAGACGACTCGACGTATCGAACGCACCGGACACCGGCGACACAGCGCTTGCCCAGGTCCGGCGCAGTGTATCGCGAGACTCTGGGGCGCTCAGTTTAATCATACGCTACGGAGTGCCGGCATTCTTCATTTCCTGGATTGGCCTGGGCATGACCAACGCCCTGCTAAACGAATTGCACCCGCCGCCGGGTCTGCATCCCGAGGGATGGCCAATCAGCGCCGTGATCGCCGCCGGCTACGGACTTGCCGGTTCGTACTCGTACGTCGTGATGTACCTGGGCTACCGCAGCTTTCGCTACGATATCACTTCAGGGGCAGCGATGTGGTGCGCCGTAACGCTCGCTGTAGGGCCGCTGATCGCTGGCGTCTTCGGTGTGTTCTGGCCGCCCATTCACACGTTGCAGACGACGAACGGGAGCCAACTGTTTCGAGTCGCAACGCTGTTCATGGCAGGCTTTTCACCCCGCTACGGAATCGCGATCATCGAAGAGATTGCGCGCTCGGGCTGGAAGAGCGTGCACCGCGACGAGACAGAAAGCCGTCGCACTCAGGCCATCACTCAGCTCCCGGGCATCACTCCGAACATCGCAGAGCGCTTGGCCGAAGAAGGCCTCACCAGCGTCGAAGGGGTTGCCGGCGCCGACCCGGTGCGACTGTTGCGTTCGACGCGCTACGACAAGAGCCTCATCGTCGACTGGGTCGACACTGCCATGCTCATGCAAGCATTGCCGAAGGACTGGGAGAAGCTTCAAGCCGTCGGCATCTCCAAAGCCACCGAACTTGCCGCCCTCGCGCCGACCCAATTAGCGCAACCTGCCGCACCGGACAGCCCTCGCCTACCCGTAGATCGATTGGCCGCCATTGCGGGATCCGCGACTGTTCAAGCTGTAGTGCTGGAAACCAAGGCGGAAATGTTCGCAGTGGACCCCAACGTGCGGATGCTCAAGCTGGTCCGTCAGCTTCGCTTCGAGAGCGAAACCGACGTCGACTGAACTCGGGACTGCGCCGCCAAGGAATTCGACCAAAGGAGGATGGCGCAGCATCGAACATCAATGCTATTTACGATGCCTTAACGTCATTTTCTAGATATCGTGTTGGGAGCAGGGCCATCACCGGCGCCCGGCGCTAGCCCGGTGCCTGGGCGATCGTTCGAGCCTCTGCTTCTTCGCGCGACGCCTTGCTGCCGTGCGCCCGTTCGAAGATCGGTGTTGCCGCGAGGGTGGTCGTAACGGCCATTGTGACCATGATGGCGAACATCCCAGGTTGGATCAGCCCGCGTTCGAGACCAATGTTGAGAATGATGAGTTCCATGAGGCCGCGCGCGTTCATCAATGCACCCACCGCCAAGGCCTGGCGATGGGGCTCCCCGTTCAGCCGCGCTGCGAGGTAGCAAGCGCCGCCTTTGCCGAGAGTAGATGCCGTCAAGATGACCAGCGTCATCAGCCAGAGGTAGGGCGTGTTGACCAGACCGAGTTTGGTGTTCAGACCCGAGTACACGAAGAAGACCGGCAGCAGCAGGGTGGTCGTCAAGGGTTGAATCATTCGCTGCAGCTCCACCGCAAACAAACCGCGCGGCATCGCGATCCCCACGATGAATGCGCCAAATACCGAGTAGATGCCGATGCGATCGGTGAACCAAGCCCCGACCATCAGCAGCATGAGCACGAACACCAGCATCTCTTGGCTCATGCGCCCCGCTTGCTCGACCCGACGCCCGAGCGAGAGCAGTAGGGGTTTGATCACGAGCAGGGTCAGGAGCGCGAACCCGGCTCCCCCAGCGATGGCGTGAATGGCGATCATCACGTCACTCTGAAAGCTCGCCAAGATGACCGCCAAGACGCACCAGGCCGCGGCATCGTCAATCGAGCCGGCTGCCAACGCCAGTGTGCCCAGGGGAGTCTTGGACAACCCCTGCTCGAAGATGATGCGCGCCAGCATCGGGAATGCAGTGATCGACATGGACGCGCCGGTGAACAGGACGGCCTGAGCGACCGAGGTGTGTTCGCTGAAAAACAATGGATCGCGCGCGATGATCAGCGCGATGCCTCCCCCCATCACGAATGGCACTGCGATCCCCGCGACCGACACCGAGGCCGCCGTGCGCAGCCGCCGGCGAATGAGACTCGCGTCGAACTCGACTCCAATCAAGAACATGTACAGCACGAGTCCCACTTGGGAGACCGTGAAGATGATGGCTTTGGATTGTGGCGGAAATAACTGTGAACTCAGTTCGGGCGACAGCCAACCGAGTAGGGAGGGGCCGAGCAACATCCCAGCCACCATCTCGCTGACAACCTGAGACTGCCCGAGGTGTTTGAATACCAATCCGGTCAGTCGGCACACGCCCAGGATCACGGCCAGTTGCAGAAAGAACAGCATCGATAGAGCGAATGCGCTCATCGCGGGAGGATGATTCATGATTCAGGCTCTCGGAGTTACCCCGTCTCGGTGGAAGAGACTATGCCGCAATCGACGGTGAGTTGGCCAGCTCATAATATGCTGGCACTGCGTAGTTGATCGCCGAGTGCCAACGTTGCCGGTTGTAGAAGGTTTCGACGTACTCGCGGATGCGAGCACGCGGGATGTCCCGCGAGAAGAAGACCATGTCGTGGGCGAGCTCCTCCGTTAGCGACTCGAAGAAGCTCTCGGCAGCGGTATTGATGCTCCTAACGACCCGAGGAAGCGTCGAGAGGCGAGACCCCGCACAGAGCCGCAAACGATGCCTCCCTTCTTTAGCCGTTCCAGCTTGTCGCCCGCGGCGACGAGCAGCGTACCGACCACGTCCACTCCGACTCCTCGCCATGAGAGCAAGTCGCTCGTAGCTTCTTTGACCAGCGATTCGAGCTCGGCATGAAGGCCTTGTGCCTCTTGGTCAGGTTGCTCGGTCCGTGGCTGAGGCCGCGTCGCAAGCTCTCGATTTGCGTTGGTCCTCGGACGACTGGAACTCGACCAAAGACTTTCCGTTTTTCCCGACGCCAGTGATCTTGACGCCCATACTGAGCTTCCACGACAAAATACCGAGCGCGCGAGCCGCTTCGCCAGTGGGTGCGTTGCGCTCGGACGCAGCCGCTGGTTGGCTTCCCTTCTGGCAAGCTGGTGCCGCTTTCGGAACTACACCCCGTCAGTGTTCCCGTAGCCAATGACTATACGCTGAACGCAAGTGCGAATTTGACGCTTTCATCGTAGTTTCCCGCCTGATTGATGTTCCGCCCCGCACCGTTGCGCTGCCTTGATTGACAGTGCAGACGCGGTGCGCGCGAGCACTAATCCACATTCGAAATGAGTTCGTCAATCTGGCTGTTTTCGCCACACGCGATCCGCGACTTCGAACCATGTGGCATTGTCGTTGAATGCGCATCGGAAGGCGCTACTCGCTCATCTTGCTCCAAGGCGGTTTCCGTCTAGTGAGCTGCAAGGAACTGTGGCGAGCCTCACCACTCTTCGTGGAAACTCGCTCATCGAAGGAGAAACTCGCTCATCGAAGGAGAAACTCGCTCATCGAAGGAGATCGAAGAGGCCCGGCTCAAGCACTGCCCGCCGAGCTCTTTGCCCATGGTTCGCCGCGGAGTCCTGGCAGTCCAAACGAGCGGCGAGCACCCAATTCCTCTTGAGCGCTGCCAGCGACGCGGAAGCTCCCGTGTTGCCCCTGACCTGAAAGAGCGCGTCGGATCCCGACACAGTCCGTCGGTTCCTGAATGCGCGACTCGACGTCTCCCAGCTATGAGGAGGAGGGCGCTCCGCCAAAGAGCCGGTCTCCAATTCAGGCGACGTGACGTGTCTCGTTGAGTAGAATGATATTGAGTTTGATAGCGCTCAATCATCGATTCGAAGTGGATCGGATGCTCGGTGTTGTGAGCCTCGTGAACGAACTAGCGAGTCTCGGGCCGTCGGATGTCGCCAGTCTTCAATACTGCGCACTCGCTTCACACGTTTGCTAAAATGACTGCTGACTAAAATGATTGCTTGAAAAAGATAACTCGGCGATGGATAGTCCGGCTCAGGGAAGAGCCAGTTGGGGCTCCTTGGCGCGTTCTTTTTGGGGAATGCGAGAATGGCTAATTGTTAGCCCAGGAAGGGGAAGGCGATGGCAACGTACATCACCAATGCGTGCATCAACTGCGGGGCGTGCGAGCCGGAGTGCCCGAATAACGCCATCCGCCAGGATGACGGCATCTATGTTATCGAGCCCGATCTCTGCACCGAGTGCGTCGGGTTCTATGATCGTGAGAGTTGCCAGGCGGTATGTCCGGTCGAATGCTGTCTTCCCGATCCACAGCGCCCGGAGGACGAAAGCCTCTTGGTCGACAGAGCCTTGCGGATACATCCCAATGACGAGCTCCTGAAGGAGCGATTCGCCGCCGGAACTTTCCTGTCACGATTCCGACGCTAAGGAAGCCATGGCCCGCTTTACGACATTCCTCGATGAGCTCAGCCGGGATCCGCGAAACCGGCAGCTGCCTGCGTACGACGCGCTCTGTCGAATGCTCACCTATTCCGATCGCCTTTCATTGAAGACGGCCGTCGAAAGTCTCGGCTTTCTCGAACGTGAGATCTTTCGTCGGACGGAAATCGATTCGACACTTCGCTTGCAAGACCAAGCGCAAGAAGGCGTGGACAGCGTTCCGTTTACGGTAGGGTACGGCGAGCTCGGGAAGCTCTATATCACCCAACAGTCGTCAACCGCGGATGCCACCCCGTCGATTGCCTTTCTCGCGGGTGCTCTCCACGTTCCGCTTGCGGCCTACGAGGCCGCCCAGGTTGCCGCAAAGGCGCAGTGGGATGTAGAGACCCGGCTCCGCCGCGAAATGAGCCGCGTGCTGGTCGAAGCCGATGCGCGCGGCGCCTTGGGAGCGCTTCTCGACGACGTGGCCGACTCCGTTCGCCACGTCGAAGCGGTGTACCTCTACATCGATGACGCCATCTGGGGGGTCGCTGAACGGTGCTCCACGCTTCTCGGCGGCAAGGGCGAAGAAGGAGTCATGCCGCGCCTTCGCCGCACCCCACTCGCCGCTTGGACCTCTGCGGAGAAATTCGGAATTGTGGCTCTCCGCGCGCTTTTCGTGAGCGGACGGTCGGTAAGATTCGAGGAGTACAACGGCAAACACCTGACGGCGATCGGCCTGTGCCAGCGGTTTTCGGAGCTGGAGGATATGTACGTCGGTCAGGGCGCCGGTGTGCCCCACCCACAGCCCTCGGACATCGTTGAACGCGCAGCGCGGATCCGCGAACTCAGCCTGCAATCGGTACGTCAGGGGTGGGTTCGTTACCGTGCGATCAACGGACTGACCTACGTAAAGAACGAAGCTGTAACCGCCGCGCCCAGCCGCGCGATGGTCAACGCGCTCGTGCCGCGTTCCATTGTTGACCTTTACGAGTCATGGCTGCGACGGCGTCATCATCGCGATCTCGACTACGAGGACTTGTTTTCCGACCTCGCGCGCTTTGCTCTTCGCCCTTCATCTTCGGGATCGTCGGAACGCGGACCGGCAAAGAGTCGCGTCGAGGTTCTGATGCAAGAGATTGTCACGTCGGCCACGCTGCAAGTGAATGCCGACTATGGCATGTCGAGCTCGATCCGGAGCATCGAACCACTCCTCGAGGGCGACCACGAGCGCTTCGTCGATCGCCTCCTCGCTCTCACGCCGAAAGAGTTCTTCACGTGCATCGTTAGCCGCCCGGGGTTGACGGCCATCAATGGCGACCATGTGCAAAAGCACATTTATACGGCAGTGCAGCAGCGAATGCAGTTCAACCGCTGGCATTTCATCGCGGGCAATTTCGGCGACGAGCGAATTCGCGCGAACAGGCATTTCTATTACCCGCCGGTCATCCCTGACATCGCGGAGTGGGCAGACCAGCGTCACGCCGGACACGTGAACGGCGACGTTCGCTTCTCTATCCGCTGTCCGGGGCCTGACATGGCCGAGCCTCCCTTCATGATTAACGATCGCGAATACCGCGGATTTTACGATATCCGGGTCGTCCGCATGATTGGTCCGCCTTTCACCACGGCGGACATGCTCAAAGTCCGAGCTCACCGCCAATGGCTCGGGATCGTATGGAGAGAACTCGTCGCGCGGAGCGAGACGGCCGCGGGCGTGTGGACGATCACCGGATTCGAGACCGGGTGCGGATATGAGCCGCAGATGGAAACTTTGCCGCCGACCGCGCTCACGAATTGGCAGCCGGGAGACGAGTCGAGCATGCGCCACGAGGCCGCGACGTGAGGACCCGGAGCACGTACCTCACCGCGATCGGCTACGTCACCGGAAGCCCGCGGCCGATCAGCGATCTTCCGCAGTGTCGCGACGACGTTCGCAGTCGCGAGACTCTCGCGGCAGAAGGGTATTCGATGTTCCTCGAGGCCGGGGAGTCCGCCGAAGAGCTGGCGCTGGCGAGTATCGAGGAGTCGCTGCGCGCAACGTCGATCCCTCCGTCGGCGGTGGACGCCGTGATTTTCTGCTCGGACAGCATCGGCGATCAGCGCGAGCGCGAGCGGAACAGCCGTATTCACGCGCTGTGCATGGCAATGGGCTTGACGAATGCGTACCCCATCGGGATCAGCCAGTCGACGTGCGGGAACTTCGCCACGGCAATGCGCGTTGGCTCCTCGCTACTGGCAACGGGAGACGCGAAGGTCGTGATGTTGACCGTCGCGGACAAGAGCGAGCCGGACAAGCGGATCATGGATGCCAACGCCGCTGTTCTCAGCGACGGGGCCGCGAGCTGCATCCTGAGCGAGAGGCCCGGACGCTATCTCGTTTGCGGGGTCAGCCAGTCGGTGTCCCACGAGCTCGCGACAACGGAGGACAAGAGCGCCCGCCTCTTTCTGGCGCTGGACGGATATCAGAGCGCGCTAGCGAAATTTCAGCGGACGCTCGAGTGGAATGTGAGCGATGCAGCTCAATTGTTACCCAACAATTACACCCGCTCGCTCCTCACCACGTATGCCCAGATCGCCGAATTGCCGTTGGAGCGAATGTACATGGACAACGTGCCTTTGAAGGGTCACGTCTTCTCGGCGGACAATCTCATCAACCTGCACGACTATGCCGCCGGCGACCGGATGGTACCCGGGCAGAGCGTGGCCATGCTGAGCAATGGTCCATCGAACTGGGGATTCGTAGCCTTACAGCGCACGGAGATTGAGTAATGATTGAATATCGGCAAGGAAACGACCTCGACGTCGCGCAGACCGCGGAGCTCTACGAACGTTCGACACTGGCCGCCCGGCGCCCAACCGGCGATCCAGGCAATGTCGAAAAGATGCTCCGAAACGCCAACTTGGTCATTACGGCCTGGAGCGACGGACGTATGGTGGGGATCGCTCGATCGTTCTCCGACTTCGTCTACATCACTTATTTGTCCGACCTTGCCGTAGATCAGGCGTACCAGCGTCAGGGCATCGGCAAAGAGCTCATTCGACTGACGCAAGTAGCTTCGGGGCCAAATACTACGGTGCTCCTCATCGCCGCGCCGGCGAGTGTCGACTACTATCCCCATATCGGATTCAATCGCCACAATAGCGCCTGGCTCCTGTCCCCCGGGTCGACGGTAACGTGATGTTCGCGGCAGCGCTCGGAGCTCATCTCGGGTCCGATTCGACAGCGCTCGTCGACGCGGCCAGCGGCGAGCGGATTACGTATCGTGATCTCCACGCGCGCCTTAACGGCGTGGCTGCCTATCTCCGGGCCGCGGGCGTCCGGCGCGGCGACATCGTCAGCATCCGATCCGACAATTCAATCGAGTATGCCATAGCCGTGTACGGCATCCTTTGGTACGGCGCGATTGCGAATCCTCTCAACGTGCAATGGAGTCCCGCGGAGCTCGCAGCCGTCGTCAAGCACGCCGGGTCGAAGCTCGTTATCTACGACGAAGCGCTCGGCAAAGTGCCCGGGGCCGATGTGAATACGGCGCCGCTGAGGGACTTCACACGAGTCACGGTCGGCAGCCGCGTGGAAGAGGTGGCCGACATTCCCGACAGCGCCGGAGCAATCTTGCTCTACACATCGGGAACGACCTCGGCGCCCAAGGGAGTACTTCTCAGCCGGCGCAACCTGATAGAGAACGTCGCTGCGGCCCGCAATGCACTCCCGCTCGAGCGCCGTCACGCGACGCTCGGCATGTTGCCGCTATTTCACGTGCACGGGTTCGTGAGCGACCTCTCGCTCATGCTGCTCACGGGCGGCACGTGCGTCGTCGTTCCGAGCTTCAAACCAGCGATGCTCGAGCCGATCGAGCGCGCGATACGCACCTACGCCATCAATTCGTTCAGCTGCTTTCCGTTCCTCCTGGAGGTGTTGGCGAGCTGCCGTGTCGACCTCAAGACCCCGGATCTTCGCTTCTGCGTGTCGGGCGCGGCGCCTCTCAAGTGGGACCTCGTCGAGACCTTCCAAGAGAACTACGGGGTCCAGGTCATCCCCGCCTATGGCATGACGGAATGCATGAATTACTGCACGATCTCCCCGTATCGCGAGATAGTTCCGGGCTCCGTCGGCATTCCTGCCAATATCGAGGTGCAGATCGTCGACGAGCGCGGCACTCTACTGGCTCCTCACGAGGTCGGAGAGCTCGTCATCCGCGGCCCTTCCGTCATGGTCGACGGCTACTACAAGGGACCGCGGGATTGCTATCTCGATGAGGCCCGCACATGGTTCAAAACCGGCGACCTCGGATCGCACGACGAGCGCGGGTACTTCTACATCAAGGGCCGACGGAAGAACATGGCCATTCGGGGCGCCACCAAGGTGTACCTGGATGATCTGGATACGTATCTCGCTCGGCACGCGAAGATTCGCGACGTCGCCTCGGTACGGGTTGATCGCGAAGACGACGAGCTGATCGTCACCTGCATCGTCAGGGCGCCTGGCGCGAGTCTGGACGCGGCCGAGGTGCTCGCCCACCTGTCGACCTTCGTCAATAGCGACAAGCTCCCCGATCGAATCGTGTTCCGCGACGCGATTCCGCGCACCGCGACAAGTAAAGTCAAACTCGGCGAGCTCCAGCAGCTCGTGGGGGAACGAACGTGATCATCGATTGTCATGGTCACCTCGCGAGCGAGAAAGTGCTGCCACCACCATTCTTCGAGGGCTGGGCGAAAAACGCGGCCCGCAAGCTCGGCGACGACGGGATTGCGGCCGATCGGGTTCAGGAGCTTCTGCTCGCGACGCTCGATGACGAAGATTGCAGCCAGCTTCTCGCTGAGATGGAGGAGGCTGCGATCGACCGCACCGTCCTTCTCGTCATCGACTTCGCCTTCGCCTTTCCTGATCTCGGCTTCGACATCGAAGCGGTGCACAACTTGCACCGGCGCGCAGCCGACCGATCGGGGCGGTTGATCACCTTTTCCGGAGTAGACCCCCGGCGTGGCAAGAGTGGCGTCGACCTGCTCGAGACCGCCATCCGCGATTGGCACTTCCGCGGCTTCAAGATCTATCCACCCTGCGGCTTCTCGCCGAGCGACCCCGCGCTCTTTCCGTTCTACGAAGTCTGTCGCAAGTACCGTGTACCCGTATTGACACACATCGGGCCGACGTCGGAGGCACTCTCGTTTGCCCACACGACACCGATGGATGTCGATGGGGCTGCCAAGAACTTTCCGGAGGTAAACTTCATCCTCGCGCATGCTGGTCTGCGCTGGCGCACCGAGGCAGCGCTCCTGGCCGAATACCGCTCGAATGTCTACCTCGACATGTCGGGCTTTCAAGACGGGCTGAGCAACGGGAGGTTTCGCGAGTGCCTCGCGGCACATCTGCGTGACGGGCTATCGCACAAGCTCCTGTTCGGGATCGACTGGCCTATCCACCGTCTCTTCGGCAGCCAAAAGCGTTGGGTCGAAGCGTTCAAAGGAACATGCGCGTCCATTGACATGAGTGCCGAGGACCTCGAGCGAGTGATGTGGCGAAATTTTTCTTCGATTCTCGAGCAAAAAGGGACCTGACGCGTGTTGTCTGGAGCCATCGACGTGATCAATGCCGCGCTGACCGAGAATACGACGGGGAGCGAGGCGGCCGCCGTCGCGCCGGAGAAGACGTTTCAGGAGATCGGGTTGACGTCTCTAGGCCTTCTGCGGGCCCTGCTCGCGATCGAGCGCCGTCTGGGCACGAAGAAACTATCGCCGAAGTCGCTCCGGAGCCTGAAGACCGTAGACGACATATATCAACTTTTTGGCGCCGGAGCTTCGGCAGACGAGCTCACGAAGGGGGTCGCGCAATGACCGCGGCCAGGGGCTTCGACACGCGGAGGGCGGCCGCCTACGACGAGCGGTCCGTCTTCGACAAGGGGGATCGTGCCGCACACAGGCACTACGTCAAAGATGTTCTCATGTACCTGGGCGGCGCTCCGTCGCTCTTCGTGGACCTGGGGTGTGGCACCGGCTTCTTCGCCGAAGTGTTCTTCGATACCTTTCCGCAAATTCGAGGGGTTCTGGTCGACGCTTCCGCCGACATGCTGAGCCTCGCCCGGCGGCGACTCGCGCCTCAGGGGCAGCGGGCGATCTTCGAGGCTGGGCCCATGGAGGGCCTCGGCTGGTGCGCGAACGGGACCCCTGACATCGCCTTCTCCGCGATGGCGTTCCACTTCCTCGAAGATCGCATCAAGTGGCGTCTCTTCGCCGATGTGGCGCGTGTTCTCCCCGACAGCGGAAGCTTTATCCTGATCGATCAATTCGCTGCCGGACCCGACGGCGTCGATTTGCTCCAAAACCTGGCCTGCCGGGCGATCCAGCGTTCGCTTCGCCACGAGCTCGGCCTCGAGTTCGACCCGGACGAGATCAACATTGATCGATTGGTCGAGCGCGATCGTGCGGCCAAGCTCGCCGAGCGAGGATTCGACGCTTCCCTCGACGAACACGTGCGTCGCCTTCGCGAGGCGGGCTTCGCGAGCGTCCAAACGTTCTTCCAAGAGCACCGCCTGTTCGGGCTACTCGCACGAAAGCGAAGTTGAGGGTTCTAGCCGATGAGTGACGCATCCGTCATCGATTCGTTCGCGGCGCAGGCCGCCCGTCGCAGTCATGCACCCGCAGTGGTGACGCCATCTGGCGTCGCGACCTACGGTGAGCTGGCGGAGCTGGCCGACCGACTCCGACGACACCTAGTCGAGCATGACGCGCGCGACGGGGGCGTCGTTGCAACGTACCTTGGCAACGGCTCCGAATACGTGGCAGCGATCCTCGCCGCCGGTGCACAAGGGTGGCGATTCGTGCCGCTCGAGCGGGAATGGCCTGCGGCTCGGACGCGCCAGGCTCTCCGTCACGCAGCACCGGACATTCTGGTGACCGACCCGGACGGTCGCGCCAAGATAGCCGCGGAGCTGGAAGCGGAGCCCACTGGGGCGGTCGTTCTGACGATCGCGGGAACGCACGAGAGGCTCGCCGTCCACGAGCTCGCCGGCGGGCGCTTGACTCCTCGAGTCGACGCCAGCCGCTCCGGGCCGCCCGGCGCGCGCCGGCGCGCCCCAGGCGATGGGTACTACGTGCTTCCGACGTCAGGGACTACCGGCGTACCCAAGATGATCGAGGGCCGTCACGCTAGCTTGGCCCACTTCATCGACTGGGAGACGCAGGAGTTTGGTCTCGATGAGGCGGTTCGAGTGCTCGCACTCGCGCCGGTGTCATTCGACGTATCGCTGCGCGACCTCTTCGTCCCGCTCACCACTGGCGGCACGCTATACGTTCCAAACGACGCGATGAGGCGTCATCCGGTTCTTCTCCTCGAGTGGCTCGCCGCGAACCGGATCACGCTGATGCACGCCGTCCCGTCCGTGCTCCGGGTTCTGGCCGAGACGTGCCGCACCGTCCCGGCGTGTGCCGGCGCGCTCCGGAGTCTTCGCGTCCTTCTGTCGGCTGGAGAAGCGCTGTACGGCGCCGACGTAGACGCACTTCGGCCCCTCCTCGCGAGCTCGGCGGAGATCGTGAACCTGTATGGTCCGACCGAGACCACGCTGGCCAAGCTGTTCCACCGCGTCTCGGGTCCGATCGAGGCGAACGCGGTGGTGCCGCTGGGGCGCCCGATTCCAGGTGCCACCGTCAGCGTTCGCGACGGTGAGTTGCCCGTCTCCCCGGGCGAAGTCGGCGAAATCTGCATCGAGACGCCCTTCGCGACGAACGGCTTCTTCAAGAACGAACTCCTGACACGGGAGAAATTCCAGACGACTGGCGGACCCGGAGGGGAGATCCGGTATCGAACGGGGGACCTCGGAAGCTTCTCGGCCGATGGCGCTCTCGTCTACCACGGTCGTATTGACCACCAGGTCAAGATCCATGGCAATCGCGTCGAGCTGGTGGAGGTCGAGCGAAACGTTGCCGCGTGGCCGGGCGTGGACCAGGCGGTCGTCGTCGTCGACCGTATTGGCACGAGCGCCGCCCACCTCGGGTGTTTCTACACGTCGCGCGCGGTGACTCCCCCTCCGACCGAAGCCGAGCTCATGGCACGCGCCGCCGAGAGCCTGCCGCTTTACATGAGACCGTCCTATTTCGAACGACTCGACGCGTTCCCTTTGCGGATTAACGGCAAGATCGATCGCGACGCACTGATTCCGCTCAAAGCAGCGCGTCCGACCGACTTCGCGCCGCCGGTCGGGCCTGTCGAAGAAAAACTGGAGCGCTACTGGACGGAGCTCCTGGGCATTGCGCGCGCCGGCCGACAAGCGAGCTTCGTGGCGCTCGGTGGCTCGTCTCTCAATGCGATGCGACTCATCGCGCGCATCTACCACGACTTCGGTGTGGTCTTGAACGTCTCCGACATCTTCGAAGCATCGACCCTCACAGCCCTCGCCGCTCTCGTCGAACATCGATCGGCGAGCGCCCGCCTCGGCGCCGCGGGGGCGCCCCCCGTCACACCGGCGACAGGCGCGGACGAAGCCCCCCTATCCTCATTCCAGCTTTCGGTCTGGGAGGTGTCGCAATACGAGCCCGCGGCGCTCGCGTACACCGAATCGGTTGCGTACGACGTGGGTCCCCTGCTCGATCTCGAGATCTGCGAGCGAGTGTTGCAGGCGCTGGTCGAACGGCACGAAATCCTTCGCACGGCCTTCTCGGAGCGCGACGGACGCCCTGTCCAGTCGGTCCAGCCTATGGAGGCGAAGCAGTACACCATCGAACGCTTCGACTTGAGCGGCAGCCGCGCGTGGCGCGACGACGCAACACGCCACCTCCAGGACCAGATCCAGCAGGGCTTTGTCCTCAGCGAGCCACCGCTGTTTCATTGCTCCATCTTCGCCCTCCCTGATGGTCACTCCCTCCTTACACTATGCGTCTCCCACATCATCGTCGACATGGGGACCGTTCGTGTCCTCGCGAACGAGGCGAAGGCGCTCTACGCTGCCTACCGTGAGCGCCGCGCACCGGCTCTCGCTCCGCTGAAGTCGTCGTATCGGGAGTTCGCGCGGACGCAGATTGCCGCTCTTCAGCGCGGTGAGCTCGCCGCGGCGGCCGAGTACTGGCGCAACGTTCTCCGTCGTCCGCTACCGCAGCTCACGCTTTCTTCTCGCCCTCGCCCACTGCCCAAAGCGTATGACGGCGCTCTCTGCGTGGCGCACATGACTCCCGACGTCGCAAACAGCGTCCGGGGGCGCGCCGCAAAGCAAGGAGTCAGTGTGTTTGCGTACTTCCTCGCGAGTTTCTTTTGCCTCTTGCACGACCGGACCGGGGAGCGGGACCTCGTCATTGGCGTCCCCATCACCGTGCGCGATCAATGGCACCTCGAAGACCTACCCGGGAACTTCCTGAACATCGTGCCGATACGAGCGACCATCGCGACGGGGACGCTCGACGCCCCAGTTCTTCATCAGACCCAGGCGGCGCTTCTCGATGGCATCGAACACGGTCGGTATCCGTTCCGGAACATGCTCAGCGACATTGGCTACAAGGCTCAGTTGACGCGGGCGCCTGTCTTCGACGTCACTCTCACGTTCATCGAGGCCGCACAGGGTGACGCGGAAACGTTGGACGCACTGGTGCACCTCGACAAATCGACGAGCAAGTACGACGCGTCCGTCTTCGTCTACGAGCGGCTCGGTACGTTCGAGGTCGTCCTCGAGTACAGCACGTCCATCTTGACGGCTTCCGAGGCGCAGACCCTCCTCGACCGATACGTGGAACAGATCACGCTGCAGGTCACGGGAGACCAGGGATCATGAGCGAAGCGACCGCTGCATTCGCCGAGGCAGTGCACGAGGTGGCGTATGCCTACTCCGCCGTACCGTTCTTCCGCCGGCACATGGACGACGCGGGGTGCGCGCCGACAGACCTCCGCCGACCGAGCGATCTCGAACGCATTCCCCCCACTGTGAAGGCCCAGTACCGAAGCAACTTTCCGCACGGCGTTCTCGCGGCTGGCCACGGCCTCGACGATCCGATGCTTCGCCGGCTCCAGAGCTCCGGCACCGAGGGCGACCGTCTGCTCAGCGTAACGTACGTCTTCACGCTCGCGGAACGCATGGCAACCAGCCTGCAGATGAACCCTCGCTATCGCTTCTTGAGCGAGGCCTCCGCGATCAAGACCTGCCGGTTCGCGGCGCCGAATTGCTCGGATGTCGAGTGCGCGAATCCGAACAGCACGATGCAGGACCGGACGCTGCCCGACGGGACGCTCGTACTCCCCGTCTACCATGATCTCCTCACGACGCCGGCAGCCATGCTCGAACAGGCGGCGGCCGAGATGCGCGAATACGATCCGAATCTGTTCTACGTCGACCCGGTCCACATGACCTGGCTTGCGGCACACCTCGCGCGCCGCGGCGTTCAGCGCTGGCCAGGCAGACGTCAAGCCGGCGTGATCCTCAGCTACACGATGCCCACCCATGGAACACGGCGGCGGATCGAATCCTTCTTTGGCCCGGACGTCCCGGTGGCCGGAGCCCTAGCGATGTCGGAGTTTGGTTACTTGGGAATGGAGTGCCAAGAAGGCACTCTTCACCTGAACACAACGGACTTTTATCTCGAGTTCGTCCCCGATGGGCAGCCCGGCGGCCC
>Ga0134124_10001492_pt1 | contig 18862 bp, 21 predicted proteins | sample KB304_FD_96880 | JGI IMG/M metagenome (GOLD analysis project Ga0134124, IMG submission 96880) | Terrestrial soil microbial communities without Nitrogen fertilizer from Kellogg Biological Station, Michigan, USA - KB3-0-4 | ecosystem: Environmental > Terrestrial > Soil > Unclassified ...
ACTCAGGACGAACACACCGCGATGCGCCATGGGCTTTTGGCTCCTTTACGAAAATCTAACTTGCCGGTACGCGACAGCATTCTGAAATACACTTGTTGCGAGCGTCGCGCTGAAGTTTACTTGTACCATAACCGTATCAAAACGAGGCTCATTTCCATGCCGCGGCCGGACTTGCTGATTCAAAACCTTATCAGGCAGCTTCGACGTGATCTTACAGCCTCGTTCTTGCCCGGCGAACAGGTCCCTTCCACGCGTGCGCTGGCCAGGGACCTCGGCGTCTCTCGCAACACCGTGGTGCTGGCCTACGAGCAGCTCGCGGCGGAGGGTTACCTGGTGAGCCGTCACCGTGGCGCCACCTCCGTGGCAGCCGGGGCGCCGCCGCGCCCGGCCCTGGCGCCCGCTCGCCCGGCGGCGGAGCGTCCCGCGCCGATGTCCGCCTACGCGCGACGCCTGACTGCGCGGCTCGACCTCGCGCCCTCGCGCCCGCCCGGCCCGCTCGCCGCGCTCCGCTATGATTTCCGCTACGGCCGGCCCGCGGTAGACGAGTTCCCGCGCGACATCTGGCGCCGGCTCCTCGCCACTCACGCGCGCCGGGCCTCCTCCGAAGCACTCGGTTACGGCTCGCCCGCCGGCCACAGCCCGCTGCGCGCGGCGCTCAGCGAATACCTCGGCCGGGCGCGCGGCGTCGTGTGCGATCCCGAGCGCATCGTCGTCGTGAACGGGACGCAGCAGGGGCTTGACCTGATCGCCCGCGTGCTGCTCGATCCCGGCGACGGCGCGGTCGTGGAGGAGCCGCACTACCCCGGCGCCACCATTCCCTTCGAGGCGGTGGGCGCCCGCCTCCTGCGGGTGCCGGTGGACGCGGGCGGGCTCGATCCGGCCAGGCTCCCGCCCGCCGTGGAGCGCCCGCGGCTGGCGTACGTGACGCCCTGCCACCAGTTTCCCAGCGGCGTCATCATGCCAGTCGAGCGGCGCCTGGCCCTGCTCCAGTGGGCGTCCCGGGTCGGCGCCTGGGTCGTCGAGGACGACTATGTGAGCGAGTTCCGTTACGAGGGCCGCCCGCTGGAGGCGCTCCAGTCGCTGGACCGCAACGAGCGAGCGATCTACATGGGGTCCTTCTCGAAGACCCTGTTCCCCGCGCTGCGCGTGGGCTACCTCGTCCTGCCGCCCGCTCTGGTGCGCTCCTTCCTCGCCGCCAAGTGGGCGGCGGATCGCTTCTCCGCCCCGCTCTACCAGGAGGCGCTGGCCGAGCTCATCACCAGCGGCCAGTTCGAGCGCTATCTCCGCCGCGCGGGCTCCCGGAACGCGGGGCGCCGGCGGGCTCTCATCGCGGCGCTGCGCGAGCATTTCGGCCGCCGCGTGGAGATTGCCGGCGAGAACACTGGCGTACACCTGGTGGTCTGGCTGAACGACGTGCGTCCGCGGGAGCTGAACGCCCTCATCACGCGGGCGGCCAGGGCTGGCGTGGGAATCTACTCGGTGGCGCCGTACTACGCCGAGCCGCTGCGGTGCGCCGGCCTCCTCTTCGGCTATGCCGCGCTCACGGAAGGGGAGATCCGCGCGGGCGTGCGCCGGCTGGCAGAGCTGCTTTAGGACATGGCGCCGCCCGCCGAGAATGGAGGCCGTGATGGGTAAGGCAATAGAGGAACTGGCGCACTTCGTTGCCGCCACGCCGTGGGAGGCGATCCCGGAGGCTATTCGGGGGCACGCCAAGCTCGTGCTGCTCGACACGGTGGGCGTGATTCTGGCGGGCTCGGTGCAACGAGAGGTGGCCGGCGTGCGGGCGCGACTGATTGTGACCGGGGGCCGGGGAGCGACCGTCTACGCGCCTGGCTGGCCGACGACGGACCCGCGCACGGCGGCCCTGCTCAATGGACTGGCGGGTCGGTCCATCGAATTGTGCGAGGGGCATCGCTACGTCTCGTGCCAGGGGGCCGTACAGGTCTTGCCCACGACGTTGGCGTGTGCGGAATGGCTAGAACGGTCGGGTCGGGAGACGCTGGCGGCCCTGATCTTCGGCTACGAGGTTGCCGCCCGGCTCGGAGCGGGGCTGACGGCACGGCCCCTGGCGCATCAGAATGGCCAGGCGCCTCTCCTGGGCGCGGTGGCTGCGGGGGCGCGCCTACGCCGACTGACCGGCGAGCAGATGAGTCTCGCGCTCAGGATCGGCTCGATCCTCGTCCTCACACCTGGCTACACCAACGCCGTGGCGGGGGCCACCGCGCTGAACGTGGCCGGAGGGATGAGCGGGTTCGCCGGTGCCCTCGCGCCGGAGCTGGCGCTGGCCGGCGTCGCCGCTCAGCCGAACGCCATAGAGGAGGCCTTCGGCCAGTTGGTCGGCGACGGTTTCCGGCCCGAGGCCGTGACGGAAGAGCTGGGTCAGCGCTGGGAGATCGGCCGCAACTATTTCCGGCTACGTGCCTGCTGCAACCCGATCTATGCGGCGCTGGATGCGCTGGAAGACATCCTCACCGACCTTCGGCCACATCCCGAGAGTATCGAGCGCATCGAGGTAGCGACCTATCGGTTCGCCGCGAACATGCGCGAGTCGAACCCGGCCAACTATTTCGCGGCCAAGTACTCGCTGCCCCACGCGGCGGCCGCGCTGGTGCTACGAGGCAACACGGGGTATCACGCCTTCACCGAAGACGTCGTTCGGGATCCCGCGATCGCTGCCTTTCGCCAGCGGATCACGGTTCGAGAGGATCCCGATCTCAATGCGCACGTGCCGCGACTCAAGCCGGCGCGGGTGACGGTTACCTTCAAAGACGGCCGTCAGGTGACCCGGCTGCGCGAGAGCGCCCGCGGTGACTACCAGGATCCGTATGGAGAAGGCGAGGTCCGGTCAAAATTCCGAGAACTGGCGAGCCTGGTCCTCAGTCCAGCCGGTGTTGCGCGGATCGAGGAGATCGTCGATCGCCTCGATAGCCTGCCCCGGCTGGTGGAGCTGGTCGAACCGCTGCGAGAGGCTCGCGGAGCCTAGCCCGACCGCGGCGGCATCCCGTGCGCCGGGAGGGGGCCGAACGCGGGGGGAGGAACGCGACGTTTCGAAGCGGCTTCGTATGCCGAGGCGATCTTCAGGAGGACATCCTCTCGGCCGGGCTCGGCCCGGAACACCAACGAGAAGGGCAGCCCCGGCGCCGGAATGGTGGTCGGCGTGCTGGAGGGGACCGGCACATAGCGCGTGGCGTCCGGACTGAGGGCGAAGACCGGATCATAGACGGTGGTCACATAGCCCGCCGGGATCAGGACCTCGGTCAACCCCGCGTTCGGCCCATAGAACGTCTCCAGGCGCAGATTGTGGGGCAGCCCCGGCTGATAGGCGCCGCCGATCTTCCCCGGCGGAAACGGCGTGTGCAGGCGGACCAGCGCGTCCAGATGGTTCTCGAGGATGACCATCATGTCCACCCGGCGCAGCAATTCGCGCAGCATGATGCGCTCGTTGACGCCCTGGCGCTGGCCATGGCGATTGCGCGGGTCGCTCACCTCCTCCCAGTTCCTGAAAGCGGCGCGCTGATCATCGCCCCAGAACTTGGATCGCGCGTTGAGCGCAGAAAAGTCGACGAGCGTCTCCGTGAATCCCCGCGCCTTCCAGTCGGCGGCGCGGCGGCTCAGGTATTGCGGGATATGGAACCTGAACGCCATCGCGAGCTCCTGCTCCTGGACCGTGGCGATGTCGAGGTTCGAGGGAGGGGCGATACGTCCCTCGGCCAGCTCGACGCAATAGTCGATCGGGTGCATCGTGCCCGTGCCGAAGACCATTCCGGGCATGAACTCGGTCGGAACGATCGCCGCCGCGAACTCCTTGAACAGCGGCTGTCCGTCCCGTCCGAGCCTGAACAGCAGGTCGGGCATGATGAGGGGCACCAGCATCGCGAGCGCACGCCGGAAATCCGTCGTCATGGCTTCGAGCTCGGGATCCCGCTTCCATAGAGGATCAGACGACTCCACGAGTGTGGCGCCCAGCCGTCCGCCGAGGATCGCTTTGATCTCCCTCGCAGCGGCGGTGACGATCGGCTGTTCGGTCTTCGAGCCCGGCGGGTACACCATGGACTCCCGGACGATGCCGAGACGGATGCCCTTGAGCGCACCCGGCGTCCCGGGCATCCTGGCGTGGCTCGCGTACGGCGTGGTCAACACCGACGAGCGCGGCACGGTGGTGTAGGGATCCCGCGGGTCGTAGTAGCCCTCGGCTGGATCCTTCAGGGCGTCGAGGACCTTGGCGCAATCGGCGAGCGTGCGGCAGAGGATGCCGCTGCGGTCGCAGTAGATATCCGCGCCGATGGCGCCGCCGTTGAATCCCAGCATCGACTTGTGCGGAAGGATCAGCGCGACCGCGTTGTGGTTGGCCGGTCCCCGACAGGACGCGCGCGTCTCCTCGCCGAGGCTCGCCATGACCAGATTGGCGCTGACCGACACGCCCGAGCCGGAGCTCGAGCCGAGGGAGGCCGACCGTGTCGTGTCGTAGGGGTTCCCCGGATTGCCGCCCCAGGTGCTGCGCTGGTACCCCAGCACCGACGGCAAAACCTTGTCGGGCAGGTGGCGGCCGCCTGGATCTCCCGCCCGCCCGTTGTATTCCGTGTTGACGGCCTTCGCGAAGATGATCGCTCCCCTGTTGCGGAGCTGCTCGACCAGCACGTGATCGCGCGCGGGGAAGTCGATGTCGTAGTGCGCGTCGCCGCCGGCGGTGGTTCGCATGTCCCTCGTGTCGAACGGATCCTTGAACGAGAAGACGACCCCACACATCGGCATCTTCTCGAGATCGGGATTGCGTCCATACTCGGCGTCAAGCTCTGCTGCGCGCTCGAGGGCGTCCGGAAATCGTCGGAACATCTCGCACACCGGGGGCGCGCCGGGAGGGAGCGGTCCCGCGGACGGATGCCGGTCGAAGTCGCCCCGGCAGGTGACCGAACGCTCCCCCCGAATGTTGAGGGTGGCGAGCGCATTCACTTGCCCCGCATCGGGCGCGCCGACGATCATCCCGAACTGTTGCTGGACGTCAGGATCGGAGGCCGTCGGCTCCATGCGCCCGAACTCGAGGGCCGGCCCCCTGTACTTGTCGAGATCGGGCAGGACCGAGGACGCCTTGACGGTTTTCGTGGGGAAGCGCAGTGGAACCTTCGCGCGCACGGTGCCTCTCGCTTCGGGGACTGGGGCACCGTCTTCTGTAACGAGGAAGCTGGCCACCCCGTTGTAGACGCGCACGCGCTCGATGTAGTGCTGGACGAGCGCTACGCAAGTCATCTGCCCGGATCGGAGCGCCGCGTGCCACTCCTCGATCGTCGCCTCGTCCGGACGAAACGGTCTGTCGGTGGGTGCTGTCACGATGTCGCCCCCTGTATTGGCTTCTGAGATGAGCGCGTCGTCATCGCGCGGTCCAGGGCGAAGGATAGTGCGGAGACGGACTGGGGGCCAGCGGCGGCCCTTTGGGAATTCGAACCCCGTGATGAGCCCGACAGAGACCATGCCTGTGTCACCAGGCATGTCACTGCCTCGCCGCTCCGGGTTGCACTTTACCGCAGCGGCGTGCATTTGTTCTGTGGCTACTGATGGGACGTAAAGCCGGGCAAACACGGATCGATCGGAGGATTCAGCCGACGAACTTCTAATCCGAGGGTCGTCGCTGTTGGTGGCGGATGCGCTCTCCTTCCGGTAAGCCAGCCGCTCCACCGTCGCCTTGATCGTCTCGGGGTCCAGGTGGGCGTACCGCTGCATCATGCTCGGGGTCTTCCAGCCCCCGGCGTGCTGGATGTGGAGGCGGTTGGCGTCGGTGAGAGACAGCGGACGCGAGCGTTGTTCTCCGAGGCGAGGTCCACGGAGGCAGCCGGGTTGGTCAGCAACATGCCCCGCTTCACGCCGAGCCTGAGTACAGCGTGCAGGAGCTTCATGTAGCGGTTCACGGTGGCGACGGCCAGCGGCCGGGCCTCGTCGCCCTCGCCCACGGAGCGGCCCTTCAGGTCTTCGTAGAACGTCTCCACGACGCGCGGCGTGATATCGCTCAGCGGCACGCCGCCGAAGCTTGCCCGCCCTCCACCCGACGCTCGCGCGGGGCGCGCGCCAACACGAGAAATCTGGTCACCATTGCTCACGGCCAGAAGAGTGATACTCTCGCGCCTGCCTACCCCCTGGGCCTCCGACAGACGCAACAGGCGTCGGACCCTCTGGCATCTGGCTTGACCTCCCCAGCACGTTTCAGCACACACCGGGCTCACCGTGTGCGCCTACGGAGGCAGCGATGCGATTCTTCTGCTTGGTCGTCACCGTGCTGCTGCTCACCTCGCTCGGGCTCTTTGAGGCCGTCGCCTGGCGCCGCGTGCCGATCATCGACTAGCGTGGCGGATACGAAAGGCGCCTCCTACGCGGCTGACCAACCGGGGCCTCATTGCCGGTCTATACGCCCTACCTTGGCGCCCATCGACACGGCGATTGGTGCGCTGCTCGTGGTTGTCGGCGTGCTCGCCGCGTTCTGGTGGCTCGGTCCGTGACCGAGCGCACGGTCGCCTCCGTGCTGGGTGCGCTTCCTTCGCTGAGGCTGTGCCTGGAATGCCTTGTGAGCGAGACGGGGCTTCGGATCGCGGCGGTCCATATCGAGCTTGACCGACTCGGAACGGAGGTTGATGTCGAGCATGCTGCCTGCCATCGCTGCCATGTGGTAGGTCCTGTGTTCTGGATGGCCTCTGCCCCCTGACCTAGCCACTTCCTTCCGGAGGGCCCCGGGCCGATTCCCGGGGCTCTTTCGTCTCGTGCTTGCTCACGATGGAGCTGGCCAGGGCAGCGTGGTCACCGTCCAGCCCTCTCCGCCACATCTTGCGCCCGCCCCGGACCCCCGCTAGTCTCTGCTGGCCTCACCTCGGCCTTCAGGGTTGACGTACCCACAGGCGTCGAGACCCCGGTGAATGGCGTTCGCCATCTCCGAACCGGGAGAGCCGCGATGCCAGACCGCAAGTCCTCCATCGCTGATCGCATCCGCGCCAAGTTGGGCACGGGAGATCTCCGGTGCATCGGTCCGAAGAACATGTGGGACGGCTTCGGGGATGGCAATCCCTGCGATGGCTGCGGCGAGCCGATCCTCACCACGGACGTAGAGTACGCGTTCGCGATCATCGGTGATCTGATCTACCGCTTCCACATCGGCTGCGCCGGGATCTGGCAGGCCGAACTCAAGCGCCATGGGGTGACGTAGCTTGCCAGCGCGCGGCTGCTTGGGAGGAGCGGCTACGGGCGGAACGGTGGGCGTTGGGCGGCGAACCGCGATTCAGTCGTGGAGCACGACGTGCAGCAGCGAGCTGTGGACTTCCAGCCCACCGTTGTACTCGATGAAGCCCAGCTTCCGGAACTTGTTCATGAAATGGCTGATCCGCGAGCGCGTGGTGCCGACCATCTCGGCCAGCGTCTCCTGGCTGATCTTGGGCACGACCGGCTCCGGCCGACCTTCCTTGCCGAAGTTCGCCAGCAACAGCAGGAGCCGGGCCAGCCGCCTCTCGCTGGAGTTGAAGAGCTGGTCCACGAGGTCCTCTTCCATCCGGATGTTCCGCGACAGGAGATACGTGGTGAAGGTTTCCGAGAACTTTGCGTCCTCGTGGAGCGCACGGACCGTTGCCGCTTTCGGCAGCAGGGTGATCGAGCTGTCCGTTGTCGCCGTCGCCGTCGCCATACGGAGCGGCTGTCCGGCGAGGCATCCCTCCCCGAAGAAGGTCTCGGGCCCAAGGAGCGCGACCACCGCCTGTTTTCCCTGACGAGAGAGGACCGTGAGCTTGACCTTCCCCCGCTGGATGAAGAACACAGCGTCCGCGCGATCACCTTGCGAGAAGATCGTCTGGCCCTGACGGTAGTCCCTAGTGATACGGCGGACGCCCGTCGACGCCAGCAAGGCCTTGGGGTCGATAGTCGCCTTCACCTTCCGCTTCATCGTAGCCATTTTACGGAAGTTCCTCCGCGTGTGCCAGGTGCGGCGCGCGGCGTGCGCTCTGAGCGATTTGCGGGTCCCCTACCTCGCTGCTAGTCCGCAGGACCGCGCCTGAAAGCTGAGCAATCAGAACAGGTCGTCCTGTGTCCGTAGATCAACCGATTGAAGGTCCATCACCCGTGGCGGGACATTTGCGAAGGCGGCCAGACTACTGAGTGCGATGAGGACGCCCGCCCACAACAGAGCCGGGCGTTGGTCAACTACAGCTTGTGGCGTCCAAGCCCCCGCTTGAGCGGGCCTGACCTGGTCTTGGTGTAGGGCGAGACTGTGGAACGGGCCAGCCGCATTTGTTCCCAGCAGCGGGTATGGTACGCGGCGCCGTCGATCATCAGCCCCGGAGACGTCTCCAGCGAGCGGCCGCACTCGACACACTGCTTCACGCTCTCAGCCATTTGCGACCCTCCTACCTCACTGCCAACGTCTCTAGACTGCGGTGACGCTGAGAACTTGCGTCACTTCATGGGCTCGCAGCTTTGGTCGCCGCTCATCCTCCCAAACCCAGAAGCACTTGGCGTGGAGTTGCAGGGGGCCTCGGCCACCGGACAGGGAGATCCCCTCCACGACGAACTCACTCTTGCTGACGGTGCTCCCGCACGCGTCGCAGGTTTCGCCGTTGCCCGGCCCGCCCCAGACCCTCGGGATGCTGTTCAGCGGCAACCGACCATCGGTGAGCTTGCTGCGGATGAGAGGACGGAGCGCTTCGAGTTCCATGGCGGCGACCTTTCAGTGACAACCCGTGGCCAACGCCAGATTCACCCCAGTCTCAGTGGTCAGCGAGCGCGAACCCGAAAGGCCGGGGTGCAGGCGGGGTCGAGGATACTGGGGTCTACGCCGCCCGTCTGGTCAAAGGGAGACACTCGGGTATTTGATGGACATGCCTGCAACGGCACCCCGGCGCTTGAGGATCTCGTCCTTGCACGCCTTCTGACTCTTGAACGAGTCGCTCGGTCGGTAGTCGCGCTCTCGGTGATGCCTATTTCAGGGTGTTCGCCCTCTTCATCGCCGCGACGAGCTCCCCGGAGCCCGCTCCCCACCGGGAGACAGCCTTGATCGCCTGCGTGAAGGGGACGTCCAGGGGATGCACGCGTGCCCGGTCGAGGATGTAGACGGCCCCGGAGAGCGGCGTGGGCACCGAGGGCACGAAGACCGTGAAGCGCCCATCGTCGAGCTCTTCGATGATGAACGCGGGGACGAGGGCCTCCTCGATCTCGGCCAGCGCCGGCTTCCACACCTTCTCCTGACCCTTCCCGGCCAGCTGCTGCGTCAGACTCCGAAACAGCGCATAGCCCGGGACTCTCGCGAAGAGCGATTTCTCGATCCGCTCCCTGGCCGCTCGTCCGGCCGGGGTGCGGACAGCGACACCGACGAGGAAACAGATGATCACCACGAGGAGAAGTGCGAGGACGTCCTCGGCGGGGAGCCAGTCCGGAAGCATCACGGCGAACGGCCGCACGAGACCGACTAGCGATCGCATCGCCTTGAGGAGCAGCAGCGCGCTGAGATAGATCGGAACGACGACGAGCAAGCCGCCAACGAACGCGCTCACGACGAACTCGCGGACCTTTCGCATAGACGTCCTTGCCGGGAACCACGGACAACGCAAGGGTGGCTCCCGGGAGTACCAGAGCCACGACGTCAGCCCATCCGTCAGGGCCATCCGACCGGAACCGCGCCACCTTTCGGACCCCCGGAGGTTCGACTCCCTTGCCGGGCGCATCAAACCCAGCCCCGGATAGCGATTATGGAAATCTTTTCCCACTGAATATTGGGGTCGGGGAAACCCCGACCCTTGGTGCTTTCCGCGGCTTCAAGCCCGTCCGCATTGAGTATTCTCAATAGAGACCGCTTGCGAGATCGCTTGCATCACTGGCCTCGTGGCCAGCCGGCACGTTCGCCGGCACCGGCGCCGTCTCGGAGGGCCCTGAGAGTGTCCGTTTCCCGGTTCGTGATGTGAGGAGATCGTCGAAACTCCTGCACTCCATCGACGCGGCCCTCGCCGCCAAAGGCGCACGATGACGCCAGCCCTCTCGGACGCGAAGATCCTGATCGTCGACGACGAACCGGCCAACGTGCTGCTGATGGAGCGGCTCCTGCAGGACTCCGGCTATCACAACCTGTCGACGACGACCGATGCTCGCAAGGTCCTGGGGCTCTATCGAGAGTTCGGCCCCGACCTCATCCTGCTCGACCTCATGATGCCGCACCTGGATGGGATCGCGATTCTGGGGCTGCTCAAGGACGAGATTCCCGCTGACGTCTATCTGCCGATCCTCGTCCTCACCGCCGACGCCACGCTGGAGGCCAAGCGCAAGGCGCTGGCGGCGGGGGCGCGGGATTTCCTGACCAAGCCATTCGAGCAGTTCGAGGTGCTGCTGCGCATCCGGAACCTGCTCGCCACCCGGCAGCTCTACCTCGCGCTGGACGAGCAGAATCGCTCGCTCGAGGAGACGGTCAAGCAGCGCTCCGAGCGGCTGCTGCAGAGCGAGAAGGTCGCCACCATGGGCTCGCTGCTGGCCGGGGTGGCCCACGAGCTGAACAACCCGCTGGCGGTCCTCAGCGGCCAGGCCCAGCTGCTCTACCGGCAGGGTGGCGAGCCGTCGGTCGTCCGCCGGGCGCTCAAGATCAGCGAGGCGTCCGACCGATGCGTGCGCATCGTGCGGAACTTCCTCGCGCTGGCCCGTCAGCGGGCCCCGGAGCGCACCCAGACCTCGCTGAAGCAGGTCGTCGCCGGTGCGCTGGAGCTGCTGGCCTACGAGCTCCGCTCCGACAACGTCGAAGTGGTCTCGCAGATGGCCGACGATCTCCCGGTGCTGTGGGCGGATCCGCACCAGCTCCACCAGGTGCTCGTGAACCTCATCGCCAACGCGCATCAGGCGATGCGACGGCAGCGCAAGCCCAAGCGCATCACGGTGACGGGCCGTCACGATCGGGAGGCGGGTCGCGCCCTGGTTGATATAGCGGACACGGGATCGGGGATCCCGGCGGCGATCCAGGAGAAGATCTTCGAGGCGTTCTTCACCACCAAGGCCTCGGGCGAGGGCACCGGCCTGGGCCTGTCGCTCTGCCGCGGCATCGTCGACGAGCACGGCGGCACACTGACGATTGCCAGCTCGAGCGAGGACGGCACGACGTTCCGGCTCGACCTGCCCGTCGTGACTCCGCCGCTGGTCGCCGCCGAGGCCAACGCCGTCGCCCAGGCGCCGGCGCCGCTCATACCCCGCCGCGTGCTGATCGTGGACGACGAGGTGGCGCTGGCCGAGGTGGTGGCGGAGGCGGTCGAGCGCGACGGCCATACGACCAGGATCGCCGTCAACGGCGCGATGGCGCTCGAGATGCTCAGCCGCGAGGCGTTCGACCTGATCATCTCGGATACGAAGATGCCGACGATGGACGGTGAGAGCTTCTACGCGGAGCTGGCGCGCGTCCATCCGCGTCTGCGGGAGCGCATCATCTTCCTCACCGGCGACGTGATGAGCCGCGAGAAGCTGGAATTCCTGGAGCGGACCGGCGCGCCCTATCTCACGAAGCCCTGCGATCTCGACGAGATCCGACGGACCGTGCGGCGGGTTCTGACCGGCGCGGGCACCAGGTAACCCGGGCCCGCGCCGGCCGGACGTCAGCTCAGCACTTCGGCGCTACGCGCAGTCGTGCTTCGATCGTATCGCCCGCCTTCAGATCCTTCGTCGTCTCCTTGTTCGCCTGGAACTCGTGGGTCGTACCGCTCTTGTCGCGGATGGTGACCTTGTCCGTCTTCGGATCCACGCGGACCACCTGACCCTCGACCATCTCCGGCGCCCCGGCCTTGCAATCGGCCTTGGGCTGCTGACCGAACGCGAGTCCGGCCGAGAGGAGAGTGACCGCGACGAAGCCGCTCGAGAGTGTCAGCCAGCGGTTCATTCGTTCCGCTCCTTACTTGTTGTGCTTCGTGATGTCGTAGATCGCGCCGGCGGCGGCGCCCACGCCCGTCCCGATGAGTGCGCCCTTGCCGGCGCCATAGCCGGTGCCGGCGCCGACCGCCGCGCCCGCGCCCGCGCCGACCGCCGCGCCACCCACGGTTCCACAACCCGTGGCCGCCAGCGCCAGCATCGAAAGACCCATGACTCCGCTGAGTAGACGAGCCTTCATCATCTTGAGTAGCCTCCTGTCGAACGGTTCGTCCTGTGTGACGCGCGAGGCGCCCGGATCATTCCCTGGAAATCAACAGATCGAAGACGCCGGCCGCGCGCAGCACCGCGTGAGGTTCCCAGTGCAAGGCCGGCGCCATCGACAGGGCGGGCGGAACGAAGCGATAGGGAGCTATCCGCCGAGGTAGGCGCGACGCACGTGATCGTTCGTCATGAGATCACGGGCGTCGCCGGCCAGTACGATGCGGCCCGTCTCCATCACGTAGCCGCGGTCGGCCATCTGGAGCGCAAGGTAGGCATTCTGCTCGACCATCAGGATCGTCGTGCCCTGTCGCCGGATGTCGGCGATGATACCGAACGTCGTCTCCACCACGGTCGGCGCCAGACCCAGCGACGGCTCGTCGAACAGGATCAGGCGGGGACGGGCCATGAGCGCGCGGCCGATCGCCAGCATCTGCTGCTCGCCGCCGGACAGCGTGCCGGCGGCCTGGCGCCGGCGGTCGGCCAGAATGGGGAAGTGCGTGCACACGCGCTCGAGATCCGTCGCGATCCCGTCGCGGTCGCGCCTGACGAAAGCGCCCATCATCAAGTTTTCCTCGACGGTGAGATGGGGAAAGACGCGACGGCCCTCGGGACAATGCGCGATCCCCGCTTCCAGGATCGCCGAGGGCTCCAGGCCGGTGATCGGGCGGCCGTCGAGCACGATGCGCCCGCCGGTCGGTCGCACGAGGCCGGAGATGGCGCGCAGCGTGGAGGACTTGCCGGCGCCATTGGCGCCGAGCAGGCACACGAGCTCGCCGGCGCGGACCTCGAGATCGACGCCGCGCAGCGCTTCGACGGGGCCGTAGGCGGCACGCAGCCCCTGGAGCTCAAGCACGCGTCGATCCGAGATAGGCGCGCACGACGTCGGGGTGCGCCTGGATCGTGACCGGCGGGCCCTCGGCGATCACGCGGCCGTGGTTGAGGACGATCACCGTGTCCGAGATCCCCATCACGAGCCGCATGTCGTGCTCGACGAGAAAGACGGTCACGCCTTGCTCGCGCACGCGCCGGATGAGCTCGACGAGGCGCGCCTTCTCGGCGCCGGTCATGCCGGCGCCGGGCTCGTCGAGCAACAGCACCCGCGGCTGGGCGGCCAGCGCCACCGCCAGCTCGACGAGGCGCTGCTCGCCATACGGCAGGCTGCTGGCCGCGTCGAGGCGCCGGCGCTCGAGCCCGACGAACGCGATGGTGGATTCGGCTTCGGCGCGCAGGCGCGCCTCCTCGACCCTGACCCCACGCCGACCGGCCAGGACGGACGTGAAGCCGGCGCGCCCGCGCAGGTGCAGGCCGATCAGCACGTTGTCGAGGACGCTGAGGGTGGGGAAGACGCTCGTCTTCTGAAACGTGCGCACGATGCCGCGCCGGGCGATATCGCAGGGGCGCCGGCCCGTCAGCGCCTCGTCGCCGAACGTCACCCGTCCCCGGCGCGGCCGCAGGTAGCCGGTGACCGCGTTGAACGCCGTGGTCTTGCCGGCACCGTTGGGGCCGATCAAGCTCGTGATCGTCCCGGGCCGTACGGTGAACGACACGCCACCCAGCGCGGCGACGCCACCGAACTCGACGGCAAGATCGTCGATCACGAGCGGCGCTGTCGGTGAGTCATCGTTCGAGCGCCGGCTTTGCGGGCGCGGTCCTTCCTCCTGGGGGAGGCCTCGGAGGGAGCCGTCGAGGCCCCGTCCGAAGTGAGCCACGATGCCGCGCGGGAGGAAGAAGACGAGGAGCACCAGCAGCACGCCGTAGGCGAGCAGCTGCCACTGCCAGGCCATCGCCTCGCGCAACACCTCGGGCAGCACGGTGAACAGGATCGCGCCGACGACGGGCCCCGCCAGCGTGCCCTTGCCGCCGGCCACCACCATGATGACCATCGTCACCGTGTACGAGAACAGGAAGACCTCCGGACTGACGAAGCGCACGTAGTGCGCGTAGAGGCTGCCGGCGACACCGGCCATCGCCGCGCTGACGACGGCCGCCAGCACGAGCGTGCGCGTGGGATCCACGCCGACCGACTCCGCCAGCGGCTCGTTCTCGCGCAGCGCGAGAAACGCCCGCCCGATGCGCGACTGGACCAGGCGGTGGCACACCACGTAGGCGCCGACGGCCGCGGCCAGGACCAGATAGTAGTAGGCGAACTTGGTGCGGAAGCTCACGCCCGCCAGCTCCGGTGCCGGCACGCCCGGCAGGCCGAGCGGGCCGTTGGTGAGCTCCATCCAGTTCACGCTCACGAGCGAGATCACGCCGGCGAAGCTGATGGTGACGAGCACGAAGTAGGCGCCGCGCACCTTCAGGGCCAGGCGACCGATGGCCCAGCCCGCCACGCCGGCCAGCGCCGCCGCGCTCGGCAATCCGAGCCAGAACGGCCATCCGAGCTTCAGCGCGAGCAGCGCCGAGGTGTAGGCGCCGATCCCGAAGAAGGCGGCGTGACCGAGCGAGAGCTGACCGGTGTAGCCGAGCAGGAGGTTGAGGCTGAGCGCCAGGATGGTGAAGATCCCGGCCATGATCACCACGTGCAGGTGATAGGCGTTGGCCAACCAGAGCGGCAACGTGAGCAGCGCGGCCACTCCGAGCGCTCCGACCGCGCGCTTCACCCGATCCGTTCGGTACGCGCGAAGAGTCCGGAGGGCCGGAAGAGCAGCACGAGGATGATGATCACGAAGCCGACGGCGTCACGGTAGCCGGACGACACGTAGCCGGCCCCCAGCTCCTCGGCGATGCCGAGCAGCAGGCCGCCCAGGGTGGCGCCGGCCAGGTTGCCGAGGCCGCCGAGGATCACCACCGAGAACGCCTTGAGCGAGGCGAGGTCACCCATCGAGGGGTAGGCGAGGAAGATCGGGCCCAGCAGCGCGCCGGCCGCCGCCGCCAGCGCCGAGCCGAACGCGAACGTGGCGGTGTGAATCCGGCCGATCTTCACGCCCATCAGCGCCGCCGTCTCCCGGTCCTGAAACGTCGCCCGCATGGCGCGGCCCAGTCGGGTGCGCTGGATCAGCAGCCAGGCGGCGACGATCAGCGCCAGCGCGGTGCATACGACGAAGACGCGCAGCGGCGCGATGCCCACCGGCCCCAGCGTGAGGGGCGCCGTCGGGAACGGATGCGGGATCGACTTGGCCACGCCACCCCAGGCCAGCAGCTCGCCGTTCTGGAGCGCGATCCACAGCCCGATCATCACGAGCATCGTGGTGTCGATCGACTCCTCGCGCAGCGGCCGCAGCAGCACGCGCTCGCACAGGGCCCCCACGGCGGCGCCCAGCACGATGGCCACCGCGATCGCGCCGAAGAAGTTCAGCCCGCCCAGCGCCACGGCGGCGAACGTCGCGTAGGCGCCCAGCGTGTAGAACTCGCCGTGGGCGAAGTTCACGAGGTTCATCAGCCCGAAGATGAGGGTGAGGCCGATGCCGAGCAGCGCGTAGGTGCCGCCCAGCACCAGGCCGTTCACCAGGTGCTGCAGAAACGCGTCCATCCTAAGTCGGGGGGAGCGAGCGCCGCTCCTCCCCGACAACCCCCCACCGCTGCGGGACGGTCACTTCTTGGCGAGGAAGTCCGGCAGCGCAACCTTGCCGTCCTTGATCTGGACGACGAAGATCGACGGCTTGCTCTGACCGCTCTCCTTGCCGGCCGGCCCATCCTTCTCGAACTTGATCGGGCCGTTCACGCCGGTGAACGAGACTCGCCAGAGTGCGGCCTGGATGGCCTTGGGCTCGTCCTTGCCCGCGATCTTCACGGCCTCGGCGATCGTGGCGATGCCGTCGTGCCCGCGGAAGCCCTCGGTCAGCCCCTCGAAGGGATGGCCGCGCTTCGTCCACTCGTCCACGAAGGCCTTGGCCAGCTTGCCGTCGGGCATCGCCTCCGGGAACCAGGGCATGAAGAAGACGATGTGGTAAGTGCCCTCGGCGGCGGCGCCGGCCTGCTTGATGAGCTGGGTGGGCGACGAGGAGCCGCCCGTGGTGATGATCTTGCGCGTGAGACGCTGCTCCTGCGACTGCTTGAGCACGAGCGTGATCTGCTCCACGGCGGTGGTGAGGAAGAGCGTGTCGCCGCCGGCGCTCTTGATCTTGGTGATCTGCGCGTTCATGTCGGTGGCCGACTGGTCCATGAACTCGGCGGCGCCGACCGTGGCGCCCTTCTTCTTGAGCATGTCACCGAAGGCCTGGATCGAGCCGCGTCCCCAGTCCGTGTTCACGGCTAGAAAATCGGCCTTCTTCACGCCGAGCTTGTCCACGTACTGCTCGAGTCCCAGGGCCTCCATCTCGCTGGGCGGGCTGATCCGGAACACCCACGGATTACCCCGCTTGGTCACCGACGCGGCGCTGGACGTCTCGACCACCATCGGCACGCCGTACTCCTCGAGCTTGGGCATCGCGGCGAGCGTCATCGACGAGCCCCAGGCGCCCATGATCGCCGGCACCTTGTCGCGCACGATCAGCTTCTCGGCGGCGCTGGCCGCCTCCTTCGGGTCGGACTTGTTGTCCTCGATGACGAGCTCGACCTTGCGCCCATTGACGCCGCCGCGCGCGTTGATCCAGTCGCGCGCGATCTCCGCGCCCATGCGCACGTAGTTGCCGGACGCCGCCACCGACCCGGAGAGCGGCTCGATGACGCCGATCTTGATCGGAGCCTGGGCGAAGCCCGCGGGCGCCAGCAGGCCGCCGACGACGAGGGCAACGAAGAGTGTCGACCACCAGCGCTTCAGCATGAGCAGAGCCTCCGTGGACCGAGTGTGGCGGACATCATAGCAGGCAAGCGAATTGCACGCTCGTGACCCTGACTACCTGCAACCTCAAAAGGAGGGGCGTAATGGCGCGCGCCAAGGTCAAAGCTTACAAGGAGCAGTCCTTCGATCACCTTCGCGGCCTCGACGGTATCTCGGACGATCAGATCTCCGAGCATCTGAAGCTGTACTCCGGGTACGTCAAGCAGGTGAACACGCTCAACCAGGACCTCACCGAGCTCCTCGGCAAGGGCAAGGCATCCGGCAAGGATCCGGCGTTCGCCGAGCTGACCCGCCGGCTGGGCTTCGAGTACAACGGCATGATCCTGCACGAGTATTACTTCTCGAACCTGCGCCGGGCGGGGGAGCCAGTGCCGCCGGCGGGCTCGGGCGTAGGCCAGGCACTCGCCGACGCCTTCGGGTCCATCGACATGTGGAAGACGGACTTCCAGGCGATGGGCGATATGCGGGGGATCGGCTGGGTCATTCTCTTTCAGGACCCGGCCACCGACCGCCTGACCAACCACTGGATCACCCTGCACCAGGACGGCGTGCCGGCCGGCTTCAAGCCGCTGCTGGTGATGGACGTGTGGGAACACGCGTTCATGCGTGACTACAAGGCTACCGAGAAGGCCAAGTACGTCGAGGCGTTCTTCCGCAACATCGACTGGCAGGCCGTGGAGCGCCGGCTCCACGAGGAGTCGGCCGCCCGCCCCGCGGCGGCGGCATAGACCGGCGGTGGCCGCCCGGCGCGCTCTCGTCCTGACGCTCCTGATTGTGCTCGCCGGCGGCTGCTCGCTGGCCGGGCGGAGCCTGGCCGGCTACGTCGACGACAAGCTCGTGCGGGGCGCCGTCAAGCGGCACCTCGCCGGCGAGCGCGTCGCCCGGGGCGGCGACGTGAATGTCGACACGTTCGGCGGTACCGTCTACCTGAGCGGCGCGGTGGACACGGCCGAGCAGAAGTCCGACGCCGAGATCGTGGCCTGGGGGACGGAGGGCGTCGAGCAGGTCGTCAACGACCTGGTCGTCACCGAGGCGCCGGCGGTCTCGGCGCTGCCCGATATGCGCTTGCAGCACGCGCTCAAGCAGCGGCTCCCCGGGGTCGCGCGCGTGGAACCGGGTCGGCCCGGCGGCCCGGACCTCGCGTACGACCACGGCGGCCGCATCGTGGCCAGCGTCTACACGATCGCCTGGCGCGAGTTGATCGACACCGGGCTGGCGACGCTGCCGTCCACCGGCCGACCCGTGGATCACGTCTCGACGTACGCGCTCCCCGACCGCCCGGACCAGCCGGGACCCGTCTACGCCATCGTCCTCTGGCACGTGAGCGAGCGCGACGCCGCGGCGTTGCGCTGATTTCGCGGACACCCTGGCTATACTGGGTTCATGCGCGTACCGCTCGTCATCGTCCTGCTGCTCGGCGCGCTGACCGGCACCGCCCTCGGCCGCGAGCCGCACCGTTCCGCGGAGGAAGCACGCGCGCGGATGGAGCCCCACCTGCGCGAGGTCAACCGGCTCGCCGATCATCTGGAGGGTGTGCTCGCGCGTGACTGCCCGCATTTCGCGTCCCCCGCCGAGTGGCGCGCGTACCTGGACGGCGAAATGGATCGCGTGGTGCTGCTCCTGGCGCATCTCGAGCAGGCCTGGGTCGAGGCCAAGGGGACCGGCGACGACGACGTGCGCCGTAACGCCAAGGCGCCACGCAAGCGCGTCGACCAGGCCCGCGCGCTGCTCGACAAGCTCTCGGGCTGCGCGGAGGACAACGGGGCGGCGTTCTCCCCGATGGCGATGTGGCGCCGCATCGAGCGCGAGGTTCCCAGGCGCCAAGCGCAGATCGCCGTGCCCGCGGAGGCGACGTCGACCACCACGCCCGCGGATGCTTCCCCCGGGATCGCGCCGGCGGAGCCGGCGGCCGGACGCGGCCGGTAGACGACGCGGCCGGGCTGGGGTATGGTCCCCGCCATGGCTAGATCTCCGTTCTCCCTGGAAGGCAAGACCGCCATCGTGACCGGCGGTGGGACCGGCATC
>Ga0134124_10001493_pt1 | contig 18855 bp, 12 predicted proteins | sample KB304_FD_96880 | JGI IMG/M metagenome (GOLD analysis project Ga0134124, IMG submission 96880) | Terrestrial soil microbial communities without Nitrogen fertilizer from Kellogg Biological Station, Michigan, USA - KB3-0-4 | ecosystem: Environmental > Terrestrial > Soil > Unclassified ...
TATAGTTAATGCAGGAGAGATAATGAAGACCATTGGCGACATCTTATCTCGCGATCTGACAAAGCAGATTGAAGAGGTCATTCAAGTCAATCAGACAGACGAGGAATCCGTCTATTCGGAGATCGACGAGTATGTCGCCACTGATCGGATCAAGGAACATTATCGCGAACTCCTGAGAGCTATGGCCGACGCCCCCTCGGAACCAACAGAGGGCGTGGGAATTTGGATTTCAGGTTTCTTCGGTTCTGGAAAATCCTCATTTGCCAAGAATCTTGGCTACATCCTGCAGAATCCACAGTTAAAAGGCAGACCTGCGAGTGACTTGTTCAAAGCGAGAGTCGATGACACTCAAGTCGCAAACTATCTCGATCTGATCAACGTGAAGATTCCTTCAGACGTCGTGATGTTCGACGTTTCGAAAGGTTCAGAGGTCCGGCGTTCCGAAGAGAAGATCGCGGAGATCGTATACCGCGCTTTGCTGAGCCATTTGGACTACTCAACTGATTTTGACGTTGCCGAATTGGAGATCGAACTCGAGGGTGACAACGAACTGGAACGGTTCATCGAGTTGTGTGAGGAAGTAAACGGGCAGGCTTGGTCAAAGGCTCGCAAGGGCGCGATGAAATTGAACTACGCGTCGGCGATCTTGAATCGAATGAAACCCGATGTCTTTCCGGCAGCCGACTCATGGGCGAAGGGCTTAGGTAAGCAACCAACGGTTATCACGGTGCCAATCGTAGTCGAGAGAACTTTCGAGCTAACTGCTCGCCGGCGACCAGGTAAAGCGATCGCATTCATCATCGATGAAGTGGGTCGGTACGTGGCTCACAGCGCAAACAAGATTGAAGATCTCCGCGCGTTGGTCGAGGAGTTCGGGGAAGAAAGCAAGAATAGATTGCGAGCCAGGAAAGCAGTTGCACCAGTGTGGATCATCGTCACCTCGCAGGAAAAACTAGATGAGGTTGTCGACGCAATCGGAACAAAGAAAGTGCAAATTGCGAAACTTCAAGATCGTTTTAGGCACAGAGTGGACCTGGCGCCTGCCGATATTCGTCAAGTTGCAACGAAGAGGGTCCTTGCCAAGAAGCCCGAAGCTGAACCACTTCTGAAGAAGCTCTTCAATGAATCGCAAGGAGCACTCAATGCAGCCTGCCGATTCGAGAAAACACAGAAGCGAACTGAGGTCACCGGCGACGAATTCCTGCAATTCTATCCTTATCTTCCCCATTACATTGACATGTCGATCGACATCATGTCGGGAATCCGTCTTCAGCCCGGTGCGCCAAAACACTTCGGCGGGAGTAATCGAACGATAATCAAACAAGCTTATGAGATGTTGGTATCCGAGAGGACCAACCTCCAGACTAAACAGATCGGCACATTGGTTACGCTCGACAAGATCTTTGAACTCGTTGAAGGCAATCTTTCGTCAGAAAAGCAGAAGGACATCAGCGACATCACCGAGCAACTCCGAAATGATCCTGATGACAAGGGGATGGCTGCTCGAGTAGCGAAGACTATTGCCCTACTTGAATTCGTCCGCGATGTTCCACGAACAGAAACAAACATTGCGGCGTGTTTAGTTTCTACTGTCGGACAACCTGCGCCAAAGGCCGAAGTTGAGGAGGCGATCAAGAAACTTCAAGACGGCAAGTTCCTGCGAAACACTGAGGAAGGTTGGAAGCTTCAAACCGCGCAGGAAAAAAATTGGGAAACCGAACGGAGAGGTTTCGAACCGCGGCCCAAGGACCGCAACGAGATAACACGCGACACGCTGCGGACCATTTTTGAAGAACCAAATCTGAAGACGTATCGGTACAAGAATCGGACGTTCCGAGTGGGTCTAACTGTGGACGGAGTCGCCGTAGCAGATGGGGAAGTTCCGTTGCAGCTTCATACGGCCGACGATGGGAGTGCTCTCTCATCGAAGATCGACGAAATTCGTGCAGAAAGTCGTCAGGAGCGAAATAAGAACGAAATCTACTGGACGTTTGCTCTGACGAAGGAAGTAGACGATCTGGAGGCGAGCTTATTCGCTTCGCGGCAAATGATTGCTAAATACGAACAATCACGAGCTCAAAATCGGATTACAGCTGAAGAGTTAGCCTTACTTTCGAATGAAAAGCAGGAGATCGCACGAATTCAGTCGCGGTTACGTGACAAGATGGTTGAGGCTTTAGAAAAAGGCGTGGGTCTCTTTCGCGGTGTTTCGCGGGACGCTGCCTCGTTGGGTAAGAATGCCGGCGAGATCTTTAAATCTTTTTTTGATGTTGCGTTCCCAGACTTGTATCCAAAGCTCGAACTGGGCTCACGTTCAATCACCGGGAAGGAAGTCGACGAGATTCTCAAAGCAGCAAACCTCAGTGGACTATCGCAGGTTTTTTACGATGGTGACCACGGTTTCGGGCTCGTGGTGCAACAGGGCTCCCAGTGGGTGGCGAATGAAAACGCTGCCCTTGCGAAAGAGATTCTCGACTACATCAAACGCGAACACGCCTACGGCAATAAGGTAACTGGCAAAATTCTCGAAGAGCATTTTTCCGGAATCGGCTATGGTTGGGAGCGTGATATCGTAAAGTTAGTGCTTGCAGTCTTACTCAGAGCCGGCAGCGTTGAGGTAACTCATCAGGGCCGCCGCCTACGTAATTACCAGGAGCCTCAGGCAAGAGCCGCATTCGCTTCGATCCCTTCTTTTCGCAGCGCCTCGTTCTCACCACGCGAATCTATTGGCCTCAAGACGCTAACGACAGCCGTTCAGCAACTCGAGCGATTGACAGGTGAAGAAGTCGACATTGAAGAAGGTGCGATTGCCACACGATTTAAGAAATTAGCAGACGAAGAGATGGCCATTTTGTTGCCACTAGCGGCGACCGTCCAAGCAAATCGATTGCCAGGTGACGACACGGTGGAACAGTACAGGCAAACGCTGATTGGAATTCAGAATTCCGCCTCGGATGATTGTGTGCGAATTCTCTCCGGCGAAGGTGAATCGTTCATAGCGAGTCGCCGGATTATTCGGCAAATGCGTGAACGCGTCGAGCAGGGTGCACTCGAAGTAATTCAAAAGGCACGTGTTGTGCTGGCTGAACAGTGGCCAGTGTTGCAGCGACATGCAGCTGGAGACCTGCTTCAAGCGCAGGTTCTTGAGGAGTTAATAACGTCGCCGCTTTTTTACGTCGACACTGATAAGCTTGCGGAAGCAGCGACTGCTATTGCAAGAGATTACGCTAAGCTCTATTCAGAGCTTCATCAGCAACGTAAGGCGCAGTTCACAAACGCAATCGAAGAGATCAAGGGAAGATCAGATTGGGCTCTCGTACCTGAAGACTTGCGCGAGTCAGTGCTGGTGCCTTTGGCGCAGCGTGCGTGTGAATCCCTCAGCCTTGCAGATGGCGCGAGTCGATGTTCGAACTGTCATTCAACGGTTAGCGAGATGGAGTCAGACATTGCGGCTTTGAGTTTTCTCAAGGCGCAAACCGTTGCGCGCGTGCAGGAACTAACCACACCTTCGGAAGTGGAGGGGGCGCGCCACGAACGCGTTCGCGTGGCTGACTTCTTCGTCGGACCACTGGATTCCGAAAGTGCTATTAAGGAAGCTGTCGAACGACTCACAGATTACCTGTTGAAGCTCTCTGCTGAAGGCGTCCGAATCATTGTCGAATAGTCATGCTAAGTCCTCGCCAGGCGTTCGAAGACAACATAAGACCCGCTGAGTTGCTGTTGCGAGTCTATCGTCTGCTCGAGACCGACTCGATTACGACGAGCGGCGATATGATCACGTCGCTGCGTGAAGTAGTGGGTTGCGATGCGAATGAAGAATTGATGTTGCTCTACAACGAAGTCTTTCTTGGATTGATTCGCGAGAGGGCTCAAATTCCAGCATCGGCTCTCAAACGCTCGGCTTTAGACAATCTCTTGCGTCAAGCAATCGTCGTTGCGTCAACTGCACTTGAAACGTATTTGCCTTCGCTGCTGCGCGCAAATTTGCCAGCGGTGATTGAAGCGAAGGGAAGAGACTTTATTCCACAGGATGCAGATCTCAACGACTACTTCAAGGAATTGACATTCGATCTTGCTGAAACTATGCGCATCTTGGGCGAGCCAGAGGCCGCTCCACTTTTCATTGCCAATCGCATCCTCGGCCTCACCAATTTCAAGTACCTAAGTTCACGAAAGGGCATTCACGCTGTAGGTGCCCTCCTTTCACTGGAGAAACCTTGGCAGCAGATAGCCGAAAAGCTTCAGCGTGATCGCAAAGATCTGATGAACCTCGTCGAGGAAACGGCCCGTCGACGCAACGACATCGTTCACCGAGCCGATCGAGCGCAATTAGATCCCACCGGCGGTACTCAAGCGATTAGTTACTCCTGGGCCAGGCAGGCAGTCGACACGATTAGTCACGTGTGCCTGGCATTAGATGAGTTGGTTACTATCCGAGTGAAGGAATTGCAGTCCGAACACGTTATTTCAATCTGATTCGATCCTCTACTTCTTAAACGCTCATGTCTCAATTCGATCTCACCCAAGTCTTCGGAATTTACAAGGATCCGCCCGAGAAAACTTATGTTGACCGATCCGGTTTGGATGGGCGCTTCGATGGATTATTGGCAACCGGCCGTCACCTTGTTATTCATGGACCATCCAAGCAAGGCAAGACAGCTCTGCGTGCCAGAGCGCTCCCCGACGAGAAGTGTGTCATAGTACAAAGCAGGCAAAGACCGGCCACAGTAGAGCAAGTGTACTCCGAAATCCTGCAACAAATCGGCGTTCAACGAACCGTGTCCCGTGAAGTTTCAAAAAGCGGGGAGCTGTCAATGGAAGGCGGTGGGTCTGCTGGTCTCAGTATTCCCTTAATCGGCAAGGCGACAGCAGATATGAAAGGTAGTGGCAAAGCTTCACTCGGCACGACCACCACCACGGAACCAATGGGAAACACTACGTCTAGCCTTCCATACGTTGCTGATGAGATCAAGAAATCAGGCAGGCGAGTTGTCATTGAGGATTTCCATTACATAGACGAGCCGGCTAAGAAGGCCTTGGCTTTCGATCTCAAAGCGTTTTTCGAGTATGGCGTGCCGATAATACTTGTAGGTGCTTGGGAGGAGCAGCACGTTTTAATTGCATATAACGGTGATCTGTCAGGGCGCGTTGAGGAAATCAATGTGGCATGGACAGACGAGGAACTATTTCAGGTCTTGCGTTTAGGTCAGGCTGCGTTAAATATCCAATTCTCCGGTGAAATAATTAAACAAATGATCCTCGACGCGAGTGGTAATGTAGGACTTCTTCAGCGCCTGGCAGAACGAATTTGTCGAGAGGCCGGAGTAAACAAAACCGAGATCGGGGATTCGCTAGGTATACGTGATATCCAACTCCTCGATGCAGCACGAAGTTATATTTGTAGTGAGGAGGCGGTTAGATACCGGAATTTTGGGTGGTCAGTCACCGAAGGCTTTAAGACGTCTCGGGAGAAAACCAAGGCCACTTATATGAGGATCATCCAGGTGTGTGTCGAGGCATCTGAGGCAGATTTGCTGGCAGGCTTACATCAAGATCAAATTATAGAGCGCGTCGGGGCGCTAGACGCCAACATTACTGGCAAGAATGTTAAGCAAGCTCTGCAATGGATTGATCGATTGCAGTCCGAGAAGAATATTTATCCCGTGATCGCTACATTCAACCTTACGACGCGACGATTGAGTCTTGCCGATCGAGAACTCTTGTTCTATCGAAAGTATGGTGGTCCGAACTGGCCGTGGGAGGATTCGGATGAATAAAGAAACCCGAAACAAACTCCGCGGAATTATAGTTCAGTGTCGAACGCTGCTAGAAAAATCTGTATCCGAGGTTCTACAAGGCGAGTTTGGCATTCACGCGTCCGGGCTGATTGAGTCTGGTGACCGCATGGTTCACCTCTCACATGAGGATCGTAGGTATCGTGAGCAGGTTCTGACTCATCTTCAGCACATCGAGTCTTTCGGACTAACGCCGAAAGCTGCAATTGGCCAGCTTATTCGCGAGATTTCATTTACCCACCTTAATCGGCTTTGCGCTTTTAAGATGATGGAGAAGCGAAGATTCATTAAGGAGACAATGAGTCGCGGATTAAAATCGAAGGGATTTCTCCTTTATTTAGCCGACCACCCCGGAGACGAAAAGCTGTGGTCGGGTGGCGAGCAGGAGCTTGCTTACAGACGTTTTCTTGAGTCGCTGGGAGCAACGCTTTCGACGGAAATCGGTGTTCTGTTTTCGCCTCGCGATCTGGCCAACCGTCTGTTCCCCCCGTTCCGCGTGCTTGATCATGTGCTTTCGCTCATCAACGCACCTGAGCTCGAAGAGTTCTGGGTTGAGGACGAAGCAATTGGTTGGGTCTATCAATACTTCACCCCGAAGGAGTTGCGAGATCAGGCGCGCAAAGAGAGCCAAGCGCCGCGCAATTCTTACGAGCTTGCATTTCGTAACCAATTTTATACGCCGCGCTACGTGGTTCAATTCCTTGCCGAAAACACGCTGGGTCGCATGTGGTACGAAATGCGGCGGGGTGAGACCGCGGTCGCGGAGGAGTGTCGTTACCTCGTGCGCCTACCGCATGAAATCTTTTTAGCTCCCCGTGAAGAACCCAAACAGGAAAACCATGGTTTCGATAAGGAGGGGCTGAAGCGCTCGGTGTACGTGAAGCACAGGGCAAAGAAAGATCCGCGCGAGATCAAGGTGCTCGATCCGGCGTGCGGGAGCGGTCATTTTCTTTTGTACTGCTTCGACCTGCTGCAAACGATCTACGAAGAGGCTTACGAAGACGCAGAACTCGGCGCGCTACTCAAGAGTGAATATCGGACGCTAGACGATTTGCGCAGGGCTGTACCCGCTCTCATCCTGACGCACAACCTACATGGTATTGACATTGATCTGCGCGCGACACAGATCGCGGGGCTCGCGTTGTGGCTGCGCTGCCAACGCGCTTACAAGGAGTTGGGAATTCCGACGGAGGAGCGTCCGCGGATTACTAGAACGAACATCGTCTGCGCCGAGCCGATGCCGGGCGAGAAGGAGTTGCTCGAAGAGTTTGTCGAGCAGCTAAAGCCCCGATTGCTTGGACAGCTTGTGCGTGTAGTCTTCGATAAGATGAAACTCGCGGGCGAGGCTGGGAGTCTGTTGAAGATCGAGCAGGAGATCAGCGGTGCGATTTCTGAAGCGAAGAAGCTTTGGCGCGGTGTGCCTAAGCAGGAACAGATGACGCTCTTTCACCCAGAGAAGCTGACGGAGATGGACCAACCGTCGTTGTTCGACTTAACGGGGATTACGGACGAGCAGTTCTGGCAAGAAGCGGAGGCCCGTGTGGTTGAGTCGTTACGTGAGTACGCGCAGACGGTGACGATGAACGGCCGAGGCTTGCTGCGCCGACTCTTCGCGGATGACGCGGCGCAGGGATTCGCGTTCGTTGACATCTGCAGGAAGCGCTTCGACGTGGTCCTAATGAATCCGCCGTTTGGCGAGTCGAGCAAGCCATCCAAAACGTACATTGAACGTGCATATCCACGCACAAAGAACGATGTCTATGCGGCGTTCGTCGAGCGTGGGCTGAATTGGTTGGCGTCAGGTGGAAGGTTGGGCGCGATTACTTCGCGCACCGGCTTCTTTCTGTCGTCATTCCAGAAGTGGCGCGAAGAGATTCTATTGAAAGAAGCGCATCCGACAGTTTTCGCAGACTTAGGCCACGGCGTACTAGACACGGCGATGGTCGAGACAGCTGCTTATTGTTTGGAGGTGGCGCGATGAGCGAGGCGCTTTTCTTGCGTTTGTTATCTTACGAGGACAAGGCTGCAGTGTTGGCGGAAGCTATCACTGCCACGCGTGAAGGACGTTTCATCGACTCACTAAATCACTCAGTTGACCCTGATTCCTTCGAGCAAATACCAGGATCGCCGTTCGCATATTGGGTCAGCGAGCGCATCAGGCGCCTTTTTTCTGAATTACCACCTTTTGAAGGCGAAGGTAGAACGGCAAAGCAGGGGTTAACGACCGCCGACGATTTCCGTTTTGTTCGCACTTGGTGGGAAACGTTGCCAGAGAAGGTCGTTAGCGGTACATCAAAGACCACGCCGGACGAATTTCGTCAGCAAACGTTTTTGGGGAAACAGTGGATTCCATTAGCGAAAGGTGGAGCATATTCTCCGTATTACTCTGACGTTCATCTGGTCGTGAATTGGGAGCGAGACGGAGAGGAAGTTAAGTCATGGATTTGTCAGCGGTATGATTACTTAAACGGTAAGTGGGAATGGGTAGCCAAGAACTCCGAGTATTACTTTAAACCGGGACTTTCATGGCCGCGACGAACAACTAGCGGAATCAGCATTCGATGTTTGCCATCGGGCAGTATCTTTGGTGACAAAGGTACGGCTGCTTTTATGAAGCAGAAGGCAGCCTGGCTGGGCATTCTTCAATCACTGCCATTTGAATCGATGGTGGGGCTTCAATTAGCAGCCGCGGATGCGGCCGCACGTTCATATGAAGCTGGGCTGATTCAACGCACTCCTGTCCCGAAAGTTTCCGCGTCCGATCTGACGAGATTAGCTGCGTTAACACAGTCCTGCGTTCAATTAAAGAGGAAGCTTGATACTAGAAATGAGACTAGCCACATCTTTAATCTGCCAGCACTATTACAACTAAACAACATCACTTTAGCCGAGCGATCTACTTTGTCGAACAGTGAAGTGAATCAAGCGCAGAGCCAACTTGCCGGGTATCAGCAAGAGATTAACAATATCGCCTTTCACCTTTACGGAATCGAAGGCACAGACCGTCAGGCAATGGAAGCTACACTGGCCGTCAATGAGTGGTCTGCACGTGGCGAGGAAAATGAAGCAGAAAATTTTGCAGAGGACATCGAACGCGTAGCAGTCGATCACCGCCAACTCACTGCGGACCTACTTTCCTATTTCGTGGGATGTGCGTTCGGTCGCTGGGATGTGCGCTACGCCACCGGCGCGCAGAGCGCGCCGGAACTGCCAGATGCCTTTGCGCCGCTGCCCGTCTGCGCGCCCGGTGCCCTCACAAGTTCGGATGGTCTGCCGGTTCGTAAGGCGCCGCCCAGTTACCCGCTCCGCATTGATTGGGACGGCATCCTCGTGGATCACCAAAGTAACGACGACGACATCATCCACCGCGTGCGCGATGTGTTCGAGTTGATTTGGCAGAAAAGGGCCGAAGAGATCGAGCGTGAGGCGTGCGAATTGCTCGATGTCAAGGCCCTGCGCGACTACTTTCGTAAGCCCGCGGCCGGAGGGTTCTGGATGGACCACGTCAAACGCTACAGCAAGAGCCGCCGCAAAGCTCCGATCTACTGGCTACTTCGATCCTCAAAAGGAAACTATGCCATCTGGCTCTACTATCATCGTCTTGACAAAGACATACTTTTCAAAGCTCTGCTTAACTATGTCGAGCCGAAGCTTCGTCTCGAAGAGAACAATCTCACTCAGCTAAACCAGCGACGGCAGATTGTTGGCACTTCAGGCCGTGAGGGCAAACAACTTGAAAAAGAGTTAGACAGGCAGGAGTCATTTCTCTCCGAACTCTACGACTTTCGCGACAAACTGAAACGGGCCGCCGATCTGAACCTCGAACCTGATCTCAATGACGGCGTCGTCCTCAACATCGCTCCACTCTGGGAATTGGTCCCGTGGAAAGAGGCTGAGAAATACTGGAAAGAACTCCTCGACGGAAAGTACGAATGGTCTTCAATTGCAAAACAATTACGCCGTCGAGGTATTATGCAAGCGTAATCGTAATAGGGAAAGGAAGGTATGCCTTTTCGTTTCTGGAACGCCCTCTCGTCCGATCTTAACTGCATTGTTAAAGATATTGAACGAGAGTGGATACAGTTGCTCGACGACACGACAAAGAAGGAGCGCGATTACCAGTCGTTCTTGACTCGGAACGCCGGGTTCTTTTGGGTCGACGGCGTGCAGTTTTTCGTCGTCGGCTCTCAACTTAGTTTTGGAGCAGATCTTAATTTGGATTTCGTTCGCGGTTTTGACAGGGGAAGTCCGGGCTTTGCGTATGAGCTTATCGAGATAGAATCCCCGCATACGCCTCCTTACAATTCGAAGGGAGATCCGAGCGGACGGTTGAACCATGCTCTTCAGCAAATCCGTGACTGGAAACGGTGGATAAGTGCGAACTTGAATGGTGAAGTGGCTAGGATCTTTCCGTCGGGTCAACTTAATAGCGAGGGCCAAGGCGTTTTCAAATACAAAATAATAATCGGACGTCGCAGCAATTCCGCCGCTTATCTCTATCGACGCAACCAGCTTGAATCCGAGGTAGGAGTCGAAGTACGGTCTTTCGATTATCTGACTGACAGGTTACGACACCGAATATTTGTAAATGAGTTTATGGCTGTGTCGCCCGAATGTAAGGCACTCTCCGCTGAACACCTAAATAACTTGGTGAATCCCTTTAATGAGGCGATTCCAGATGCTCGGTGGCGCAAAATGGTGAAGGATCCGAGGTTTCAGCCTGTTCACATGATTTGCCTTAATTATAAACTTCTGGCAGAAGCATGGCGGCAAAGTCCTCTTCAGAATCGATTCGATGTCGAATGGGCCGAGCTTTCGGAGGAGCGCCGGAAGGTTATTGAACAAAACTATAGTCCTATGAATGCCTTCAGCTAACAATAAGGTGCCGCGAGCTTGTTTTAGCAATCCACGGAATACTAAAATAAGCAGCTCCTCGATTCGTCGTTATTAAAGTCAGCTTTAATAAGCCCAGACCTCAGAGGCACCTTATTTTGCGAGCTGGAAATTACGTAAAACAACCAAGCGGGTATCAGACATTCATACCTGCGCCTCTTCCTCCCGATCCTCCTCTAACGATGGATTCCGAGCTGACTCGGCTGCTTTCCGACGCTGACCGCTCACTCGGAAGATTGGATGGCATAGGATCAGTATTGCCAAATCCCGACCTATTCGTTGCTATGTACGTTCGCCAGGAGGCGGTTCTGAGCTCGCAGATCGAAGGGACTCAAAGCACCCTCGAGGACGTGCTCCAGTTTGAAGTCGATCCCAAGCATGCCGACGTGCCAAAAGATATTGAGGAAGTAGTCAACTATGTGAGCGCGATGAACTACGGCATCGAACGACTCGACACACTCCCTTTAAGTTTGCGGTTGATTCGGGAAGTCCATTCAAAACTGCTTAAAGGTGTTCGTGGTGCGCACCGGGACCCAGGTGAGTTTAGAAAAACTCAGAACTGGATTGGACCTGCTGGTGCGGATCTCAACTCAGCGACTTTCGTTCCACCGCCAGTTCCAGAAATGCGTGAAGCCCTCGACAAGTTTGAAAAGTTTCTCCATGACGATTCGCTTCCAGTCTTGATCCAATGCGGTTTAGCGCACGCGCAGTTTGAAACTATCCATCCGTTTCTCGATGGCAATGGGAGGGTGGGTCGTTTACTAATTACTTTGCTGCTTTGTCAGCGCAAAGTATTACATCGACCACTGCTATATTTAAGTCACTATCTAAAACTTAACCGAGCTGAGTACTACGACCGCCTGACGGCTATCCGCAAAGACGGCAATTGGGAAAGTTGGTTAAAGTTTTTCCTGCGCGGGGTAGAAGAGGTAAGCGGAGAAGCAATTGAAAAAGCACGGCAGATTATCAAATTGCGGGAGACGCACCGTGAGCTGATTAGTAAGAAGATGGGTGATGCAAATCGTGGCTTTCGCTTATTGGACTATTTGTATGATCAGCCGATCGTTAGTGTTCGTATGGTGGAAAAACATTTGAATACAAGTTATGTAACCGCGGACAAAGTAGTGCGACAACTGACAGGGTTGAAGATATTGACGCCTACTAGCCGTCGCCGGCGTAATCGCCGATATTCATACGCGCCTTACATCGCGCTATTCCAGTCATCAGCTAGCGCGGAAAGTGCTGAAAACCTGCAAACAACTGAACGCTGAAGGATATATGGGCCCTGTTAAGCAATATCTAACTTCAGTGATCTCTAAGCAGATCGACGAGAAGGGCATTGTTCTCTGGTTTGATCCAGAAGACAGCTACAGCGACTTTGCTGTATCACTAGAGCTGCCGAACACGCATGTCGCACGATTCAAAGACAGCTTCTTCGCTCTACGCCGCGAGATTGAACCGTACATTAGCTCGCCAGAACGGCCTCGGTTGTTAGTGTATGTCGCGCTTGATGAAAACCAGACTCATGATGCACTAGTAGAGTTGAAAGCTGCGGGTTCAGTCCAAACGTTTCCCCTCGCTGTAATCGCAACTCTCGCTTTATCGCCCTTAATCGGTCCCAAGAATGCTGCGTCGGTTCGAAAAGAAGTTGAGGCCGGCAAGCTCACTTTGGACGACTTGGACAATCTTCCCGTCGGTGAGGGTATTACAAAAGGAATTATCGCGGTAATCCTGGGGAGCGGAAACGTTCAAGACATCGCTCTTCGGTTTTTGGCCGGTGAGAAATATGACCCTACTATCACTAAAAAGAACGCAACCGCTGAATTGACGTTGCTGTTGAACAATGGCTTCGGATCAAACCTGCAGCCGGCCAACACTCCCGCCGAGATACGATCAGACTTTGCTCGTCACGTTTTGACTACAGATTTTGTCTTGTCGCTCAACGGTGAAGTCCCTCCAAAACTTACGACCGTAAGAGTCGCTAATAACAAACCCTCCGCCGAAGCCTGTACGCACTTGGCAAGCGAATGGAGGAACCGCCAAGACTTGCGAGACAGCTATTCGAGATTAGCAGACGCAGTCGCGCGGTTGTTGCAGCTTTCAGCGGATGAGTTGAGCCTCGATCAAGTTTCGCGCTCGCAGACGTTTCGAGAAGTCGAGAAGGCGTTGTGCCGCGACGTAATGCAAAAGCTACTTGCAGGTGCAAATGATGAGATCGTGAAACTCGCTCAAGAAAGACAGTCGAGCTTTTGGTCGGAGTTTTTGCCCGGAGTTCAGGCGCATTGGGCGTTAGTCGCTGTGGCAGGACAGTTACTTTTGGAAGCTGAGCGAATCGAAATCGAAATCAAGAAAGTTGACGGTTCCGCTTCATCGTGGGTCAGGAGTTATACGGATGACAGTCAACCTTGGTGCCTACTCGATACCTATCATCGACATTTGGAACGCCGCTACCACAATTTTGATTTTGAATCTGATGACGAAGAGTTGGAGCTGAGCCAGCTCGTTGCTAAAGCGCGTCAGCGATATACGCAGGTTGCAGGATTGCTATCAGACAATTTCCTTCGACGATTGAGTGAGGAGCATTTCAAAGTGCAAGTCATGCAACAAAGGGACATTTATCAGCGAAAAGTCCGCCCGGAGTTCGAAAGAAAAAAGACTGTTTACGTTTGGGTAGATGCGCTCCGCTATGAGATGGGCCGCGAATTAGCAGATAGCCTGGCGGAAACTTTCGAATGCATCTGTGAACCTGCAATCGCTGCCGTACCTACAGTGACAGAGGTTGGAATGGCTGCTCTCCTTCCTGGAGAAGAGAAGACTTTGGCTGCGGCAAATCGTGCCGGCAAAGTGGCTTTGATAGTGGATGGAGCAGCTGTAGGAGATCGTCGAGAGCGCATAAGAATCTTTCAAAGCAAATTGGAAGTTCCGCTTGCGGTCCTGAAGTTAGAAGAACTGTTGCCAAAGCCGAAGAAAAAGTTAGCTGAAGCTATAAGAAACGCCGGCATGGTCCTGATGACTTCGCAAGAAATAGATGAGCTATGTGAAGGAGACAATGTACATCTCGCGCGAACTCGAATGGATTCAATCTTACATGACCTTCACAGAGCTTTTCGTGTATTGACCTCTTTGGGTGTTGAGCGGTTCGTTGTTACGGCTGATCACGGTTATATCTTTGGAGAGGATTTGGACGATTCTATGAAGGTAGATCCTCCCGGCGGCGAAACCGTTGACTTACATCGACGCGTATGGGTTGGACGCGGTGGCCGATTAAGCGATGCTTTCATGCGGGCCAGGATATCGGATTTCGACCTTGGTTCAGATCTGGAGATTGCAACGCCGTGGGGATTCGGCGCGTTCAAATCGCCTGGCGGAGCGAAAGCATTTTTTCACGGTGGATTGTCGCTACAGGAGTTGGTGATCCCAGTTCTCACGCTGACACCTCGGAAGGTTCAGCCCGCTGGAGTCGAAGGGAAGCTTGATTGGGACCTGACTCCAGGCAGCCAGAAGATTAGCACTCGGTTTTTCTCAGTGCAGATTAAAGCTGCGGTTCTTGGTTTCCTCGAGCCGGTGCTGCCAAAGGTGCGGATCGAGATCAAAGCTGCTGGCGACGTCATTTCGACGCCCGTCAGTGCTTCATACGGATTTGAAGATGGCACCGGAGATGTACAACTCAGATTAGCTGAAGATGGCAGATCGGTTGACCCAAACACAGTCACGCTTTTAATAAAGGACGGTGTTTCCAGCGGAACGGCATCTGTACATCTACTCGATGCCGCCACTGGCGTAGAGTTGAAGCGAATAGCAAAAGTGGACATCACCATCTCGATTTAAGGAATACTCATGTCCGAGCTTGATAGAAAAGCCTCCTCTGTATTTGCCGGAAAAGTCGTTCGGAAAGATCTCGTTCGCAAGATCAAGGTGGGTGCAAATGTGCCGGTTTTTGTGTTGGAGTATCTTCTCGGAAAGTATTGTGCAACTGACGACCATGCAGCTATCGAAGCCGGTCTTCGAGTCGTCAACTCAACTCTCGCTGATAACTTTGTACGTCCGGATGAAGCAAACAAAGCGCAGTCGATTGTTCGCGAACGTGGTCGGCACACGCTCATCGACAAGGTGAAGGTTCGATATCTTTCGGACGATGACAAGTACTGGGCCGAGTTTGTGAACTTTGGACACAAGTATGTGCACATTCCCGACCGTTATATCCGCGAATACGATCGCTTATTGATGGGCGGAATCTGGGCTCAGGTTGAGATTCGGCATGAGTTCGATCAAGAGGCAACAGGGAAGCGGAGTCCGTTCTGGATCGATAGTATGAAACCGATTCAACTTGCCTCGTTTGACCTTGAGGAATATCGAAACGGCCGGCGTGAATTCACAACAGATGAATGGATTGATCTCCTGGTACGCAGCATTGGTCTCGAACCAACGAATTTTGACAAGCGGCTGAAGCTGCTGTTCCTTACACGTCTGATTCCGCTGTGCGAGCAGAATTTCAATCTCATTGAACTCGGGCCTCGCGGAACTGGCAAGTCGTACGCGTTTCAAGAACTTTCGCCTTACGTGATCTTGCTTACAGGGCCAACGACTGTAGCGAATCTGTTTTACAACATGGCAACAGGAAAAATGGGGCTCGTAGGTCTTTGGGATTCGATTGCATTCGATGAGGTAGCGGATCTACAGAAGATGCCAAAAGAGGTCGTGACGACACTGAAGACCTACTGTGAGTCTGGGACCTTTGCGCGAGGGAAAGATGCTTTGACAGGAGCTGCGTCGATCGCAATGTTTGGAAACACAAATCAGCCAGTCGAAATCATGGTTCGGTCGTCGCATTTGTTCGCGCCGATGCCGGATGTGATTCGTGAAGATATGGCTTTCCTGGACAGGCTGCACTTCTACCTACCTGGTTGGGAAGTTCCGAAGATGCGAATGGAGTTTTTTACGAATGACTATGGCTTCGTTGTAGATTATCTAGCAGAAGCGCTCCGCGAGTTACGCCGCCACAACTTCACGGAAATTGTCGATCGATATTTTTCGCTTGGCTCACACCTTAATGCGCGAGATGTCAAAGCTGTTCGCAAGACTGTCGCTGGGATGATCAAGCTTATTCATCCAACAGGTGAAGTGGGCAAGGATGATCTGGCTGACATTGTTGAGTTGTCACTTGAGGGACGTCGCAGAGTGAAAGAGCAACTGAAAAAGATGGGGTCATTCGAATACCATCAAACATCATTTTCGTACATCGATACTGAGACACGAGAAGAACGGTATGTCGGTGTACCGGAGGAGGGCGGTCGCGACTTGATCTCGCCCGATCCACTCGCGCCAGGATCGGTTTATGCGGGTTCTGTAGACGATCAAGGTCGTGCAGGGTTATACCGCCTCGAAGTGGGTTGTTCTCCTGGCACCGGAAAGCTCAAGATTGCGGGTGGAATCGATAACAACATGAGGGAATCGATTCAAAGGGCGTTTGCCTACATGCAGGGCCACAAGGTGGATATGGGAATCGCTCAGATCTTCGATTCAACTGACTTTCATGTCGAAGCAATCGATCTGTTAACCAATCGAGTTCCTTGTGATGCGGGCATGGGCCTTGTGGTGGCCATTTACTCGGCGCTAAAAAAGCACTCCGCGGTTCCCGCGCTGCTTATCCTGGGTGACTTGAGTATCCAGGGTAATATCAAAGCGGTCCGATCTCTTGCTGAGCCGCTGCGGTTAGGAATGGATAACGGCGCTCGTCGAGCGCTAATTCCTATTGAGAATAAGCGGCACTTCCTGGACGTCACATCGGACATTATGGAGCGCGTTGATCCAATTTTCTATAACGATCCTTACACTGCGGCAATGAAGGCGTTAGGACTGAACTGAGTGTGAGTTTTAAGTCAGTCCGTCTATGATCAGGCCTCACTTCAGTACCCGATCTTTCCCCCCTTTAAATGGCGATAGTCAGCCCGCAATGAAAACCGAAAGGGTGCTCGCGTAGGTCAATAGCACCACTGCCAAACTAACCCAATGACGCCCACAGAACGAGACGAGAGTGATTCAGATTTGACACTCCGACGAACAGCGAGGAACCGTTTCGAGGTGCTTTGCACCTGATTTTATTTGACACGTCACCCCTTCAGGTGCACACGCACGCAAACATTTTGCATGCATATGTAGACATCAGCAACGAATGAACTTACGAGGACCCGCATGCAGGCGCAAACAAATTGTTTGCATGTGCTGGCATGAAATTTGTGAGGTCGATGGCAGAAATCGAAGCTGAAGGTAGGCCATGATGCGACCCGAAAAAGAAAGAACAATCTCGTATCGGATTACCGAAGAAGAGTGGATTGAGATCGAAAAACGAATTACAAACGCGGGCGAGAGTCCGCATCAGTGGGCTCGTTCTGCACTTCTCGAAAAGCTCAGACGCAACGATGAATTGACTCGTCCCGACCGCTTTTTGTTCCATCATTTGGTGCGCGCGCAGTATCTCATTACCCAGGGATTTCAAATGCTCGCGGACCAGAATTTGACGAGCGAAGACTGGAAAAAGCTGCGAGTCAATGCGAAGCTCCGAGTGCCCGAGTTGGTCGAGTCCGCGCTCGCAAGCTATGCGAAAAAAGGTGCTCATTAGAATGTCACTTTGTCATTTTATCGGACCTAAAACAGCAGCAAAGGCATAGGCAATATGTGAGCCACAAGTCCCGTTAGAAGGGAGAACTCAAGCGTTCAATTAGGAACATTCAGTGACGCGTTTCAGCTGCCTTCGGCATCCAAATCCTCGTAGTTGCATGGGCAACAGGGAACCATTTTCTCGATAATCATGACGATTCTCGATCACTTCACCTGCCTATCAGGTTGCCTAATTCAAGGCGTCCAGCCAGCTGTTTTGCCGGTGGGGCGACGACCATGACGAGCGAAAATCTTGACACCAATAAAGTAGCTCGATTAGCCATTGTTAGGCCTACGATGTGTCGGATCTCGCGGGTGACTGAGAGCCCTGGGCTGTTGCCTGAGGCTCTCAGTTTGAGGGTGGTGACAAGCATTCAGAAAAGCTTTTGCTAAGTCCGAAAACGCGTTAGTACACCAGAGTATTGCTCGCTAACAACTCACCTTCAACCACTGCAAGTTGAGCGTCAACCATTTCGTACACGTGCAACTCGCCGCAGCGACTGAAGGCGACATGCTTCGCTCTGCCCGCGAATACTTTTGGATGCGTGGAGCTTTCAAGCGTTTCCATTAGTATGAAGAGCGCGGCCGTAGGTTCGTCGCTGGAACGACAAATGATTTCTGCCAATGCCTCGATCTTTCTTGCCGTTGAGTCATCTTTGTCGGCACCGGGCGTCCGCAGGGATTTGAACGTATCGATGATGTCTTCACCTGCGTCGGCGCGGGTCACGAGTTCAGCGAGCCAGGGGTCATTTAGTTCCAAAGCGGCACGGATGATGGTCCGCCACTGTGGATCGATCGTTCTATCGTTTATCACAGCCTCAGCTCGGCGTTTGGTAGTTTCGTTGACTGTAATTATTGTGGTTGTCTCGGTTTCGTGAGGTGCTTCGTCGAGCGCTGTTGCGCTACTATGACTAGTCATAATCTTCATCCTTTCTTCGGAAGGTTGAGGGTTTAGGGCCGGCTTCGTGCGTCATCACAAGTCGGTCCGCTTCTTTTTGAGGGGTGACGGCACTATAGCACAATTCTTCTCACTTGAGTTCACCAAAAAGGAGAGAATGTGCGGCTCAATTTCAGATCCACGAACTCCTTCGACAGCTCGCGTGTAATGCAAAAGTTGAGTGCATCCTTCGTGAAAGACATCCTCCTTAGGCGACGTGCGAACGCCGTCTTGATTACCGCGGCCGTTGCCATGTTTGCGTTTATTTTCGTCTCATGCGCGAGTCTCGGTCCGGCCACTGAACAGCGTACGGCGCCCCTTGTCGACGACCCCATTGGTCGTGCGTTTGCGAGTAGGACAAGTAACGTACAGGTCCAGGGCGAGGGCAAAGTGATTCGTGTTCTGGGAGACGATCTAGACGGTTCGCGACATCAACGATTCATCGTTCAGCTTGCGTCGGGACAGACATTACTGATCACTCACAACATCGATATCGCCCCGCGAATCGACGGACTAAAAGCAGGCGACCGAGTCAGCTTCAACGGCGAGTATGTCTGGAATGCCGAAGGCGGA
>Ga0134124_10001494_pt1 | contig 18831 bp, 21 predicted proteins | sample KB304_FD_96880 | JGI IMG/M metagenome (GOLD analysis project Ga0134124, IMG submission 96880) | Terrestrial soil microbial communities without Nitrogen fertilizer from Kellogg Biological Station, Michigan, USA - KB3-0-4 | ecosystem: Environmental > Terrestrial > Soil > Unclassified ...
GCACGGCAGTGCGGGCGAGGGGAACGTTGGAGCCCGCCCGCCGGGCCGCCCCAAGGGCGGGCGACATCCCCTCGGGGGATCGGCTTGCGTACTCGCAAGACGAGGGGTCGTCATGTCACTCGGGGGATCGGCTCAGGTACTCCTGAGACGAGGGGCCGTCATCCCCGCTCGCGCGGGTAGCCCAGGCGCCGCTGCAGTTCCACGAGCTGTGCGTCGCCCTCGCGGCCGGTGGCGAGAAGCGCCTCTTCCACGCCGCGCTGGTCGGCAAGCGCGCGGTGCTGTCCGAACTTGAGCTTGGCCTGCAGCGAGTCGATGCGCATCGAGAAGCCCACGATGCCTTTGCGAAGCTGGTCGACGTAGTCCTGCGGCATCACGTCCTGCGGCAACGGCTGCCCCTCGAAGTCGCCCACGAGCGAGGCGAGCACGCCGAGCAGCCCCGCGTCGTCCAGGGCCTGCAACTCTCCCATGGCATGCACCACCGCGTAGTTCCAGGTCGGCACGGCGGGGTGGCGCTCGTACCAGCGCGGCGAGACGTAGGCGTGCGGGCCGTGGAAGACGGCAAGCGCCTTCGCCCCGCTGCCGATGGCGCGCGCGTGCGGATTGGGTCGCGCGAAGTGGCCGGTGAGCGTCGCGCCGTCCTCGCTCAGGTGCAGCGGCAAGTGGGTGGCGAAGGGCTCGCCGTCGAGCGTGCTCACGAGCGTGGCGAATGGCGCCTCGCGCATCAGCATGTGCGCGGTGGCGGCTTCGTCGTCGGCGCGGAAGTGGGCGGGCAGGTACATGGGGCGTGCTCGGTAGTGCGTGGACTCAGGCCTGCAGCAGGGCTTGCACGCGCTGCTGCAGTCCCTGCGGCGTGACCTGCGCGGGCGGCACGGCCTCGCCCGCGACGAGACCGACGCGGTTGAACCAGCCGCGGCGCAGCGGTGACGTCATGGCCGCGCCGTCGATGCGCGAGAAGAACGAGCCCCAGAGGTTGCGCAGCGCGATCGGGATCACCGGCACGGGGTTGGTCTCGAGCACCTTCATGACGCCGCCCTTGAAGGGCTGGAGCTGGCCGTCGCGGGTGATGCTGCCCTCCGGAAAGATGCACAGCAGCTCGCCGTCGTCGAGCACCGCGCGCGCTTCATCGAAGGCGCGCTGGTAAGTGAGCGGGTCTTCCGCCTGCGGCGCCACCGGGATGGCCTTTGCGAGCCTGAAGAGCCAGCCCAGCAGCGGCGTGGCGAAGATGCGGCTGTCCATCATGAAGCGGATCGGCCGCGGGCTGGCCGCGGTGAGCAGCAGCGCGTCGACGAAGCTCACGTGGTTGCACACGAGCACCGCGGGGCCGTCCACGGGGATGTGCTTTTCGCCCTCGACGCGAAAGCGGTACATCACCCGCGTCATCAGGAGCGCAATGAAGCGCAGCAGGTACTCCGGCACGATGAGGAAGATGAACGCGGCGACCACCGCGTTCGCGATGCCGGTGACGAGGAAGACCTCGCCGATGGTGAGCCCCGCGCTCACGAGCGCCGTGGCGATGACGGCGCTCGCGATGATGAACAGCGCATTGAGGATGTTCAGCGCCGCGATGATCCGCGAGCGATGGCTCGGCTTCGAGCGAAGCTGGATGAGCGCGTACATCGGCACGCTGTACAGGCCCGCGAAGAGCGACAGGAGCGCCAGGTCCGTCAGGAAGCGCCAGCGTCCGGGCTGCGCGAGGAAGTCGCTCACGCCCACGAGGGATGCGGGCGGCGCGCCGCGCGTGGCGAAGTACAGGTCGATCGCGAACACGCTCATGCCGATGGCGCCCACGGGCACGAGGCCGACCTCCACGTGGCGGCGGCTGAGCTTCTCGCACAGCAGCGAGCCCACGCCGATGCCCACCGAGAACACCACCAGCAGGAACGAGGCCACGTGCTCGTCCCCGCCGAGCACGTTCTTCGCGAAGGCCGGGAAGTAGGACAGGAACACCGCGCCGAAGAACCACATCCAGGAGATGCCGAGCAGCGAGCGGAACACGGCCACGTTCTCGTGTGCGAGCCGCAGGTTGCGCCAGGTCTCGGTGAAGGGGTTCCAGTTGATGGTGAGACCCGGGTCGGTGGCCGGCGTGCGCGGCACGAACTGCGCGGTGATGCGCCCGAGCACCGCCACCGTGAAGCAGGCGATGGCCACGAAGTGCCGGCCCTGCTCGGGCACCGCGATCAGCAGGCCGCCGGCGACGTTGCCGAGGAGGATGGACACGAAGGTGCCCATCTCCACCATGCCGTTGCCGCCGGTGAGCTCGCGCTCGCTCAGGTGCTGCGGCAGGTAGGCGTACTTCACCGGTCCGAAGATGGTGGAGTGCAGCCCCATGAGGAACACGCAGACCAGCAGCGCAGGGACGTTGGCCACCCAGAAGCCCCAGGCGGCCAGCGCCATGATCCCGATCTCCAGCCACTTCACGAAGCGGATGAGGATGCGCTTGTCGTACTTGTCGGCGAGCTGCCCGCTCGTGGCCGAGAACAGCAGGAAGGGCAGGATGAAGATGGCGCCGATCACCGCGCCCGCGAGTTCGGGCTTCAGCCAGGCCACCACGACCTGGTAGGTGACGAGCACCGTGAGGCCGAACTTGAAGAGGTTGTCGTTGCCGGCGCCGAGGAACTGGGTCCAGAAGAAGGGCGCGAAGCGCCGCTGGCGCAGGAGCGCGAACTGATTGGGCTGGCCTTCGTTGTCGTGCTGACTCACGTTTGTTCCCTCGTCTCCCTGTTGGGGCCGAAGGACTCTAGCGCAGCGAGGTGTCGCCGCGCCACGCGAGCCAGCGTTCCTGGACTCGTCTTCAGGTGGGAATGCGCAGCTGCTGCCCGGGGTAGATGCGGTCCGGGTTGCTGAGCATCGGCTTGTTGGCCTCGAAGATCTTCATGTAGTCGTTGGCGTTGCCGTACTGCTCCTTGGCGATCTTGGAGAGCGTGTCGCCCTTGACCACCGTGTAGTAGCGCGACTCGCTCGCGGCCTGCGCGACGGTGAGCTCGTCGTTGACCTTGGCCACGCCCTCCACATTGCCGCAGCACAGCACGATCTTCTCGCGCGTGGGCTGGTCGGCGGCCTGCCCGGAGACGGTGACGGTCTGGGTCGCGCCGTCGAACTGCACCGCGAGGTTGTCCGCCGTGAGGTTCTGGGTGGCGATGTAGCGCGCGATGGCATCGCCCGCGGTCTTGTTCAGCTCGGCGACCTTGGCCTGCGCGGCCGCGGGGTCGGGCGCCGCGGCGGCCTGCGTGGCGGCCTGCTCGGTTTCCTTGTGGCCGAACAGCTTTTCGCCGGCATCCTTGAAGAAGCTGATCAAACTCATCGACGGCTCCTCATTGCGTTGGGGACGGGCGGGGCAGCTTAAGACCGTGACAGGCGCGAAGGCGCGACCCCCTCTTCGCGACAGGGGTCAACGCTTCCAGCGCGCCTCGAAGAGCTCGGCCACGTTCACGTCGCGCCGCCCCGGCTCCACGGCGAAGCGCTCGCCCGCGGCGATGCTGCCGGGCACGAGCACGCTCAGATAGAAGCCGCAATAGCCGGACTGGCGCATCAGCTTTGCCGCCTGGCTGAAGCCCATCACGGCGTCGAACTTTTCGCAGGGGTCGCGCGGCGCGTTCACCGCGAGCACGCAGTCGGGAAAGCGCAGGCGGTCGCCGATCCACACCCGGCCTTCGTCGATGCCTTCGAGCGTGAGGTTCTCGCCGACGAAGCCGTGCGGCAGCGTGTCGCCCCATTCGCCCACGCGCGCCTGCGCGCGCACCGTCTGCCAGAAGGCGTAGTGCTGCACGGGATAGGCATACACCGCGCGCGACAGCCCGCCGTGCACGCCGTGGTCGGCCTGCTCGTCGCCTTCGAGCCCGTGGGGGCCGACCGCGATGCGGCCCGCCACCGGCCGCTTGCCGATAGCGCTGAGCACCAGCGAATCGCCGCTGCGCAGCGGCTGGGCCAGCGCAACGTTCACGCTCAGGACGCGGGGTTCGGACTTCATGGTTCGGGACGGATGGAGGCGGCAGTGTCGGACACGCACTCCGACCCTGCGAGCCGCGACGGATCAGGCTTCGTCGATGACCGCCGCCGCGCGCCCCTCGACGGCCACGGCCTTGAAGGTCGCCACGCAGGCGCGGCCCGGCACGAGCGCGAGCTGCTGCACCGAGCGCCGCGTCACGAGCGCCCACAGCCGCTCGCCCGCCGCCGCCTGCGCGCCGCCACGCAGCGCGAGCTCGACGGCGGCGTAGGGTCGGTCGTGCTCGCCTTCGCGCTCGATCACGCGCAGCACGGTGGCGGCGAGCTGGTTGCTCGCGCTCGAGGGCTGCGGTGCGGGCTGCACCGCCACGTCGCGCGCGCGCACCCGCAGGCGCACCGAGGCGCCGACGGCCGCGCCGGGGATCGCCGGCACGGTGACCCGCTGGCCCGCCACGCTCACGACCGTGAGCTGCCACTCGCCGAGCTGCTCGCTCACCTGGCCGGCCAGCACCGCGCCTGCCTCGAAGCGGCCGAGGTGCGGGGTGAGCGTGAGATCCGACAGCAGATCCAGCGCCGGCCCCGCCGCGGCGACGCGGCCGTCGGCCATGAGAACCGCGCGATCGGCCAGCCGCATCACCTCGTCCATCTGGTGGGTGACGTAGAGGATAGGAATGCTGAGCCGATGGGGCAGCGCCGCGAAGTAGTGCAGCAGCTCGGCGCGGCGCGCCGGGTCCAGCGAGGCCAGCGGCTCGTCCATCAGCAGCGCGCGCGGGCGCATCAGCAGCGCACGCGCCAGCGCCACGCGCTGCCGCTCGCCGCCCGAGAGCGAATGCGAGGGGCGCGAGAGCAGGGCGCCCAGCCCCAGCAGCTCGACCACCTCGTCGAAGCCCGGGCCCGCTGCCCGCGCGGGTGCACGTCGCGCGCCGAAGAGCAGGTTGCCGCGCACCGAGCGGTGCGGGAAGAGCCGCCCGTCCTGGAAGACGACGCCCAGGCGTCGCGCGTGAGGAGGCAGGTCGATGCCGCGCTCGGAGTCGAAGAGCGCATCGCCGTCCAGCCGGATGCGACCGGCCGCGGGGCGCAGCAGCCCGCATGCGGCCAGCAGCACGCTCGACTTGCCCGCGCCGCTGCGCCCGATCAGGCAGGTGATGCCGCGCGCCGGCGCGCTCACCTCGGCCTCGATGTGCAGCGCGCCGCGCGGCATGCGCACGCTGATGTCCAGCGTCATGTCGAGGACCTCATCCAGCGCTGCAGGCGCCGGTGGCTCCAGGTCGACAGCGCCAGCGCGGCGAAGGCCAGCGCAATCGCCAGCAGCACGAGGCGCGCGGCCGCGGCCTCGCCGTCGGGCGACTGCAGCGCGCTGTAGATCGCCAGCGGCAGGGTCTGCGTCTGCCCGGGCACGTTGGAGACGAAGGTGATGGTGGCGCCGAACTCGCCCAGCGAGGACGCGAAACCGAGCACCGCGCCGGACAGCAGCCCCGGCGCCGTGAGCGGCAGCGTGACGTTCCAGAACGCGTCCATGCGCGACGCGCCGAGCGTGCGCGCCGCGGCCTCCAGGCCTGTGTCGACCGCATCGACGGCCTGGCGGATGGCACGCACCATCAGTGGCAGCGCCATCACCGAGGCGGCCAGCACGGCGCCGCGGAAGCTGAACACGAGGCTCACCCCGAGCCAGTCGTAGAGCCAGCGACCGATCGGCCCCTGGCGCCCGAAGGCCACGAGCAGCAGGTAGCCGATCACGACCGGGGGCAGCACCAGCGGCAGATTCACCACCGACTCAAGCAGCGTCTTGCCGCGCCAGCGGCCTCGGGCGAGCGCCACCGCGAGGGCGAGCGCGAAGGGCAGGGTGAAGAGCGTGGCGAGCGAGGCGACCCGAAGGCTCAGCCACAGGGCCTGGCGCTCGACCTCGCTCATCGGCGCGCGGCCCGCTCAGGCGGCGCGATAGCCGCGCCCGTAGGCGGAGACCACGCCCTGGCCGGTGCGCCCGCTCAGCCAGCCCAGCACCAGCTTGCCGGCCGGATGGTTGGTGCGGAAGCCGCGCAGCGCGTGGTAGGTGGCCGCCTGGCGCGCATCGCCCTGCACCAGGACCGCGAGCTTCGTGCCGGCGCCTTCGGCGGCCCACACGCCGCGCTCGACGAGCGCATAGGCCTGCGTCTGCGCTGCCAGCGCCAGCACCGACTGCGCGCCCGGCGGGGCGGCCTGCAGCCACGGGCCCATCGCCTGCGGGCCCGCCGACTTCCACAGCGACTGCTCCATCCAGCGCGCGCCCGACGCCTCGGCGGTGCCGATGAAGCGCGCCTCGCCGTGCTCGCCGGCGGCTGCGATCTGACGCAGGGCGGAGGAGATGTCGGTGAAGCCCGCGACCCCCGCCGGGTCCGCCGAGGCAGGCGTCTTGCGCGTCGCCTTGACCGGCGCCGGGCCGACCAGCACCCATTCGGTCGACGCCACGCCGACGCGGTCGTAGGCCAGCCCCTGCCGCGTCAGCGCTTCCTCGATGTCGGGGGCCAGGGTGATGACGGCATCGAGCTCGCCGCGTTCAAGCGAGCCCAGCAGCGCCGCGCTCGCGCCCGGTTGCAGGGCTACGCCGATGCCGGTGTCGTGCGCCAGCGCATCCTTCAGGCGTTGCGCGAGTCCGGAGGCCTGGAGCGAGCCTTCGATGCCCATGCGAAGCGGGCCATCGGCACGCCTGGACTGCGCGAATGCCGGCAGGGCCACGGCCGATGCGGCCGCGAGGACCGTGCGGCGGGACAGCCGAAGGGAATCGATGCAAGAAGCGGATGCAGGAAATTCGGTGTCGTCGAGCGGCATGGGCCGGGACTTTACACACGGCTTTTCCTGGTTCGCGGGTGACTCTGCGGATCTGTTGCGCGGATGCCGGATCCGCCGCCGCACCATGGCCGCGACCCGCGCGCCGTAAGGAGTCGCGCTCGCCAGGCGACTGACGTCAAATCCGATTGCGGGCTTGTTTCAACGGGGGTGCGCCATGAGTCTCGATCGCGGCAGGAGGGGATTTCTCGGACGTGTCGGCTGGATGGTGCCGCTGGCGGGCATCGGGTGGCGGGAGGTTGCCGCAGCAGCCGAGCAGCGCTTCGAAGTGATGCATTCCGACGCGCAGTGGCGAGCGCTGCTCTCGCCCGCGCAATTCGCGGTGCTCAGGCAAAGCGCAACCGAGCGACCGTTCACCAGCAAGCTGCTGAACGAGCACCGCAAGGGTGTGTTCACCTGCGCCGGCTGCCAGCTCGCACTCTTCTCCTCGGCGACCAAGTTCGAGAGCGGCACCGGATGGCCCAGCTTCTGGGCGCCCCTGGACAACGCGGTCGGCACCGAAAGCGATGCGTCGCTCGGGATGATCCGCACCTCGGTGCATTGCCGTCGTTGCGGCGGACACCTGGGCCATGTCTTCGACGACGGCCCCAAGCCGACCGGACTTCGCTACTGCATCAATGGAGTCGCCCTGGGATTTACCCCGCAACCCGAATAGCGCCGCGCTCCGGCGCCGGTTCAAGCGCGGCGCTGAATTGCAATCCATCACGACCCGCCCCCAACTTGTGCGGGGAACGCCGTTTGCTGCATCACGCCATGCAAAAGGCGCATGGAGCGCACCTGTCACGGAGGGGTCACACCCCTACACTTTGTCCCCCTCCGCGAGGAGAGGTGCTTTTTGCCAAGGGTGTGTCAGGGGGCGACGGGGGATGCCGAGAGTGCCGCGCTGCGGTGCTGTCGAGATCCCGATTCAACTTGGAGCTTCCGTGATGAACCACCCTGCCATGGAAGGCCTGCGACTGAATGCGCCGGCCTACGTCAAGAACGCCCGTCTGATCGCCTGGGTCGCCGAGATGGCCGCCCTCGCGCAGCCTGATTCGATCTATTGGTGCGACGGGTCGCAGGAGGAATACGAGCGCCTGTGTGCCGCGCTCGTCGAGGCCGGCACCTTCCGCAGGCTCAATCCCGCCAAGCGTCCCAACAGCTTCCTCGCGTGGAGCGACCCGAGCGACGTGGCGCGCGTGGAAGACCGAACCTTCATCTGCTCGCAGCGCCGCGAGGATGCCGGCCCCACCAACAACTGGATGGCCCCGGCCGAGATGCGCGAGAAGCTGCAGACCGGCGCCGACGCGCTGTTCAAGGGCTCGATGCGCGGGCGCACGATGTACGTGGTGCCGTTCTCGATGGGCCCCCTGGGCTCTCCCATCGCGCACATCGGCGTGGAGCTCTCCGACTCGCCCTACGTGGCCGTCAACATGCGCCTCATGACGCGCATGGGCCGTGCGGTCATCGACGTGCTCGGCGCCGACGGCGAGTTCGTGCCCTGCATGCACACCGTCGGCGCGCCGCTGGAGGCGGGCCAGAAGGACGTGTCCTGGCCCTGCAACAAGACCAAGTACATCGTCCATTACCCCGAGACCCGCGAAATCTGGAGCTATGGCTCGGGATACGGCGGCAACGCACTGCTGGGCAAGAAGTGCTTCGCGCTGCGCATCGCCTCGACCATGGGCCGCGACCAGGGCTGGCTGGCCGAGCACATGCTCGTGCTGGGTGTGAGCAACCCGCAGGGCGAGAAATTCCACGTCGCCGCCGCCTTCCCCAGCGCCTGCGGCAAGACCAACTTCGCCATGCTCATTCCGCCGGCGGGCTTCGAGGGCTGGAAGGTCACGACCATCGGCGACGACATCGCGTGGATCAAGCCCGGCCAGGACGGGCGCCTGTATGCGATCAATCCTGAAGCCGGCTATTTCGGCGTCGCACCGGGCACGAACGACAAGACCAACGCGAACTGCATGGCCTCGCTCAAGCGCGACGTGATCTTCACGAACGTGGCGCTGACCGACGACGGCGACGTGTGGTGGGAAGGCATGACCGACGCGCCGCCCGCGCATCTCGTCGACTGGCAGGGCAAGGACTGGACACCTGCGATCGCCAAGGAAACCGGCGCCAAGGCCGCACACCCGAACGCGCGCTTCACCGTGGCCGCGACCAACAATCCGGTGCTCGACGAGAACTGGGACAACCCCAAGGGCGTGGCGATCGACGCGTTCATCTTCGGCGGGCGCCGCTCCACCACCGTGCCGCTCGTCACCGAGGCGCGCAACTGGACCGAAGGCGTCTACATGGCCGCCACCATGGGCTCGGAAACGACGGCCGCCGCCGCCGGCCAGCAGGGCGTGGTCCGCCGCGATCCCTTCGCCATGCTGCCCTTCGCCGGCTACAACATGAGCGACTACTTCCAGCACTGGCTGGACGTCGGATCCAAGCTGCAGGCGCTGGCCGCGAAATCGGGCGCGAATCTGCCGCACATCTACTGCGTGAACTGGTTCCGCAAGGGCCCGGACGGCAAGTTCGTGTGGCCCGGCTACGGCGAGAACATGCGCGTGCTGAAGTGGATGCTCGAGCGCGTGCAGGGTCGCGCACAGGGCGAGGAGCACGTCTTCGGCGTGAGCCCGCGCTACGAGGACCTGGCCTGGAGCGGCCTGGACTTCAGCCGCACGCAGTACGAACACGTGATCGGCATCGACACCGCCGCGTGGCAGCAGGAGCTGAAGCTGCACAGCGAATTGTTCTCGCAGCTCGCCTATCACCTGCCCGCCGAACTGAGCGCGACCAAGCAGCGCATCGAGCAGCGCCTGGCCGCCTGAGCGGAACGCAAAAAAGAGAGGGCCGCCCCGTGATCCGGGGCGGCCCTCTTTCGTTGGCGGTGGCGCCGAAGGGCTCGGCTCAGATGCGCACGGTCGATGCGTGAAGCCTGGCGATCGCGCGGCGGCGTCCCTCGACGTCGTCGAGCGAGGACTCGCTGAATTGCTGCAGCCAGCCGCCGAGCGAGGCGAAGCGGCGGGCGCTGTCGCGCTCCCGGCCGAAGCAGGCGCCGATCGCGCCCAGGGCGCGTTCGATTGAGCTGCTGCGGACTTGTGCGTTGTTGGTGTTCACGATGGTCTTTCTGGGTGGCGTTCAGCAAATATCAGGGATTACCCTGATCTTCACCAATGCCGTTTGCGCATCAAACCGAGCCGCAGCGGCATTCGCCAGATCAGCGCTCGCCTTCGTAGCGGCGAGCCGCGGCGTAAAGCTCGCTCGCCAGGCTCGGCTGAGTGCTTTCGCTCTGCGCAGCCAGCGCCCACATCTCTTGCAGTCCGCGCCGATTCTCACGTCGCTCACGGGCTTTCTGGACACGCAAGCTGCCCCAGCGCAGCAGTGCCGCGGCCAGCGAGGCCAGCGGCTCGGCGCCACGGGGCGCGCTCACGGATCGATTGAAGGTGCTCGGGAAAGAAGTGGTATTCATGTTGGACTCCCAGTTTGCTTTGTTCGACACCGGAAGTTTAGGGTAAACCCTAGCTCATGCAAGCCGCGCAACTAGACGTTGCTTTCTAGGCGGATTCGCCACGGTGCGCGCCCTTCGTCACGAAATCGACGCACCTCCGCGGGCAGTCGTCGCCGTAGGACAATCGCGGGCTATGTCTGCTCCGCAAACCCCTCCCGCGCCGCTCAGCGACGCCGAAATTTCCGAGCTCGACGCGCTGCTCGCCGCCATTCCGGAGCCTCTCGAGCCGCTGGACGTCGTGATGCTCGACGGCTACCTCTGCGGCGTGCTCGCGCAGCCGGTGCCGGTGCCGGCCGAGTCCTGGCTCGGGCCGATCTTCGACTGGAATCTCGGCGACCCCGAGGGCGGCGGACAGCAACTCACCCCCGACACCGCCGGCTGGCATCACGCCAAGCACGAGCGAATGCTGACGCTCATCCAGCGCCACCAGGCCGTGCTCGAGCGCCAGTTGCGCGAGGACGGATGGTTCGATCCGCTGGTGATGGAGCCGCTCAGCGAGGACGGGCAGGCGATCACCGGGCGTGCGGCGATCGAGCCGGCACTTGCGCCCTGGGTGGCGGGCTTCGAGCACGCACTCAGTGTCTTCCCGGACCTCGAGGCGATGCACGCGCCCGATCTGCCGGACCTCCTGGCCTGCGTGCGTCGCCACCTGCCGGAGCAGTCCGACGAGGAGGCCAGCTTCACGCACGCGCTGAACCAGGAACATCCGCTGAAGTCGTTGGACGCGGCGATCGAGGACCTCGTCTCCAACGTCGTCGCCATTGCGGACCTCGCGCGCGGCGAGCGCCTGAAGGTCGAGACGGTGCGCCGCGCGGGACCGAAGGTCGGGCGCAACGATCCCTGCCCCTGCGGCAGCGGCAAGAAGTTCAAGCTCTGCCACGGGCGCAGCGACGCCTGAGCGCGCGGCAGCTGCATGCTGATCCAGCTCCTGTCGGACCTGCACCTCGAGACCGAGGACTTCACGCCGCGTCCGGCGCGCGGCGCCGAATTGCTCGTGCTTGCGGGCGACATCGACGCCGGCTGGGACGGCCTCGCGCGCTTCGCGCGCTGGCCGGTGCCGGTCATCTTCGTGGCGGGCAACCATGAGTTCGACGGACGCGAGCTGCGCAGCGCATGGCGCGAGCTGCGCGCGCGCTGCGAAGACCTGGGCATCCGCATGCTCGAGCGCGAGACTTTCGTCGTCCAGGCGCGCGACGGCCGACGCGTGCGCTTCCTGGGCAGCGTGCGCTGGAGCGACTTCGATCTCCTCGGCGCAAGCCAGCGCGAGCGATGCCAGCGCGCCGCCGGCTACTACGTGAAGATCATGCGAGCCACGCTCGACGGCGCGGTCTTCGACCCGGCCGCCGTGCGCGAAGAGTCGCTCGCGTGCCGTCAATGGCTTGAGCGCGAGCTGCGCGAGGGCCACGGGACCGCCGACGCGACCGTCGTCATCACGCACTACGCCCCGAGCGCGCGCAGTGCCGATCCGCGCTACGGCCTGCAGCCTGGCACCGCCAGCTTCTGCAACGCCGACGACGACCTCCTGCCGTTCGCCAAGCTCTGGATCCACGGCCATCTGCATTGCCGCCACGACTACCTCGTGCCGCACGAGGCGGGCGTCACGCGCGTGGTGAGCAACGCTCGCGGCCACTCGGTGCGCGGCGAAGCCGACGGCTACGACGACGTGCTCTGCCTGCACGTCTGATTCCTGCGGATCAGGACTTGGCGGGCGTCGTCATCAGGCCCTGGAAGCAGGTCCGCAGCAGCCACTCGACGATCTGCTCGTCGCTGTGCTGGCCGCCGGCCTTGAGCACCGTGAGCACCGGGTCGCAAGCCCGCGCATAGAGCGTGAAGAGGATGAGCTCCGGCGGCAGTGCCGTGTCGAGTGAGCCATCAGACTGCGCCGCGAGGATCCATTCGCCGAGCTGATCGCTCACCTGCGTGAGGCGGTGCAGGTAGGCAGCGTTGTGCAGCAGGCTCGTGCGCAGTGACGAGTTCTGCGAGGGCAGCGAAGGCATTTCGCCGGCGAGTTGCACCTGCATCGACCAGCGCGCCACTGCCTTGAGCAGCTCGAGCGGGCTCGGCTGCGGCTGCGAGGCGCGCAGCCTCTCCAGTTGGGCCAGGGCGCGGTCGAGCGCGCGGATCATCGCGGCCGCGGCGAGGTCTTCCTTCGAGGCGAAGTGCTTGTACAGGCTGGCCTTGGCGATGCCGACATCGGCCGCCACCTCATCGACCGTCATCAGGTCGAAGCCCTTTTCGGCGAGCAGCCGGTTGACCGAATCGACGATCGCGTCCTCCCGGACGCGAAGCATCTGCTCGCGAAAACTCAGTCTGGCCATGTAGAAGATTCTAGGAGCGCGCAAACGCGCAGGTCTGCAACGCGACGCCCCGGTTCGCGTCGACAACCCGCTGGTTCAGACGCGACCCGACGGACCCCCTTTCTTCCCCCTCCTTGCGGATTCACCAAACCCCGTGGGACGACTAGGGTTCGTACTCAGTCATACGCTCTGATGGTTTCGCAAGGGGACGCTCGTCGGCGAAGCGACAGGGTACGGAGCGCGTCATGAATCACGTTTCGCTTCAAGCACTTACCACCTGGGGCACCGTCACCGCGGCCGTCGTGAGCGCGGCTTTGCTGACGGCCACCGGCGACGAGTCGCTCGACCTGCACAACGATGGCCTGTCCGCCTTCACGCAGGGCGCGCTGCTGAGCGCACCGCCCAGCAGCACCCGGCGCGTCAACCGGGAGATCACTCCAACCCGCCCCACGCACGGCACGAGCCGCCCGCCCTCGCGCGGCAGCGAGCCGCCGCACCGCTGAACCTGCAAGTCCGGCGCCCTCAGGCCGGCGCCAGCATCGCCCGCGCCCCGTCCACCAGCGCCTGACCCACCTCGTCGAGCCGGGCCACCTGTCCCGGCGCCGCGGCCTGGTCACCCAGCTTCCACTGGTGCCAATGCAGGGCCACCTCCACCGACACCTCGGGGCGCAGCTGCACGAGTTCGCCGCTGGCGAGTTGCGCGCGCGCCTGCAACTCCGGCAGCACGCCCACGCCCCAGCCCAGCAGGGCGGCGCGAAGGTAGGCCTCCGACGAAGGCACGAAGCGCTCGGCCAGACGCGGCGCGCGCACCCCGAACGCACGAGATGCCCATTGCGCCTGCATGTCGTCCTTGCGGTTGAAGACAAGGAAGGGCACCTGCGCGAAGTTGCCCTCGTTCAGGCCCTGGCGGGGGTCGCTGCGAAGGCGCTGCCGCACGAAGCCCGGGCTCGCGACGGCGACGTAATGCATCGTCCCCAGGCTCGTCACGCGGCAGCCGCGCAGCGCACGCTTCACCGTCGAGACGCAACCCAGAACCTGGCCCTGGCGCAGCCATTCGTGCGTGAAGTCCTGGTCGTCGACGATCAGCTCCAGCGCCACTTCGCGCTGAACCAGGGCGTCCAGGGCCGGCAGAACCCAGGTGGCCAGGCTGTCGGCGTTCACCGCGATCGGCAGGCGATCGGGGCTGCGCTGCGTCTGTCCGAGCTCGCGCGCCACATCGCTGCGCATGGCCTGGAGCTGGCGCGCGAAGCGCAGCAGCACATGCCCCGGCTCGGTCAGGCGGGGAGGGCGGGCCCGCACGAGCAGGAGCTGGCCGACCTGCGCCTCCAGCGCGCGCAGCCGCTGGGACACGGCCGACTGCGTGATCGACAGCCGCTGAGCCGCGCGCTCGAAGCTTCCTTCGTCGGCGAGCGCCGCCAGGCAATCGAGGGCGGCTGGGTCGAGATCGCGCACGGTCAGGCTCCATCGAAACACATAAGCATCACTAATGTAAGGCGACAAATATTCATCACACTTCTATCCGGTGCAACCACTCGCAACAATTCGCGGATGCCCGCTGCCAACCCCGCCGTCACCGCCGCGCTCGTGCAAGGCGCGCTCATGGGCGCGGGACTCATCGTCGTCATCGGCGCGCAGAACGCCTTTGTGCTGCGCCAGGGCATCACCCGCCGCCACGTCACATCCTGCGTCGCCGTGTGCGTCGTCTCCGACTGGATCCTCATCGCCGCAGGCGCGTTCGGGCTCGGCGGCCTCATCGCCTCGCAGCCCGCGCTCACTCAGTTCTTCCGGTACGCGGGCGCGCTCTTCCTGATGGCCTACGGCGCGCTGGCGCTGCGACGCGCCGCACGCGCGGGCGCACTGGTCGCCTCGTCAGCGGCACCGGTCGGCGGCTCACGTCGCGCGGCCGTGGGCACGGCCGTCGCGCTCACCTGGCTCAACCCGCACGTCTACCTCGACACCGTGGTGCTGCTCGGCAGCGTCGCGGCCCAGCAGCCGGGCGCTTCGCGTGCGGCCTTCGCGGTCGGCGCCGCACTGTCTTCCCTCATCTGGTTCACCGCGCTCGGCGCGGGGGCCAGCGCGCTGGCGCCGCGGCTGCAGCGCCCGGGCACCTGGCGTCTGATCGATGCCGGCGTCGCCCTCGTCATGTTCGGGGTGGCGTGGCAGCTGCTCGCGTCTTCCCCTTCCGTCTAACTGCACCCACAAGGAGCAGCCATGAAAGTCATCGTCCTCGGCGCCGGCATCGTCGGCATCAGCACCGCCTGGTATTTGCTCGACCAGGGCCACGAAGTCACCGTCGTGGATCGCCAGCGCGACGCCGCGCTCGAAACCAGCTTCGCCAATGGCGCGCAAATCTCCGTGAGCTTCTGCGAGCCCTGGGCCAACGCCGAGGCCCCGCTCAAGGTGCTCAAGTGGCTGGCTCACGACGACTCCCCGCTGCTGTTCCGACCGAAGCTCGACCCCTGGCAGTGGCGCTGGGGCCTGAGCTTCCTCACGCAGTGCACCGACGGCGCCTTCGAGCGCAATGTGCAGCAGCTCGTCGCACTCGGGCGCTACAGCCACGAGTCGCTCAAGTCGCTCGTGCAGGAGACGGGCATCGAATACAACCGGCTCGAGCGCGGCATCCTCCACTTCTTCTCCAGCGAGAAGGACTTCGAGGCTGGCGCCGCCGGGGCCGAGGTGATGCGCCGCCACGGCGTCGACCGCCGCGTGCTCAGCCGCGCCGAGGTGCTGCGAGTCGAGCCGACGCTGGCCGCCTACGCCGATCGCATCAGCGGTGGCACCTTCACGCCCAGCGACGAGTCCGGCGACGCCCGCGTGTTCACGCAGAAGCTCGCCGCCCTGTGCGCCGAGCGCGGCGCGCAGTTCCTGTACGGCCACGACATCGAGGGTCTGGACGCCGCCGGCGGGCGGGTCGAGTCGGTCCGGCTGCGCGACATCGACACCGGCGCCGCCCGCGTGGAGCGTGCGCAGGCCTTCGTCGCGGCCATGGGCTCGTTCACGGCGCCCTTGCTGCGGCCCCTGGGCGTGCATCTCAACATCTATCCGGCCAAGGGCTACTCGGCGACGCTCAAGCTGCGCCACCCCGAGCGCGCGAGCGTGGTCAGCATGATCGACGACGCCCGCAAGATCGCCATCTCGCGCCTGGGCGACACGATCCGCATCGCCGGCACGGCCGAGCTGGCCGGCTACGACACCTCGCTCGACAACCCGACCTCGCGCGTGCGCTGTGCCGCGCTCGTCTCGCGCTACGAGGAGCTCTTCCCCGGCGTGGCCGAGCTGGACGAGCCCAACTTCTGGGCCGGCCTGCGCCCGAGCACGCCCACCAACATTCCCTACATCGGCCGCACGCGGCTGCAGGGCCTGTGGGTGAACGCCGGCCACGGCACGCTCGGCTGGACGCACGGCGCGGGGTCGGGGCGCGCGATGGCCGAGCTCATCAGCGGCAAGCGGCCCGCGATCGACTTCGGGTTCTACGGCGAGTCGACCTACGCCAGCACCCGCGCGCACGCGACGGCGGAAGTCGGCAGCGTCTGAGCTCGCACGGGCCGCGCACGGCCCGTCGTGGGCGCCAGAATTCGCGCTTCGCCCCATCGTTGCGGGGCGCGGCGCGCTTCATGCCCACCATCACCTTCACCTCGCACCTGCAGCGGTATTTCGATTGCCCCGTGCAGACCGTCTCGGCCGCAACGCTCGCCGAGGCGCTCGAGCGCGTGTTCGCCACCCAGCCGCGCGCCCGCAGCTACATCCTCGATGACCAGGGCGGGCTGCGCTCTCACGTGGCGGTGTTCATCGACGGGCAGCGCGCCACCGACCGCCGCCATCTGCGCGACACGCTGAGCCCCGACTCGCAGGTTCACGTGCTGCAGGCGCTCACCGGCGGTTGAACCTCAGGAGGAGAACCCATGTCCGACACCCTCTGGATCGCAACCCGCAAGGGCTTGCTGCAATGGCGCCGGGGCGCCGGCGGCTGGCAGGCCGGGAGCACCCACTTCCTCGGCGATCCGGTGAGCCAGGTGCTCGTCGATCCGCGCGACGGGGCGGTCTACGCCGCCCTCAACCTCGGCCACTTCGGCTGCAAGCTGCATCGCAGCGACGACGCAGGCGCCACCTGGCAGGAGCTCGCCGCACCCGCGTACCCGCCCAAGCCCGATGGCAGCGACGACCCCACGCCCTGGGACCTCAAGCTGATCTGGAGCCTCGCCCCCGGCGGGGCAGACCAGCCCGGCACTGTCTGGGCCGGCACCATCCCCGGCGGCCTCTTCCGCTCCGACGACCGCGGCGCGAGCTGGCGGCTGGTCGAAAACCTGTGGAACCGCAGCGAACGGCGCGAATGGTTCGGCGGCGGCTACGACCACCCCGGCATCCACAGCATCCTTGTCGACCCGCGCGACAGCCGCACGGTGATCCTCGGCATCTCCTGCGGCGGCGTCTGGCGCACCGACGACGGCGGCGACACCTGGGCACTCAGTGCGGACGGCATGCGCGCGGCCTACATGCCGCCTGAAGCTGCCGACAACCCGAACATCCAGGACCCGCACCGCATCGTGCGCTGTGCCGCCGAGCCCGACACCCTCTGGGCGCAGCACCACAACGGCATCTTCGTGAGCCGCGACGGCGCGAAGAGCTGGAGCGAGCTGTCCGACGTGAAGCCCTCGGCCTTCGGCTTCGCAGTGGCCGCGCATCCGCACGACGCTGGCACCGCGTGGTTCGCGCCCGCAGTGAAGGACGAATGTCGCGTGCCGGTCGACGGCCGCCTCGTCGTCACCCGCACGAGCGACGGCGGCCGCAGCTTCGAGGCCCTGCATGCCGGGCTGCCGCCGCCGCCCGGATTCGACCTCATCTACCGCCACGCCCTCGTGGTCGACGCACGCGGAGAGCGCCTGGCCATGGCCTCCACCACCGGCAACTGCTGGGTCAGCGAAGACGGCGCGCAGACCTGGCACCAGCTCAGCGGCCACCTGCCGCCCGTGAGCGCGCTGACGTTCGGCTAGTCGCGCTCGTCGTCCACCCGCCGCACTCCCTCGTCCCGCATCGAACGCAACCCATGTCCTCGTCCTCACAGCCCGCATCGCCCCAGTTCCTCTTCCTCAATGCGAGCACGCGCGAAAGCGGTGTCGTCGGCAACACCGAGCACCTCGCGCGCGTCGCCGCGCAATCGCTGCCCGCCGGCACCGCAGCGCAATGGCTGCGCCTGAGCGAGCTCGCCATGCCGGCCTTCGTCGACCTGCGCCACAGCGCGGGTGTCTATCCGGCGCCGGAGGGCGACTCGCTCACTCTGCTGAACGCCACGCTCGCCGCCACCGACCTCGTCTGCGTGGCGCCGGTCTACTGGTACTCGCTGCCCTCGCCGCTGAAGCTCTACTTCGACCACTGGAGCGCCTGGCTGCGCGTGCCGGGCCTGGACTTCAAGGCGCGCATGGCCGCGCGGCGCATGTGGGTCATCACCACCAGCGGCGACCGCGAGAAGGCTCAGCCGATGATCGACAGCCTGCGCCTGTGCGCGCAGTTCATGCAGATGGATTTCGCCGGCGCCCTGTGGGGGCACGGCGGCGCGCCGGGCGCCGTGCAGTCCGACGCGCAGGCGCTCGCCGCGGCCACGCAGTTTTTCGCCCGCCCGGCAAGCGCGGCCCGCTCCCTCGTTTGAGGGATTCGTGAGGCCGCGGGCGACCCCTAAAGTCGCTCGCCAACCGACATGGGGCGTGGGTCCAGCCCGCCCCGGCGAATTCGCCCGAGTCGCGCCCGCTGAGAGCGCGCCGGCAACCGGTCCCAACGACGTCCTTGACTCAAGGACTTCAAAGCCCTCCCGGCATCGGGTGGGCTTTTTTTTGGCCGCGCGCCACTCAGCCCATGAAGCCGCCGGCGAGCGCCGTGCGCAGATGCTCGATGAACAATTGCACCGCGCGCGGCACCCCGGGGCTGTAGGGCCGCAGCGCGTAGATGTGCTCGCCGAAGGCGCCCACGGCCTGCCACTGCGGCATCACCTGCACGAGCCGGCCCGCGCGAAGGCCGGCCTGGGCGCTGAAGTCGGGCAGCAGGGCGATCCCCATGCCTTCCATCGCGGCCTCGCGCAGCACCTCGCTGTTGTTCGCCGCGAAGACGCTGCGGATCGGCACCGTCACCCGCTCGCGCGAGCGGCCGACGCCCTGGAAGGTCCACGCGGGCGATTCCCCGGCGCGCAGGTAGTGCACGCAGGTGTGAGCGGCGAGATCGCGCGGGTGGGCCGGCGAGCCGTTGCGGCGCAGATAGGCGCGGCTGGCCACCAGGAGCGAGCGCGTCTCGCACAGC
>Ga0134124_10001495_pt1 | contig 18826 bp, 13 predicted proteins | sample KB304_FD_96880 | JGI IMG/M metagenome (GOLD analysis project Ga0134124, IMG submission 96880) | Terrestrial soil microbial communities without Nitrogen fertilizer from Kellogg Biological Station, Michigan, USA - KB3-0-4 | ecosystem: Environmental > Terrestrial > Soil > Unclassified ...
GCGCGTGTTCGCCGGCACCACCGAGGCCAGCATGCGCGGCTGGTCCGCGAGCCGCTTCTCGTTCAACACCTCCGGCGGACGCTGCACGGCCTGCGAGGGCCAGGGCGTGCGAACGGTGGAGATGAACTTCCTGCCGGATGTGAAAGTGCTCTGCGATGTCTGCCGTGGCGCGCGCTTCGACGCCGAGACGCTGTCAGTACGGTGGCGCGAGCGCAGCATCGGCGATGTGCTGGCCATGAGCGTGGACGAGGCCGAGGAATTCTTCCGCAGCCATCCATCGATACATCATCCGCTGGCGCTGCTGCAGGAAGTCGGCCTGGGCTATCTCACTCTGGGGCAGCAGAGCCCCACCCTTTCGGGCGGTGAGGCCCAGCGCATCAAGCTGGTGGCCGAGCTGGCGCGCATCCGGCCCAATGCCGAACCGACGCTGCGCGGCAGCTTCTATATCCTCGACGAACCCACGGTGGGCCTGCACATGGCGGATGTAGAGCGACTCATTGCCGTGCTGCACCGGCTGGCCGATGCAGGCAATACTGTGCTGGTGGTGGAACACAATCTCGATGTGATTGCGCAGGCCGACTGGTGGTGGACCTGGGTCCAGAGGCCGGTCCGGCCGGTGGTCGCGTGGTGGTGGCCGGAGCGCCAATGCGCATCGCGGGATATCGCAGCTCACGTACGGGCACGGAGCTGGCGCGGTTTCTGGAGCGTGAGAATGCCGCATGACATTCAGTGCTGGAAATGTGGCGGCGCGCTGTCAGCGCTGTCGCTGCCCTTCGGCCGGCAGGAGCGCTGCAAGGCCTGCGGCGCGGACCTGCATGTGTGCAAGCTGTGCCGCCACTACGCGCCACGCCACACGGGCCAGTGCGAGTGGCCCAACATCGAGGAAGTGCGTGACAAGGAACGCGCCAATTTCTGCGATCACTACCAGCCGGTCGCCGGCGCGTGGCAAGGCGGCACCAGCGCCGCCGCCGATGCGGCGCGCGCGCAGCTGGACAAGCTGTTCGGGAAATAATGGCCGCTCTGGCGGCCAGCCCTGCGTCAACCGCCTGAGAGGCGGTTGAGCAGCTTGGAGAAACGCGACCCGGACTTCTTCTCGATGGGCTTGCGGATGGCCGAATCGTTGACGATCTCGCGGCTGTCATCGAGCGTGAGAGTCGAAGCGCCCAGAATTTCCAGCGTGGATTCCAGCGGGTTCGGTGCACCCGGCGCCACCGGACGTGAAGGCTGCGGCCGCTTGCGCACCACCACCCGCTTGCCGCTGGGCTTGCCAGTGGCGCGAGGAGCAGCGGCAGGCGTCACGGCAATCTTCGGCGCGACAACGGGAGCAGAGCTTTTCTGTGCGACCTGCGCCGCGGCCGTCGCCGGGCGGGCCGCATTGGCAGCAGGCTGCGCTGACTTGGCTGGCTTGGCCGCGCCGGCGCCGATGTCATCCACATCGCGTTTCGCGGGGGCGGGGCGGTCATCCTGCAGCAGTTCGAACCCGTCGAGACCGCTCTTTTCAAGGCTGAGTTCGCTTTCGGGCTTCAGCGGCGCGGCCACTTCGCCGAGTCGTGGCGCGGCGCCCGAAGTTGTGCCGACCTTGGCGTGATCGCGCTCCTTGATCGCCACGGGCACCACGGCCACGGTGGGATAGTCGGAACGAACATAGTGCGCGACCTGCGTGGCCGAATTCGGATCGCTGAAGAAGCCCAGGCGCAGACCGTACCACTTGCGGCCCTGGCGGCTGCCTTCCACGTTGTACAGCGAATACGCGTCGAAGATGGCCAGGTGCGGCAGCGCCGCCACATCGATCGGAGCGACGGCCCAGATCAGCTGCACGGCGAAGCACGGCGGCGCATTGTTCTGCGCATCGAGCCTGATGTCGCTGAGGGTCTGCGTGTCTTCCGGCGTGACGACGCGCACTTCCGATTCAACGTCCGCGGAGGTATCACGCAATTGCACCGTAGCAGACTGCGCCATTGCAGAGGGAACAGAAGCCGCCTGCACGGGAGACGCCAGTGATGGCTGCACCGGGGCTGGCTGTGCGGGCGCAACGGCCTGCACGCGCGCGGCGGCCGGTGTCGTCGATGCGGCGGGAGCAGGAGATTCCAGCACGCGCAGGGTCTGCGATGCATCCAGTTCGAGTACATCACTGCGTGCCGGCGCAGCGCGCGAAGGCGCAGCTTCCAGCACGGGCTTGGCAGGCACGGCCTTCGAGGCTGGTTCGCTCTTTGGCGCAGGCGGCGCGACCGCGTCGCTGCGACGCGTGGCCTCGGCGGCCTTCACCGGAGGCGCTTTGTCCTTCGTAGGCGCTTCATCGCTGAGTTTGGCCAGCACATCGCGCACATTCGACATGCTTTCCAGCGCCGGTGCGGCAGCAGGCGCGGGCTGCGCGACGGGCGCACGCTCCGCGACCGGTGCGACAGGTTTGACTGGCGCAGTCGCCGCGGGGGTGGCGGCGTTGGTGACGGTCGTGACCGGTGCTGCGATCACGGCGGGCGGCACAGCGGTGACGCGTGCGCGCCTCGGTACACCTGTGGTCGGTGCCGGACCAGCCCACGCTGCAGGATAGACATCGCGCACCGCTGACAGCAGCGCCTCGGCATCTCCCTGCGAATTGAAATAACCCATGTGCAGACGGAAGCGCTCGCGGCCTTCCTCGCGCTGACGGCTGACAAAGAATGTGTAGCGCTTCAGCTCCGGAGTATTCGGATGCGTGAGCGCCATCGGAGATGTGGAAGCACAGAGGTTGATGACGAACAACTGCGCTGGCTCTGCGGAGGTATCGGCATCCAGTCTAGTAGCGAGTTCTGCGCTCATATCATGCATCTCCAGGGAAGCTCCTTCTTCCAGGGGTAACCCCGCTGTCCTGGAAGATGGAATCATCTTCTGTAGACCGGAGGCTTTGCGTCCCCGCCTTTCGACGGGTTTGCCCTAAATTCACAAGTCCAAGTGTCTGTGCGACGCGACTACGCGTCAACCGAAAAGTCAAAGTGATATGTCACCTCGGGCGTCGCGGTCTTGCGACTGCGAAGCACGTGGATCACACCCTTACATAAGGGCGCGATGCCGGACATCAGGCAATTGCTGATTGTCCAGACGAACTGTCGGGAATGCGACCCAGTAGCAGTTCTGTCATGCCTGCCGCGGACAACGGACGAGCCAGGAAATAGCCCTGGGCGATGTCGCAGCCGCGTTCACGCAGGAAGTCGAGCTGCTCGATGGTCTCGACACCTTCGGCCACGACATGTTTGTCCAACGAATGCGCCATCACGATGATGGTGCTGGCCAGTGCCGCTGCAGAAGCGCTCACAGTGAGCTCTTCGACGAAACTGCGATCGATCTTCACAGTGCCAACCGGATAACGCCGCAGATTCGCCAGCGCCGTGTGCCCGGTGCCGAAGTCATCGAGCGTGAGGTTGACACCCAGCGCCGACAGCTCTTCGATGCAGGCCTGGCTGTCGGCGTCGGTCAGCGCCGCTTCATTCACTTCGAATGCCAGCTGCGCCGGAGCGACATGGAAACGTTCCAGCAGGCGCCGCAGCTCCGGCAGCAGCCCCGGGTCGCGCAGCTGCTGCACCGAAAGGTTCACCGCCACGCGTGGCACGGACACACCCATCTCGCGCCACTGCGAGATCTGCGCGCAGGCAGCCTCGAGCACCCATCCGCCCAGATCCACGATGAGACCCGACTCTTCAGCGGCGGGAATGAAATCCGCCGAGGCGATCAGGCCGTCGCGCGGCTTCTGCCAGCGCAACAACGCCTCCACGCCACGCAACGAGCCGTCCACGACGCTGTACTGCGGCTGGAAGTACAACGAGAACTCGCGGCGCTTCAGCGCGCGATACAGGCCGCTGTCGGCCACCCGGCCGCCACGCGTGGTCATCTTGGCGTTGTAGAAAACCGCCGTGCCGCGGCCCATGTCCTTGGCGCGGTACATGGCCAGATCCGCGTTACGCAGCAGTTCGTCCAGCTGCACGCCGTCGTCCGGGAACAGTGTCACGCCGATACTGGCGCGCACGGTGTGATCGCGGCCACCCAGCCGCACCGGCATGTGCATGGACTGGATGATGCGCTCTGCCACAGCGGAGGCCGACGCCGCATCGGTGACATGCCGCAGGATGACGGTGAACTCATCACCGCCCAGGCGCGCCACGGTGTCACCCTCCTTCACGCAGGAACGCAGCCGCTGCGCCACGATGGACAGCAGCTGATCGCCGGCCGCGTGGCCGAGTGAATCGTTGACCTTCTTGAAATGATCCAGATCGATGTAAAGCAGCGCGCCGCGCATGGGCGAGGTGGACATCGACGCCAGCTCCTGCGCCAGGCGGTCGCGGAACAGCAGGCGATTGGGAAGCTGGGTGAGTGGATCGAAGTGGGCCTGGCGATAGAGCTTGTCGGCGCGCGCGGTGCTCGAAAGCGCGATGCCCAGACGCTGCGCACACTGCGTACCGCAGGCCGCGACGCGCGCACCCACCTGCGGCGCTTCGCGATAGCCGATGGTCAGCACTGCGGTGAGCTCCTGGCTCACCATCACCGGCCACACCCAGAAGAACTCCGAGCCGCCCTGCTGCAGCGGCAACAGGAAGCTGTGGCGTAGCTCTTCGCAACGGACCACAGTAAGACCCGTTGGTGAATCGCGCAGGGCCTGCGCCATCTGCTCATCGAGCACGACGCGGTTGACCGGGCAGCCGCCCGTGGCGTCGACGGCGAACAGCCGGCCATGGCCGGTCATCGCCGGATCCACCAGCGTCAGGCCGACATTGTTGGCGCCGGTGGCTTCGCGCACGCGCGTCAGCACCTGGTCGATCACGCTTTCGTAGTCGCCACCCACCAGCAGCAACGCGTCTATTTCCTCCAGCGCGCGCTGCGTTTCGCGCTGCGTGGCGATGGCCGCGGCGCTGCGGTTGAACACCTCCACCAGCTGCGCAAGCTCCGCGCAATTGCGCGCATCGGCGGGCACCTGCACCTGGCGTTGTGGCAGATTCACCAGCGCACGACGCAATTGCCGGAACGTGGGCAGGTAGCGTGCGGCAATGAAATGGCCGATCAACGCGGCCAGGGCCAGCATGCCGACCAGCAGTGGAGTCTGCGTGCGCAGTGCGGACCAGAAAGCCACGCTCCAGGGGCGATCCGGCGAGGCCGCGATAATGGCCATCCGCATGCCGGTGGCAGGCCCCGGCAGATCGACACGCGCCTGCGCGCCAACCCAGGCATCGCCATGGGCATTCCATGACAGATCGCTCACGCCGATGGGATCGGTGTCGCCAGCGGGCAATGCCGCGAAGCGCTGCGCAAACCAGCCGGCGAGCTCGCCAGAGTTCTGCAGGGTCGTGAAGTATTCATTGCTGGCCTGATCGATTGCGACCAGCGGCACCGGAATGCGCTTCTCGCGCAGCGGCGCCCACAGCCAGACGGAGGAAACCTGCACCACCACCCATTGCGGGCTGGTGGCGGACTGCAGCGAATGAATCAGGTACACCGCAGCACCACCGTCCGAGGTCACTCCGGTCTCCAGCACCGACAGACCCGTGGCCAGACTCTGCAGCTGGGGCTGCAACAGCTTCAGCTGCAGCGGACCCGTCCGGATGTATCCCTCATCACTCGCGGGCGTGACGGACTGCCAGCTGAACATGCCGGTCTGCGACAGGCGTGTCTTCAGTTCGGCCGGTGCGTCCCCGCCCGAAAGGATGATGGAGCGCATCACGGCGTCGGCTGAGAACAGGCGACTGCGCACCGTGACGGCTGCCAGCGTGGCCGACTGCTGCAGCTGCTGCTGATGCATCTCGCGATACTGACGCTGCTGCTTGCCGGCCTGCAGCAGCAGTCCGAAGGCGAGCATCAGCACTGCGCTCGCGGCTACGGCGAGCGCAATACGGCGTCCAATGCCACTGAACAGCGCAAGAGAAGGTCTGCGCATACCGTCCTGTCAGGTCGCGGGTGACTGAAGGACACATTTGACAATGCGGGTGCGGCGCAGGATGTGCGCTACGTCACCAAATGCCTCTTTCAGGATGGGGCGCGGCCGCGCCGCACCAGTTCCTGCAGGCTGCGCCCGTCATACTGGTTCAGGCCAGTGCGCTGGGAGCGCGCCGCCCCCACCATCGCGGCAGCCAGGTCCGTCGCCGCAATGGCCCGGCGCCTGGCCAGGGATCCTGCCAGAAGTGGATTCAGCACTGGCAGCAGCACCAGCTGCAGCAGCGCTCCAACCCCCATATGCGCGCGAACGCCCAGCACGACGCCCGGCTGCAGGATATCGACCGAGGCGAATCGCAGCCCGCGCAGCGCCGCCTCCATCTCGCCCTTGGCCTTCAAAAACGGCTGCTTCGCGTTGCGGTCCGCTCCGGCGGCAGAAACCACGATGAAGCGCGAGGCCCCCAACCCGTGCGCGGCGCGCGCAAAGGCCAGCGTCAGGTCTACATCGACGGGACTGAGCTGCGCGTAACTGCCGGAGCGCGCCTCTGGGGCACCGATGCAGCAGAAGGCATCCGTGCAACGCTGACTGGCGAGCCCCGCCTGCACCTGTTCCAGGGGCAGCACGCGATTCGCCAGCTTCGAATTGTCCTGCAACAGCGGCCGGCGCGTGACGGCGAGAATCCTCGAGTAGTCGCTGTTTGCCAGCAGCATGCGCAACAACGCGTGGCCCGTCAGGCCCGTCGCGCCTGCCACCAGCGCCACGCGCGGCTGCGGCTGCTGAACCGGTTTTGCCTCCGCCATCCCTGCCAACCCTGTCCGCGCCCCGGCGCGCCTGCCATGAATCGTCCGGCGTATATGGAGGCAGGTCAAGCCGCAGCCCCCCACCGAGTCGCGGTAATCTATCCGCATGAGTCGAGTCATATGGGCAGCTCTGATCTTGCTGGCAGGTGCCGCTTCGGGTGCCGACGCGCCGCCTCCGGATGAACGCATTGCTTCCTATCAGGAATTCCGCCACGCCTTCGATGCTGCGGAATACACCCTGGCGCTGCCGCAGGCCCAACGCGTGGTCGAGCTGACCCGCAGTCAGTTCGGCAACGAAGCGCCGCAGCTGGCCAATCCGTTGACGAACCTGGGCACCACCTACTACCGGCTGCGCAATTTCGGCAAGGCGCTCGATAGTTACCGCGAAGCCCTCACGCTGCTGGATCTGCAGGGCAATGCCACCAACGACAAGCTGGTGCGTCCGCTGCACGGCATGGGCGCCGCGTTGCGCGCCCTGCAACGCGACGGCGAGGCCATAGCGCCTTTCCGGCGCGCCATCGAAATCCTTCGTAACCGCGAGGGACTTTACACACCGGCCCAGCTGCCGCTGCTGAAGGAGCTCATCGCCTGCTACCAGAGCACGGGTCAATTCGCCGATGGCGGGCGCGAGCAGCAATACGCCTTCAACGTGGCCGAAACGGCGTACGGCAAGAGTGATCTGAAACTGCTCGGGCCGCTGGATGACTACGCCCGGTGGCACGAGGTTCTCGGCCAGTACTCGGCGGCGCGGCTGCTGCATGCCCGCGCCGTCGCCATTGCCGATGACAAGCTGGGCAGCAGAAATCTGCTGGCCATCCCCGCATTGCGCGGCATCGCCCGCACCTACCGTCTCGCCTTCCTCAACGGCGAGTCCGAGGAGTCCGCGCAGGCCGCTGTCACCTTGCAGGACCAGCTGACACCGGCAGGCGTGGCACGCCTCGCCGGCGCGCCGTCCATCGAGGGCGAACGTTCACTGCGGATTGCTCTGGATCGGCTCACTGCAAGCGCGACGCCGCAACCGCAGCTGCGCGGCGCCGTACTGATCGATCTGGGCGACTGGTACATGACGGCAGGCTCGGCGGCCCGGGGAATCGCCACTTATCGTGATGCCTGGCAGGCCCTGGGTCCCGACGAGGCACCCAAAGTACTGGGCGCGCCATCCATCATCTTGTACAGGCCACCAGCCATGGCCGTCGCGCGCAAGCAGCTCGATCCGGAGACTCACGAGGATGAGGAAGTACAGCTGCGACTTTCTGTCCAGGCTGATGGCGATGTGCGCGAAGCCATCGTGGCCAATCCTGCGCCCGAGCGCGAAGCGGCTGAGAAAGCGGTGATCTCGGCGGTGAAGCGCGCCCAGTGGCGGCCGGGCTTTCGCGATGGCCAGCCCATAGCCATGACGGATGTGGAATTCCGCGAGCGGGTCTACATCCGCAAGCAGAAGGAAAAAGACAAGGGCAAAGAGAAGAGCTGAACGTCGCCCGGCGGACCTTCAGCCTGCGGCAGGCTGCGGCTCGATCGGCACAGTCTCGATGGGATCGACCACGGCGACACCCTCACCGGTGCGCAGCACTTCACCCGCAACGAGTTTCGCGGCCAGCGGCTGGCGCGGCATCTGCACCAGTATCTTGGCAGCTGCATCGCGCATCGCCGACTGAGTGGCTGCAACCAGCGATGGACCGGCACGGCGAGCCCCGGCTGCATTGCCATAGCCCGTCAGCGTGAGTGAGTCGGCGGGCTCACCCGTCGGCGTGAACACGGCAATACGGTAGCGGATGGTCACCGCCCAGTAGGAGCCGCTGGTTTCATTGGCGGTGGCGAAGGAATACTGCTCGATCTGCGGTTGAAACAGTCCCTGCAGACCCGTGCTGCTCTTTGCTTCATCCAGACTGCGAAACACGGTGACGCTGGTGAATGAAGAATTGAATACGGATTTCAGCCATTGCTCGTGGCCGGGCCCAAGGTCCACCTGCCAGTTGGACGAGGCGCGGGTCTCTTCGTGCTTGAAGTGCCGCAGTTCATCATCGAGCACCAGGCCGACGCGGGCGTTCAGTGGCTGGACCAGTGCGTGCGGCAGATGCGACTCCGGGGCCACCTTGATGGCACCGCAGCCGGTCATCGCCATGGCTGCCAGCAGCGCCAGCACGCAACGCGAGACTGTCAGCGCCCCAGGCACTGCGGTGCTCCCAGTATTTCCACGTAGGTCTTGCATGGCTTCTCGTTGGTGAGCCCCACGAACGTGCCATCGTTCTGGGCCGACACGGCCCGCATTAGGGCAGCAAAGCGGATGTTTGTAAACGGCGGCATGCCCGGCCCTTCCGGAAAGCCTATGGCGTGAATGCGCGCGCGCGGTCGCTTGCCATCGGCGGCATTCAGACGCCCGATGCTGTCGACGGCAGCCTGGATGGACTCGCCCGTGAATTCATCGCCGACCACATAGATGCTCATCTTCTGTCCAGCCACACGATGCTGGCGCAAGGCCTGCTCGATGCCCGGCACCGGATTGGACTGGCTGAACGGCCGCCAGGTGGTGAGCTGATTGCGGATGCGGTCGCGCGTCTCGGCACTGTCGGTGAGCCAGCGGCTGCGCGTGCCATCGAACATGTAGCGCCCCTGGTCGTTCATCACCTGCAGGCCCTTCACCTGCGGATAGATGTCGAGCGCCTCCTTCATGATGTCGAGCGCCGCATCCCAATGCATGCTCACCATGCTGTTCGAGGTATCGACAATGAACACCACGTATTCACTGTCCACGGGAATGCCGCCCACCGCTGTCACAGGCTGATGCGTCTGCTGCGGCTGGCGCGACAGCCGCTCCATCTCGGCAGTCAGCTCCTGATAGGCCGAGACCAGCTCGGTCTCCACGATATTGGCCACCGCGGCATCGCTGCGGCTGGCGGCGAATTCACCGCGCGCGTTGGTGAGATCACCCTGCAGACGCACCAGTTTTGCATGTTCGATCCTCAGCGTGGCGATGCGGCCCTGCAGTTCGCGGTTCAGCTCATCGGTTTCGCCGCGGATGGCGAACAGCTCCTGCTGCAGCCGCAACAGCTGGCCGTTCATTGAATCGCGCGCTCGCTCGATCACCACGGGCTGGTCCACTTCGGTCATCACCAGCAGCAGGATGATGGCGCCGAAACCGCAGCAGATGCAGTCGAGAAAGGAAAGACTGAACACCTCGGCCTCGCGCCGCCTGAGCTTCATGGCCAGTCCTTCGCGGGCATCAGGATGTGGCCGCGTGTCTCACGCGCCATGGCCCAGAACATGTGCGGAGCCGGCAGATCGCCCTGCATGGGCAGCAGGATCACATCGATGGGAATGTTCGGCGGCAGGCTCTTCTGCGCTTCCTCGAACAGGCGCGAGCGCTGCGTCACGTTGACGAAACGGCGCGTCGGCTTGTCCTTGCCCTGCGTGGGCAATCCATCGGTGACCAGCACCACCTGGTCCGGCAGCGGAAACAAAGTGCGGATCACGGAGTAGGCATTGATCAGGCTGGTGCCGCCTTCCGGCGCGAGGCCGCGCAGATGTTCGATGGCCTGCGCGAGCAACCTGGGGTCACCGGCATCCAGCCACTTGCCGTCGCGATCCGGCACCAGCGAATGTGCCTCGGTGTTGAAGCTGTACATCTGGAACTGGCTGCCGGCCGGAAACTGTGTCGACAGCCAGTCGGCGATATCCAGCGTCTGGCGCCACTTCTGCGTGGTGCGACGCACGGCCGCGCTCTGGTTGCGCAGCTTGATGATGTTGACCAGATCCTCATCGACCATGCTGGCCGAACGATCCACCAGCACCAGCACATGCTTGCCGGTGATGCGGATGCCGGTGACGTAGCGGCGATTGCCGGTGCCGCGAAAGGAGCGCACGCGTTCTCCCGGTGGCGCCGGTTTGACTGCACCCGCCTGCAGCCGCTGCGTACCCGCCTCGAGCGCCTTCAGATCGGACTTCAGCTGATTGATGTGCTCGCGCTGCGCCATGCTGGTCGCGCCCACACGCAGCGCCTCTTCACGCGCGCTGGACACCTCATCGAGTACGGCCTGCGCGCGTTCCGCGGCCAGCCGTGTATCGCTCTTGGTCTTCTGCAGGGTATTGCGCAACACGACCAGGTTGCGCGTGCCGACCAGCACCTCCTCTTCGAGCTTGTTCACTTCGGCCTGCAGCTGATCGCTGCGGTCAATGCGCTTGATGCCGGATTGTCCGGCGATCACCGTGTAGAACAGGACCACCGCGCCGAAGCCGCAGCAGATGCAGTCGAGAAAGGAAAGGCTGAATACTTCGACGCGGCGGCGGCGCATGGCCTTCAGCGTTCCGTGGCGGATGAATCGGCCAGCGCCACCAAAGCCAGTTCGATGCCCGGCGTGCCCAGACGCAGCACACTTCCGGCCGCGAGGAAGGCGCGGCCATTCACGCGTGCGCCGTCGAGAAAACTGCCGTAGCGCGAGTGATCGACGATCTGCGTGCGGCCACGCTCGCGGCGCAGTGTGCAATGCCGGCGCGAAAGCCCGGCCACTCCCTCGGGAAGGCGCAGCGAATGCGCATCATCCACTTCGCGGCCCAGCACCAGTCCGTCTGCGTCGATGGCCACCGCCCGGCCGCGATACACCACATGCGTGGCCATCATCGCCGGCTGTGCATCACGGCCCTGCCAGGCGGACAGGGGCGGCGGCGGTGGCTGTGTGTGCGGCAGAGGCACGCGAGTCAGATACTGCACTGCGCCGGAGGTGAGCGGTGCTGAAGCATCCAGTGCACTGGCCGCGCATGCGGCACTGCCAGGCGACGCGACGAGGATACGCGGCAGATGGGCAGAGTCGAGCACGGCATCCATGCCGGGCATCTGCGCCAGCGACTCACTCACCAGCAATGTGGCCTCTGGCATGCCCGCGGCGAGGGTCTGCAGGCTCGCAGCGAGGGAACGTAGTGCCGGAGCACAGGCAGCTTCGAGCTGATCGCGCGTGAGTGCGAGGGTCAGCTCGCGCCCGGCAGCATCCATGCTGTACTGCGCCTGGCCATCGCGCGCCGCGGCGGCTACCAGCGCCGGCAGCGCGGCACGCAATGCCGCCTCATGTCGCAGATCGTGCAGGGGATCAAAGCGTGTCTGCTGCACCAAAGTCTGCGCAGCCAGCTGCAGCCAGGCATCGTGCAGGCGCTGTGCGCCGCCCGGCAATTTCACCGTCCGCTGCAATTCGACCGCCGTGCCATCGTGGAAGGCAACGCTGATCAATGTCTGCTGGCGGCTCTGCGCAATCGAAATGTGATGGCCTGGAAGCTGCTGCCAACCGGCCAGCACGGCGCTGCGATCGACGAAACCCTGCACCTGAAATTCCGTCGAGCGCAGCGCGCGCAACACTTCGCCCATCGCTGCGGCGTCAAGTTCCGGCCCGACTGCAACCCACAGCTGTCGCGATGCTTCTTCCGGCACTGCCGTGGTCAGCCACGATGCCAGCTCTGCAGCGGGTGAACCAGTGGGCACATGCGTCACGCGCAGCTCACCCTGCTGCGCCAGCGCAAACGCCGCATCGCTGTACTCGAGGCCGAACATCAGATGTCCACGGGGAAGGTCAGGTTGTTGTCTGCCGAGATGCGCTCATCCGCTGGCGGGGAATCGGCCGCAGGTTCCGGCTCAGGCGCGGCCACCGGTGCGGGCGGGCTGTCGCTCTTCTGTGCAGTTTGCTGCGCGCCCAGTGGCAGCAGCCAGAACAGGGACAGCGGCAACGCCAGCGCGGCCAGCAACCATGCTCTGCGCCAGTTTCTGCTCATGGGGTCTCCACATTCCGGGCCACGCGAAAACCAACAGTCTGTGAGGGTCCGGTCGCACGATCGCGCCACGCCAGACGCAACTCGGCGATGGCCGCGGTGCGCCAGTTTGCACCCCGCACCGCGTGCGGACCATCCGCTTCCGGACCGAGAGGGTCGGTGACGGCGGCAGCCTCGGGCATCGAGGCATACACGTCATGCGTCCATTCGGAAACATTGCCGCCAAGATCAAGAAGACCCACGGCGGAACGCGCATAGCTGCCGATCGGCGCCACCACTGCGTGTTCGTCGCTGTACCCCGGCAATGCGGTTGCCAGCCGCTGCTCGGGGCCCGGCTTCGCTGGCAGGGATTCCTGCCCGCCGAGATTGGCTGCACCCGCCGGCGGCGGCAGGTTGTCGCCCCAGGCGTAGCGGCGCCAGTGCTGACCATCGACGTAACGCGCCGCATATTCCCATTCGGCTTCAGTGGGCAGGCGGTAACCACTGTTGCGCGGCTGCAGCAGCTGCCAGCGGCCTTCACGCCTCTCGTAGGCCGCGGGCAGTCCCTCGCGCAGCGACAGCCAATTGCAGAACTCCACCGCATCGCTCCAGCTGATGTTGGTTACGGCCTGGTTGTCGAGATCGAGGGATTTTTCCATCGCCAGACCCGAGGAATGTTCGGCGCGAAAGGCACGGTACTGCGCATTGCTGACCTCGCGTTCAGCCAGATAGAACGGGCGCGTCAGCGTCACCTGCCGCAGCACTTCATTCGAGCGTCGGCCCTGCTCGCGACGATCGCTGCCTTCGGGAAAGCTGCCGGCGGGCAGCAGCAGCAATGTGCCCAGCAAGGCACTCTGGACGCGCGAGGGTGGTGGCGGAGGTGCAGCGGGCGCAGTGGGCGCTGGTTGCGCTGCGCTCGCGCCAGCAGCATCGGAATCAATCGCCGTGGTCGCCTCGACCACGCGCGGTGCCGGAAGCGACAGATCCACGATGCCCAGGTCCAGAGTCTGGCCGGCCAGAATGGCGACCTGACTGGACCAGCCTCGGCGCCCGGGAGCGACGATCGACAGATGCCGCAGTCCAGCCTCCAGCTCCAGTCGCAGGGGAGCAGGGCCCTTGTCCTCATCATCGATGCGCACCCGCGCGCCGGTCGGTGCGGTGGCCAGTACCAGCCAACCATAGGACGACAGCAACTGCACGCGCACTGGCTGCCGGTGCCCTCCACCCTTCACTTCCACCTTTGCGGTGTATTCGACATGACGCGGCGCGCGGATCGAAATCTCATGGCTGCCAGGCAGTACCTGCACGGCTCCCGGCACGCTGCCGGCAGGTTTGCCATCGAGGAGCAATTCGCCTGCGACACCCTGCGTGTCCACTTCGAGCGTGTCTGGCAGCAGCGCCAGCTCGATGCGCAGCGGCATCTGCGAAGCCGCCACTGTCGCCGCGTCGATACCCACATTGCGCGCGGCATAGCCCTGCGCTTGCACGTGCAATTGGTGATTGCCGGGCAGCAGGAACAGGCGATCACCGGAACGCCAGTTGAACCAGCCGGGCACCTGCACGACAGCCGTGCCTGGACTGATTTCCAGCGGCACGTTCACCAGCCGGAACAGCACGACCGCCGCGGTGACCAGCAGTGCCAGCGGCAATGCAATCCACCACGTGACGGCCCGCCGACTGCGGCGACGCAGTGCCGCAGCGGGAGCGGGATCGATTTCTCCAGCGACATGAATCTCTGCCGCGCCGGGATTGATGGCCTCGCCGGGCAGGCGCTCATCCTGCAGCGGTGCAACCGTGGCATTTCCAGCCAGGTGCAATACATCGAGCGCAGGCACGCCCGCTGCAAAGATCAGCTGCGCCGCTCCGGCCTGCAGCACGTCGCCGTCGTGCAGCACCAGCGGCTCGCGGTGCATCACACCGTTGACCAGCACGGCTGCATCCGGCGCCGGCCGCAGCCACCATTGCGAACCGTCGTGATCGATCCACATCGAATCGCGGGCTTCGGGGAGCACGACATCGGCTGATGCGCCGCCGAGGTGCAGCGGTATCGTGCCATGACGCGCGCCCAGAGGTTCGCGGATCAGCAGAGTGGCAATACTCAAGCGGCAACCACTTTCAGATGCGCTCGGTGCATTGCACCGTGAGCGCCACGCGCTGCTGGCCCGGAGTGATGTTCAGCTCGCGCCGCACATCGCGGAATCCCTCGCGCCGGCCGATCACAGTGTACTGACCCGGTGGCAGGTCCAGCTCGCGCTGCATGAATATGCCGAGCTCACCCAATGCCGGTACCGAGATCTGCGTGCTGTTGTCTGAAAGGATCTGCACATGCGCGGGTGCGTCCAGCACTGCCAGGCGCGCGCGCAGCTGCTGCAATTGCCCGGCAAGGCGTGGGCCATGCGGCGCGGTGGCCTCGGCGCGCGCCATCGCCCGCTCCGCCGCCAACCGCACCGCGGCCGCGGTGAGTCGATCGGGGCGATCCAGGTAGTCGCGCAGTTCGCCATCCAGATCGGCGCGGCGGGTGCTGCGCGCGAGACCATCATCGGCGAAGCGCAGCTGCGCATCGCGCGCCAGTACCGCGCGGTAATGTGTCACGGCTTCGTTCCAGCGCTCGTCTCGTTCCAGACCCGCGCCCACTGTCAGGTCGTGCAGATTGAGTTCGCTGCGACGGATTTCCGCTATGCGCGACAGACCATCACGTACCCGTGGCTCGCTGGCGCTGAGCGCTGAGGCCCGCGCGTAGGCCTGCTCGGCCGCATCCACGCGGCCAGCGGCCAGCGCCTGCGCCCCCTGCGTCAGCGCCGCTTCCAGCGCCTGGGCCTGCTGCGCTTCATGCACCCGCGCCAGCGCGGCACGCGCAGGCGCGAAGGTCGCATTCTGCTTCAGGATGGTTTCGTACTGTGCAGCGGCCTGCGGAAGGTCGCCGGAGGCCTCGACCCGCATTGCGGCCGAGTACTGATCCAGCGCATGTTGCTGCGTATCGCTGGCCGCAAGACCCACACGCGCCGCGGCATTGTTCGCATCGTGCAGCAGCACGCGCTGGAAGGCAGCGCGCGCGAGAGCGGGCTGATTGGCCTTCAGCGCCGCTTCGCCAGCGGCAACATCCTGCTTCAGAGGATCATCCGGCACTGCCGCTTTGTCCGGCGATGTGACCGGCGCAGGAGCTGGAATGCCAGCTTTTTCCGCTGCTGCGCTGGTGGGCGATACATCCCGTGAAACAGCCGGCGCTGAAGGTTGCGGCAGGGATCGGGTCGGCAACCAGATGAATACGGCCACCGCCACCAGCGCCGCCGCGGCCAGCCCCAGCAGCGCCAGCGGACGGCTCTTTCGCGAGGACGGCTCAACGCCTCGGGGGGCCGATTCATCGACCAGCAATGCAGCGCCTGAATCAGCAGCCGAGGCCAGCGATTGCGTGAAGTACCGGATGACGTCGCCCAGGTCGGGACGCCGCTGCGGGTCGCGTTCGAGCATGCTCATGACGAAGGTCAGCAGCGCCGGCGGCGTCGGATGCACCGGCAGCAGCGGCGCAGGCATTTCCTGCTGCACGCGGCGCGCGTCGAAATCCGGATAGTGCGGCGGATAACGCGACAGCAGCTCGTAGGCCAGCGCGCCGAGGCCATACACGTCATCGGCGGTGGTGGCCGCATCGCCCCGCAGCTGTTGCGGGCTGGCCGAGAACGGCGAGCCATCGGCCAGTGCCGCTGTGGAACCCGTGCGCGCCGCAGTGCCGAAATCCGTCACACGCACCACGCCCTGCCCATCGAACAGCACATTGCCGGGTTTGACGTCGCGGTGCACGACACCGCGGGAATGCGCGTGCTCCAGCACCGTGGCCACCTGCAGCAGCACCGGCAGCACCTGCCGCCAGGGCGCACCGCGCAGCCCGCGCACGTCGCCACCGCTGGCGTACTCCATGGGCAGGAACACGACTTCGCCGTCGCGTTCCGGAAGCTGCACGCGCAATACACCAGGATGATCGAGGCGCTGCGCCATCTGCGCCTCGTGCTGCAGCACATGCCAGGCGTCCTCCGCCGTGCAGCTCTGCAGGTGCAGGAATTTCAGCGCGACGCGCTGCTGCGTCCGTTCATCGTGGGCAGCCCACACTTCAGCGTGACCGCCATCACCCAGCCGCTCCTGCAATACATAACGGTCGGTGAGGCGCTTTCCGGATTCGAGACTGGCCATTGCCGATGCATTCAAGCGCAGTGAATGCGCTTCAGGGCACGTCCGGCGCGGGGCTGGCGGCGGCGGGTGGCGCCGCCGATACCGGTGCGTCGGGATTCTGGTATTCGCGCAGCAGCTTGCGCCACTCGCGATACTGCTCGTCCGCCGATCCGGTGAGCTTCAGGCTGCGCCCTTCCACTTCGATCACCTGCGTCGACACTTCGGACTGGAACGAACGCGCCAGCTCGCTGAAGGCCTGCGCATGCGTCTTTGCATCCGCGTATTTCTTCAGACCGGAGAGAAACGCCGCTACGCCGCCTGCCGCAGCGCCATAGCGCGCGGCGCTCTGCAGATTGCAGGTGGCGTTGCTGCTGCAGCTGCTGGGCGCAAAGATACTGGCGGCCACCGCGGCCGCGCCCAGGATGGTGCGCGTCCGGGCACTGGAACGCGCGCGATCCTCCTTGTCGATTTCATCGTAGGAAGTGCGGCGGAACTCCCCGTAAGGCTGCTGCATCTGTTCGGCGAAGCCGGTGTAGTAGCCATCGAGCGTGTCGATCACTGCGGCATCGCGTTCGCGGATACGCTGCACGCGCTGCGCCACCGGATCATTGTCTGCCGGCAGGCGCGACACGCGCGTGAGCGCGGGCTTGCTGGTGCTGTCGGTGCGCAGATAACCGGAGAGCGCATCGGGTGCGATGTCCTGCGCGAACTGCAGTTCGGTGACATGACGAACCTCGCGCAGCGCATCAGCGGTCAGACGATCCCGGGCTGCGAGCAATTCATTGGCAATGTCGGAAAATACGTTCTGGAACGGGTCGCGCGCCTTCAGTGCCGCATCGGTCTTGTAACTGCCGATGTCCGCCTCACCCTCGAAGCGCTTGGCATTCAGCCACAGGCGGCCTGCGGCATCGCGCGCGGTGATCTCCAGCACCAGATGCTTGCCCGTGGATTCGACGATGCGGCCACTCACGGCCACATCAACGAACTGGACGGTATCCGGCGCGACGCGCACTGCGCCCCACTGTGCGCTGCTCTCCAGCGTGTTGCGCAACATCACCGCGAAATACCGCGACTCCGCCTTGCGCAGATCCGGATAGATGCGCTTCTTCGCCAGCGCATCTTCATCGGCAGCCAGTGCCGCGGGAATGCCGGCATCGAAACTGTGCACGACCACATCGAGACGCTGCTCAGCAGGAATTTCGCGCACGGCCTGCTGGGCATCGACCTTGGCCAGCGGCTTGGTGTCCTGCACGACGCAGCCGGTGAGTACACTGGTGAGCAGCAGCAGTGGCACGCGCAGGCACTTCAGCAGCGAGGCATGTTCGGAGCCTGCGTTCAGCACGCGCCGCCTTTCTGCAACCGCCATGCTTGCGCTGACACTACTGCTCATCAGTTACGTCCTCCGCGCGTGTTCTCCTTGTAGTCGCGATATTCCTTCAGGAGCTTCTCCTTCAGCTCCGGATCGGTTTCAGCCTCGGCGGCCTTGCGCAGCCGACGCGCGATGATGTCGTCGTCTTCGCCTGAGGGCAGCGGCTTGGCGTTGGCGCCGCCACCACCCTGCGGCATCGCGGCGCCCGCGGCTGCGGTTGCACCGCCGGCAGGATCGCCCTTGGCTGTACCCGCACCGCCACCCTGCACACCTTCGGAACGCAGATCGCCGGAACGATCGCGACCACTGCCACTACCACTCTCATTGTTGCCGCTGCCCGCACCGCGGTTCTGCGCCGCCTGCTCGCCGCCCGCACTGCCATCGCCCCGATCTGCCGCATGGCGGTCACGCTCTTGCGCAGAGCGCTGCTGCTCACGGCGCAGCTGCTCATCGAAACTGCCCAGCGATGCATCGAGACGGCCGTCGACCTGCGCGCGACGCTCGGCCGGCGTCTGCGCGGGAGCGCCGGTTTCCGCGCTGCCATCACGGCGCGCGGTGCCGCCTCCGCTGCCCTGGCTTCCGGCCGTGCCGGAGCTCGAGGCACTGCCCGAGGCAGTACCTGTTTTGCCCGCCGTGCTGCTGGCCGTGCCATCGCTGCGCGCACCTGCCGGCGACGAGGTCGGCGAAGACGAACCCGGTGAAGAAGAGGTCGAAGTAGAAGATGGCGCCGAAGGGGCGGATGGGGCAGAGGGCGCGGATGAACCCGGCACACCTGGCAGACCCGCGCCGCCGGTAGTCGCACAGCCACCGATCAGGCAGATCGACCCGAGCATCGCGACCGCGCGCAGCATCAGTGGCTGCTCCGGGAAGAGC
>Ga0134124_10001496_pt1 | contig 18820 bp, 22 predicted proteins | sample KB304_FD_96880 | JGI IMG/M metagenome (GOLD analysis project Ga0134124, IMG submission 96880) | Terrestrial soil microbial communities without Nitrogen fertilizer from Kellogg Biological Station, Michigan, USA - KB3-0-4 | ecosystem: Environmental > Terrestrial > Soil > Unclassified ...
GCCAGACCTGCCATATGGGCGATGGCGACCATGGCGTAATGACCTCCTGGGGCTTCCTTGCCGTGCGGCTCCCTGAAGACGACGCGGAGTGGATGGGGTACAGGGTAACAATTCTCAAGGGTCTCGGCGTTCTTGACCCCGCCGGCAAACCGACGGCACGCCTGGAACTGGTTAAGGCCGGCAAGGTAGCGCGTCTTACCAAGGAAGAGTGGCAGGCATCGCGGGACAAGATGGTCGGCATTTGCAGCAAGTGTCACAGCCCGACATATGCCAAGACCAGTCTCGGCAATGCCGACAAGATGATCAAGGAAGCCGACAAACTGATGGCCGAGGCGATCACCATTGTCGCGGATCTCTACGAGAAAGGTATCATCAAGCCGCAACAAGGGCAGCCTGCATACCCTGACCTGCTCACCTTCTACGACACTAGGACCCCCATCGAGCAGACCCTGTACGTGATGTTCCTTGAGCACCGCATGCGTGCCTTCCAGGGTGCGTTCCACATGAACCCCGACTACGTCACATGGTACGGCCTGGCGGAAATGCAGAAGGACCTGGTGGAAATCAAAGCCGATGCTGCCGCGATGATCCGCGAATTCGGTCACAAGAAGTAACCTTAAGTTGTATAGCTGAAACGTAGTCCGGCAGCGGGGCGTCCAAGACGCCCCGCTGTCCGTTTACCGCCGGGGTCGAACCAGGTGGATCGGCAAAGATAGTGCTCAGTTATGCCAGTTCAATTTTCAGGCTTTTAGCGAGGGCAAGGGCTGCTCTTTCGAGGGTCTGGAGGGTGACGGATACATTGGCGGGATCGAGAAGCCTGTCCAGGGCCGTACGACTGGTGTGCATCTTTTCAGCCATGGCAGTTTTTGATAAATTCGCTTCCTTCATTTCAAGTTCAATCTGGTATGCAATGACCCTTTTAATGGCTGCGGCTTCAACATCTGCTCTAAGGCCTTCTTCCTCAAGAAAATCGTCAAAGTTAGATCCTAAATGTTCGTTTTTCATCTCATGCCTCTTTTGTAGGTGCCAAGGCGGCTCAATGCCGTCTTGAGTTCGTTTTGCGGGTCTTCTGTGATTTCTTGATAAACCCGTGAAGCAAAATCATGTACTCGTCGTCAACCGTAAACAAGAACTTTAAGGGTCAAGTCTCCAAACTTCAAATTTGGGATTTGGAGACTTGACCCTTCTGTTTCCCTCCTGCGAGTTGGAAAGTTGCTCTGTTTTGAACGCTTCAAACAGCTGGTCATATTCATATTTTATCGATGTCTCAAGACGAGACTTGAGCCACCAACCAGCAACAGCAATGACTGCAGAAAAAACCCCTCCAATGGTCAAAATGTCACTTAATTTCATGATTATTCACCTGATCGAAGACATGAAGTTCTATTGAGCTGATGTTAAACCTCAAAACTTCATATGACTCGTCTCGTACACATGGATAAATTCGACCGTGCCCTTTGATTTAATCCCTATGACATACAAGGTGCTGTCGTTTACGATGTACGACTGTATGTAAAGGTTATTAGGATGTTGATCAAGATGGGTTGGGCTTTTAAGGGGAAAGGTGCTAAGTTCGATTCGTTTGAATTCTATCTTTCTTACGGATTCAACATTGCCTTTTTCGGTGTTGGCGATTTCTTCAAGAGCAATTAAGCTTGCGCCCGAATCATCAATCCGATATTGCCATGACCTCGCCTTTATCTTGTCTATTACTTTTTTGAACTTTTTGGCCAAAGAGAACCATGCGTCGATATTTTCATCAATCGGCTTCCCAAGTAAAAATAAGCCGCCTAATATCGTCAATACAGCTGGCCAATCTGCGCCAAAGCCGACATCCGCCTCTAGAGTATTAATTTCGCCAGTAAGTTCAGTGAAATCGATTTTTAAGTCAGCCAAAAATTGGGATCGCTTACTGTCGTCACGATCATACGTTGGATCAATAATGATGATTTCCATGTCCTTATTTCCTTTTCCAATCCAACGGCTGGTGGCATGCATCTTGTCACTAGCGCCTATTGTTGGGCAATGCCTACAACTCTATAAATAAACATAATCAAATCGCCGCTCTTACCCAAGCCAACAAGTATTAAAGTAATTCCTAAATTACACGAAATAGCTTTCTTAGCCGGTGTACGATAAAAAAGAATTAAGCGATATAGAAGCCTGGTAATTATTGGCCAAATAAGGCGATGAATGACTAATATAGCCCCCGCACCAAAGAAGGTTAATGACATAAAAGCACTGAGAATATTTGTAGCGGCTGACAAGGCTATGCTATTAAGTACATTACCCCACGTGCTAAGAGCAAAACTAATATCTGCCGTGCCGTATGTACCAATAATTAATGGCAATACAATTATTGCAATCGCAGTTAATAACTGTATCACTGCTGAAATTATGGTTCTAACTAATGAAGTCCAATCGACTTGCCACCGCAACAAAATACGGACAATAGATATTGCAATAACATCACAAGATACACCAATTAGGACAGTAAGAAACATCATGAGCCCAGGACTAAATAAAACAGTTTTAGAATGATACGTTACTAAGTTTCTGCTGGACAGGCCAAATATAGCAAGTAATGTCAATATTAATGATGGAAGCCAGTATAATCGCTTTAAAATAACAGGCAATAACACAGATATTATTGTTGCCAAACTAATTACATTAATGTAATTCATATATTCTTCTACATCTGTATAAATTCTTGAAAATATAAATTCTACTAACGAATCTATGAGTAATGCGATATTCTTTGCGTCAATATATTCGAAATTGAAAATAGCAGTAAGCAACACAATCAACTGGTGTCTTAATGTATAGTGATTATTTTGTATAAATACAGTAAGCATATTAAGTGAAGCCAGCGATAAACAAGCTGTTACAGATATTGTGCGTATAGATATAATTCTTGCCCCAAAAATACGATCTAGAGTTGCACTCGCAAACCCTGCCGCAGCTTTCATGAATGCTAAGTGAATGGAAACGGTTGTTGACTTAAGATCATCAATGCGAACCCACCAGTTTTCTAGTACATTCTGCACCTTTGCATCTTCGTCTTCATAAATAAAGAAGCCCACATAACACAAAATTATTCCAGAAGATATTGCAAGTGCTCGTAAGCAGTAGGAGATAAAATCAAACATCTTAAATTATTATCCTCATGTAGCTACAAGACGGGTCGCGACGTAACTGCGTGGAGAGGGTGCCGCGCCAGCTTCCGAGCACGTTCGAGAAATATCAAAAATGACTGTTTCTTCAACTGCTTGGGGAATATGTCCGCCATGTTGATAACGGCATTGGCTAGGTATTTGACAGCCACTTGGGTTGCTAGCGTGATGTAAAATCTCTCTGCATCATTTTCAAATCCTCTACCGCGGATGTTTGATTGTGACTGAAATGATAATGGTGTCGTATGAACTTGATTTGAAAACAGTCGGTATATAGGTTTGAAGCTTTTAGTGATGATTTTGGCACGTTCATTTATCTCGTGGTGGCTTAGGTGCATTGGTGTCTTACCCTTTAGCAATTGTATTTGCTGCCTTTCAGGTAACGATTGAAATGAAACATTGGCCTTCAGCCTGTCCTTGTCGATGGGCAGTCCTTCAACGAAATCTTGCAGCTCCTCATCAGGCTTTCCCCAATCGCGATATAGCCTGTATTTTTCAGAATTTAAGTGGAAGTGCATTAGATTGATTCTGAACTCGACCTCCGCCGACGATACTTTCTCGACCCCAATATAAAAGAAGGTGTTGTATGTTTCGATCAGGCCCCGCGCCAACATTCCAATTGATGGCCAATCCCACCACTCAACATCGGTTCTAGCATGTTTGTTACCAGGAAGAACTCGAAGAAAAGTTAATGATGCCGCAACTAGTCTCGTGTAGAGCTGTGTCGCCCGAACATACCGGGTTGATGTTTTGATACCGCCGATTGTGTCTGAAACAAGAATAGCTGTGCCGAGTAGGTCGTCTAACTTCTTTAGTTCTGACTCGTATGTCTCGCGATCATATTTATCCGGCATTTCTTTACCTTGGCTTATTGGGTCACAATTGTTCCGGCCGTGACCTGTGCGAAGTCTTTTTGCCGCATCTGTGTCTACGGTTATGCCTCATCTATATGGGACGCTCGATTTGCGCAGTGTGATGTCTGTATACCCAAGTCCGCCCAAGAACAGATGCAAGTTGCCGGGGGCGCTATGGTTCTTGGGGCCTAGCAATAATTCACGGATAGGTGAGGTCAAGTTAGCAGGGGTGAGCGTAGCATCCGTATACGCGACCAAGTGGTTATCTCGAACTTGGAATGACACTGGATTTCCATCAACATCGATATCTCCATGAACGATGCCGCCTTCGTCTACGAACTTCACCAGATTGCCCTGCTCTTGAATGCTAACCGCATGCACCGCTCTAACCTCTCGTTCTTCAGCGAACGCAGGGTGCTTAAATGAAGTCATATAAGTTCCTAATAAAACGCAGTCTTCAATGAACTTCGACTTCTCCAACTCATTTCCCTCATGCTGCATTAAGTAGATCGCCCAAATGGCCTGCATCATCTCCTTTATTTGTTGCTCTCTGTCGTAGAGAACCCTTAGAAAGGTGGCTGGTAATTGCCGTTTGAGTGAGGTAGCACGAAATCCGACAGCGAAGCCCCTACCATCGTCTGCGTAAGCCCGCCATTGTCCCAGAAGATCGGACTCAAGTGAGAAGCAAGCGATGAATGGGTGCGCTATCAACTGTAGGGGCGAAATGATTTTGTCGATTTCGTCAATGAACGATACGTCGATAGGTGGAGCAGCTTTCTGTACCCCGACACGATTGATAAGCCTAGTTGCGGCTTCCTCGAAGATTGAGTAAGCCCAACGACATTCACTTTCATCGTTGAGCATATTGATGTCACTGAACCTTATAGTCCTGATGTCGCAACAGCTTGAAACGTAGACGCGGAGCAATAGTGATACAGCACGTCTTCATCGGTAGGCACGTAAAGCCGATCCATCAACATCGTTCTTCCTCTTAAATGCTTGACGAACTCATTGTTGACCGGTTCACGCGCGCGTATGAACCGGTGATCTACATAAATGGGACAAATAGTTTGTGACCGTGAAAAAGTATCAGCTCAGAACATTTATAGCCTTTATTAAAAAAAACAGAGGCTTAAATATCCAACCCCTGTTTATCACATTAGCCTGCTGTTATAAAGTCCTATCTATTTTCCCCTTTTTCTTTGACACGGTGTGTATTGGTGTGTATAAAATTGCTTATGACCAGCAAGGAAATCATTAAGCGACTGGAAAATGATGGCTGGTATTGCGTCGGTGGCAAAGGCGACCACCAGAAGTACAAACACCCGTCAAAAGCTGGTCATGTGGTAGTGCCGCACCCACGTAAAGACATGCCAACCGGAACCTTGCGGAATATTTACCGGCAAGCAGGTTGGGAATGGAGATAGAATGTTATATCCTGCATATGTTCACCTTGGAGACGATAAACACGCCCATGGCGTAACCATCCCCGACTTTCCCGGCTGCTTTTCTGCCGCCGATGAGTGGGAGGATTTGCCTCACATGATCCAGGAGGCCGCAGAAGTCTATTTCGAGGGCGAAGATATACCCGTGCCGGCGCCAACACCATTGGAACTGTTGGCTGAAAACCCCGAATATCAAGGAGGGGTATGGCTCCTGGTAGACATTGATCTTGCCAAACTCAAGGTTAAGGCAAAACGAGTCAATATCACCATGCCGGAGAATTTGCTGAATGAGATCGACCGCTACGCCGAGCAGTATCATATGACCCGTTCCGGTCTATTGGCGCAGGCAGCAGATCAATACATTCACCGCAAACAATCGGCGTGAATTCATTTTATGTCCCCTATTTTCTGAATGCCGAAGTTGCGCAGCCGACCCCATGATGATTTCGCGGGGTGGGCCGGCAAAGATGGTGCGGAATACTTCGGTGCTGAATTTTCCGGTGAGGGTGTCCTGAACTTTGGGGGAGGGGGGGAGGCCACGGGGAACCGCTTTTTCAGCAGTTCCCCGTTCTACTCAAGAGTCGCTAAAATTTTTCCCTTGGTTTATCGATGCTAAAACTGGAAATTACACGCCCTCTGAAATCCCTGCTTACATGCCGCGCTAATATCTGCTTTTGCTTGTTCCTTATTGTTTTGGCTGCCATAGAGGTTTCCTCGACTGAATAACGCCTCTGCATAGTCGGGTTTCAGGGTAATAGCTTTGTTGAAATCCTCAATAGCTTTGTCCTTCTTGCCTTGTTTTGCGTAAATTTCGCCGCGTTCTTTATATGCCTTTGGAGCTTCGGGCCTCAGAGACAATGCTTTGTTTACGTCTTCCATCGCTTTATCAAATTCCCCTTTGGCTGCATAAGAAGCACCGCGAACGCAGTATCCTTCATAGTATTTAGGATAAATTTCCAGACCTTTGGTCGTGTCCTGAATGGCTTGGTCATAATCTTTTCGTTTATACGCTTTACGTCCGTTATATTTTTCAGCCGCCATACTTGCACGACCTTCAAGCGAATCCTTGTAAAGCTTTATATTGATATTGTCCTCGTAAATCTTCCACATGGCGCCTGTGGCAGGATCTACTATCAGGACACCCAGTGCCCCTCCGAATATAATATTGCCGAAATACCAACCATTGATGCTTGCATCAATCTGCGTTTCGTAGGGCAGATAGCCGTCCTTGGAGAGCTTGATGTTGTATTTGGCACTTTGAAAAAATCCGGCTGAAGCATCCAATGTTGCAGTATGAGGCGTTTTCGTCTTTGCGATGGAATTCCCGGTGTTTAAGTCGATAATCTCACACGTTGCTTCATCAGGCTGCGTCATAATAGGAAGTGTTTTGCTGCTGCTGGATACAATTGACGCACAACCGGATAGACTGAAAATGGACAATATTGCGACGCATGCCAAAATTAAAGGTCTGCATGTACTAATATCCGTCAGTTCCCTCCAACGGAGCTTTGTCATTGCAGGGTTTCTATTCATTTCCCATTCTCCTTTTGGTTGGCTAAGAGGATACCGTTTTCACCAAGTCAGAGCCTGTGCTCTGGTGTCCGGCTCAAGTTAAAGGTGCGTTCAGCTGGACTTGCTGGCTTTCAGGGCCAGGGCAAGGGTGTAGAGCTCGCTCTTCGGCCGGCCGGTCTCCGCGGCGGCGCGGGTGGAGGCGTCCTCTACGGAGAGTCTTTCATCGAAGAGATAACTGCTGAGGAGTGTTTCGATGTCTGCCTCAGGAACCGATTCCTCGGTCACCTGATGGTGGAGAAGGATGACTATCTCTCCTTTCGGCGGGTTCTTGCCGAAGTGCTCGGCAAGTTCGGACAGGGAACCGTTTCTGAACTCCTCATGGATCTTGGTCAGCTCGCGGCCGATTACGGCCGCTCTTTCTCCCATCACCTCGGCCATGTCGGTCAGGGTCGAGGCGAGCCTGTGCAATGCTCATAAGGGGACAGGCTACTTTTCCTGTCAATTGCAAAAAGTAGCCTATCCACTACGTTCCTCTGTCGCCTACTTACCGGATGCAACCTGCGGTTGCGCGGCGATCTTCTCCGCTGTGCGCTGCACCATCTGATGAGCCACCTTGCGGAAGACTTCATTTACCAGGTTTTCCACATTCACGGAATGGGTAACTCCCATGACATAATCCTTGGTATCCATTTCACTGATCGCCTGATCTAGGCAGGGCTGAGTCTCACCACGCCGGTAGAGATTTAGGTTGACGATCGCCGTTCTTCGGCTGGTAACCGTAATCATACCGGGCTGGTTATTGAAATCAAACGCCAGAATCTGGCCACCGACCTGATAATCCCCGGCATCCTTGCCGAGATCGGCAGCCCCCCTGGCACTGCTTTTGGACAGCACCAGATCGAGCGCCTTTGCCTTGATGCCGGCCAAGGTCAGCTCCTTGATCAGCACATCCTGGATCAGGTCCTTGACCGGGAAGTAATCCTTTTCCAGATAGGTCAGACCGAACTTATGGATCCCTGCCTGAGAGACAAAACTCTCCGTCTTCGGCTCGCCGGCCTCCACCCAGGCCCGTTTGTCCTCAAATTTCGCCACTCCCACGGTCACCTGTTCCAGTGCTGTCGCGTTGGCCAGACGGGCCGCATCCGCCTTGTATGAAACTTCGATGGAATGCGTACATCCCGACAAAAGTGCTAACGCTGTCAAGCAAAACATCGATACTGCAACTAATTTTCTTCGGTTCATGGGCTATCTCCTTTGGGTGATGTTATTGTATATTAATAATAGGTGCTTGTTTAAGTAAGCTGCAAAAAAACGCCCGTCTCTGAACCGAGAACGGGCGCTTTGAAAGCAAAAGCATCCACTTGCTCTTCGGTAACCGGCAATCCATTTAACATGGACCCTAGGGTTTTGCGTCGCCAGATCTCTCTGGTTTTGCTCTTGTCGGCAGCAGTACAATTATCTTTTTTTATAAACTAGCGCTTCATTAATAAAATAATTTATTTTGCATTGCAAGTATTTTGACACAACAATTAATTAATGTTTTGGGTCCCTCACACAAATCTTTGTTGTTATATAAGTGCTATCTATGTTGAATCTTTAAATAAAGCGTGGGAAGGTGTCCTGATTTTCTTGGGGGGCTGCGACCAATCAGAGGAAAGTATCCATACCGGTGAGGATATGAAAAATTCTAATCGGAAGTTGAATCTCCTTAAGGCCAGGTGTGAAAGACTGCTGGAACCTGAAGAAATTCGCCGTGTTCGCAAGAAACTTCATCTTTCACAGGAACAAGCCGGTGTTTTGATTGGCGGCGGCCCGCTGGCTTTCCAAAAATACGAAAGCGGCGACTTGATGCCCAGCCGGGCGATAAGCACTGCTCTGGTGTTACTCGATCGTGACCCGGCAGCATTGTCGTTGCTTGAGGTACACAGAAAAGCTGCCTGAGCCTCGGAGTGTCACTCCGCACTCTACAAGAGTGGAGCAAGGGCGGCGCACACCGTCAGGCGCTGCGAAGTCTCTTATTACCATTGCCATCAAAAAGCCGGAAGTTTTGAAAGAACTGCTCTCTGCCTGAGGTTTTGAATACCGGCCCCTCTATTCCCCTCCAGAGCCCCACCGGATAGTTCCCAATTCTCACCCAAAAACATTACAATAATTTAATTGACGACAACTAATTCACGGTGGTATTATCACTCAACATTAAATAACGGTAGCCGGTTGAGGCGATCTCTAGCACGGGCTGGGGCTCAGCCACTTCCAGCGTCGTCCAGCGCATTTCTGGCTCGCTGCTGCGACAACACCATGAAACGGAGAAATTATGCTGTAAGTCAGGACGGCGGTCCTACTCGCAAAAGGGAGGAAATTATGCTGAATAGCAAATCCAAACTGAATCGCATAATTGCTTGGGGCGCGATCGTACTAGCCATGGCGAATGCGGGTTGTGCCGGGGTTAACCTAAAGCCGACGACAGAGTTGAAGCCGCTGGGAAGCCCTACAATCGCGACGCTCGTCGTCGGTGAAATTACTCGCTCACGCGAACTGGTCACATCGGCAGGGAATTCGTTTTACGCGGTTATGCAACGAGAGCTTTTGCCGCTCGTGTCTCAGACCGGTCTGGCGAACGAATTAGTGGATGAGAGGAACCTAGGGCCAAAGGGGGTAGCCATGCCAGCGTACGCTCTCCGGTTCCGCGTGGTGGAAGACCAAGTCCTGATAACTAATGACGGCCAGACGTGCACCCTTGGGCTCTTGATGGTGGGCTGTGTCACGATCATTCCGCTCTTCTTCATGGGACTGTGCACCGTCGAAGCAGAGCACCGCATGACAGTAGAAGCACGGCTGTTCGATCTCAAGGATGCCTCCGTCAACAGGGTGCAAGACAATTTTTCAAACGAAATGTTGAATGTCTACGACACGTCCATCCTCACGCCTTTGCTGCGGAAAGAGGTTCCAATCTCTCTCGTCGTGAGCCATGGCGTCTCCGCCAAGCAAACAGCTGAAGAAAAATTGGCGCTCTTGCGAGAAGAGGTCCGAGAAGTCGTACGACAAGCACTTGCCAACTCCACAAACGATATGTCTGCGGTATTGTTGAAGAGTGCGTTGTCTGCGAAATGACTTGTCTAATCCGTTGTCGGATTGCGCCTATGGATTAAATAAATCTGTCCGGCTTTATTTTTTCGGAATAAGGAAAAATAGGGACACTTCCTGGAAGTGTCCCTATTTTCCCGAGGTGAAGAAAAAAAAACCCATCACATTTTCATTCGAGTTTTCTACTTTTGTTTCATGTCGAGGGCTGCCGCCCCTTTTCAACCCAGCCAGAAGAAGAAAATCATCAATATCCTGCAGTAAATCATCGTGAAAGGATTTAACGCCATTTGCTGACGTATTTAGCTCCGTACATGCCACCAGATATGACCATTGCAGTAAATCTCCATTGGGATTTGATTTGGAACGGAAATGTTTCTGGAAGTCGAGGTTCTCAGGACTTTTCGCCTTCGAGCATGGCCCGGGCCTCCGCCAGTTTCTGCCGATTTTCCTCGTCAAGCTTCGGGAATGCCAGGTCCAGCTCATCCAGGGCGTCGATGATGGCTGCGGACACCACCAGGCGGGTGAACCACTTGTTGTCGGCCGGCACCACGTACCACGGCGCGTGATCGGTAGCAGTGTGGCGGATCATCTCCTCATAGGCTGCCATGTATTCGTCCCAGTAGGCGCGCTCGCGGACGTCATCCATGGTAAACTTCCAGTTCTTGTCCGGGTTGTCGATCCGCTGGAGAAAGCGCTTTTTCTGCTCTTCCTTCGAGACATTGAGGAAGAATTTCCGGATGACGACGCCGTTGCGGGTCAGGTAGCGCTCGAAGGCGTTGACGTCCTCGAAACGCTCTTCCCAGATATGCTTCGTCACGAGCCGGGGCGGCAGCTTCTGCCGTTCCAGGAGCTGCCGATGCACCCGCACGATGAGCATTTCCTCGTAGTAGGAACGGTTGAAAATGCCGATCCGCCCCCGCTCGGGCAGGTGACGACTGGTACGCCAGAGGAAATCGTGGTCCAGCTCCTCGGCTGAAGGGGTCTTGAACGAGTAGACCTGGCACCCCTGGGGATTTATCCCGGACATGACGTGCTTGATGGCGCTGTCCTTGCCGGCCGCGTCCATCGCCTGGAAGATGAGGAGGATCGCCCACCGGTCCTGGGCATAGAGCTTCTCCTGCATCCCGCGCAGGCTCTCGATGCCGCGCTCCAGCTCGGTCGCTGCCTCCTCTTTCGTGAGCTTTCCGGTGTCCGCAGGATCGACGCTCTTCATCCGGAAGGTTTTCCCGTTTTCGATCCGGAACCGCCTGGCGTGCTCCTGCGCGTTCTTGGTCAGCTTGTTCATGGCCCGCTCCTCCTGCTACGTTGCTAACCCCTGTTTACCACATTAGCCTGCTGTTATAAAGTCCTATCTATTTTGAATCTTGGGGCGTTTTTGCTGACCCCATGATGATGGCACGGGGTGACCTTGGGGGAGGAGGGAAGGGTGCAATCAGAGAACATCAGGGGGACCGTAGAAACTGATGGCGCGGAAGGGAATAAAGCGGGAAGTCTCCCTATTTTTTCCTCATATTGCAAAGACGCTTAACTCTAAGCGACTGTTTCACAGGGTTAGCTCGATCTGGTTTTTTAATGCAAAACAATCTGTTTTAAATTATATATTGTTATGTTATTGGTGTTGCAGCCCAATCTAATGAGAGACACAAAGGCAAGATCGATGAAGTGTGAATTTAGCAGTGAGTGCAGGTTCTGCGAGGAACATATATCCAAAATACCCTTAACAGTGGGTGTCTATAAAAGAATGTATTGCGATCTTGATTTTGTAAAGTGTGCTCGAAACATGGTAGCAGCAGAGCTGGGATATGAACTGGTGCCTCATGATCTCTACCCCACGCACAACGTTCGAGCCATAAAGATCATAGCCGAAAATAGACAGTAGTGATTGCAGAGATTCAGGGAATAACATATAGCTACAACGTTTTTAGGGCATTAGAGGCAGCGGTAGAATGGTTGCAATCATCGGAGTAAAGTTGCTAACTCCTCACTCCAAGCAATAACTGTTCATTCCCTCCGGCAGTTAGCTACCCGTATCAGAGTCCTTTTAGCATGAAGAATATCTTTTCAAGATAGGCGAATGCATCCGAATATATTCCTTCTGGGCATTTAGATTCTCTTGGCCCTGCTATGTTGAGGGTATTGATGAGATGCCCCTTAATCCAGTTAATTACATGCTCATGTGCAATAATCTTGTCGTCATCAAGCTGAACTATCAGTCTAGGCTTTCCATAATTCACCGTAAAGTCATGGGTTAACTTGGTTCCCCCAGACAAAACACCTTTATTGAGAATCAATGTGCCATCGGAATGAATAACATTTTGTTCAGTCCGGTAGTATGGTTCAATCGATTCCAACTCAATCATTGGGTACTTTTCAGGAATGGTTCCGTCTTCAGCTAACCTTCCTTTTGGGCAATATCCACCTGTGGGGATACCAGCATTCATGGCTACATCAAATCCAGCCCTGTCTACCCCTGTTTGTCCTCCTGAAATTACTTTTTTAAGTAGCATTATGGTTTGTTCCTTAAAGCAGCTTGCCGTATCTGAAGCTATGCTGAAATGTAATAAATTAAATGAATAGCGGGACTGGAATACAGACGTTATCTTCAGACCACATTGATCAGCACTTGCTGGTGGACAGAACCACTATGCAGTGCTGATTGAGAATAAAAAAAAGCATACCCGGTTACGGATATGCTCTTTCTGTTTTAATCTGTGAAGAGGAATTACTTTGCAGCAGGTGCAGCAGGAGCAGCTTCTTCTTTCTTTACTTCAGCTTTAGCTTTCTTGGCTTTCTTTGCTTTTTTAGCTTTCTTTACCGGAGCTTTTTCTTCTTTCTTAACTTCAGCAGCAGGAGCAGCAGCAGGAGCTACTTCAGCAGCAAGAACAACACCAGCGAAAGAAACAGCAACAAGAGCAGCAACGATTGCGGACAGAACTTTTTTCATTTTGAATCTCCTTAGAGGGTAATTGTGAACTTGCCTTCTATATAGCAGTCTTCATGCCAACATATCTTGAGCTTCTAACCCGTTGATATTTAACATATTGCAATCAATAGATTTCCAGACACCATCATCATCATACCTGTAATGCTCCCAAGGCCACCTCATTTAAGGCATTAGAGGGCGGTAGGAACACTTCTCTATTTTCATGCAGTTTTCCTCGGCCTATCTCGCGGTTTCAGCCTAAGCGAAGACGCAATCTTGATGTCGCGGGGCGGATCAGCAAAGATGGACAGAGCTCTTCGGTGCTGAATTCTGGGGGAGGGGGGTAAAGGTGCGTTCAGCGGGTCATATCAGCTTTCAGGGCCAGGGCAAGTGCGTAGAGCTCGCTCTTTGGCCGGCCGGTCTCTGTGGCGGCACGGGTGGATGCGTCCTTTACGGAGAGTTTTTCATCGAAGAGATAACTGCGGAGAAGCGCTTCTATGTCTGCCTCAGGAACCGACTCCTCCGTCTCCTGAGGGTGGAGAAGGATCACGATCTCTCCTTTCGGCGGGTAATTCGTGAAGTGCTCCGCAAGTTCCGCCAGTGAACCGTTTCTGAACTCCTCATGGATCTTGGTCAACTCGCGGCCGATTACGGCCGCTCTTTCTCCCATCACCTCCGCCATGTCGGTCAGGGTCGAGACGAGCCGGTGCGGCGCTTCATAAAATATGATGACGCGCTCTTCTCCCTTGAGGCCAGTAAGCCTGGCCTTTCTCTTGCCGGATTTTGCCGGGAGAAATCCTTCAAAAACGAAGCGATCGGTCGGGAGTCCCGAGGCCGAGAGTGCTGTGGCAAGAGCGGAGGCGCCGGGGATGGGGACGACCCTGATTCCCTGTTCTGTCGCAGCTTTTACGATCCGGTACCCCGGATCGGCTATGCACGGGGTTCCGGCATCCGTGATGATGGCGATGTTCAGCCCCTCATTCAGTTTTTCAAGCAGATAATCGGTCTTGAGCTGTTCGTTGTGATCGTGATACGGTGTCATCCGTGCAGCGATGCCATAATGGGAGAGCAGCTTGCGCGAGTGCCGGGTGTCTTCGGCTGCGATAAGATCGGCCTCTTTGAGGGTGCGTATGGCCCTGAAGGTGATGTCTTCGAGATTCCCGATCGGGGTTGCGACAATATAGAGGGTGCCTGGTGCGTTTTCTGGCATTCAAAGAGTCCAAACAAGCAGGAGTTGTTATGCAAACAGGCCGTATCTTCACCCCGTTTCGACTGGGCAAATTTATCATAATGCCGGAAGGGATGGAACTCCCGGCGGGTGGCGGAATTCCCATCTACCTCGGCAGAAAAGGCGCTTTCGGTTCCGGAGAGCACGAGACGACAGCCGCCTGCCTGGAACAGCTGGAAAATATGACTTCAATCCATGGGCAAAGAGTGCTTGATCTCGGGAGCGGAACAGGGATCCTGGCGATCGCGGCCCTGCTGCTCGGTGCCGGTTCGGCAGTGGCAGTGGATATCGAGTGGCCGGCAGCTGTTTCATGCAGCATGAACATAGCGCTGAATAACGTGCAGGACAGAATTCTCACGGTCTGCGGAGAGCTTGCCGCTCTCGCGGATACCGGCTTCGACCTGGTGATAGCCAACATCTACGCCGACATCCTGCTGCCGCTGGCCGACCGCCTGGTCGAACTGACCCTTCCGGGCGGGTTCATTCTCCTGTCAGGCATTCCGCTGCAGGACAAGTACGATGTCTGGCAACGCTATACCTCACTCGGCTGCAGTCAGGTCGATTCCCGCATCGGCGAGGAGTTTGTCACCTACCTGCTGCGGAAACAGCCTTAGGTCAGATTCCAGACCGCCATCTCCACAATATCCCGCCAGCTCTTCGCGATCTCACCCACAACAGTAGGCTCGAAACCGCAGTGCATCATGCACTGGGCGCACCGCTCGTCCCGGCCGACACCGTATTTGTTCCAGTCGGTCTTCTCCATCATTTCGGCAAAGGTCGGATAGTGGGTATCGGTGATCAGGTAGCACGGAGCTTTCCACCCCAGCGGATTTCTGGTCGGATTCCCCCAGGGGGTGCACTGGAGAGTCTTCTCCCCTTTCAGGAATCTCAGGTACATCGGAGTAGACCAGAAGTGAAAGCGATGGCTCATGTTGTAGACGTCGCGGAATTTCGTTTCAATATCTTTCCTGACCAGGAACAGCTCCTCTCCGACCGCCTCGTAATCGAAGCCGGGGGCGACGAGGAGGCCGTCCACGCCGAGTTCGGTCAGCTTCGAGAAGAGCATCTCGATCTCGATCAGGTCGGTGTTCCTGAAGATGGTCGTATTGGTGCAGACCCTGAAACCGAGCTTCTTTGCCTCCACTATGGCTTCGATCGCGCTTTTGAAGGCGCCCTTGCGTTCGAGGATCCGGTCGTGAGTCTCCTCAAGTCCGTCGAGGTGGATGTTGAGGGTCAGGTTCGGATGGAGGGGAAGCTTCGGTAGGTACTCTTTCAGGAGGATGGCGTTGGTGCAGAACTGGATATGCTTGCCCTTTGCCAGGACTCCGGAGACCAGCTCGGAGATCTGCGGGTAGAGCAGCGGCTCCCCGCCGGTTATCGTGACGATCGGTGCCGGACACTCGTCGACCGAACTCAGGCACTCTTCGAGGGTCATCATCTTTTCGATAGTGTCCGCATACTCTCTTATCCGGCCGCAGCCGGAACAGGCAAGGTTGCAAAGATGGGTAGGTTCGAGCATCAGGACCAGCGGGAACTTCGTGTTTTTTCTCAGCCTGTTTCCGGCGATATAACGTGACAGGTCGTAGGTAAGTCGTAAGGGAAAGCGCATGTTATGGTTTCTTTCTTCCTAAGAGTGATTTTACAGAGGCGGCAATGCCTTCTGCATCGAGTCCGAGCATATTTCTCAGCTGCGTCTGGGTTCCATGCTCGATGAATCTGTCCGGGATGCCGATCCGCTTTATCTTGAGTCCGGTGATTCTTTCATCGGAGAGAAGTTCGAGCACTGCGCTGCCGAAACCTCCCTGCAGGGCGTTCTCTTCAACAGTCACCAGGGTGCCGCAGCTCCTTGCGGCCGAGAGTATCAGGTCACGGTCGAGCGGTTTCACGAACCTGGCATTTATGACCGTCGCCATGATCCCGTCATTTTCGAGGAGAGCTGCTGCTTCCAGGGACGGATAGACCGTTGAACCGATGGCGATTATTGCCACGTCTTTGCCGTCGGAGAGCATCTCTCCGATGCCGATCGGCAGTTCATCGATCCGGCTGTCCATCGGGACGCCGTAGCCGGGGCCTCTCGGGTAGCGCAGGGAGATTGGAACTCCTGCGTTGATGGCTGTCTTGAGCATCCGTCTGAGCTCGTTCTCATCCTTTGGCGCCATGACGTTCATTCCCGGCAGGTGGCGGGTAAACGAGAAGTCGAAGACCCCGTGGTGCGTCGGCCCGTCGTCGCCGACCAGGCCGCCACGGTCCATTGCCAGGGTGACCGGAAGGTTCTGCAGGCAGATGTCGTGAAACAGCTGGTCGTAGGCACGCTGGGCAAAGGTCGAGTAGATGGCGGCGACCGGTCTGAACCCTTCGACCGCCAGTCCGGCGGCAAAAGTGAGGGCGTGCTGCTCGGCAATGCCGACATCGAAGAACCGGTCGGGGAAAGCCCTGGAAAAGGGGACGAGTCCGGTGCCGTCGGGCATTGCCGCTGTTATGGCGACGATTCTTTTGTCCTCTTCGGCCAGCTGTACCAGGGACTCTCCGAAAACGGCGGTGAACGATTTCGGTGCGTGGGCAGATGCAAGCGGCGCGCCGGTGTTTATGTCGAATTTCCCGACTCCATGGAATTTGCCGGGATCGTTTTCAGCCGGAGCGTAGCCACATCCCTTTTTGGTCACGACATGGACCAGGAGAGGTCCTTCGACATGTTTGAGATTTTTGAAGATGTCGATCATCTGCGGGAGATCGTGCCCGGGCAGCGGTCCGAAATATTCGAAGCCGAGCGCCTCGAAGAGCGCGGCAGGGGTAAGGAACCCCTTGAGAGAGTGCTCGGCGCGCCTGGCGAACTGAAGGATATTACGTCCGAAAGCAGGTATATTGGAAAGCAGGGTAGAGACCTCTTTCCTGAGCTCGCGGTAGTAGCTGCTGGTCATCTTCCGCGAAATGAACGTCGAGAAGGCGCCGACATTTTCGGAGATCGACATCTCGTTGTCATTCAGGATCACGATCAGGTTCTTCTTCAGGTGCCCGGCCTGGTTAAGCGCTTCGAAGGCCATGCCGCCGGTCAGCGAGCCGTCCCCGATGATGGCGATCGCTCGCCCTTTTTCATTCAGGATATCCTTCCCCGCCGCAATGCCGAGTCCTGAGGATATCGATGTCGAGGAGTGACCTGCGCCGAATGCGTCGTGAGCGGATTCGCACCGCTTCGGGAACCCGGACAGCCCGCCGAACTGGCGCTGGGTGTGAAAACGGTCGCGCCGGCCGGTAAGTATCTTGTGGGTGTATGCCTGGTGGCCTACATCCCAGATGAAGCTGTCGTCAGGAGAGTTGAAGCAGTAATGGAGCGCCAGTGTCAGTTCGACTGCACCCAGGTTGGATGCAAGATGGCCACCGGTACCGGAGATAGTCTCGATGAGAAACCCGCGCAGTTCGGCAGCAAGAGTCTCAAGCTCTTTGATTGAGAGTTTCTTGAGGTCGGCAGGACTGTTTATAGTATCAAGGATCTTGTTCATTTCAGATAACCGTTTGCCCTGAACCACTCTACCGCACGTTCAAGAGCATCGTAAACAGGGGTTGTTTCAAATCCGAGCTCCATTCTCGCTTTTTTCGGCGAGAAAAACATCAGTTTTTTTGCCATCCGGACACCTGAAAGCGGAATCATCGGTTCACGGCCCGTAACTGCCGAAAATGCCTCGTTCAGCCAGGCTGCAACGAGAATCGGACCGTAGGGGAGGCAGAAACGCGGTTTAGGGATCCCGGATATTCTGGAGAGCATCTCGAAGATCTCGTCGAGCATGAGATTCTCATTGCCGAGAATGTACTTTTCACCGGTCCGCCCTTTCTCTGCTGCCATGATATGCCCTCGTGCGCAATCCTCGACAGCGATGAGGTTCAACCCTGTCTCCAGATAGGCAGGCATCCTGCGGGAGACAAAATCGACAATGATCTTTCCGGTCGGCGTCGGTTTAATATCGAAAGGCCCTACAGGGGTCGAAGGATTTACGATCACCAGCTGCAGTCCCCTGGCCAGGAAGGACTCCGCCTTGCGCTCGGCCAGGAATTTGCTTTTTTTGTAATCCCCGACCATGTCGGTAAAGCTGACCGGCGTATCTTCATCTCCGGGAGTCCCGTCACCCGGATTCCCGAGCGTCCCGACGGAGCTCGTGTAGACGACTTTCCCGATGCCGGCTGAAAGGGCCGCTTCCAGAACGTTTTCGGTTCCCTCTACATTTGCGGCATACATTGCAGCAGGATTCTTTGTCCAGAGGCGATAGTCGGCAGCTGCGTGGAAGAGGGTGTCGCAGGTCTTGAGAGCGGAAGAGATTGACGCTCTGTCCAGAATATTGCCTTCGACGATCTCTACGTCGACTCCGGCCAGGTTTCTCCTGTCGGAACCCTTGCGCACGAGAACCCGGACTGAAGCACCGCTTTTCAGCAGTTCGCGGGCAATGTGCGATCCTATGAAACCGGTAGCGCCGGTTACGAGAGCTTTCACTCCTTGCCCTTCAGGCGCCGGTAGGTTCCGAGCGCGGAAAGAGGAAAACAGTTCCGGTAGATGTGATACCGGATCATGAAGTACTTCGGAAAGCCGGTCCCGGTAAACTGCTCCTCATCCC
>Ga0134124_10001497_pt1 | contig 18814 bp, 17 predicted proteins | sample KB304_FD_96880 | JGI IMG/M metagenome (GOLD analysis project Ga0134124, IMG submission 96880) | Terrestrial soil microbial communities without Nitrogen fertilizer from Kellogg Biological Station, Michigan, USA - KB3-0-4 | ecosystem: Environmental > Terrestrial > Soil > Unclassified ...
CGTCTATAGCACCGACTCGGAGCACAAGCTCGACGACATCCGCGAGACCCAGCGCATCGTCGAGTTCTTCCGCGGCGCCGACCTGGTGATCTTCGACGCGATGTATTCGCTCGCGGAGGCGGTCTCGGTGAAGGCGGACTGGGGCCATTCGAGCAACGTCGTCGGGGTGGAGCTCTGCCAGATGGCCGAGGTGAAGAAGCTCGCGCTCTTTCACCACGAGCCGGCGAATGACGACAGCGCGATCCACCGCATCCTCCGCGACGCGCGCCGCCTGGAGGAGCTCACGCGCCAGGGGCGCGGGCTCGAGGTGACCGCGGCCTACGACGGGATGGAGATCGATCTCTGACCCGCGCGCGCGCCGCCGCGGCCGCCCTCGTCGCCCTGCTGCTCACGCTCGTCGGATGGTCGCCCGCGCCGGTCCAGGAGGTGCGCGAGACGCTCTTCGACTCCTACCAGCGCCTGCTGCCGCGCGAGCGGCGCAGCGCCCCGGCGACCATCGTCGAGATCGACGAGGAGACGCTCGCCGAATACGGGCAGTGGCCCTGGCCGCGCACGCTCGTCGCGGAGCTCGCCACGCGCATCGCCGAGCACGAGCCCGCGGCGATCGGCTTGGATCTCCTGTTCCCCGAGCCCGACCGCTTCTCGCCCGCCGAGATTTCGCGCCTGGTGCCGCTGCCCGACGAGCTGGCGCAGCGCCTGGAGCGCCTGCCGAGCAACGACGCCTGGCTCGCGCTCGCGATCCAGGACCGCAAGGTGGTGCTCGCCGTGGCCGGCCTGGAGGAGCGCGAGCCGCACGGCTCGCCGCCGCTGCGCGAGTACGGCAAGCTTCTCTCGAGCGTGCCCGAGATCGACAAGGCGGCAGCGGGACGCGGACTGATCAGCGTCGACCTGCCCGAGCGCCTGGTGCGCCGCGTGCCGCTCGTGGCTCGCGTCGGCGAGACGCCGGTTCCGGCGCTCGCGCTCGAGCTGTGGCGCGTGGGAACCGGCGCGCGCCAGTTCTCGCTGAGCGACGCGGGCAACGGCCTGCTGCTCGTGGAATTCGCCGCCGCGTCGGTCCCGGTGCAACGGGACGGCTCGATGTGGCTGCGCTACAGCCGGCACGACCAGACCCGCTTCGTATCCGCCTCGCAGCTCCTCGCGGGCGAGGCCGACCCGGAGCTCCTGCGCTCGAAGCTCGTGCTCCTCGGGGTCACGGGAGTGGGACTCCTCGACTACAAGGCGACGCCGCTCGGCGAGCAGGTCCCCGGCGTGGAGCTGCACGCCCAGCTGATCGAGCAGATCTTCGACGGCACCTACCTGGTGCGGCCCGACTGGGCGCTGTGGCTCGAGCTCGCGCTGCTCGCCGGCGGCGCCGGCATCCTCGTCTGGCTGGTGCCTTCGTCGCGGGTGCATTCCTCCGTCGCCGCGGCCGCCGCGCTGCTCGTGGCGTTCTTCGCCGCGGGCCTGTGGGCGTTTTCACGCGGCGTGCTGCTCGATGCCGCGTGGCCGGCCTTTGGCCTCACGGTCGCTTTCGCGGTGCTTCTCGCCGCGACGCTCTCCGAGGCCGACCGCCAGCGGCGCGAGCTGCGCGAGGCTGCGGCGCGCGCCGCCGGCGAGCTCGAGGCGGCGCGTCGCATCCAGATGGGCCTGCTGCCCGATACGGCCATGTTCGACGCGGAGCGCCGCTTCGCGCTGCGCGCGCTGGTGCAGCCGGCACGCAGCGTCGGCGGCGACTTCTACGACTGCTTCAAGGTGGACGAGCGGCGCCTCTTCTTCATCGTGGCCGACGTCTCCGGCAAGGGCATGCCGGCGGCGCTCTTCATGGCGCTCTGCAAGGCGACGATCAAGGCCTCGGTCATGAGCTCGGGCGCGGAGCCCGCTGCGGCGCTGCGCCGCGCGGCGCAGGAGATCGCCCGCGACAACCCGGAGACTTTCTTCGTCACGGTGTTCGCCGCCGCCCTCGAGCTCGACACGGGCGAGCTCTCCTACTGCAACGCCGGCCACGAGCCGCCGTACCTGCGCGGCGCCGCGGGCGTGCAGCGGCTCCCGACCGCGCCGCGGCCGCCGGTCGGCGTGCCCGGCGCGTTCACGTTCACCACGCAGTCGATGCGCCTCGCGCCCGGCGATGCGCTCTGCGCGCTCACCGACGGCGTCACCGAGGCGATGAACGAGCGCGGCGAACTCTACGGCCACGAGCGCCTCGAGCGGCTGCTCGCCTCGCTGCCGCCGGGCGCCGCGCCGCGCGAGATCAACTCCGCAGTGATCGAGGACGTGAAGCGCTTCGTGGGCGAGGCGGCGGCCTCGGATGACCTGACGCTGCTCGCGCTGCGCTGGAACTAGGCTCCCGACTAAAGCACTCGGGAGAGACACCGTCGTCCCCGCGAAGGCGGGGATCCAGTTCAATTTTTTCTAACGGGGTCCCCGCCTGCGCGGGGACGACGATTGAAGACGCTTTTCGGAGCTAGCGGACGTTGATCTCGACGCGCCGGTTGAGCGGCTCGTCGACGTCGTTCCCGGTCGGCACCAGCGGCTCGCGCTCTCCGCGGCCTGCGGCGCGGATGCGCTCGGCCGGCGCGACGCCCTGGGCCACGAACTCGGACTTCACGCGCTCGGCGCGCGCGAGCGAGAGCTCGTCGTTCGCCTGCTCGTTGCCGACGCGGTCGGTGTGCCCGATCACCACGATATCGGCGACCTCGCGCCGGCGCAGCTCCTCCAGCATGCGGCCCAGCTCCAGCTTCGAGGCCTCGGTCAGGTCGTCGGTGCCGGTGACGAAGTACAGCAGGAACGAAATCGGCCGCGGCGGCAGCGCCGCGATCGCATCGTGGAACATCGGCAGCGCTGACGCCACCTGCTCGAGCGCGGGCTGCGGCGCCGCCGTGCGCTCGAAAGTAGCGGATTCGAGGGTCTTGGACTGGAGGGTCTCGGACTGGACTTCGGCCGGCTGCAGCTTCTCGAGGTGAATCTGGCCGTCGGAGGTGACGCGGCTCGTGGCGTAGGCCTCGTTCAGGATGACGCGGTCGTCGCCGCGCTCCACCACCACCATCCCGACGTGCCCGTCGGCGCTCGGCACGACCACCACCATCTCCTTCGTCGCCGGAAAAAGCAGGGCCAGCGCGAGGAGCGCGCCGAGCAACGCGACCGCCACGTCAGTCGACGCGCACGAGGAACTCGGTTCCGCGCACGCCCATCACGCTCGAGGGAGTGCGCACGCGCATCGATCCCGGCGTCTGCTTGACCATCTTGCCCGACACGACGGCGAGCGAGCCTTTCTTCAGCGACGCGTCGAACTGCCCGTCGTGCGTCGTGCTGTCGAAGCGGTAGCTCTCGATCGAGAACACGGTCGACGGACCCGCCGACACCATGGTGTTGTCGAGGAAAGTCACGCCCACCGCGCCGTCCGCGCCGGTCACCAAGGTGTCGGAGCTGCGCACCGGCATGCCCGCCGTGGCGGGAACGCGCTTGCCTTCGCGCTCGACGTGCACGGCGCCTTTCGCGTTCTTGATCTGCCCGACGTCCTGTGCATATGCCGCCAGCCCGAAAGCCGCGGCGGCCACTGCGAGTATCCAGCGCATCGGAGCCTCCCTTAGGTCCGCTTACCGCCAGATTCTATAATGGGGGTCAACACGCAACCGTGCACTATGTCCCCGCCCTCACGAACCGCCATGTTCCTCGCCCGGCTCGACCGCCTGCGCGCGCTGCGTGAATTCCTCGAGAGCTTCTGCGCCGAAGCCGGCCTCGGCCACGACCAGTGCCTGCGGCTGAACCTGGTGCTTGAGGAATTGTTCACGAACACGGTGCGCCACGGGCACCGCGGCGACAGCGATTCGCCGGTCTGGGTGACGCTGAGCGCCTCGGGCTCCAACGTGAGCCTCACCTACGAGGACGCCGCGCCGCCTTTCAATCCATACGGCACGCCGCCCGACGCGCCGCCGGACACAACCGTCAAAATGCGCAAGATCGGCGGGCTGGGCGTGCTTCTCACGCGCAAGCTCGCCGCCTCGCGCGAATATGCCTATCTCTACGGAAGAAACCGGATCCGGCTCGCGCTGAACCTCGGCTGAGCCCTTCCGGCGGGCAGGCGCGCTGGAGGCGAAGGTTGGACTCGAACCAACGTCGACGGCGTTGCAAACCGCAGCATGACCCCTCTGCCACTTCGCCTCTCCGGGTTCGAATTCTCCCGGCGCCGGGTTAAGACCGTGCCGTACGGGCCACATCCGGAATGACTATTGCGCCGTCAGCGCAGTCAGAGACCGCCACCGAGATAAGCCCATGCCTCAGAGGCTCGAAGATCTGCTGTTCGCAATGGAGGAGCAATTCTGGCTGGAGAGCGCGGCCTACTACCAACGCAACCTCGCCGACGCGGCGCTCATGGTCTTCCCCGACCCGGCAGGCGTGCAGGTGAAGGACGAGATCCTGTCTTCGGTGGCAGGCCCATCGCGCTGGATCGATGTCGCGCTCGAGGAGCATCGGGTGATGGAGCTCTCGAACGGCGCCGCGCTGGTGACCTACAAGGCCACGGCGCACCGCGCGGGAGAGCCGAAGCCCTACCGGGTGCGCGCGAGCAGCGCCTACGTTCACGACGGCAGGGACTGGAAGCTCGCATTCCACCAGCAGACACCGCTGCTCTGAACCCCTGTGTGACCTCGCTGCACTTCGTGCAACGGGCAGAAGTTGTTACAGGGTTAGGCGGCGCGCATTTTCAACCGGCCGGGGCGGCCGAAAAGCGCGAGCCCCGTGCCGGTCCCGAAACCCCACGCCGCGTTGACGAGCAGGCCGACGGCCAGCCCCTTGGGAGCGCCGCCGGCAAATAGCGGCTGCCCCTTCAGGGCGGCGACCACGGTCCACGCCACGAGCGAGGGCAGGATCGCGCCGAAGATCGTCGCCGCGATCACGAGCGCTCCGTCGACATGGCGGCGCAACGCGGCGGCGAGCGCTACACCCCACACTCCGCCCCAGAACGCGAGCGACCACACCTGCGCAACGCCGAGCGGAGGCGTAGGCTGCATCGAGTACGGGACGCGCGGCGTGATGCCGATCGCGTGAAGCAGAGCGGCGATCACCTGGTGGCACAAGAGCACCGAGACCGCGCCGCTCAGAAAGCCGACCACGATCCAGCGACCGAGATTTTCCTTCGTCATCATGAAGGGCGACCCTGCAACGCCCGTTCCCGCGCCGGAACGCCGGAACGCGCCTTGCTGCGATAGGGGTCCAACCCCCGCAAAGAGGGTCTCTGAAACCTCACCAACCGAAAGGAGATTATGGTCAGGAAGCTTTCCTATTTGCTTCTCGCAAGCGCAACCGCCATCTCGTTCAGCGCGATCGCGGCGGGCAACCAGAAGCAGTCGCAGGGGCAAAGCGATCAGACTCAGGCTCAGAGCAGCCAGTCCTCTTCGCAGAGCACTCAAAGCGCCGACACCGTGAAGCAGGCGCAGGAGAAACTGAGCGCGGCCGGCATGGACCCCGGTCCGGCCGACGGCAAGCTGGGTCCGAAGACCCAGGCCGCGGTCAAGGAATTCCAGCAGTCCAAGGGAATCCAGGCCTCGGGCAAGCTTGACCAGAAGACGCTGGCCGCCCTGGGCGTCGGCGAGTCCTCGGGCTCCGCGTCCACCGGCTCGTCGAGCGCTGGCTCCTCGAGCGGCGCGAGTTCCGGCGGCACGAGCTCGTCCAGCCCGAGCGCGAGCTCGCCGTCGAGCAGCTCACCGTCGAGCAGCTCACCGTCGAGCTCCGGCGCGAGCAGCTCGAGCAGCGGCGCTTCTTCGCCGTCTTCGTCGAGCAGTAAGTAGACGCGCTAAGTAGGTAGCGACACGGAAGGCGGGGAGCGCAACGCTCCCCGCCTTTTTTCTGGAGACACAGGCGGTGCGCTGTCTGGCCTTTAGCTGACGCCTGCTTCGGAAAAAATGACACGCTTGTAGAGAACAAACTACACACACCCCCGCGATTGTCGTGTCATTCACACTGCAGCAAGCTTTCCCTGTACTGTGTCGCGCAGTCATGGCAATTCACGACTTCGACAAAGGGTACGCCGTCCATGCCGCGCTCCTCGCGCTGTTCATCCAGGAGCATGGCGGGACGAGCAATGGGAGCGCGCTCGCGAAGGCGCAGGCGCTCTGCGACGCGGCCGTCGATGCCGTCAACGACCTGGAAGGCCGCGTCGCGATCCGCGGGGTGAAGAGCCTCGCCTCCCTGCTCTACTCCGACGACGGCCACCTCGGTGTCGTGATCGGTGAACTGCACGGCCTGCATGCGGTGCGGCTGCAGATTGCGAACGCGCTCAGCGCCTACCGCGGCCGCATCGAGCTCCTCGAATCGCGCAAGCCTTCGCGCCCGGAGATCCCGGCGGTGGTCGACCCCAAGCACCTGCGCGTGCTCGTGGTGGAGGACAACCGCGACTCGGCGGAATCGCTGCGGCGGCTGCTCGAGCTCTGCGGCTACGCGGTCACCATCGCCGAGACCGCCAAGGAAGGCCTCGACGCGGCGAAGAGCCTTCGCCCGGACGTGATCCTCTGCGACATCGGCCTGCCCGACTCGGACGGGTTCTCCCTCGCGCGGGCGCTGCGCAAGCACCCGGAGACCTCGGCGGCCCGCCTGATCGCCGTCACCGCCTACGGCAAGGACGAAGACAAGGAGCAGTCCAAAAAGGCCGGCTTCGCCCTGCACCTTCTGAAGCCGGTCAGCCCGGGAACGCTGCTGCGGGTCCTCGAGGACACGCCGAAAGCCGCCTCGGGCGGCGAGTCCTAGCCCGTCCCTCGACCTAAAAAGTTCTTCAAAAACGAAGCAGTTAGCTACTTCGGGCTAAGGCTTCGGGCGAAGTCCGGCTGGCATAATCGCCCGAGCTTTTTCCGGGGGGTCCTGCCGCGGCTTCAGGGGCGGCAATTACGTTGACAACGACGATGCTCCAGGTCCAGTTCGGCGCCAATACCGCACCCACGATCCTGCTTCTCGGGGCGCATTGCGACGACATCGAGATCGGCTGCGGCGGCACCGTGATGCAGCTTGCGCGCCGCTACCCGAAAGCGAGGTTCGTCTGGGTGACCCTCAGCTCCGACGCCGAGCGGGCGGCCGAGACGCGCGCCGCGGCCGGGCGCATGCTGCGCGACGCCCGGGAACGCGACATCCGGGTCGAGGCGTTTCGCGGCAGCTATTTCCCGGCCTGCTTCGGCGAGCTGAAGGACTACTTCGAGGGCCTGAAGGCGCTCAAGCCCGATGTGGTTTTCACCCACTTCCGCAACGACTTGCACCAGGACCATCGGGTGACGAACGAGCTCACCTGGAACGCCTTCCGGAACCATCTCGTCCTGGAATACGAGATCCCGAAATTCGACGGCGATCTCGGCGTACCGAACGTTTTCGTCCCACTCACCCGCGCGGAGCTGCAGCGCAAGTGCGACGTCGTCACCGAATGCTTTCCGAGCCAGGCGAAGAAGACCTGGTTTTCGCGCGATACGTTCGAGGCGATCGCGAGGCTGCGCGGGATCGAGTGCAACGCGCCCGAAGGCTTCGCCGAGGCGTTCTACGGACGAAAGCTTTGCATCAAACCCTTTGACCAGTTCGAAGAGACAGCATCCACCCAATGATATTCACCGAGACGAAGCTGAAGGGCGCCTTCATCATCGATATCGAGCGGCGCGAAGACAACCGCGGCTTCTTCGCGCGCGCCTTCTGCCAGAACGAGTTCGCCGCTCACGGCCTGAAGCCGCTGATCGCCCAGGCGAACATCGCCTTCAACAAGGCCCGCGGCACGCTGCGCGGGATGCATTTCCAGTATCCGCCCGCCGCCGAGACCAAGCTGGTCAGGGCCACGCGCGGCGCGATCCTCGACATCATCGTCGACCTGCGCCCCGAGAGTCCCACCTATCTCCAGCACGTTGCCGTCGAGCTTTCGGCCGACAACCACCGCGCGCTCTATGTCCCGGAGCGCTTCGGGCACGGCTACCAGGTGCTCGAGGACAGCACCGAGACGAGCTATCAGGTCGGGGAGTTCTATACGCCCGGGGTCGAAGGCGGCCTGATGTACAACGATCCGAGGCTCGGGCTCGTCTGGCCGCTGCCGGTCGGCGAAATGTCGCCGAAGGACGCGGGGTGGCCGTTGCTCGCGAGCATCGAGCCGGAGCTCGAGCGCCGGATGAGCCTGCGCAAAGCCGAAACTGCGAGGGCAGCATGATCCTGATCGACAATGCACTGAAGGCCCGCGAGGCGTCGGGCAAGCCCATCCGCGTCGGCATGGTCGGCGCCGGCTTCATGGGCCAGGGCCTCACCAACCAGATCACCCACAGCGTCCCCGGCATGCGCATGGCCGCGGTGTACAACCGCCGCCCGGAGCGTGCCCGGCACGTCTTGCACTACTCCGGCCTGAACAACATCGTGATGGCCGGAACGCAGTTCCAGCTCGACCAGGCCATCCGCGAAGGCACCCCGGCCGTCGCCGAGGACCCGTTCATGATGTGCCGCTCGAGCGAGATCGATGTGATCGTTGACGTCACGGGCTCGGTCGAGTTCGGCGCCCGCGTGATCCTCGAGGCCTACAAGTATGGCAAGCCGGTCGTGATGATGAACGCCGAGGTGGACGCCACCATCGGCCCCATCCTCCAGGTCTACGCGCGCAAGCACAACGTCATCCTCTCGGCCTGCGAGGGAGACGAGCCGGGCCTGCAGATGAACCTCTACCGCTGGGTCAAGGGCCTGGGCCTCATCCCGCGTGTGATCGGAAACGTGAAGGGCCTGCAGGACCCCTACCGGAATCCCACCACCCAGCAGGGATGGGCAGAGCGCTGGGGCCAGAACGCGGCCATGGTGACCTCCTTCGCCGACGGCTCGAAGATCAGCTTCGAGCAGTCCATCGTCGCCAACGCCACCAACTTCAAGGTGCGCTCGCGCGGCATGTCGCGCGGGCTGAAGTACGACGGCTCGATCATGGAGATCGCCAAGCTCTATGACCTCGACGAAGTGCGCGCGCTGGGCGGCGTGGTCGACTACACGGTCGGACCCGCCGGCGTGAAGATCTTCGTCCTGGCGGAGCACGCCGATCCGAAGCAGCGCCATTACCTCAATCTCTACAAGATGGGTGAAGGGCCGCTCTACCCGTTCTGGGTGCCCTACCACCTGGTGCATTTCGAGACGCCCAACGCGATCGCCCGGGTGGTGCTCTTCGGCGACAACATCGCGCCGCCGCTCGCCGGGCCGGTCGTCGAAGTCTGCGCGGTCGCCAAGCGCGATCTTGCGGCCGGCGAGGTGCTCGACGAATACGGGATGTACACGACTTACGGCGAGGCGGTGAACGCGGACGAGATGAGCGCGCAGCGCTACCTGCCGGAAGGGCTGGTGGAAGGCTGCAGGCTGAAGCGCGCGATCCCGAAGGACCAGGTGCTCACCTACGACGACGTCGAGCTCCCCAAGGGGCGCATCGCCGACACGCTGCGCGCCGAGCAATACCGGCATTTCCGCGGCGAGCGCTGGCTCGAGGAGCACCTGCGGGCCGCGCAAGAGCCGCTCGCGGCAATCGCCTGAGAATTCACAAGGGGGAACTGAAAAATGAAAATACTCGTCACCGGCAACTGCGGCTACATCGGACCCTCGGTCCTGCGGCGTCTTCGGCAGTCCTACCCGCAGGCGACCCTGGTCGGCCTGGACAAGGGCTACTTCGCCCACTGCCTCACCAACGCCGACCTCCTTCCCGAGTGCCGCGCCGACGTCCAGCACTTCGCCGACGTGCGCCGGTTCCCCGCGGAGCTGCTGCGCGGCGTGGACGCGATCGTGCACCTCGCCGCCATCTCCAACGATCCGATGGGCAAGACGTTCGAGGAAGTCACCTACGAGATCAACCATCGCGCCAGCGTCGAGATCGCGCGCATGGCCAAGGCGGCGGGCGTCAAGCGCTTCGTCTTCGCTTCGAGCTGCAGCGTCTACGGGCTGGCGGACGATACGCCGCGGAGCGAAACCTCGCCCTTGAACCCGCTGACCGCCTACGCCAAGTCGAAGATCCGCACCGAGGTCGACCTCGAGAAGCTCGCCGACCGGAACTTCACCGTCACCTGCCTGCGCTTCGCCACCGCCTGCGGCATGAGCGATCGCCTGCGGCTCGACCTGGTGGTCAACGACTTCGTCGCCTGCGCGGTCAGCTCGAAGAACATCACCATCCTGAGCGACGGCACGCCGTGGCGGCCGCTGATCCATATTCGCGACATGGCCGCCGCATTCGACTGGGCGATCGGACGCGACGCGGCCTCGGGCGCGTTCCTCGCCGTCAATGCCGGCAGCGACGAATGGAACTACCGGGTGAAGGAGCTTGCGGAAGCGGTCGCAAGCATCGTCCCGGGCGTGAGCGTCTCGGTCAACCGTACCGCGCCGCAGGACAGCCGCTCCTACCGCGTCGACTTCGCGCTGTACCGCAAGCTCGCCCCCAACCATCAACCGCGCGTTGACCTGGCGACCACGATCCAGGAGCTCAAGGCGGGGCTGGAAGCGATGGGGTTCAGCGACTCCAACTTCCGCAACTCCAAGTACATGCGCCTTCAGGTGCTCAAGGAGCTGCGCGAGAAGGGACTGCTGGACGGCAATCTCGAATGGACCTGGGGCGTGCCGGCCCGCGCCGCTTCCCCGACTGTCGCCGAGAGGAGCGCAGTTCTATGAAAGTCGTACTGTTCTGCGGCGGCCTGGGAACGCGGCTGGGCGAGCTCACCGAGCACATCCCGAAGCCGCTGGTCAAGATCGGCTACCGGCCGATTCTCTGGTACGTGATGAAGTATTACGCCCATTACGGCCACAAGGACTTCATCCTGTGTCTTGGCTACAAGGCCGACACGATCAAGGACTATTTCCTGAACTACAAGGAATACCTGTCCAACGACTTCACCATGAGCAACGGCGGCAGGGACATCCACCTCGAGCGCAACGACATCGCCGACTGGAAGATCACGTTCGTCGACACGGGCCTGCGGGCGAACATCGGCCAGCGCCTGAAGGCGGTCGAGAAGTATCTCGCCGGCGAGGAGATGTTCCTGGCCAACTACTCGGACGGGCTCACCGATTCACCGCTTCCGGAGATGGTGGACGGCCTGGTGAAAAGCGGAAAGGTCGCGAGCTTCCTGTGCGCGAAGCCGTCGCAGAGCTTCCACGTCGCCGAGCTCGGGCCGGACAATTCCGTGCGCAGCATCCAGAGCGTGCGCAAGTCAGACATCCGGATCAACGCCGGCTTCTTCGTCTTCAGGAAAGAGATCTTCAGCTACATGAGGCCGGGCGAAGAGCTCGTGGTGGAGCCGTTCCAAAGGCTCATCGCGGAGGGGAAGATCATCGGCTACCCCTCCGACCACTTCTGGTGCATGGACACTTTCAAGGAGCATCAGGAGCTCACCGACATGTACCACCTGGGCACCACGCCCTGGGAAGTCTGGAAGTCGGCAGAAGGGAAACCCGCGGTGAGCGACAGCGCGGCGCAGCGTTTCGAAGCCAAGGATGCCAACGCCTGGGAGCGCACGGCGCCGAAATCGGTTGCAGGGATACGACCCTGAGGTTGCTTGAAAAAATCGTGCATGAGGCCATAGCGAGCTACAGAAAAACCGCCGTTGCCTCGTTCCTGGCGTGCGTGGCGATCATTACGGCGGCGTATCTCGGCCAGAGATTCGCGCCCGCGGTGGTTCCGGCGCCGCTCGTATTCCTGCTCGCGCTGCTGGGATGGATCGCCGGTGTCGTTCTGCTGCTCGTTGGGCTCGGCGGCGTCCTCGCCGCCTTCCGCCATTCGAGCCGCGAGCGGGGCGAACAGGACCTTTTCCTCGCCCTGAACTCGGCCCGCTCGGAAGCCGCGCTGCTGCGTCGGGCGGACCGACCCGGCAGCCTCGTGTTCCCAAGAATCCGGCGCTGGCTCGGCGCTCCGGTGCCAGGCGTCGGGGACGTCGTCCGGATCCGCTCGCTGGAAGAAATATCCGCGACGCTCGATGCGAATGGCTGCCTCGATGGCCTGCCGTTCATGCCCGAGATGGCGAAGTTTTGCGGCACCACGGGCACGGTGTTCCGCTACGTCGACAAGATCTACGACTACGGCGGCCGCAAGGACCTGCGCCGCATGAAGGATGCGGTGCTGGTCGCGGGCTTGCGTTGCGACGGGAGCGCGCACGACGGCTGCCAGGCCCGCTGCTACCTGCTCTGGAAGAGCGCCTGGCTCACCACGGCGGACGCCCCGGCTACCGTGAGCGCGAAGCCGTCGATCGGCCTCGGGCCCACGTTCGTGAAGCAAGGCGAAGAGAAAAAGTATGTCTGCCAGTTCACCGAGCTGGTCCGGGCCTCGAGCAGGATGAACCCGCGGGATCCTCGACAGGACCTGCGCCCCCTGATCGGCGGCAACGTCACGATAGCCGCGTTTGCGGTCGCCATGCTGACTCGCCTGTTCAACGTCGCTCAGCGCTTGCGCGGCGGCATCGGCTTCCCCGCGAACAAGCCGAGCTCCACCACGACCTCGCCGCGCATGGATCTCAACCTCCAGCCGGGAGAAGTGGTCCGGGTTCGCGAGCCCGAGCGGATTTTCGAGACCCTTGACCGGGTCGGCAAGAACCGCGGGCTGTGGTTCGACCGGGACATGCTGAAGCACACCAAGCAGCACTTCAAGGTGCTCGCCAGGGTCGACCGGATCATCGACGATGCAAGCGGGCGCATGCGGCCGATGAAGACCCCATGCATCGTGCTGGACGGGGTCGATGCTTCCGGCGAGGTGCTGGGCTTCTGTCCGCAGCATGACCTCGTGTTCTGGCGCGAGGCCTGGCTCGAGCGCAGCGAGCCGGCGAAGGAATCGGCCTGATGGATCCGGAAAAGGTCCTCGTCACCGTCGCCGTGCCGGTCTACAACGGCGAGCGCTTCCTGCGGCAGTGCCTCGATTCCCTGCTCGCGCAGACCTACCGCGACTTCGTCCTGGTCATCAGCGACAACGCGTCGACCGACCGCACGCGGGAGATCTGCGAAGGCTATGCGAAGGCGGATCCCAGAGTGCGGTACCACCGCAACGCCGTGAACATCGGCCTGTACGGCAACTTCAATCTCCTGCTCGGGATGGTCCGGACGCCTTACGTGAAGCTCGCGAGCGCGGATGATTTCTGGGCGCCGGCGATGCTCGCCGACGCAATGGCCGAGATGCAGCGCGATCCCTCCCTGGTTCTCTGCCATCCGAGGGCCGTGCTGGTCGACGAAGGCGGCCGCGAGATCCGCCGCTATGAGAAGTCGCTTCCCCTGATGGAGGATGACCCGAGCGTGCGCTTCCGGCGCGTGCTGACCGAGCTCGGGCTCGTCAACCAGCTCATGGGCGTCATCCGGACCGACGCGGTCCGCTCGATGCTCCCGCTCATGAAGCAGCCGCCGGCGGATTCCGTGTTCCTCGCCGAGCTCTGCCTTTACGGCAAGATCAAGGAGCTGCCGAGCTTCCAGTATTTCCGCCGCTTCCACGAGGAATGCTCGAGCTGGGACCGCAAATCCGAGTCGCACCAGCTCAAGCGGGTCTCCGGCGGAACGCGCCGCGTCCGCCTGGCGACCTGGAAATACCACTGGGGGCTGGTGCGCCGCCTGCTCCACAGCCCGCTCGGCCTCCGGGCCAAGCTCGGGTTGCTCGGGTTCCTCGCAAGGCGCGCGGCGTGGGATCGCTCGGCGCTGATGCGGGAGCTCTGGCCGGCCTAAGCGGACCGGATCAGGCGCAGGAAGTCGACCACGGCGACCACGCGCCGGCGGAAGAACCCCCAGAGCACCGCTGCATAGACCAGGCCGCCCGCGGCCGCGCTGAACGCGGCCTCCACCGGGGCCGGCAGCGCGTCCGGCAACGCCGCGCGCAACGCGAGCACGGCTCCGGACATGGCCAGGCATGCGCCCAGCGCGGGCCAAATCGCGTTCACCCACGCGCCGAGGCCGATCCGGATCGTGCGAAAGCCGATCACGAAGGCGGGAACGTTCACCAGCGGGAACGCGATGACCCAGGACCACGCCACGCCCGGCAGGCCCCCCCGGGCTCCGATGTAGAAGGCGATCGGCAGCAATACCGCCGCCAGCACGTTCAGCCACATGTTCGCCCTGAATTGTCCGGTCCACAAGAGCACGTGCGCATTGAGGATCTGGCACGAGTAGAACGCCGCGTACAGGCACAGCACCTGCAGCGGCACGACGACCGCGTCCCACTGCGGCCCGAGGACGATTCGCACCAGCAGGTCGGCCGTGACCGCGATGCCGAACGAAACCGGCAACGTGAGATAGGCCAGCAGCTCCGTCAGGATGAGGAAGTAGCGCCGCAGCTCGCCCGGGCGGTCCTGAACCGACGAGAACACCCCCGGGACGACCCGGATCACCACCGAAGCGATTTCCTGCGAGATGGACGTCGAGAACGTCGTCGCGAACGAGTACGCCCCGAGCGCGTCCTTTCCCAGCAGGCGGCCGACGATGGTCTGGTCCCCCGACGAATAGGCGTACCACGCGACGCGCGACACCAGGATGCGCCAGCCCTGCAGCAGCGGCACCGCCAGCTTCACCATGCCACGGGGCCAGCGCACGGCATACGGATGCCAGGCAATCAGCAGCGCCGTCACGACCCCGGCTCCCGCGAGCGTGCTGGAGACCAACGCCCAATAGCGCCAGCCAAGGTAGGCGCCCGCGACCAGCACGCTCTGCGTCGCCACGACCTGGATGAACTGCGCCCAGGCCAGCCGCCGGTATTCGAGCGCGCGCTGCAGGGCGGCGCGCGGGATCACCTGCAGCGCCTCGACCAGGGTGAGCGTGCCGAGCACGCCGACGACCGCGGCGACTTCCGGCTCCCTGAAGAAAACCGCGATCGGCTGCGCGAGCAGCGCCATGAGCGCGGTCGCGCTCGCCCCGATCAAGATCGCCAGGCCCGCCAGGCGCGCCTGCGAATCGCCGGCGATGCCGCGGTCCTGCACCAGGACCGCGTCGAGGCCGAGGTCGTCCACCATCCTCACCAGGCCGACCGCAAGCATCGCCATCGACATGACGCCGTAGTCGCCCGGGACGAGCAGCCGGGCGGCCACCGCGGTGGCGATCCAGCTGATGAGCTGTGCCGACCAGCGCAGGACCGCGGTCCAGGCGATGCCCGTGACCAGCTGCCGGTCGAGCGCCGCTTGATGGTCCTGGCTTACGACACCTCCGCGCGCCCGGTCATCCGCCGCCAGTGGCTGGCTGCCTGCGCGAGCAAGGTGGCTTCCGCACCCGAGGGACGGCCAGAAAGCATCCAGAGCGCGAGCTCGGCCGCAACGTAGGTCGCCGCTCCCAACGGCACGAAGATCGCGAGCAGAACGAAGCCGCGCCCGGTAGTCAGCGCTGCGGCGTCGATCGGCGGCTGCGCCAGCACCGTCACCCCGTACATGATCGCCGCCGCCACCAGCGGCCGCCACACGGTCGCGAACAGCTGCCGTGCACTCACCCCGAGCGCACGCGCAACCAGCGTTGCATTCAGCGGCAGCAAGGCGAGCGCCGTTCCGACCGTCGCCACCACGGCGCCCTGGACGCCGTACTCGCGCGTCAGCCAGAGCGACAGCGGCAGGAGCACGCACACCTGCAGCACGTAGATCTTCACGTACACGACCGGCCGGCCGGCGGCCAGCACTGGCGAGGCCGCCGTGCGCAGGAAGACGTCTACCAGCCCGTGGAAGGCAAGCAGGCTGATCAAGGGCCCGACCTCGTGCCACTGCGGTCCCAGGAGGACCGCGACGACCATCGGGGCGACCGCCGCGAGCCCTACGATGAGAGGCATCACCAGCAGCGCAACCAAGCCTGCGGCCGTCAGGTACGCCGCGCCGAGCGCGGCGCGATCCTCCGCCAGCTTCGAATACGTCGGCAGCGCGGCCCGGTTCATCGGCATGATGAGCTCGGTCCCGACGAGGCTCGACAGCTCGTTGGCCAGGCTCCACATGCCGAGCGCGTGGGCGCCGGCGAACTTGCCGATGATGAAGTCGGGCGCGCGATCCTTGAGGAACACGAACACGTTCTGGGCCACCAGCCAGAGCGAGAAATGCAGCAGATCGCCGGCGCGGGAAAGCGACCAGCGCGGCCGGAAAGGATGCAGCGCATAGCTGATCGCCACCCCCGCCAAGCGCCCGCAGACCATGCCAATCGCGAGCGCCCAGTAGCTTCTCAGCCAGAGGGCGAGCGAGACCGTGATCGCGACCGACAGGAGCCGCTTGCTCAGGAGGAAGCGGAACTCGCGATCGAAGTTCAGCTCCTTGCGGAACGCGACCACGCCGATGTTTTCGCACCCCTGGATGAGCGGCCCCAGGCTGAGGAACGCGACCAGCGCGATCAGGCGCGGGTCGCCGTAGAACCACGCGAGCGGCCATCCGGAAGCGAGCAGCAGGAGCCCGACCGACACTCCGATCAGCACGTTCATGGTCCAGGCGCTGTCGAAGTGCTCGCGCGTCGCGCCCGGGCGCTGGATCAGCGCGACGTCCAGTCCGAGCCAGCCGAACAGCTCGACGAAGGCGATCATGGCCGTCGCCATCGCCACCAGACCGAAGTCGGCCGGCGTCAGGACGCGCGCCAGCACCAGCATGCTCATCAGCCCGACCGAGCGGTCGAGCAGGCGGAAGCCGATCATCCATGCGCTGCCGCGCACCAAGGTGCGGCCGATGCTAGTCATCTCGCCGTTCGCCGTTCGATTTCTCTCCCCTTTTTACCATAAGGGTTTGATCGGACTCGGGATGGCCCGATGTAGCTAACAGGTCGCCTTGCCAGCTGTCGTCAAGCTTAGTTGTTCGAGCTCAATTCGAGCGTCTCTCGAGAAGCGACGAGCGGAGAAGCGACGAGCTATCGCGCGCTGTAAAAAAATTCGACAACGCGAGCGCAATTCTTATTCGCGACGGCAATACCGCGGGATAAAAGTTGGTGGCATGATTGGAGAGCGTGTTAGAACGCGGCGCGCAGACAATCGGGAGAGCGCGCCGCTCCATTCGTCGATGCAATAAAAGCGAAGCGTGAGCACCTCGGCTCATGCATTCGTCGGGGGCAGCGAGATGTTTCGATCCACGTTCATCGCGTCCATCGTCGCGGGCTCGGCGTTGTTGTCCGCCGCACCGGTGCGTGCGCAGACCATTCCCGGCCTCGTCGCGGCCTATGGATTCGAAGAAGGCTCGGGGACGACGATCGGCGATGTCTCCGGACAGAACAACAACGGCGTCGCGAGCGGAACGACGTGGTCCACGGCCGGAAAATTTGGCAACGCGCTCGTGTTCAACGGCACCAACGCAGTGGTCACCGTGCCGAATGCGGCGTCGTTGCAGTTGACTGCGGCCGTGACGCTCGAGGCGTGGGTCTTCCCGACCGCAGCGCCGACCGGGTGGCGCGCGATCGTCGACAAGAACGTCGACGGCTATTACCTCTTCGCTTCCACCGACAACGGCAATCGTCCCGGCGCGGGCGGCACCTGGACGAATGGCAACAAGAACGTATTCGGCACCGCGGTGCTGCCGGTCAACACCTGGACTCATTTGGCGTCGACGTTCGACGGCACGACGGTGCGCCTCTTCGTGAACGGCGTGCAAGTGGCAAGCCTCGCGCAGACCGTGCCGCTCGCGACTACGACGGCAACTCTGCAAATCGGCGGCGACGCTTATACCGGCGAGAACTTCGCGGGCCTGATCGACGAGGTGCGCGTCTACAACCGCGCGCTGAGCGCGGCCGAGATCCAGGCCGACATGGCCGTCGCGGTGGGCACCCCGGCGCCGCCGGTCCTCGACACCGTCGCACCGAGCGCGCCAGGCACGCTGAGCGCGACGGCTTCGGGCTCGACCCAGGTCAATCTTGCCTGGGGCGCGGCGACCGACAACGTCGGGGTCACTGGCTACCGCGTGGAGCGCTGTGCAGGCGCCGGGTGCGCCACGTTCGCCCAAATCGCAACGCCGACGGGAACGAGCTTCGGCGATACGGGACTTACCGCGGGCACGAGCTACAGCTACCGCGTACGCGCGACCGACGCTGCAGGCAATCTGGGCGGTTTCTCGAACGTCGCTTCGGCCACGACGGCGACGCCGGACACCACGCCGCCGAGCGCCCCATCGGCGCTTTCGGCCACCGCGGCGAGCGCTACCCAGATCAATTTGAGCTGGACGCCTGCGACCGACAACGTCGGCGTGACCGGTTATCGGGTGGAGCGCTGCCAGGGCGACGGGTGCACCACGTTCGCGCAGGTCTTCGCGCTCGCCGGCACCACCTTCAACAACACGGGGCTGACCGCCAGCACGAGCTACAGCTATCGCGTGCTTGCCGTGGACGCCGCCGGAAACCTCAGCGCGTACTCGAGTGTCGCTTCCGCGACCACGCTTGCGGTGCCGGACACCACGGCGCCGAGCGCGCCTACCGGCCTCTCGGCCAAGGTGTCCGGAAGCGCACAGGTCGACCTCGCCTGGACCGCCTCCACCGATAGCGTCGGCGTGACCGGCTATCAGATCCTGCGCTGCACGGGCTCCACCTGCACGACATTCGCGCAGGTCGGCACATCGACGGTCACGAGCTTCAGCAATACGGGGCTTACGGCGTCCACTACCTACCGTTATCGCGTGCGCGCCGCCGACGGCGCGGGCAACGTGAGCGGCAACTCGAATACGGTGAACGCCACCACGACGGCCGCGCCCGACACCACGCCGCCGAGCGCGCCCGGCGGCCTCGCCGCGGTTGCGGCAAGCCAGAGCCAGGTCAGCGTGAGCTGGACCGCGGCCACCGACAACGTCGGCGTCATCGGGTACCAGCTCGAGCGCTGCTCCGGCAGCGGTTGCAGCGCGTTCGCCCAGATCGCCGCGCCGACGGGGACGAGCTTCAACGACAGCGGACTCACCGCGAGCACGAGCTACAGCTACCGCGCGCGCGCCGTCGA
>Ga0134124_10001498_pt1 | contig 18800 bp, 13 predicted proteins | sample KB304_FD_96880 | JGI IMG/M metagenome (GOLD analysis project Ga0134124, IMG submission 96880) | Terrestrial soil microbial communities without Nitrogen fertilizer from Kellogg Biological Station, Michigan, USA - KB3-0-4 | ecosystem: Environmental > Terrestrial > Soil > Unclassified ...
CCCCTGGCCTGAAGGCGAACCTGAAGCCCGTTGAAACGGGCTAGGGCGAATGTTTGGCTGCCGTCTACCCAGGCGTGAACGCCTGGGCTAGTGAAAAAGATTCGCCTCTATGCTCTAATCGCCGTTATTACACCAACGCAGGATTAGAACACTACCAGACTGCCCGCTGGATGTCCGACAAACTTCAGTTTGTCGTCATCAGGGACTTTATCGACAAACTGAAGTTTGTCGGACATGCAGATCAAGACACGGCGCTGGTTGACAGCCGCTACGAGCGGCCCGTAAGCTCAGCCCATAATGCGGCCGGCCGCCGCGTGTTCTTATTCTGACCCGTGAGGCGCTTCATGGACCGCGTCCGATTCGAAGGGTTCCGACCCGCTACATTTCAGTTCCTATCCGGTCTCATCGAAAACAACAACAAGCCCTGGTTCGATGAACATCGTCGCGAGTATGAAGCGGAGGTGCTGGGCCCGGTTAAGGCTTTCGTATCGGAGTTGGGTCCGATCGTGCACATGCTAAACGAAGACTTCGAAACGGAAGCGCGGGTAGGCCGCACCATCAGCCGAATCAATAACGACATACGATTTCACAAGAATCGCCCGCCATATCGGCCCTTCATCTACATTGCTTTTCCACAACGCGGCTACAAGTGGTCGAACTCGGCTGTGCTTTATGTAGCGATCACCGTGAAGGGAGTATCGCTCGGCTTCTTTCCGGGCGGTCACAAGGAACTTTACACTGGTCCGATTCAACAAAGGATAAAGGACAACACTCGATTATTTCAGCGCTACCTCGACGAACGGAACATTGCCGGATCGTATTGGGAGCTCTCGGGCGAAGAGGACGGCACGTTGACGAAGTGGCCCTTACCCACAAGCGCACGTCGTTGGATCAAACTGGATAGCTTTACGGTCGGCGAACATTTTCCATCGACGGATCGAGCCGTGTCTCGGCGCGCGTTCCTGGATAAGGCGCAAGAGGTTTTTCTCGATTTATATCCACTCTGGCTCTTTGCGACGAGTAATGATCTGAAAGGCGACCTTGAACTCTATCGCGAGAACGCCGAACTGCTCGCTCGACCGATAACAAAAGTTGCGTCGAAGTAGCTTGATCTTGGTATACACCGACATGCTTGATAACGTTGCATTGTGGCTGAGTCTGGCAGGATTAGGACATTCTGAGTGCTCAAATTTTCAGACATTCAAGCTGATTTTTGCTATTACTCAATTCCGCAAATGTCGATGTCTGAGAGACTTGCTACGCTTCAGGCTCTTACGCTCACCCCTGACGGGCCGATTAACCTTGTTCACTACACCCGAAGCTGGACACTCACAGCTGAAGAGTTTTGCGGACTCTGGCTAGCAGGGGCCGTTCGCTGGAAACAGATTGAAGATCCCGAACACCACCCAAACGGCATCGTCAGTGAGATTACAGCAACTATCGCCCCCGGTATTGAACTAAAACACTATAAACGCGCTGCCGTTGTTGTACTCTATGGGTCCGAATGGACATGGTCGATTGATGACGGATTTCTCGAATACCGGCGCATGCCGATGAGTTGCATAAAAACTGAACGGCGCACTTTAGAAATCGAAGCACTACGAACGTGCTTGCGGTGCTTGGTCGATACAGACGAGCGCGCCTTCCGAGACAACACTTGTCTTACGTGTTGGCATGAAGCTCGCGAAGCCAACCGATTTCAAAACGCCACGGAATACTTTGAAGCACGTCGCAGAGCGACACCATTCTGGGCTGACACGGCGGCTCTCGCTCACTTCTACGCTAAAGCCCATCAGATGACCTTACAAACCGGATCGCCCTATCACGTTGACCACATCGTCCCGATTCGCGGCCATAATGTTTCCGGCCTTCATGTACCGTGGAATCTGCAAATCATCCCTGCGGCTGAAAATCTCAAGAAGGGCAACCGTCTTCAATCATTCTCTTCTCTCCCTTCTACTGTGTTGACTCAAATTTAGCACCACGTCAAAAGTGGCCGAGCCAATCCAGAAGCCTATCAAAGACCAAATCGAACTGTTCCGCTCCAAGCATACCAAGTTTCCGAATTGCCCACGCGGTGGGGTAGGTCGAAACCCCTTGCACCAGGAAAGCTCCCGGTTTCAGGAAAGGCGCCTTAACAGGCACTTCGTATTCCGATCCCCGCAGTTCTGTTGTGTGTGGGACTACGGTGACGAGAGCGCGATCAACGTCCTCGAACGGAACGCTGACCACTAAAACAGGACGAACCTTCGCTGTCATCCCGAGGTCAAAGAGCCAGACCTCACCGCGTGTTGGTGTCATGTTCCTCTTGATCGAGCGTCACAAACAAAGTGCGTCCCGCCAACCCAATTTCTTCATCTTCGATGGGCCCAGAGTCGAAGGGCATAGACAAGCGCCAAACCTCTGCCGTGAACACGCGCTTCTCACTTTCCGGCAGTGCTTTGAACGCCTCTAGAAGTTGAGCTGTTTCCCTACTCATATGCCAAAGATACCGGCGTTGCACCTGACAATGCAAACGCAGCGCTAATGGCCTGCAGGCCACTCAGAATTGATCTCGCCGCCAATTAGGAGCACGAGTCCAATCAAGTACAGCCACAGCATCAGAGTGACCACCGCGCCCAGGCTGCCATAAGTCGCGCTTGCGCTCGGAGCCAATCGCAGATACAGAGAGAACAGGACCGAGCCAATGACGACTCCGACTGTCGCAAACAGCGCGCCCGGCATAACCGGCTGCTTTTTCCTGATATCAGGACCAAAAAAGTAGAGCGACGCTATGCCCGTCAGCAATAGCGCGAACCCGACTACATAACCCAGGATCGTCGACAAGACCGCGAACTCACCACTCACTTCGAAGGCGCGCCGAGCCCACTGGCCTAAACGGCTACCGATCATGATGGTCAATGATCCCACTGTAACAAGCAGCACCGCCGCAACCGTCAGCGTAATTGCGACCAGCCTCCTCTTCCAAAAGGACCGCTTTTCTACAAGGTCGTAGGCCCTGTTGAGTCCGCTCATAAGTGAATCAACTCCGCTAGAGGCGGACCACAGCGAGAAGATCAAACCGAATGAGAGCAACCCGCTGTTTCGATGGCTCACAACATCAGCCAATGTTTCGCGGACGAGCTTCATCGCGTCGGGTGGCACCACCCTCTCGATGTCGGCTACCAGTCCGCTGTGCGTCATGGGCAGGAATCCAATCAGGCTCGTCAGGAAAATCAGCAACGGAAAGAGCGCCAGTAAGAAATAATACGAGAGCTCGGCCGCCGTGCCGAAGACGTCGTCTTTATTCGTCTCGCTCCAGACCTTAAACAGGAGTTGCTTGAATGTTAGCCGAGCGCGCATATCCAGTTTGACCGACCTTCGATCTCTTTGAGATTAATTCGTCAATCGCCGAGTGGCAAACTGGCGCCGCTGCCGCGCATCGGGTAGCGCGGTATTAGCGTGTTGCCAGCAAGCAGTCCTCTGCGTCCCCGGCGTCCTCTGCGGTTTTTCTTCATCCAGGCAGGGAATCAACCGCAGAGGACGCCGAGGACGCCGAGGAGAAACGCGAATGTGAGCGAGCAACACACCATCACCCCACTACCGCGCGCTGCCTTGCATCTGGTCCGATTGACAACCGCCGCGCCTGCGGATTCAATTGACACTAATGTTTGAGCAAGCTTCGGCTCCCCGTTCAGTATCGAAGCCGCTTTGAAACAAGGCTGAGTTTTTGGTTTGGGATGGCGCAATGGAAAAAGATGAAAATATCGCGGCGCACGATAAGCGCCGCTTGCAAGTCTACGCCGATGACGAAGACGTTCTCGTAAAAGTACTGGGTATTCCAGAAGCAGACTACGAGTGCATGCTGGTGAACGGCCCGTGGCCGGAGAAGAGTCTGCTTGAAGGCGATATCGTTCTTTGCGCTGGAAACCGCGCCGCGCTCGCTGGAGACATCGTGCTCATCGAACAGGACGGCCGCGAGAGGCTCGGCGTTCTTGCCGAGCCCGGCTTCCTGGAAACCAAATATGGGCGTCGCCCGCTCGAGTCTTCGGAGACAATCATCGGCGTGGGAGTCGCGCTAGCGCGGAAGCTCGGCGGAGGCAGCATAGACTTCGCGTTGTAGAAATCATGTAAGGGCGGCACTCCGTGGCCGCCCCTCAATAGAACACAGGAATATTCTGCCAACAGGGGCGCCCACGGAGTAACCGAACTCGTCTTAACGAGCCGATATCGTGAAGAAACCGCTTTGCGAGCTTTGCGGTCCTTTGCGAGCTTTGCGTAAGGAATCCGCTCGAGAAAGAGAAATACGTTGAACGCAAAAGCTCGCAAAGCTCGCGGCGTCGGGTGGTTTTTGAGGATGGGCGCCCGAACAAGTCTCCTACTTTGGCTTAGCACCAGCCGTAACAACCTCCTGCTGAATCGCTGAGAGTCTGTAGCGTTCCGACAGCCCTTCTACATTCAACGTGCTTTCGAGTTCCTTGCTTCGAAGATCTGCTGACAACCGCCGCAACTGCCGAACGTATTCGCCGGCCTTTCTTCGCGCCGCTTCATTCAGCTCGACTGCGGCGTCCTCGACTTCCGGAATTCTCTCCTTCTCAAACTGATCAATTGCTGCGAAAAGCTTGGTGCGCTCTTCGACTGCTTGTGCGCCGCGCGCGGCGAAGAACGCTTGATTCTGGCGAAGCAGCGCCGCGAGATCAGACTGAACACGCGCCGTCGCCCCTCTCCAGCCTTCGGGCTGTGACGCGCCAGTCTCGGGCGGCTTCTGAAACGATGTCGGCTTTGATGAACTCGGCGAATCGTAAATCGCGTTGAAGATCAGCTTGTATGTGCCGTGCGACTGCCCGCGCCATTGCGGTCTGAAGCCGAACAGATAGACTCGCCCGCCCCCGTAAAAAACCTCCAGCTCCGCAGCCTTGCCTTGAATACGTTCCGGATGAAGCAGGAACCCGCTCGCCAACGGATTGCGATCTCTTGGATATGTAGCGAGCACCACACCCTGAAATCCGCTCTTCGGTTCAAACGCGGGGCCTCGCTCGAACATCACGATCGGCTCGCGCGGCATGCCCAGGAGCCCGGGATGATTTGAATCGCGAAGCTCGACTCGCAACAGTGACCCGGAGCAAAAGAACTGATCGTTCTTGAGGTCAGCCAGGACGTTAGTCACGGGCAAGCCCAGCGCTTCAATGGCCATTAGCGAAGCATTGTTAAACGCGATCAACGTTCCTCCGCGTCGCACGAAATCTCGCAGCGCTTCGACGCCGGTTTCACCCAAACCGCCCACGTACTCGCCTGAGATCGAGCCCGGAGCGAAGCCTTCGAGAATGACTCGCGTTGATGTATCGGGGATCACAATCGCGTCGAACCTTTCGTTCAAGTGGCCGGCTTGAATATCGCCGTTTCGAAGCGAAACCGGCGCAAATCCATAGTTCTCCAAAACCCATCGAGTCCATCCTTCATCGATGAGCGGGACCCACGCGCGGTATAAACCGACTCGTGGCTTTCGAGCTGAGATCACATTATCGGCCGGCTTTGGCAACGCCTGAGCGGTTACCGAGTTCTTGCGCGCGATTTCAGACATCCTTTCGCGATCGATTCCCGAAACGACGAAGGCGCCCGGCTGCTGACCCGGCGACGCGTCACCCGGAACAACGCCAACCTGGCCGCCCGCTGAAAAAACTTCATTGATGACTTTGAATGAAGCGTTTTCCCGATGGTTGATCGCGTAAACAGAACCCGTTCCCTGAACGCTACCCGCCGGCTGCGTGACTTGTTCCAGCAACTTCAAACTGCTGCGTTGCTCGGCGGTGATCGGCTGCGCAACCAGCGCGGTCTCGACTCCCATCTGCATCGGCAGAGTCCAACCGGCTACGTCGTACGGTAGAATGGGCGGGCCATTCGGCGACTCGCGCAAATCCGGATAATGCTGCGGCTCAAAAAGTTCCTTAACGAGCGGCGCGAACGGCTGGTCCATCAATACGACCCACGAGCCGGCGCGATACTCCCGCCCGTTGGCCGCAAACGGCTTGACCGCCTGATGAACCTCGATGCCGTTGAGCAAGAGCTTCTCCACCAACGTCGCCGCGGTTGGAAGATCGTGCTGGTCACTCGAGATCACGTAGGCGAAAGGCGGCTCCTTACGAAAGCGCTCGATGTTGTCGCGAGCCGCCTGATAACGGTTGTAGAGCAGCGATTCGCGGTACTTTGCGGTCGTGTCCAGCACCGCCATCGAAGCGCCGAGCATGTAGCGCACTGCATCGCCGAGCCTCCACCATCCGCCCTTCCACGGGCTGCTGTAGAAAACTTCGGACCTCAGCGCTTGCCGCTCTTTTGGAAACTCATCGACCGTATAGAAGTGTGGCGTGGCATATCTATAGAGCGCGGTCTCGGTGAAGAAAGCGATGCTGTTTCGAAAGATATGAGTGAAATCCAGAAAGCCCGGATACCAGTTGTCGAACCCCGTTCGATGCACGGCGCCCGGCATCCCGTGCTCATCCAGGTACGCCGCCATGTTTATTCCGTAAGCATTCAACCATCGAGCCATCAGCGGATGAATGTTTGAAGAGATCGGCTCGGTGAACGGAGGGATGAAGATGCGCGTAGGAAACGGCGCCGTCTGATGATGACAATAGAAGACAACCGGGTTCCACTCGAGCTCGGTGCGCGTCACTTCCTGCGACTCGAGCATATTGTTCATGTAGCCGTCGCGGTTGTTATCGTGGCCGACGTACTCCTGGTACAGATCAGGCAACGGACTGACTTCATAGGGCGTGCCCAGATTCTTTCGATACCAGGCAACGACTTCGTTCTGGCCGTCGGGATTCAGAGTCGGCCAAAGCATCAGGATGACATTGTCCAGTATGGCATCGATCTCCGGATCACCCTGCGTAGCGACGAGCTTGTAGGCGAGTTGAATCATCTGCTGCGCGCCCGCTACCTCGGTCGAATGAAGCCCGCCGTCGATATGAACGATGGCCTTGCCCTCACGAGCCAGCGCTTTCGCGTCATCGTCGGTCAGCCCTCGACCCATTGCCAATCGCCGTGAGATGTCTTTGTATCGGTCGAGGCGCGCCAGATTCGCGGGCGAGGAAACCAGCGCGATTTCCCAATCAACACCGCGTGTGGTTTTACCTACTGAAATCAACTTGACGCGATTCGAGCCGGCGGCCAGCTTGCGAAAGTAGTCGCGAGACTCGTCATAGTTTGCGAGATAAAAGTCATCGCCCGGCTTATGACCGAGAACTGATTCGGGAGTAGGAACGGATTGTGCAGGGACCGGGCTTGCAAGCAGGACGAGCAACCCGCCCGCGATCACACCGGCAGCGATCATCATCTTTGCGCGCATGGCGCGAATGGTAATGTGGGGACGGATGAATGTAAAGTTTGACGGCGGCTAGCGACCGGGTCAGCGAAGAAGGAGTATCCGTGCAAATCCGTCAAATCAGTGTCACCTGGTCTATTCTTCGTTGTTGGCGCAATAGGCCACGGATGACGCTGATTTGACGGGTTCACACGGATTGACGTAGGAAGAATCCAAGAGGGAAATGAAAGAGCGGAGAAGGAGGGATTCGAACCCTCGATAGGCCTTTACAGCCTATAGCGGTTTAGCAAACCGCCGCCCTCAGCCACTAGGCGACTTCTCCGCAAGGAGTCCAGAGTATAGCCGAACATTTCAGAGGCTATCAAGCTGCCGCATTTCCGGGTAGTGGGGTGATAGTGTGTTGCTCGCTCACATTCGCGTTTCTCCTCTGCGTCCCCTGCGTCCTCTGCGGTTGATTCCGAGCCACTGAACCGGAAAAACCGCGGAGGACGCCGGGGACGCAGAGGACTGCTTCCTGGCAATACGCTATGACGCACTGCCCGTTTTCGAGGGATGGCCGATGACTATTTCCCAGGATGAACGGCATCGTTACGGGCAGCACTACACTCCGCGCGAGGTGGCGAGACTGCTTGCGGCGTTTGCCGTTCGAAGTGAAACCGATCTCATCCTTGATCCGAGCTGCGGCGACGGGAGATTGTTGGCCGAGGCGCTGAGGATCAAACGCGAACTAGCGCCCAGCCGCCAGAAGGCTCAGCACGCCGCTGAATTGTACGGGGCGGACCGGTCGACGCCGGCCATAGACCTTGCAGCAGAAACCGGTGCGCGCGTCGGAGTCGCCGACTTTTTTGACATCGCACCCGGCGCAGAGCTTACGAAATCAATCATCCTTCCGGCAGCCTTCGACGCGATCATCGGCAATCCTCCGTACATCAGGCAGGAGCTGATGGGCGCGCGTGACAAGAAACGCATCACGCGCCGGATGAAGCTCGATCGCGCGACTTCGGATGACATCCATTGGCCGCGATGGTCGGGCAGATCTGATATCTACGTTTACTTCTTCGCTCACTCGATTCGTTTTCTTGGGGCGGGCGGCAGGGTTGTTTTTCTTACGGCCAGTAGCTGGCTCGATGCCGGTTACGGCGCCGCGCTGCGCGAATTCATGCTTGCGAATTTTCGTGTGATCGCAGTTATCGAATCGAACTGCGAAAGCTTTTTTGAAGACGCGTCGATCAACACCGTAATCACGGTGCTGGAACGAGAGCCGAACGCGAACGCGAGGTCTGAGAACCCGATAAGGTTCGTTCGCCTCAACAAGCGTCTAAGGGAAATTGTCGGGACCGCCGGTTTGGGTTCGAAACAAAGGCGAGTGAGTGCTGCTCGGATGCTCGCGAGAGATATCGAGCGCGCGCACGTTTCGTTAACAACCGATGCTTACCAGGTCCGAGTGGTTGAACACGGGAGCTTAATAAGCGGTTCGGCGTTGAACGCCACATGTAGGGGCGGCCCTCCGTGGCCGCCCCTCCTTCCAGGCGCACCGTCCCGCGCTCCTCGGTTTGCATCGCCCTCCGCATCGAGGGGCGAATCGTCCTCCCCATCGAGGGGCGAATTGTCCTCCCCATCGAGGGGTGCATTGTCCTCCTCGAGGGGCGAATCGTCCTCCCCATCGAGGGGCGGCCACGGAGGGCCGCCCCTACATGGGTGGGGCAAGTTCCTTCGCGCCGAAGAGGTCTTCTTTCGAGTGCTCGAACGCGGAGACGCCCGATTGCAGCCGCTGTCGAATCTTGCTCGAGTTCGTTTCGGCGTGAAGACCGGCGCCAACGAGTTCTTCTATGTGACGGAAGAAAAGCAAGGCGTAAAGAGCAAAGGGCAAAGAAAGAATGGGAAAGATCAAAACCATCTTCGCGCTTTGGGCGAGATTGCTTCGGTCAGGCGCGGAATCACAACGGGCGCGAACGAGTTTTTTTATTTGCCCCGAAACGGAGGCGGCCACTCGACAGATCCAACCTCCAACTCCCAGCGCTCGTCATCCATCATCATCGAGTCAAAATATCTTTCGCCGGTGATTTTTTCGCTAAAAGAGATTCCCGGAATTCTGCTCGAGCGCTCGCATGCAAAAAGGCTTTTCTTCAACTGCCATCTTTCGAGCAACGAACTCGCGGGCACGGGTGCGCTCGATTACATAAGACAAGGCGAGCGAGCGGGCTTTCACCTTCGGCCTACCTGCTCATCGCGAGAACCGTGGTACGGAGTCGCTCGCGAGATGAAGCCCGCGCCGTTGATCTTCCCGTCAAAAGTTGGAGAGCGTTGGGTTGTCGCCCTGAATCGCGCAGGCGTGTTTGAAGACAAGAAGCTCTACGGAATCTTCCCTGCCGAAGGGGTGTCGGAACTTGTGCTTGCTGCGCTTCTCAATTCGACCTGGGCGCGATACTACGCAGAGATAACGTGCCGGCAGATGACCGGCGCTCAAGCCATCGCCGACATCGACGTAGCGGTCGCCGAGCAGATAATGATCCCAGACCCGCGCCGGCTCTCTTCTACGATCAAGAAGAAACTCGAAGCGGCACTCAAAGAGCTGTCACGCCGGCCGGTCTATTCGATATTCGAAGAGATCAAGCGCACCGACCGCCGAAGGCTCGATGCATTGACGCTTGAAGCAATTGGCTTCAGCCGGAGATCAGAACGCGACGCGGCGTTGGATGAGGTGTACAGCGCAGTAACGGACCTTGTGCGAGCGCGCCTGTCGAAATCCGACCCTCGATCGTGATTCTCACTCGCTGCTCGCTTCGCTCAAGGGGGAGTCAACGCTATCATCTACCTTTCTCTTGCTCATAAAGAACGATCCCTTCCTTCAAAACTCGTTCGCGCAATTCTGAAGGACTGTCTTCCAGTCTCACCAATGTGATGGACAACAAGGTTGGAGCCTCTTCAGCAAGCAGTTTCATATTCAGCCATCGTCGATCATTCATCTCCGGCGCACTTATTGCCAAGTCTCCATCGGAGCGCGGATTGGCATCTCCGCAGGCCCTCGAGCCAAAGAGGATCACAGACTTTACTTCGTCGAAGGCAGAAAGAGAAGTGACCAGAGTCTCAAGCACGTTCGGAATCATACTTTGCTCCGTACTCATCGTTTCCTCTTGCAACGTGGGCTCAGAGACGCTGCGGGGCAGTGAAATGAACGCTCATACGAGAGATTACTCGATGTAGCTGATCAGAGCAATGGGCTTCGAGTCACGGCGATCAACCATTCCTGACTGAGCGCGGCCGATTCCGGCGTACTCCTTCAGAACCGCATTCTCAGCGAGAGCTGAATCAAACGGGGGCCGCCGATTGCCCCGCCCGTCGTGCCGATTGAAGGCGCGCTTGCCGCGCCGAGCGTCTGCGTGATCTTGCCAAAGTTCGCGTTGCTGAGGTCGCTCACCGGGTTGGCGAAGTTCGGGTGATTGAACAGATTGAAGAAGTCGGCCCGGAACTGAAGCCGGGTCTGCTCACCCAACTTCGCCCCCAAAGCGAAATCTTTCGCGACCGCAAAGTCACAGTTCTGGAGACCCGGCCCGTAATATTGATTGCGCCCCGAAGTTCCCACGCGGCCCGCGAAAGCGGCGGTGAACCAGGTCCGGTCGAACGCCGCGTCGGGGTTGCGGTTGTCCTGTGGCAAAGGTCCCGGCTTGGCGAGATCAGGCCGGTCGCCGGCCGCCGGGCTGAGGCCCGAACTGCTCGACTGGTTGAATCCGCTCGAATCAGGCCCGCCGGTCACGACGGTGAACGGGTAGCCTGATTGAAGCGTGACTACTCCCGAGATTTGCCAACCGCCCAACATCGCGCGAGACAACCCGTTATTCCACCCGAGCAATCGATGACCCGGTCCAACTGGAAGATCGATCACATAGATCAGGTTGAAACGATGGCGAATGTCGAACGCGGAAGGCCCGTGCTCGAGCTGCAGATTTTTCGAGTCCACCGGCGCTCCCGTTTCTCCCAACAGGTTGTTTGATCCGAAATAAGATGAGTTGTAGTCGAGCGATTTGGCGAACGTGTAGGAACCTTGCACGAACACGCCGCGGCGACCCTGATACTTCGCAATCAGGACGAGCCCGTTGTAGTTCGAAGAACCGATTGACCTGGCGAGCTGCACGTTACCGAAGTGATTGTCCGGAAACACCTGCTCGTTTGGCGCAACGGGTCCCCGTTTCGACGGGTCGCGCACGATAACCGCCGGTTGATTCACGTCGATGAAAACCCCCAGCTTGAGCCCGGAACTTCCCTGGTAATCGGCCTCGATCAAAAACGCGTTGCCGAGTTTCCGCTGCATTCCAAGATTGTATTGATACAAGTACGCGCTTCTCAGGTTCGGATCGACACCTTGAAAACTCACGACTCCGACGGTTGGAGTTCCGGGGCCTTGCCTGGCGAAGTTCGAGATGAGCGGCACGTTCTGATTGAACCCGACCGCCCACGGGAATTTTCCCGGCTGCGTGACGTTAGCTGTCTGGGTGACTTGCAGATTGTAGGGCGGAGCCAACGCCATCGAGGACGGCACGTTGTTGAAGAGCTCGTCGTAAGCCATTCGAAATCCGCCTCGGATGACCGTGTCGTTTCGGCCGAAGAGGCTGTTAAACATTCGAGGGCTATAGGCGAATCCGAACATCGGCGCGAAGTTGTTTTTATCTGGATAACCGCCGCTCAATGGAAGAGTGAACGGGGCCTGCCTGAAGACGAGCGACGCCGGACCCTTAAGCGCCGGGTTGATATCCAGCACCTGGTCGGTTCCAACTATCACCGGACCGACTCCCGGAACGTAGTTGGTCGCATGGCCCCGGGTCTCTTCGACTGCTGACGGATATTCGTAACGGATGCCGTAGTGCAGGGTGACATTCTCCCGAATCTTGAACTCGTCCTGCCAGAAAAGGTCCCACGGATATCGGCGCCAGTAGGCGAGCGTGCTCCCGGTGCGGAAGTTTGAAGTTTGCACGAGTCCCTTCGCGAAGTCGGCGAAGCTCGCGAAGTTGAATGCGCCGCGCGAGGCTCGGTCGAGATAGCGGCGCAAGTCTTCACGGCGAATGTGAAAGCCCCAACGCCAGGAATGCTTCGCCCAGCCCAGTGGCGCGATGAGCGATAAGTTGTCGAACAACTCTAATGTGCTCGACACGCGGCCTTGAGGGAAGTTGATATTCGTTCCCAGCGGCGCGAACCCTCCCGCAACCGCGATCGTCGGCAGGCCCGAGTTCAACGGATCATTTGTGGCATCGACTACACCCGGCAAGGGCCCGCCGCCGGCGTCCGTGAATATCGCCGCCGCGTTTAGACCGTCGTCCTGTACCGCCCGCTCCATCACGTTGCGCGAGTATCCCAGGCGCAGCTCGTTGATGAAGGTGTTTGAAAACGTGTGTACCTCGCTCGACATGATGGACCGTTGCAAGGGATCGCCCTGGTTACCGCCGGTCTGCGGCGTGGGTCCGCCGACGAAACTTGACGCACGATATTCAGCCCATCGGCCGGAGAGCTGGTCGCTCGCGCCGAGCCGGTGATCGATGCGAATCAGGCCCGTATCGTCTTCGTCTTCGTTGCGGACGTTGCCGATGAAGTTCAAGCTCCCGGAAGCGTTGGGCAGCGGCCAATAGTCGAGAAGCCGCTTCGATATGATGTCGGTTACAGACGCCCGTTCCGCCTGCGTCGGCACCCTGGTCGAGCGCACTACGGGAGCGACCTGGCGAAACCCTTCGTAAGCCGCGAAGAAGAAGGTTCGATCTTTCACCAGCGGCCCGCCTAAGGTCACGCCGAACTGGTTTCGATTCAGTGCGCTCTTCTGCCCGCCAAGTTTGTTGGTAAAGAAATCGGCGGCGTCCAGCTTCGTGTTGCGGAAGTATTCGAAGCCGGCCCCATGAAACTGGTCCGAACCGGTCTTTGTGGCGATATTAACCTGGCCGCCGCTTCCACGCCCGAACTCCGGCAGCGGCACGCTGGTTTGCACGGCGAATTCCTGGACGGCGTCGGTGACGCGGAACGAATTAAGCGGCCCATTCTGCTGGGTGTCCATGTTGCTGATACCGTCGAGCAGATAGACGTTGGATTGCGAGCGGGCGCCCGCCGAGTTGAAACCGCTGCCCTGCGTTCCGGGCGCCGCGGGCACGCTGCCCGGCGTGAGGAGAGCCAGATCGAGAAACTGTCGCGCGTTCAAAGGCAAACTGCCGATGGTCCGGCTGTCAACAACAGTGCTCAGAGTGGATTTGTCGGATTGGATCAAAGGGGCAACGGCGGCGACTTCTATTACTTCCGAAACATCGCCTACTTGCAACGTCAATTCAAGGTGAGTTACCTGGTCAACCTGAATGAGAACCGCTGGAACATTGATGCGTTTGAAGCCGGGCGCCTCGGCCGATAGCGACCAGTTCCCGGGCTCGAGTTGCGGGAACTGAAACGTCCCGTCTGCATCCGAGAGAGCCGTCCGGTGCGCGCGCGTCGCGGCGCCGAGCAGCTTGACCGGGACGCCGGGCAAGGGCGCTCCCGATGGATCTGTAATCACACCGCTGATGCTGCCGGTGGGCGACCGAAAGCTGAAACCCAGAACGAGCAGCATCGCGGTAAGGAACAACACACAGTTGCCGAAGCCTCTTTCCACCGTTCACTCCCGGTTCGTGGTTTGACGCGATAACCAAAGTGCTCAGGTCTTTTTCGCTTAGTGATGCTTGACGACCGTCTTGTTGCTGACGACCTCGAGCAGTTGCATCATCCCGCGATCTTCGTGCGCCAGGATGTGGCAGTGCTGAACGTACTGCCCGGTGAAATCAACGAATCTGGAACGCATAGTGAAGTAGCCGGGTGTTTGGGCATAGCCGGTCTCCGGATTCAGGATCAACGCGCCGCTCGCTGTCTTTCCTATCGGGATTGCGAAATTGTCGTGCCAGATAGGCGGCCCCACGACAATCTTCTTCGTGTTCCCGTACTTCTTCTCGGCCGCTTCCTTCTCCCTGGCGTCACTCACGTATCTGGTCGGCACGTCTGATTTGTTTGGATCGAAGACCTCGACAATTTGGAACGGGTTCACGTGAATGTGGAAAGGATGTGCAACTGTTGTCTCGTTGTAGATCGTCCACTCCTCCGCGGTATCGAGGAGCATCACCTGATTTACGACGCCATCGCTGAACTGCTGGCGGTCGATGGTGTATTGAGGGGCGGATCCGTCCGGATTCCGGCCGGCGGCGGTTCGATTCTTATCCCAACCATACACGAGTCTCCGCTGAAGGTGGATTTCATTCTCCGTAATGTTATTCAGGAAGGGCGGCATGGGTGGAAACTCAGCTTCGGTCTGTGGAAATCCCATGGGCTTGGCAGTACCACCGACCTGAATGAATAGAAGTGGGGCGGCTACCGTGCCCACGACGTACAGGCCCGGCTGAGTTGGCGCCTGCACCAGTATGTCAGCTCGATTGGCCGGCGCCAGGTTGATTGGATTCTTGCCATTATCGGGCTTGTTGTAGTTTGGATAAGCGTACTGAACGCCGTCCTGCGCAGTCTGCTTGAATTGAGGCGGCGGGTTAACAACGCCGTTTGGCGTGGGGCATGAGTTGAACTGGATCGCAACCGGAGCCGCCACCGTTGCGTTTACCATGCGCCACAGTTGAACCTGCCCGGGCTGCATCTTTACAAAGGGTGTGAATTGGCCATTCACAAGCAATGGTCTTTTTTGTGGCGTTGGCTTTAACAGATTAGGATCGTCGACGATCTGTTGGAAGACCAGCACGACCTGATCCAGGCCGGTCTTTTGATAAAACGCTTTCAGTGCTCCGTCGTATCCCGTGGGGCTGTTGTCCTCGATAATGAAAGCGCCCGACAGCCCGTTGAACATGTTGATCGCAGTCGAGCCGTGTTTGTGCGAGTGATACCAGTGCGTTCCGGGAGCCTGCCCCATCTTTACACGGCTGTGAGCCTGTTCGCCCGGATGGTGAACGGATTCCTCATACCTGGGAATCTTGAAGCAGTAAGGATATGAGCCGACATAATACGGCGGCCATGCGCCGTGCGTAATGGCTTCCACATTCTGAGGCCACAACCGCAAATACTCGGGAAGCCCGCGGCCGTTCGGATTTGCTCCCGGCCCAGTATACGGCGCCGTTGAGTCATATTCCTTGATCAGCCTCTCCTGATACATTCGCCATTGCAGAGGAAGCTCTTCCCACCTTTGCGGTATGTGTCTTGTCTCACATTCCTCGAAAGTTTGCCTGAACGCTTGCTGAACGTCCTTCTCCATCACGGTTGTGCTTGGCCAAATGTTGACCAGGACGTTGTCTCCGGTTGTTGACGGAGTGACGTGGGTCCCGTGGAAGTGAATGTTCGCGGCGCTCGAGGCGTGCAAGCAGTTAGGAAATTTGTCTGTCGCCGGATAGTAGTTCTTATTACCCGGGACTCTGAGCTCATCACAGCCTTCCGCCTTCCCATACTCACCGTTCGCAAGCGAGTCGGGAAAGTTAGTTACATTGACCTGATTGAGAAACGTGATTTGAACGTTGTCACCGATACTGCAGCGAAGCGTGGGGCCGGGTCCGGGCGGTCCGGGAGGCGCGGGCGCGGGCTGGTCCTTAGGCGGCCAGCTCTGACTCGGGTCACCGGGATTGTGTCCGACGTAGTATCGCAGCCTCGTCTTCACGGCAGTCTTTGTCGAGGTGGGCACCGTGCGTTCTCCATCCACCACCCTGAGCACCGCTTGCAGGTTGTTGCCGTTTCGGGTGATCTCAACGACCCGCGTCAGTTCCGCCAGGTCCGTAACGGGCGGGCACTGAGCCTGGCTCGGACCAGCCGCTTTCAACAGCGCCGGCGGAAGAAACTCCGCAAGAGCGACGCTCGACGTCACGGCCAGAGCCTGGCGCAGGAACCTCCGCCGAGCAGCGAACGCCTTCTCTTGCATTGTGCCCGCGGCAGCCTCGTTGTCTTCATCATTTTGCACTTTCACGTCATCAGCTTCTGCCATAAGACACCTCCTTGTTTCTAACCAACTGTGAGTTTGCCCTTCTCACCCGCGTGTAGAGCGCAGACATACTGCACTTCATTTGGAGATGGAACCTTTTGAAACCCGAACCTGTTCGATGTTGCAGGTTGACCATTGAGGGATCTCGCGATCCGGTCAACCCAATCGTCGGCCGCGCCGCCGACCGGCATCGGCTGATGTTCGGCTCGTTCGTCGTTGTTGCGCCAGAAAATGACGTCGCCCACTTTGACCGGCTGGTTGGAAGGAGAGAACTCCGCCATTTGGTCCGGCGTCGGAGTGCCTATCGAGTTTATTTCGATCACTATGGTCGGCATACCAGAACTCCTTTTATCTTTAACAGTGAGCCTTCCGCTCTTGACTGAAAGCTGATTGAAAATGGGTAAGTGCCAGGAGGCTCAAAAGCGGCGGCAGTCTACGCCCACGAATTGGGGTTGTCAATCCTACACTCGGTTTTGCTCTGGACTATAGATGAACTCTGAACTTGACTTCAAACTGAACCTCTACTCCAGCAGCGGGCGTTGATAATTGGTTCGGGCCGCCTTAGAATCGCACCGGTGATTATTCGATGACTTCCACTGGTCCCTTCAATCGAATCCTGGTGATCGTGCTCGACAGCGCGGGTATCGGTGAGATGCCCGATGCCGATGCGTACGGCGACGCCGGAGCCGACACGCTCGGACACGCGCTCGGTTCGAGGGAGGTTTCCATTCCGAACCTCCAGAGGTTGGGACTCGCGAACATCAGGCGCTTGCCGGTCGATCCGGTTGAAGAGCCAGGCGGCGTTTTTGGAAAAGCGGCGACCGCTTCGCGCGGCAAGGACACGACTACCGGGCATTGGGAAATGAGCGGGATCATCACTGCCAATCCCTTTCCTACTTATCCGAATGGGTTTCCGCCGCGTGTGATCGAAGCTTTCGAGCGCGCCGTCGGCAGAAAGGTTTTGGGTAACAAGGCGGCTTCAGGCACTGAGATCATCAAAGAGCTTGGCGAGGAACACGTGAGGACCGGGCGTCCGATCGTCTATACATCGGCCGACAGCGTATTTCAGATCGCCGCTCACGAACAGGTCGTGCCGCTCGAAGAGCTTTATCGCTGGAGCGAAATCGCGCGCAGTCAGCTTACTGGAGAAGACGAAGTCGGGAGAGTCATCGCCCGGCCCTTCATCGGCGAGCCTGGGAACTTCAAGAGAACGGAAGCCAGGCAGGACTATGCGATCGATCCGCCCGAAGACACCTTGCTCGATCTTTTGAAATCCGCGGGCCTGGCAGTAATCGCCGTCGGGAAGATCGGTTCGATTTTTTGTCATCGAGGAACGACTGAGGAGTTGAAAGCCGGCAACAACAACGCAAGCGTGGATCAAACTCTTCACGCTCTTCGTAACACCGGGCGAGGCTTGATCTTTACCAACCTCGTAGACTTTGACATGCTGTACGGCCATCGAAATGACGTTGAAGGGTATGCCCGCTCGCTGGAGGAGTTCGACGCGCGGCTGCCGGAGCTTCAGCGAGCGATGCGCGATGACGACCTGATGATCATCAGCGCCGATCACGGATGTGACCCGGGTGACGTTTCGACCGATCACACGCGCGAGTACGTTCCGGTGCTCGCGTGGGGACGCCGCGTTCGCGCGGGAGTGAACATTGGAACTCGGTCATCGATTTCCGATATTGGACAAACTGTAGCTGCGAACTTCGGGCTGACGCTTCAAGCCGGCCGGAGTTTTTTGCAAGAGATATTGTGAACACCCTCTTCTTCGATTGCGCGTAATCTCCCCTCAGCGCCGCGCGCAATGAGACTCAAGTATGAAGGTCTTGTTTGCTCTTCCATTTCTGTTGACCGTGCCGTTTCACCCGGGAGTTTTCCGGGCGCTCGCGGCGCAGGATGCGGCGACGGTCCAGGACTCAGCCGACAAATCGCCCAAGCGTGATGACTTCAAGCGGTTGTTGGATCGGATCAAGAGCCAGTCTTCTTCAGAGCGGCGTGAGGCTATCGAGCAGTTAGCAGATTCGGGTGACTCGCGTGCGGTCGAGCCGCTGATTGCCGCGCTGAAGGACCCCGATCCTGACGTGCGAGCGTCGACCGCCAACGCGCTTGGCCAACTGTCGGACAAACGAGCAGTGGCGCCGCTGACCACAATGCTAAGTGACGAGATTTCATTCGTGCGCGCGGCTGCGGCGAGGGTGCTTGGGCAACTTGGCGACGGTGGCGCGGTCGATGCGCTCACCGGATCCCTCAAGGACAACAACTCGACGGTTCGCGGAGCGGCGGCGATGGGGCTCGGCTCGCTGAAGGACGCCCGCGCCGTCCCGGTTTTGATCTCGGCCATCAGGGACGAAGCGCCGGATGTGAGATCGGCTGCGGCAACCGCGCTTGGTGATCTACGCGACAAACGCGCCGTAGCGCCGCTGATTCAAGCGCTCAAGGATGAAAAGATGGTGAAGCTCGCGGCTGCCATTGCGCTTGCGGACATTGGTGACAAGAGCGCGGTTCCGGCTCTGAGTGAAGCAATCGCCAATGAGA
>Ga0134124_10001499_pt1 | contig 18789 bp, 18 predicted proteins | sample KB304_FD_96880 | JGI IMG/M metagenome (GOLD analysis project Ga0134124, IMG submission 96880) | Terrestrial soil microbial communities without Nitrogen fertilizer from Kellogg Biological Station, Michigan, USA - KB3-0-4 | ecosystem: Environmental > Terrestrial > Soil > Unclassified ...
AGGTGAAAATTCCAGTGCTCGGTGGGATCGTGCCCGGTTGCGGTCGCGTAGTGGCGCAGGAACTCCTGCTCCGCCGGGATGCCGAGCGCGGCCAGGTCCAGCCCGCCGATACCCCGCCACAGCGAGGGCGGAATGCGCCATGCCATGCCGAGGTATGCGAAATCGGCCAGGGGATGGCCCAGCGTCGAGAGCTCCCAGTCCAGCACGCCGATCACGCGCGGCTCCTCGGGATGGAACACCAGGTTGTCGAGCCGGAAGTCGCCATGCACCAGCACGGTCTGGTCGGTTGGGGGAATATGCGCCGGCAGCCAGTCCATCAGGTGGCGCATCGCCGCGCAGACGGGCAGCGTCGATTGCAGGCACTGCTTCGACCAGCGCGAAATCTGGCGCTCGAAATAGTTGCCGGGGCGGCCGAAGTCGACCAGCCCCAGGGCGTCGTAGTCGAGGCCATGCAGGCTGGCGATGATGCGATTCATCTCGAGGTAGACCGCGCGGCGCTCGGATGGCGCCATGCCGGGCAGCGCCGGGTCCGTCAACACGCGCCCTTCGAGGAACTCCATGAGGTAGAACGGCGTACCCACGATGGACTCGTCGTTGCAGTAAACCAGCATCCGGGGTACCGGGACCTGCGAATGCCGCAAGGTGCTCATCACCCTGAACTCGCGATCGATCGCGTGCGCGGAGGCCAACAGGGCGCCGGCCGGCTTCTTGCGCAGCACATAGCAGCCCAGCGCCGTGGTGATGCGAAACGTCGGATTCGACTGGCCGCCGACCAGCGGCTCGATCCGGATCGGCCGCGCGTCCGCGAAGCCCCGCAGGCGCAACCAGTCGGTCAGCCCTTTCAGTGCGTGCGCCGTCACAGTGAACTCACCAAGTGCGCCCCGTCGACCGCGACGATCGAGCCCGACATGCCCGCACCCGCCTCGCTGGCCAGCAGCAGCAACGGCCCATCCAGGTCGGTGGCCACGCCGAAGCGTCGGCTCGGAATGCGCCCGCGCAACCGCTGGCCGGCATCGCTCTCCAGAAATGCACGGTTCAGGTCGGTCTTCACGTAACCGGGCAGCAGCGCGTTCACCCGGATGCCCCAGCGGGCCAGTTCCAGCGCCATGGCCCGGGTCGCCTGGACCACACCGGCCTTGCTGATGGCATACGGGGCCACGCCGGCGGCCACGCGCTCGCCCAGGATGGACGCGATGTTGACGATGCAGCCGCCGCGGCCGGCCGCGACCATCCGGCGCGCGGCTTCGGTGGCGACCTGCCAGCAGCCCTTCAGGTTGGTGTCGATGACGTTGTCCCAGTCCGCCTCGGTCTGCTCGAGCATCGGACGCGTCACCGTGACGCCCGCGTTGTTGATCACCACATCCGGAGCGCCCCAGCTGGCGAGCTCGTCCAGGCAATTGCGGACGCTCCCAGTGACGGTGACATCCAGGGCGATGGCCATGGCGTGCCCGCCGCCGGCGGTGATCTCAGCGGCCAGCGCGCCCAGTTTATCGGCACGCCGCGCGGCGATCGCCACGCGCGCGCCGGCGGCGGCCAGCAGCAGTGCGAAATGGCTCCCCAGCCCGCTGGAAGCGCCGGTCACCAGCGCGATCCGACCATCGAGACGAAAGCGCTCGTGTGTCGACCGACCCGCGATCATGGGGTCGCTTCCGCGCGGCTGGCGATCTTGCGCGCCATGCTCCAGCGGTGCACCTCGCTCGGGCCGTCGTAGACGCGAAAGGCGCGCATGTCGGTGAAGATCTGCATGACGGCCGCTTCGCCGGTGACGCCGCGTCCGCCCATCACCTGGACGCACCGGTCCACCACGCGCCATTGCGCCTCCGAACAGACGACCTTGGCGCGGCTCGACTCGAAGTTGCACCTGTGCCCCTGGTCCAGCAGCCAAGCCGTGTGCCAGATGTGCAGCCGGGCGGTATGCAGGTCCATTTCGTTGTCAGCCATCATGAAGCCCACGCCTTCATGTTCGACCATCGCCTTGCCGAAGCCTTGCCGCCGCCGCGCGTAGTCCACCGCGATGTCGTGCGCCCGGCGCGCCTGCCCGAGCCAGCGCATGCAATGCGTCAGCCGGGCCGGCGCCAGGCGGACCTGCGCGTAGCGGAATCCCTTGCCGGCCTCGCCCAGGATGTCGGCGGCGGGAATGCGCAGGTTGTCGAAGCTGAGCACGCCATGGCCGCCGGTGAAGCAGCGGTCCATCGCGTTCATGCTGCGCACCAGCGTGATGCCCGGGCGGTCCATGTTGGTGAGGAACATCGTAGCTGACCCGTCGTCCATGCGGGCCATCACGATGGCGTAGCTCGCGCCGCCGGCGCCGGTGATGAAGCACTTGCGGCCGTTGATCACGTACTCGTCTCCGTCGCGCGTCGCCGTGGTCGCCAGCATCGACGGATCGGCGCCGGCGCCAGGCGGGGGCTCGGTCATCGCGAAGCACGAGCGGGTTCGGCCTTCCGCCTGGGGCCGCAGCCAGCGCTCCTTTTGCGCCGGGGTCGCCACGGCCTCCATCAGGTGAATGTTGCCTTCGTCCGGGGCATGGATGTTCATCGCGGTGGGCCCGAGCCAGGAGTAGCCCGCTTCCTCGAATACGATTGCCTTGGCGACGTGGCTCAGGCCAAGGCCGCCCATTTCGACGGAGGCGTGCGGGGTCAGCAGGCCGGCGGCGCGGGCGCGCTCCACCAGTTCCTGCCGCAGCGACTCGTGCGGGCCGTGCGAATCCCGCCGGGGGTCGTTTTCGAGCGGGATCACCTGCTCGTGGATGAAATGCCGCACGCGATCGCGCAGCGCTTCGAGCTCCCATGAAATCGTAAAGTCCATGATGTGATTCAGCTCCCGCCAGTTGACCGGCCGCTGGAAGGAAGCGCCCTGGCCTGCTCGCGCAGCGCGAATTTCTGGATCTTGCCGGTGGCGGTCTTGGGCAATTCGGTGAACACGACGTGGCGGGGGCACTTGAATGAAGACAGGTGTTGCTGGCACCACTGGATGATTTCGTCGGCGGTGAGGTCGTCGGCGCCGGGTCGCGGCGCGACGAACGCGCAGGGCGTTTCGCCCCATGTCGGGTCCGGTTTGGCGACCACGGCCGCTTCCATGACCTTGGGGTGGCGGTACAGCACCTCCTCGACCTCCAGGGTCGAGATGTTCTCGCCCCCCGAGATGACGATGTCCTTCATGCGGTCCTTGATTTCGAGATAGCCGTCGGCGTGGACGACCGCCAGGTCGCCGGAGTGGAACCAGCCGCCGCGGAACGCCTGGTCGGTGGCCGTCTCGTTGTGCAGGTAGCCTTTCATCACCGTGTTGCCGCGCACGACGATCTCGCCAAGGCTCGCGCCGTCCGCCGGCACCGGCGTCAACGTCGTCGGGTCGACCACCGCGACTTCGTGCACCGTCGGCATGGGGACGCCCTGGCGCGCCATCCGGCTCGCCCGTTGCGCCAGGTCCAGACCGTCCCATTCGGGCTGCCAGGCGCACAAGGTCGCGGGACCGAAGGTTTCGGTCAGGCCGTACAAGTGCGTCACGGCGATGCCGAGGCGCTCCATCGCCTCGATCACCACGCTGGGAGGCGCGGCGCCGCCGGTGGCCACCTTCACTCGCTGCCGGTACGGCGCGCGCGGCTTGTCCGGCGAGTGCAAGAGTATGTTCAGCACGATGGGCGCGGCGCAGAAGTGGGTCACCCGCTCAGCCGCGATCAGCTCGAAAATCCGGGCTGGATCGATCTGGCGCAGGCACACATGGGTGCCGCCCGCCAGGGTCACGGCCCAGGTGTAACTCCAGCCGTTGCAGTGGAACATCGGCAGGGTCCAGAGGTAGACCGTGTCCGGTGCCAGCCCGAACGCGATGGCATTGCCCATGGCGTTCAGGTAGGCGCCGCGATGATGGTAGACCACACCCTTGGCGTCGCCGGTCGTGCCCGAGGTGTAGCTCAGCGCAATCGAATCCCACTCGTGTTCCGGCAGCGACCATGCGTACTGCGGATCGCCGCCTTGCAGGAAGGATTCGTAGTCGACTTCGCCGACGGCCGCCGACTCGGGATGACCGTCGCGGCCGGCTGCGTCCACGATGTCCACCACGCGGGGCGGATGTTCCAGCGTGACCAGCGCTTTCCGCACGGTTTCGGCGTGGTCCCGGTCCGCGATCAGGACCTTGGCCTTGCCATGCGAAAGGCAGAACGCCACCGCGCCGGCATCCAGCCGCGTGTTGATCGTGTGCAGCACCGCGCCGGCCATCGGCACGCCATAGTGCGCTTCCAGCAGCGCCGGTACGTTGGGGGCCAGCACTGCCACCGTATCCCCCCGTGCAACGCCGGCTCTCACAAGCGCGGATGCGAGGCGCCGGCAGCGGCTGTAGAACTGGGCATAGTCGATCCGCCATGGGCCGTGGATTACCGCAGTCTTGTGGGGATGGACCAGGGCGGCGCGTTTGAGGAAGTCGAGCGGCGAGAGCGGCACATGGTTGGCCTCGCGCCGGCGAAGGCCTTGCTCTGCGAGCCTGCGCATCACGCTCCCGCTCATGCCGACCGCCGCGTCACCAGTCCGCATTCACGGGAACTGCGCTCGAGCATCAGCCGGAAGTAGCCGGCAAGACTGCTGCGCACCATCACCTCGAAGCTGGGGAGCGTGTCGGTTTGCCACATCACGATGGGCGCCTTGAAGTAGTGCGAGGCGGCGCTCGAGCCCGGCCCGAACGCGCGCGGGTGCAGGTCGAGCGGGCAACCGGCGGCCAGCACCTCGCGCGCGGCCGGGCCGGCCAGATTCATGACGACGTAGCCACCGCTGACATCTGTGACGGCATGGTGCAAGCCGGTCAACGCCATTCGCAGGGCGTCGCCAAGCACGTGGGTCGAGGGCGCCTGCCCGATCAGGAACCATTCGTCGGGGCCGGTCCGGATGACGCGCAATTGCTGGCGCGCGGACGTCGAGGGCGCCGCCCCCGGCAGTTCGAGCGAAATCGCGTAGCCAACGGCGGCACGAAAGCCCGGGTCGTCGCCGGGCCCACGCAGATTGAGGATGGCCAGACCCTCGCGCCAGTCCGCTAGCAGATGCGGGTCTTGCGTCGCCGGCATCGAAGCGGGCAGGGCGTATCGATCCGAAAGCGCGGTCCGCTGGTAGGCCTCAAGCATTCTGTCGCTCCGATGCGGGGTCGTAAAACACGGTGCTGCCGATCACCGCGGCCGCGGTTCCGCCGGCCGGCAGCGCGACATGCACGCGCTCGCCCATGCGCCCCAGCCCGCCCTTGACAAGCGCCAGCGCGATCGAACGTCCCAGGGTCGGACTGGCGTAACTCGAGGTGACATGTCCATCCATCGGCGCGGGCACGGGAGGCGATGGCTCGCGCAGGATCTGTGCTCCCTCGGGCAAGACGAGTTGAGGATCCTCCGTCAAGAGCCCGACGAACTGCTTGCGGTCCGCTCGCGCCATGTCGCTGCGGGACAGCGATCGCTTGCCGAGGCAATCCTTGGTCTTGGCGACCATGGCGTGCATGCCCAGGTCCAGCGGTGTCACCGATCCATCGGTGTCCTGTCCGACGATGATGTAGCCTTTCTCCGCGCGCAGCACGTGCATCGTCTCGGTGCCATAAGACGTGATGCCGAACGGCTCGCCGGCTTCGTGCACCGCCTCCCAGACGCGCAGGCCCTGGCTGGCCGCCACATTGACCTCGTAGCTGCGCTCGCCGGAAAAACTGATGCGCATGATGCGTGCGGGAACGCCCGCCACGGTGCCCTGGCGGTAGCTCATGAAGGGAAACGCGGCGTCGTCGAAATCCACGTCGCTGCAGATGCGCTGCAGCACGGACCGGCTGTGAGGCCCGGCGACCACGGTGGTGGCCCAATGGTCCGTGACGCTGGTCAGGTACACCTTCAGGTGCGGCCATTCGGTCTGCAGCCAGCGTTCCATCCAGGCCATCACGCGTGCCGCGCCGCCGGTGGTCGTGTGCATCAGGTAGTGGTGGTCCCTCAGGCGGACCGTGACGCCGTCGTCGAACACCATGCCGTTTTCATTGAGCATCAGCCCGTAGCGGCATTTGCCCACCTCGAGCTTGGACCACGCGTTGCAATAGACCATGTTCAGCAGCGTGGCCGCATCCGGTCCCTGGATGTCGATCTTGCCCAGCGTCGAGGCGTCGAGAGTACCGACGTTGTTGCGAACCGCCAGCACCTCGCGCCGCACCGCCGCGTGCAGATCCTCGCCGGCCCGCGGGTAATACCAGGGTCGTTTCCACTGGCCGACGTCCTCGAACAGCGCGCCGCGCCTGACGTGCCAGTCGTGCATGGCGGTGGTGCGCACCGGGTCGAACCCGTCGCCCAGTTCGACACCCGCCAGCGCGCCGAAGGTCACCGGGGTGTAGTTGGGCCGGAACACCGTCGTGCCCACCCCGCGCACCGGCCGCCCGAGGGCGAGGGCGGCGATGCCCATTCCGTTGATGTTGCTGGTCTTGCCTTGGTCCGTGCCGAATCCCAGCGCCGTGTAGCGCTTGACGTGCTCGATCGATTCGAAGCCCTCGCGCACCGCCAGGAAGATGTCCGAAGCCGCGACGTCATTCTGGAAGTCGACGAACTGCTTGGGGGCGCGGCTGACGCCCTCGGGATGTGGCACTAGCCAGAGCGGGCGGATGCCGCCGGCATTGCCCGAGGGCACGGGCGCCAGGGTTGCTTCCGATGGCTCGAAGCCGGCCGCGCGCGCGGCCGCCTGACCGACCTGCGTTCCGTCATGCGCGCACTCGCCCAGAGTGCGCAGTCCCCGGCAGGCGCCCGCGACGTGCGCCGATTGCGCCGCGCTGTCGGGCAGGAACGCCGCGAGGCTGTCGTCCCATACCGCCTTGCCACCCGCCTGGGAATACAGGTGGATCACGGGGCTGTAGCCTCCGGAGACGGCGAGCAGGTCGCACTCGAGCTCGCGTGATGTTCCATCGAGCGCGTCGTCGCCGCCCAGCCGCTGTACCACGACGGCGTTCACCTTGTCTCTCCCGCGGGCCTCGGTGACCACATGGCCCGTCAGGATCTCGATGCCGGCCTCGCGGGTGCGCGCGGAGAAGTCGCCGGTGGCGGTGGTGCGGGCGTCGATCACGGTGACCGAATCGATGTGATCCTTCAGCGCAAGGGCCGCGTCATAGGCAGCGTCGTTGTTCGTGAAGATGACCGCGCGGCGCCCGGGCACGACCGCGTAGCGGCGGACATAGGTCGAGACCGCCGAAGCCAGCATCACGCCCGGCAGGTCGTTGTTGGCGAAGACCAGGGGCCGCTCGTGAGCGCCGGTGGCGATCACGACCTGCCTGGCGCGCACCTTCCAGAGCCGCTCGCGCACCGCGGGCGAGGTGCCGCCGGCCAGGTGGTCGCCCTTGCGTTCCACCAAGGTGACAAAGTCCTGATCGTGGTAACCAAACGCGGTCGTGCGCGGCAACACCGTGACCTCCGACATCGCCGCCAGCCGCTTGACGGCATCAGTCGCCCACAGCGCCGCCGGCAATCCATCGAGGACTTCGTCACTGGAAAGCAGCCAGCCGCCCGGCTCGGCCTGCTCGTCGCACAGCAGCACACGCGCTTGCGACCGGGCGGCGGCCAGCGCCGCGCGCAGCCCGGCGACACCGGCGCCAATCACGAGCACGTCGCAATGGTGATAGCGCTTGTCGTAGCGGTCCGGATCCGGCTGCCGCGGGGACTGGCCCAGGCCGCTGGCGGCCCGGATGTGCTTCTCGAAGAAGTGCCAGGCCGACTGCGACGCCATGAACGTCTTGTAGTAGAAGCCCACGGGAATCAGCCTGGAAATCCAGGAATTCACGGCTCTGGCGTCGAACCTGACGCTGGGGCTGGCATTGACCGAGTTCGCGCACAGTCCCTGGACCAGCTCGATTTCGGTCATGCGCATGTTGGGAATGGTGCGATCGCTCTCGAACAGCTGCACCAGCGCATTCGGCTCTTCCACGCCGGCGCCCAGGATTCCGCGCGGTCGGTGGTATTTCCAACTGCGCGCTACCAGCATTTCGCCCTGGGCCAGCAGGGCCGAGGCCAGTGTGTCGCCGGCGAAACCCTGGTAGCGGCGCCCGTTGAACCGAAAGTCGATATTGCGCCGGCGATCGATGCGGCCCCCAACCGGCAGTCGCCTACTCATGACCGGCCTCCGCGTAGTGCGACGAGCCGACGAGGGCCGGATCGCTCTCGCCGACCTTCCAGGTCGCGACGATCCGATGGCTGGCGGTATCGCGGCGCGCATTGAACCAGCGCCCGCAGCCCGCCGTGTGCCGCCACTGCTCGTGATGGAGGCCAAGGGTATTGCGGCGCATGAACAGGTAATCGCACCATTGCTGGTCCGTCAGGCGCTCGCTGTCCAGCGGGCGAACGATTCCGCCTTCGCCTCCCCAGTTGAATTCGGACTCCGCCCTGGGTCCGCACCACGGGCATGGAATTAGCAGCATCGTTCTTTCCTAATGTGCGACCGCGGCGGCGCCATGCTCGTCGATCAGGCGGCCGCGGCAGAAGCGGTCCAGCGAGAAAGGCGCGTTGAGTGGGTGGGGGCGGTCCTGCGCGATCGTGAACGCCGTGACCCAGCCGGAGCCCGGGGTGGCCTTGAAGCCGCCAGTGCCCCATCCGCAGTTGATGTACAGGCCCTTCACCGGCGTTAGCCCGATGATGGGACAGGCGTCGGGCGAGATGTCGACGGTCCCGGCCCATTGACGGTTCATGTGCACGCGAGAGAACAATGGGAACAGCTCGACGATGGATTGCAGCGTGCCCTCGATGACGTGGAAGCTGCCGCGCTGGCCATAACCCGTGTACTGGTCGATGCCGGCGCCGATCACGAGGTCTCCCTTGTCCGACTGGCTGACATACGCATGGATGGCGTTGCTCATGACCACGGTCGGCAAGATCGGCTTGAGCGGCTCGGAGACCAGCGCCTGCAGCGGATGGCTCTCAATCGGCAGGCGCAGACCTGCCATTTGCCCGAGCACGCTCGACTGGCCGGCGCCGACCAGCGCCACTTTCAGGGCCCGGATGAAGCCGCGCGTGGTTTCGAGACCCACGACGGCTCCGTCCTCGCGCCGGATGCCGCGCACCTCGCAGTGCTGGATGATGTCCACGCCCAGCGCATCGGCCGCCCGCGCGAAGCCCCAGGCGACGGCGTCGTGGCGGGCCACCCCGGCGCGCCGTTGAAGCGAGGCGCCGAGGACGGGGTAACGGGTATCCAGGTTGATGAAAGGCAGGATCTCCTTAACCTGTTGCCGGCTGAGGACTTCGGCGTCGATGCCGTTGAGGCGGTTGGCGTTGACGCGCCGCGCGATGTCGCGCATGTCCTGGAGCGTGTGCCCCAGGTTCATCACGCCGCGCTGGCTGAACATCACGTTGTAGTTCAGGTCGCGCGAAAGCCTCTCCCAGAGCTTCATTGAACGTTCGTAGAGCTGGGCCGCCTCGTCCCACAGGTAGTTGGAACGCACGATGGTCGTGTTGCGCGCCGTATTGCCGCCCCCGAGCCAGCCGCGGTCGAGCACCGCGATGTTGCGCATGCCGTGCTCTTTGGCGAGGTAGTAGGCGGTTGCGAGGCCATGGCCGCCGGCCCCGACGATCACGGCGTCGTATGCACGTTTCGGCTCGCGCGAGTTCCACTGCCGCTGCCACCCTTCGTGGTAGGAGACGGAGTTCCTCAGCAGGGACCAGATCGAGAACTTCTGCATCGCCTGTACTTTCAGCGGTTCGCTCTGTAAACGGGAAAGTCGCGCGTCAGGACGCCCACGCGCTCCCTGACCGCCTCGACGGTGCTTTCGTCGCCTCGATCGAGCAGGTCGGCGATCAGGTGCCCGGTCAACACCGCCTCGCGCTGCGTGAACCCCCGCGTCGTGATCGCGGGGCTGCCGAGGCGGATGCCGCTGGTCATCATGGGCTTTTCGGGATCGAGCGGGATGGCGTTCTTGTTGACGGTGATGTTCGCCCGCCCCAGCAAAGCCTCGGCGCTCTTACCGGTGATCCGCTTGGCGCGCAAGTCCACCAGCATGACGTGGCTCTCGGTGCGGCCGCTGACGATGCGCAGCCCGCGCTCGGCCAGCGTGTCGGCCAGCGCCGCGGCATTCCTCAGCACCTGCTGCTGGTAGCGCCCGAATTCCGGGGATAGCGCCTCCTTGAAGGCGACCGCCTTGGCGGCGATCACATGCATGAGGGGACCGCCCTGCAGCCCCGGGAAGACGGCGCTGTTGATCGCCTTCTCGTGCTCCGGCCGCATCAGGATGATGCCCCCGCGCGGGCCGCGCAGGCTCTTGTGCGTCGTGCTGGTGACGACGTCGGCGTGCGGGATGGGATTGGGATAGACGCCGGCCGCGATCAAGCCGGCGTAGTGCGCCATGTCGACCATGAAGATGGCGCCCACGTCTCGAGCGACTCTGGCGAACCGCTCGAAGTCGATGCGCAGGGCGTAGGCCGACGCGCCGGCAATGATCAGCTTCGGCCGGTGCTCGTGCGCCTTGCGCTCCATGGCTTCGTAGTGGATCTCCTCCTGCGCGGTCAGCCCATAGCCGATGGTGTTGAACCACTTGCCGCTCATGTTCAGCGCCATTCCGTGGGAAAGGTGGCCGCCATCGGTCAGGTTCATCCCGAGGAAGGTGTCGCCCGGCTTCATGAACGCCATGAAAACCGCCTCGTTCGCCTGCGCACCGGAGTGCGGCTGCACGTTGGCGGCCCAGCCGAACCGGTCGGCGCCGAACAGCTGGCGCACCCGGTCGATCGCCAGCCGCTCCACGGCGTCGACATGCTCGCAACCGCCGTAGTAGCGCCGGCCCGGGTAGCCCTCGGCGTATTTGTTGGTGAGCTGGGTTCCCTGCGCCGCCATCACCGCGGGCGAGGTGTAGTTTTCGCTCGCGATTAGCTCGATGTGCTGTTCCTGGCGCGCGTGCTCGCGCTGGACCGCGGCCCAGAGATCGGGATCGACGATGTGCAGTGATTGATCGATGTGGCTGAACATGGGGCGCCTGATCGCTCCTGATCTTCAAGGTGGTTCGAGAGAGCGGCCATCATCGGGGTCACAGCGCCGGCGTGCTGGACCGATTGCGTCGCAAACGTTGCTTGTTGCGTCGGCGCGCGAGTCAGGCCCCGCGCGGCGCTGCGTCCGACAGGGACTCGGGCGCAGCGGCCCGCGCCACCCGCCACTGGCGCGGGCTGGCGCCCAGCGTCTTGCGCACGATGCGCGAGAAATGCGCACTGTCCTGGAACCCGCACTCCAGCGCGACCTCGGTCACGTTCAGGTCGGTATGTTCGAGCAGCCAGCGCGCGCGCTCGACCCGCAGTTTCTGCCGGTACTCGGACGGGCCCAGGCCGATGTCGCTCTTGAAGCGCCGTTCGAGCTGCCGCCGGCCGATGCCGAGCGACTCGCACAGCTGCTCGATCGGCATGGGTGCCTGCAGCTGCTGCTGGAGCGCCAGCATGGCCTTGTGCACCACGGAGTCGGTGGACCGCTCCGACAGGATCGCTTCGGGCTGCAGCGTTCGCGACGGCAGGGGCTGTTCCTGGATCATGATGCGCAGCGCCTTGACCGCGCTGGCGCGGCCGATCGCCTTCTCGATCAGGTGGGCCGCCAGGTGCACCACGCTGGTCCCGCCGGCGCAGGTGAGCCGGTCGCGGTCGACGACGAACATCTGGTTCGAAAGGACGCGGCAGTTGGGAAACTCGTCGATGAAGTCTCCCCGGTGAAACCAGCTGACGCACGCGACGTGACCGTCCATCAAGCCGGCGCGCGCCAGCACGAAGGACCCGGTGCACAGGCCGACGAGCTTGACACCCTTGGCGGCCGCCTCGCGCAGCATTGCGTACAGGCGGGCCGGCACCTGTTGCCCGCCATGGAGCAACCCTCCGACCACGACCAGGTAGTCGTACGCTTCGGGCGAGGCGAGCGGCGCCGTGGGCAGAACCCCTACACCGCAGCTCGAGAAGATCGGCATGCCCTCGCTGCCCAGCACATCCCAGCGGCAAAGCTGCGGGCGGCTGCGGTCGCCTTCGTCCGCGGCCAGTCGCAACGCGTCGGCAAACCCGGCGAAGGCGGTCATCGTGAAACGCGGCGTCAGCACGAAACCGACACGCAGCTTGGGTTCGACCTTTTGCGGCCGTGCGGCGCTGCGTCCCCGGGACATTCGTCGTGCCATGCTCGTCACCTTCATTGCGCAATCCCTGGTGGCGTGATGCTGCCCCCTTTGGAAGCGGAAACCATCGGTGCGAACCCCAGTGCGGGATGTCGCAACAGGTCAACTAAACGACGCAATATGAGCGGCGCCCGGTGAGGACGCGAGCCTTGCGCGGGGGCATTTCCGGCCGCCGAAAAAGCCGGGCCCGGATTCTTCGCGAAGCTGCTGATCCATGGCGAGCTTGGCGACAACGTCCATCCCGGACTGACTTTGTGCCTGGCCGACGCGCTCATCGCGGCGAACAAGAACTTCGACTTCCTGATTGTTCCCTTCGCCAATCACGACTATCTCGACCTGCGCCGGGGTATCGAAGCCGCCAGCCAGAACATTCCGATGAGCCGCCCGTACGTGATCCGCAAGCGGTGGGACTACCTGGTTGCCCACCTCCTGGGTCCGACCCCGCCCGCCGGTTTCGCGATCGCCCACGAGCACAGGCTGAAGGTGCGGCCGTCGCCCCGATGCAGGAATCTGTCGCTTGCATCCAAGCAAGTACGGCGCCCCCCGTTAGACTGGATTCGTCTTGACGGCGCTCCTGGGCGGCACCAGGCGATGACCTCCAGGATGCCCGGGCGCGGGGTGCCGGATGGTGTGCCGGCAAACCGTGAATTCGCGGGACGAACCGGCACGCCGGGACAACAAGGAGACAACCATGCCAGCTAGCGATAACGCCAGCGCGATATTCCGTTCCTCACTGGTGTGGGACATGACCGTGCCCTACGGTACCGAGCAGGCGACCGACGGGGTCACGCTGCCGCGATTCAAGCGGGCCGGGTTCGGCGTGGTCTCGCTGACCATCGGTGGCGATTTCACGTTCGGCACGCAGGTGCCTTTGGCGAACATTGCCAAGGTCCTTGCGCTGTGCGCGAAGCAGCCGGACCTGTATCGGTTCGTCGCGAGCGTCGACGATATCGACCTGGCGCGGCGGGAAGACAAGCTTGCCATCACGCTCAACTTCCAGGGCACCAACCCGCTGGCCCAGGACCTGAACATGGTCGAGGTGTTCTATCGCCTCGGCGTGCGCCACATGCTGCTGGCCTATAACCAGAAGAACACCGTGGGCGACGGCTGTTCGGAGCGCACCGACGAGGGACTGTCGCGCTTCGGCCTGAGCGTGATCGGCGAGATGAACCGGGTCGGGATGCTGGTCGACGGCTCCCACAGCGGATACCGCACGACCATGGAAGCCATGGAGGCCAGCACGGCGCCCTTCATCTTCTCGCACTCCAACGCCCATGCCGTGTACGGCCACTATCGCAACATCCGGGACGACCAGATCCAACGATGCGCGGCGACCGGCGGCGTGATCGGAATCAACGGCCTAGGCGAGTTTCTCGACGACATGGAGGCGACCAGTGAATCCATGTTCCGGCATGTCGACTACATCGCCAACCTGGTGGGGCCGCGGCATGTGGGCATAGGGCTCGATTACGTGAAGGACGTGCCCGCCTTCTGGAAGGCCGTGGACGAGAACCCCGACGCCTGGCCGCCCAACCAGGGGCGGCCGAACCGCCATACGAAGTTCGTCCAGCCCGAGCAGCTGGAAGACCTGGCCGAGCTGATGCTGAGGAAGAACTACGCCGAGGACGACATCCGCGCGATTCTCGGCGAGAACTTCCGACGCGTGTGCAAGCAGGTCTGGAAATAGCTATCTACCACCGGAGGTGACATGGAACGCAGGACATTCATCGGTCATGGCCTGGCGCTCGCCGCGGGCGCGAGCCTGACGGCATCGATCGCCCGCGCGCAGGGCGCCAACCGCATCGTCGTGGCCAATTGGGGCGGCGACTGGAACGACCGAACCGTTCGCCACGTCGAAGCTCCACTGCTGGAAAGCAAGGGGTACACGGTCGTGCGCGACCTGAACGAGCAACCCCAGCGCCAGGCCAAGCTGATAGCCGAACGGCAACTGCCGCGAGGCACCACCGACGTCAATCACTTCGGCGAGTCGGAGGCGCATTTCCTGAGCATCAACGACGCGCTCGAGACGCTGGACTACGCCCGGATCCCCAACAGTGCGACGCTCCAGCCCGGCATGCGCCGGCCGTATTTCCTGCCCTGGCTGTATTCGAGCTGGGAGATCGTCTACAACCCGGCCAAGGTGGGCGACCTGACCGGCTCGCTGATGGATCTTTGGAATCCGAAATACAAGGGCAAGGTCGGCGTCATGGACCAGAACTATCCGTCCTCGATGCAGGCGGCCAGCCTGGTGAGTTCGGGCCGGATGAACGATTTCGACGGTGCTAAGCGGGCGCTGCTGGAGTGGAAAAAGGCCGTGGCGCCCAAGGTGGTGCCCAGCCACCAGCAGGCGGCGGCCGCGCTCAAGGCCGAGGACATCTGGCTGGTAGCCAACTACCGCGCGCGCGGCCTGCAGTGGCAAAAGGACGGCCTGAACGTCCGGACCATGTACCCGAAAGAGGGCGGCATCACGACCGTTTTCGGCGCGGTCATTCCCCGCCGCGCGGCGAATAAGGAAGGCGCCTACGTCTACCTCAACGCGCTGATCGACCCCGTGGCCATGCGCGGCCTGTGCGCCGAGAACTTCTACACGCCCTCGAACACGGCAGTGACCATGCCGAACGACCTGGGCACCAAGATCGCCTATACCGAGAGCCAGCGCGCGACCCTGAAGCACTGGGACTACGGCTACTGGGCGAGCAACCAGGCGATCTGGCTCGACTGGTGGAAGAAAGAGTTTCTCGGTTGAGCCTGGCCGCCAACGTTGAGAACAGATCAATCCGACTCAGCGATGTTGCCGATGAAAGAGGCAAAGGAGCTGGTGCTGCGGTACATCGATGCGGTCTGGAATCGGGGGGACTTGATCGCCCTCGATGGACTGACGGTACCGAAATTCACCTATCAACTTGGCAATCAGTCCGCTCGCGACCTGGCTGAAATGCGTCAATTCATCGCAACAACTCGCCTCGCTTTTCCTGACTGGAACGTCCGGCCGCTGCAAGTGATTTCGGAGGGTGCCCTGGTGGTCGTTCGTTGGCAGGGGGAGGTTACTCACCTGGGGCCTTTCCATGGAATCGAGCCCACCGGTCGGCGAATCACCGTCTGCGGCGTCAACATCTATCGCGTTGAAAACGGGAAGATAGCCGACGAATGCGAGCTCATGGATTCCCTCGGGATGCTACGGCAATTGGGCTCGCTTTCCGCATAGCGGCTGGCGACCGTGCGCCGAAGATGGCCGCGAACAAACCTGCAGCATGACCAGACGCGTGGCGGCCGCGTGCGTTGTTGTTGCGCATGCAATCATGCGTCACTGGACGCGGAGCAACGCACCCTGTACTCTCAATTCACGGCCTTCTTTCGCAATTCCTGTCGTCGGTTCGATGCATAGATATGCCGCATGACGGTCCAGGACGTGTTCAGAAACGCCGCCACGGTGAAGATCGAAACGAGCGGCTGGGTCGACTACCTTCAGTTGTCGAAGTTCGACGGCCAGTGGGTGATCGTCAATGTGCTGTGGGAGCCGAAGGAGATCGCCGCCTGAGGCGCAGGCGGCCGGACCGGATAGGGGAAGCCCTAGGTGGCGTCGTCGCATTCGGTCAACTGATCGACGCAAGTATCCAAAAAATTTCAAGACCACTGCTTAGACTGCGTGTCTTCGAAAGAACTAGTCTTGTTCGGCTGTGTAAGAACTCATTTATTCAATGGAGCGGCTTATGTTACGAATTCCTGCTCGAGCGATTGCCTGGGGTCTCGTACTGACGATGGGCCTGGTCGCGGCCGCGCAGGCCGAGCCCGGCTATCCCAACAAACCCATCAAGATCATCGTTCCGTGGCCGCCCGGCGCTGCGACCGATGCGGCGGCGCGTGTGATCGGCGAGAAGCTGTCGCAAACGGTGGGCCAGCCGGTGGTTGTCGACAACCGGCCCGGCGCCAACGGCACGATCGGGACCAGCGTCGCGGCAAAGGCGCCCGCCGACGGCTACACCTTGCTGGTGGCCACCGCCGACACGCATTCGATCAATCCCTTCATCTATCGAACGCTGCCCTACGACGCGGTGCGCAATTTCGAGCCGATCACGCTGTTCGCAACGGCCAGCTTCGTCTGGATCTCGCGCCCCGATCTGCCCGGCTCGACGCTGAGCGAGGTCATCGCGCAGGCCAAGACAAAGCCGGGCAAGGTGACGTTCGGTACCTGGGGTGTTGGCAGCGCGGCGCATGTCGCGGGCGCGCTGCTGGAGTCGGGTTCCGGCGCCGAGCTGATGCATGTGCCGTTCCCCGGGGCGGGCCCCGCGATGACGGCGCTGATCGGCGGGCACGTCGACCTGATGCCCCACGTGGCCATCATCGCCGACCAGCAGCGCCGCGCCGGCAAGGTCAAGATCCTGGGCGTCGCCGGACCCAAGCGTGCGCTGCCGATGCTGCCGGATGTTCCCACTCTGGCCGAAATGGGCATTAAGGACGCCGAGGCGGGCTCCTGGTACGGCCTGATGGCGCCGGCCGGCTTGCCGGCCGACGTGCGCAAGAAATTGTCCGACGCGCTCAACGATGTCCTGACCAAGCCGGAGATGGCCCAGCGCCTGACTGATCTGGGGCTCACCCCGCTGACGCTACGCGAGGGCGATTTCCAGGCCTTCCTGCAACGCGAGAACCAGCGCTTCGGCGACATCATCACGCGTAAGTCGATTCGCGCCGAGCAGTAGTTGCGCGCGTGACTTCTTGAAGACATGGCCATCGGTCGCCGACCGATGGCTGGCCGGCACGCGCTTGTGCCAAACGGGTTTCACCACGGGCGAGCGCTTCCGCCGCGCGCCCGCTGCCATCAACCAAACGCTCATCCGCCTCGACGCATTACGGAGGGACATGAAATGATCGATTCCACGCCAGCGCGCTTCGAGCTGCGCTTCCAGTCCTTGCTTGGCGACGGGCGCGGCTATGCATTTCCATGCGATCCCGAGGGCCGGGTCGACCTGAACCAGCTGAGCGAACGCGGGCGCAACAACTACCTGTTCGCCCGCGCCGTGGTCGGCCGCGAGCTTACGGTCCCGGCGGTGTGGCCCACCGGGCTGCGCGGCGCCGCAGCCCGAGCGCCTGGTCCATGACGACGAATCCTGCCAGCGGCGCGACAGAGCGCGCGCGAGGATTGGCGGTCCCGGCGCTCGGCCCGGGTCGCCACGACCATCCCGCGGTGCCGGGCCGGCTCCTGGTCGTTCCGGCGCTGCTGCTGGTGGCCCTGTTCCTGCTGGCGCCCCTGGCGCTGATCGTGCGCTACAGCCTGGACCAGTACGATCCGATCCGGCTGCTGATGGGTGTCCTGGGCTGGCAAAACTACCTCCAGGTCTTCACCGATCCTTTTTACCAGCGCGTGCTGGGCACGACGGCGAAGATCGCCGGCGTGTCGACCGTCGCCACGCTGGCCCTGGCCATCCCCGTCGCATACTGCATTTCGCGCGCGCATTCTGAGCGTGCCCGCAGCTGGCTGGTGATCCTGGTCGTCCTGCCCCTGCTGCTGGGAAACGCCGTGCGCTCGGCGGCCTGGATGCTGGTAATGGGCACCAAGGGCGTCGCCAATTCTTTCCTGATCACCGTGGGCCTGACCGCGGAGCCGCTGGCTATCCTGTACACGCCGCTGGCCGTCGTCGTCGCGCTGGTTTCGGTGTTGCTGCCGTTCGCCATCATCACCCTGCAAAGCGTGATGGACGCGATCCCCGGCAGCCTGGAGGAGGCCGCGCAATCTCTGGGCTGCTCGCCGCTGGGCACGGTGGCCAAGGTGGTGCTTCCCCTGGCCATGCCCGGCGTCATATCGGCGGCGGCCATCTCCTTTGGCCTGGCAATGAACGCGTACGCCACGCCTGTCCTCATCGGCGGACCCCGGATCCACATGATGGGGCCGCACGTTTACGAGCAGATCGCCAAGGCATCGAACTGGCCGGTCGGCTCCACGCTCGCCTGCGTGCTGATGGCGGTCACGATCCTGTTGACCGTAGTGTCGACGCGCCTGCTGGGGGGCCAGAACCGATGAAAATCGGCCGCGCGCTCTATCTCGCTTTGGTGGCCGTGATCCTGGCCTTCGTGGTGGCGCCTTTGCTCATCATCGTCTGGGCCAGCTTCTTCGCCAACCCCATTCTCACGTTCCCCCCGAGCGGCTACACGACGAAGTGGTTTGCCCGTGCCTGGGACCTGTCGGACTTCGCGGCCGGTTTTGCGACCAGCCTCAAAGTCGGCGCCGTCGCCACCTGCGCCTCGCTCGTGATCGGAATTCCCGCGGCGGTGGCGATCGAGCGGCTGCCGTTCGCCGGCCGCGAGCTGGTGCGCCAGCTGCTCCTGGCGCCGTTCTACGTCCCCGCCATCGTGGCGGGTGCCGCGCTCTACATCTTCTTCGTGCAGGTGGAGATCCGCAGTGGCCTGCAGCTGGCGGCCACGTTTTCGGGGCTGGTCATCGCACACACCGTGATCGCGCTGCCGTGGACGCTGCGCCTCGTCTGCGCCTCCCTGGTGATGGCCAACCCATCGGCCGAGGAAGCCGCGCGCAGCCTCGGCGCCAGCCCGCTGCAGACCTTCTTCCTCGTCACCCTGCCGGCGATCCGCTCGGGTGCCGTCGCCGCGGCCCTGTTTTCCTTCATCGCTTCGTTCTCCGACCTCGAAAAAGCGATCTTCCTGGTGGGGCCGGGCAAGCTGACCCTGCCGATCGCGATC
>Ga0134124_10001500_pt1 | contig 18785 bp, 12 predicted proteins | sample KB304_FD_96880 | JGI IMG/M metagenome (GOLD analysis project Ga0134124, IMG submission 96880) | Terrestrial soil microbial communities without Nitrogen fertilizer from Kellogg Biological Station, Michigan, USA - KB3-0-4 | ecosystem: Environmental > Terrestrial > Soil > Unclassified ...
CCACGGATTCGCCGCGAGCGACTCGAGCGCGCCCGGCCGCGCACTCGTCACGACCGGCTCGACCACGAGATCCTGCGGCAGCGGCGGCGGCTGCGCCGGCCTGCCGACCGCGACCAGTGCGGGCGCGCCGCCCGCCTTCTTCTTCTTCGGCTTCGCCTTGCTGCCGCCGTTCTCGAGCAGGCCGCCCTCGATCCACTTCCGGATCACGTCGATCTCGGCCTGCGGGATCGGCGTGTTGCCCGGCGGCATGGTCGGTTCGCGCCGGTGCGTGATGGCGAGGAAGAGGATGCTCTCCTCGGGCTCCCCCGCCACGACCACCTTGCCGCTGGACGATCCGGTCATCACTCCGGCGTATGTGGTCGCGACGAAGCCGGCCTTCATCTTCTCCTCGTCGTGGCAGCGGCCGCAGCGCTGCGTGACGATCGGCTGCACGTGCTGCTCGTAGGTGACCTTCTTCTCCGAGTCCGACGCCTTCGCCTGCGCCCGCGCGAGCGGCGCGGTCGTCGTCAACAGGAGGAGCGTCGTCGCAACCGTCTTCATGTCAGTGGTTGAACGCGAACTCCTTCGAGTTCAGCAGCGCCCAGAAGACGTCCTCGAGCCCGACCTCGAGCTGCGCAGGGTCGGTCGGGAGCTTCGCGACGAGGCCGGCGAGCTCGTCGTCCTTGGGGCGGCGCGTGAGGCAGCGCACGAAGAGCTCGGAGACGATCTCTTCCGGCTTCTTTCCGGCCGCGAGCAGCTTCTTCACCACGCCGCCGTCGTGGATCCGCTGCGTCGTGTCCTCGCCGTTCAGCAGGTGGAGCGCCTGCGAGAGGTTGGGCTCCATCTTCACCTCGCAGCTGCAGACGGTGGCGCGTGACGCGCGGCCGAACGTCTCGAGGAAGTAGTTCGACACGTTGCCGTCGGCGATCTGGACGGCCCGCGCGCCCTTCGGCAATCCGGGGAACTTGTTCGGCGTCTCCGTCACCTGCGAGAGGACGTCGAGCAGCACCTCGGCACGCACGCGCCGCACCTCCGCATGCGAGAAGTTGCGGTGGTCGAGCTCGTTCGTGGGATTGGTGCGCGACGTCCGCTGGTAGGCCTGCGACAGGCAAAGGTCGCGCACGAGCTTCTTGAAGTCGTAGTGGTATCCGACGAAGCGGCGCGCGAGCTCGTCCTGCAGCTCGGGATTCGCGGGCGGATTGCTGACGCGTCCGTCGTCGACCGGCTGGACGATCCCGTTCCCGAAGAAGTGGGCCCAGACGATGTTGACGAGGTTCTTCGCGAACCAGGGATTGTCGGGCGCCGTGATCCAGTCGGCGACGACGGCACGCCGGTCGCGCGTCCCGCAGTCGGGGGTCGCGCCGCCGAGGAACTTCGGCGCCATGACGCGGCCGCCCACCGGATGGGTCACCTCGCCGCCCTTTGCGTCGAAGACGATGGTCTCGCGCGGGTCCTCGCCGTTCTTCCTGCCGACGCGCGCGAAGAACGCGGCGAAGCCGTAGTAGTCGTCCATCGTCCAGCGATCGAACGGATGGTTGTGGCACTGCGCGCACTGGACGCGCATGCCGAGGAAGACCTGCGCGACGTTCTCGGCGATCTTCAGCGTGTCGCGCTCGACCTGGTAGTAGTTCGCCGGCGGGTTGCGGAACGTCCCGCCGCTCGCGGAGAGGAGGTCGCGCACGATCTGGTCGAAGGGGACGTTGCGCGCGATCTGCTCCTCGAGCCAGTGGAAGTAGAGCAGCGTCGCCTTGTAGGGCACGCGGTTGTTGTCGTCGGTCCGCATCTGCAGGAGCTCGGCCCACTTCATGACCCAGAGCTCGGCGAACTCCTTGCGGCCGAGCAGCTCGTCGACGAGGCGGGCGCGCTTGTCGGGCGTCGGGTCGGCGACGAAGCGCTCGAACTCCTCGCGCGTCGGCGCGACGCCGACCACGTCGAGGCTGACGCGGCGCAGGTACTCCTCGTCGGTGCAGAGCCCGGAAGGGACGACGCGCAGCCGGTCGAGCTTGCCGTCGATGCAGCGGTCGATCGCGTCGTCTTCCTTCAGGACCGGCCGCTCGTAGTCGAGCCCGGCCGGGATCACGACGACCGGCACGCCGACCGTGAACGTCGCGAAGCGCGCCATCACGAACGCCTCGCCGCGCTGGCCGGCCGTGACGTGGCCCGCGGGATCGACCGCGGCGCTCGCGTCGTTGCTGCTGAAGAAGACGGCGAGCGACGTGACGTCGCGGTCGCTCCCGTCGGAGTAGTTCGCGCGCACGACGAGCGGCTGCTTCGCGCCGGCGCCTTCGAGCACCGCGCCCGGCGGGAAGAGCTCGAGCGAGACGGGCTTCGCGACGTCGGGGGCGTCGTTCGGCGCGCCCGCCTCGAGCCAGCGGAGCAGCGTCGCGGCCGACTCGGAATCGCGTTCGAACCGCTTGCCGCCGGTGTGCGTGACGTTGCCGAGCGCCTTCTGCAGCACGAGGCTCTGCTCGGGCTGCGCGAGGTTGACGCGGCGCGTCGCGAGCTCGTGCGTGAGACGGAAGTGGTCGCCTTCGGGGTCGAAGCCGAAGAGCGAGAGGCGGAAGCCGTCCTGCCCGCGCGCCGAGCCGTGGCAGCTCCCCTGGTTGCAGCCGTGGCGCGCGAAGAGCGGCATCACGTCGAGGCGGAAGCTCACCGGCTTCACTTCGGCCGCGGCGGCGACCTCGATTTGGACCGCCGCCGAGCGCTCGGGCAGCTCGACCTGCAGCTCGGTCGCGCCGTCGTGCGCCGGCAGGACGACGTCGCCGGCGAGCCGCGCGACCGCTTCGTCGGCGACGCGCGCGCGGACGCTGCGCGTGACGTCGGCGGTGGTGCCGTCGGCGTAGGTCGCCTGCACGACGAAGCCCTGGCGGTCGGCGGCGCCGCGCAGGCGGATCGTCGGCGGGTAGATCGCGAGCTTCGCGAGCGCCTTCTTGTTCTCGAGCGGCGTCGCGGCGCTCGCACTCGGACGCGGGCGCGCGCCGCCGTCTCCGTCGTTGCCCTCGCCACGTTCGCCCGCGCCGCGCGCGAGCGCGGCCGACGCGAGGACGACCGCGGCCATCCCGCCGGCGAGCGCGACGCGACGGGTTGCGCGCTTCATCGCGAGCCCCCGCCCGGCTTGTCGGTCGCAGGTTTTTCAGCCGCAGGCTTTTCGGCCGCGGGCTTCTCGGCGTCGGCCTTCTGCTGCGCCTCTTGTCTCAGCTGTTCGAGGCGGGAGAGCGGCTTCGCCTTCTTCTCCGGCTTTGCGGCCGTGGGCGCGGGCGCGGGCGCCGCAGCGGCCGGCGCGGCCGCGGGCTTCGGCGGCGCGGGCGGATCGACGCGCAGCGTTCCGCCGCCGCCGAGGAAGTGGACGATCGGCTCGCCCTCCTTCACCACGTCGACCTCGCAGAAGAGCGAGGCGTGCTTGCCCGGCGGCGTGTCGGGCGCGGTCGTGACGTCGAAGATCACGCTCGTGTCGGTCGCGACGATCTCGCGGTCGGGCGCGCTGCACTTGGGCGGCAGGCCGTGCAGCTTGACCGTCGCCTTGCCTTCGAACGGCGTCACCGGCTCGAGGTGGGCGACGACCTGGACCGGCTTGCCCTGTTCCGTCGCGGAGAGGTCGAGCTTGAGCTGCAGGAACGGCGGCACGACGTTGATCGGCGTGAGCGCGCTCGACGCGAAGACGACGCCGCGTCCGGTGTCGGCCTCGCCCTGCAGCACGAGCTGCCACGTCGAGAGCGGCGCGTCGCCCGCCGCGTTCACCGGATAGGCGAGCTCGCCCTGCCCCTTCTCGAGCGTGAGCGTCGGCTGCGCGCCGAGCCCCGGCGGCAGCCAGAGCATGCGCACGACGATCGGCCCGTCGAAGCCGCTCGCGCGCGTCGCGTGCACGCGCAACGGCTGCGAACCGCCCTGCACGAGCGGGATCTTCGGCACGTCGACCGCGAGCGCGAACGGGACCTCCTCGGTCACCGCGACCGGCAGGCGGTCGGTCGACGTGTCGTAGAAGTTCACGTCGTTGGGCTGCGCGACGACGAGCTCGAAGCGCTGGCGCAGGTGGCCCTTCGTCTTCGGCTCCGCGCACTCCCCCACGACGTCGACGAGGCGTCCCGAAAGCGGCGCGTCGGCGGCCGCCTCGAGGAGCGCGAGCGTCGTGTCGACGCCCTTCCCCATCGGCGCCGCGGTGAACTTCACGCCGTCGGGCAGGCCGTCGGCGGTGAGCGCGAGGTCGCCGCCGAAGTTGCCGCGCCCGGCGTGCAGCGTCAGCGCCACGCGCCCGCCGCGCGGCACCGCGACCGTCTGGCGCGCCTGCGAGTCGCGCCCGAAGCGCGGCACGTCGAGGGACAGCGACGGCGCGACCGGCGTGATCACGAAGCGCCAGACGTAGAGCGGACCGCCCGCGCCGAGATGGTCGGTGATGCGCGCGAAGTAGTCACCGTCGGCGGGCGGCGTGAAGCGGATGTAGCTGTCGAGTCCGATCGTGTCGTCGCTCGCCTCGAGCTGCTTGCCGTCCGCAGCATGGATCGTGAGCACCGGGTCGAGCGGCGAGCGGACGCTGCGCGCGTTGACGCGGACGTTCAGCGGCGCGTTCGCCTTGCCGGTGAACTGGATGCAGTCGACGTCGCCCGGCCGCCCGATCGCGCCGTCGACGGCGAGCGGCGCGGCGCGCGTCGCGTCGGTCGCGTGCGCGAAGTCGTCGTCCGGCTCGACCTCGAGCGTCGCGTCGGCGTTGATCACCTTGACCGCGACGCCCGACGGCGCGCACGCGCCCTCCTGCACCGGCACGAGCCACGTCTCGGACGGACCGCCCGGCTCGGGCGTCCACTTCTGCACGATCGGCCCCAACACGTCGCCGAGGAGCGTCAGCTCCGACTCGACGCCCGGCTTCCCGCCCGGAGGGAACGCGACGAGCGGCCGCGGGAAGGTGCCGACGTGGAGGCGGTAGAGGCAGCGGTCGCTGCCGCGGTAGCTCGACTCGCGGATCAGGACGAAGTAGCGGCCGTCGGCGGGGACGATGCAGCTCACGACCGGATCCTGCTTCGTGAGCGAACAGTCGTCGCAGCTCGCGAGCTCGAAGCGCTTCGCGTCGAGGATCGCGAGGAACGGGTCGAAGAGCGAGTCGCCGAGTCGCAGCCCCTCGACCTCGGCGGTGAGGCGCTCGCCCGCCTTCATCTCGAGCGAGAAGACGTCGACGTCCTCGTTCGTGACGACGCCCTCGATCGTGACGTTGCGCTCGACGGGCTGGGCATGCTCGAGGTCGCCGTTCGGCCCCTTCTCCGCGACGGTCGGGAACGGGCCGACCCAGAAGGTGCGCAGCTCCGAGAGGCCGGTGCGCGTGCGCAGCCTGAGGCGATGCTCGCCGAGCGGCGCGTCGGGCGCGATCTTCAACTTCGCGACGACCTGCTTCTCGTCGGGCGCCGTGAGCGAGACGACCTCGAGCCCCTTCTCGAAGAAGAGCAGCTCGGCCGCGTCGGCGAGCCGCTCGCCGTGCAGCGTGACCGCGACCTCCGTCCCGCGCTGGCCGCCGCGCGGCAGCACGCGGTCGACCGTCGGCGAACCGGGCAGCGCCGCGACGGCCGCGAGCGCGAAGCCCGCGAGCGCGCTCACGCGAGCAGCTCCTTCACGAGCTTCCCGCCCTTGACGATCGCGACCGGCCGGTCGCCCGGCGCGAGCAGCTTCTTCTCGGGGTCGATGCCGAGCAGGGTGAAGAGCGTGAAGGCGAAGTCCTCGACGCCGAGCGCCACGTCGTCGGGCTCGGTGCAGGTGGCGTTGCTCGTGCCGTAGAAGGCGCCGCGCTTGACGCCGCCGCCCGCGAGCACGATCGAGAAGACGCGCGGCCAGTGGTCGCGCCCTTCCGTGCGGTTGATCTTGGGCGTGCGCCCGAACTCCGTGGTGAGCAGCACCAGCGTCGAGTCGAGCAGCCCGCGCTTCTCGAGGTCGGTGATCAGCGCCGCGAAGGCCTGGTCGAGCGGCCGCGCCTGCGGCGCGAACGCCCCCGCGATGTTGTCGTGGTGGTCCCACCCGCCGAAGGTGAGCGAGACGAAGCGCACGCCCGCCTCGACGAGGCGGCGCGCGAGCAGCATGCGCTGGCCGGCGGCGTTGCGGCCGTATTCGTCGCGCAGCGGGTCGGGCTCGGCGGCGAGGTCGAACGCGGCCTTGGCGGCGGGCGACGCGAGGAGCGCGAAAGCGGCCTGGTAGAAGCTGTCGGAGGCGTCGATCGCGTCGGCCTTCTCGAGCTGCTCGAAGTGCTCGTCGACCGCCTGCAGCATCGAGCGGCGCCGCTCGTAACGGGCGTCGTCCACGTCGGCGGGCGCGTTCAGGTCGCGCACCTTGAAGCCCTTGTTCGCCGGATCGGCGCCGAGACAGAACGGGCCAGGCCGAGCTCAGGTAGCCGCTGTTCGCGTAGAGGTTCGGGAGCGTCGGCACGCAGACGTAGGGCGGCAGCGCCGTCTTCGGGCCGAGCTCGTGCGCGACGACGCTGCCGACGCTCGGGTACTGCAGCGCGGGGCTCGGCCGGTAGCCGGTGAAGAGGTTGTGGGTGCCGCGCTCGTGCGCCGCCTCGCCGTGCGACATCGTGCGCACGACGGTCATGCGGTCGGCGACGGCGGCCATGCGCGGGAAATGCTGGCTGAAGCGCAGCCCGGTCACCTTCGTGTCGATCGAGGAGTAGGGCCCGCGGTACTCGCTCGGCGCATAGGGCTTCGGGTCGAAGCACTCCTGCTGCGCGATGCCGCCCGGCAGGAAGATCTGGATCACCGCCTGCGCCTTCGCGGGCGCGGACGCACGCGCTGGCGCGCCGGCGAGCGCGTTCGCGGCTGCCTGCTGCGCGCGAATCTGCAGGAAGCTCGGCAGCGTGAGCCCGAGCCCGCTCACGACGCCGACACGGAGGAAGTCGCGTCGGGTCGGCGGGTGCGAGGCGAACGGCGCGAACGACGGATGCGCGGACGCGGACGGCTTCGGGTCGATCAAAGGTGCGTCTCCCGAGGCAGGCAGACGCGGCCAAGCTACCGCGGATCGACCCCCGCCGCTCAGCGGAGCATGGTGAGCACCATCTTGAAGGCGGTGATGGCCTGCAGCGCGTGCGGCCGGTGCGCGGGCATCACGATCGCGTCGCCCGCCCCGAGCCGGTAGGGCTTGCCGTCGATCCGGACCGTCACCTCGCCCTGGAGCACCTGGACCAGCGCGTCGAACGGCGCGGTGTGCTCCGAGAGTCCCTGGTCCGCGGCGAACGCGAAGAGCGTGACGCTGCCGCTGTCGCGCTTGAGCAGGGTCCGGCTGACGACCGCCGTCTCCTGGCACGCCACGAGGTCGGTGAGCCGCTCGACGCGTGGCGCGACGTCGCCGCCGTTGACGAAGGTCTTCGAATCCATGGTGTGCTCCACTTCGTCGTTGCTTCGGGTCACTGCTTCGGCGTCGCGCCGCCGCTCGTCTTCCAGAGGAACGCGCGCACCGCCTCGATCTCGTCGTCACCGAGGTTGGTGTCGACCATCGCGGCGCCCGGATAGACCGCCACCGGATTCTTGACCCAGCTCGGGATCCAGTCGTAGCGCAGCCGCTGCGTGACCTGGATCAGGTCGGGACCCTGGCGCTTCGCTTCCGGCGTCGGGACGACGTTGCCGAGGTTGTGGCACTCGGTGCACTTGAGGAAATAGAGCAGTTGGCCGCGCGCGACGAGCTCGGGCGCGAACTGCGCCGGTGCGGGCGCCTCGGTCGCGGCGACGACCTGCGGTCCGGCGAGCGAGTCGAAGAGCGCGACGACCGCGTCGATCTCCGCCGGCGTGAGCTTCAGGTCGGGCATCCGGTAGGGCGTGAACGGATAGAGCTTGCCCTGCGCGCGCGGGTCCTTCAGGAACTCGCGGATCCACGGCCGGCGCAGCTTCTGGAGCGAGACGTCGAGGCTCGGCCCGACGCGGCCGCCGCGCCCCTCGATCACGTGGCAGGCGAAGCACATGCGCTGCTCGACGACCTGCCTCCCGTAGGCGACCTTGTCGGCGGGCGGCGGCGACGGCGCGGTCTTGAGCGAGAGGACGAAGCGCGCGAGGTCCCACGCCTGCTCGCCGGTCAGCACCTCGGCGAAGCTTGGCATCGGCGTGCCGTCGATGCCGGCGAATTCGGTGCGGACGATCTCCTCCGCGTCCTTGCCGCGGCGCAGGAGTCCGGACGTGAGGTCGCGCGCCGAGATCTTGCGTCCCGCGGAATCGACGAGCGTCGCGGCCGAGGGGCCGTCCCCCTTCCCGCCGCTGCCGTGGCACTTCTCGCACTGCATCGACGCCCACGCCTCGCGGCCGCGCGCGAGGGAGGCGGCACCGTCCGGCGGCGGCGGCGGAATCGCGACGGGCGCGGCCACGGGCAGCGAGTCGACGCGAGAAACGTGCAGGACGTAATCGGCGAGGAGGCCGCGCTCCTCTTCGCCGAGGAACGCGAACGCCGGCATCGCGCTGCCCGGCATCCCGCGCGCGATCGTCTCCATCACGTCCGCGCGCAGCGGCGGCTTGCGCGACGGCGTGCTGCGGAACTTGAACTTCTCGTCGACGAAGTTGCGCGGCTTCGCTTCGAGCGCGGCGGCGGCCGGGCCGTCGCCCTTTCCGTGCTCGCCGTGGCAGCCGGAGCACTCGGCCAGGTAGAGCTTGCGCCCGCGTTCGCGCCGATCGAGCTGCGCGGCGTACGAGGGCGCCGCGGCCGTCGCGCCGGCGGCGGGCGTCGGCGAGGCGCCGGCCTCCATCCGCTTCGACGTCGGACCGCAGCCGCCGACCGCGGAGAGGACCAGGAGCACGAGCGACGAAGCGAAGGGCGGTCGCGAGGTCATGGACGGACTCCTTGCCGGAGGAGCAGGGGAAGCTCGAGGAGGCGCGCGTCGGCGTGCGCGCGCGCCTCGGCCTCGGCGGCGGGACGCGTCGCGAAGGCCGCGGCGCCGAAACCCATCGGGGAGGCGAACGCCGCCGACCGCACGACGAACCCCTCGTCGCCGCGGATCCAGCGTGAATCGTCGAACGAGCGCACGAAGACCGCCTGCGGGTCACACGTCGCGCCGCCGCATCTCGCGAGCAGGCAGCCGAGGTCGTCGAAGAACTCGACGGCGCCGTCGCGAGCGACGCGCTCCGCCGCGAAGCGCGCGTCGCTGACGAGCATGCAGCAGCCGGAGCAGGCGTCGCTGCCGAGGTCGGGGGTGACCGCCGCCGGCGGCCACTCCGTCCCGCGACCGCAGGCGACGAGGCCCGCGACCAGCAGCGCGGCGGAGCGCAGCGCGTTCATGCGAGGTGCCTCCGCTTGAACACGAACCAGGCCGCCGTGCCGCCGCCGGCCGTCCAGAGCACGAGGCCGCCCGCGAGCAGCGCCGCGAGCAGCGGCCGCCCGAAGGTGCGGACCGCCTCGATGCCCGCCGGACCGAGGATCTCGAGCCGCTCGCTGATGGCGAGCGCGCAGAGCGTCTTCGCCGACTGCAGCGGATTGGCGAGCGCGATCGAGAAGAGGGCGTTCGGCCCGAACGCCTGCGCGGCCGCGAGGGCGAGCACGCCGAAGTCGCAGAGGAAGACGAGCGCGAGCCAGGCGCCGATCGCCGCGGCGAGGCTGCGCGCTCGCGTCCTCGCCGTGACCGAGAGGAGGACGCCGAGCGTCGTCGTCACGAGGCCGAGCGCCGCCGCGCCGCCGACCAGCGCGAGGAACGCGCGGCTCTCCACCGCGCCGTGCGCTCCGATCCAGATCGCCGCGGCGCCGAAGCCGAGGAGGAGCGAGAGCGTCGTCGCGGCCTGCAGCCCGAAGAGCTTCCCGCAGAAGAGCTCGGTGCGCGTCACCGGCTGCGCCGCGAGGTAGGGCAGCGTCCCGTCTTCCAGCTCACCGGCGAAGCTGCCGGCGCCGAGCGGCAGCGTCAGCAGCGGAACGAAGAGCAGCACGAGGTTCAGCATCGCGGCGGAGGTGCGATCGAGCGCCGAGATGCCCCACGCGCGCGTCCCGGCCACGCCGAGGCCGGCGACCGCGAGCGCGAGCAGCGTGAAGGCGACGGCTCCGACCAGGAACCAGCGCGTGCGGACCGCCGCGCGCAGCTCGCGGCCGGCGAGCAGGAGGACGATGCGCGGCCTCATGGAAGCGCTCCCACGGCGCGGTCGAGCGGGAGCAGGCGCATCGGCGCGAGCGGGCGTTCCGCTTCGAGCGGCGCGTCGGCGACGACCCGCCCCTGCTCGAGCTCGACGACGCGGCGCGCGATCGCGCGGATCTCCTCGGAGCGGTGCGAGCAGAGGAGCAGCGTCGTGCCGCCGTCGCGCAGGCGCTGCAGCAGCGCGACGATCTCCGCCTGCGCCGCGCGATCGAGGCTCGCGGTCGGCTCGTCGAGAACCAGGAGCGGCGGATCGCCGACCAGCGCGGCGGCGAGCAGCAGGCGCTGGCGCATGCCGGTCGAGAAGTCGCGCACCGGCCGGCGCGCGTCGCCGGCGAGACCCACGAGGTCGAGCAGCGCGTCGATCTTGTCGAGCGGAGCTCCGCGCAGCTTCGCGACGAACGCGAGCGAGCGCCGCGCAGTCTCCTCGCAGAAGGCGGGCACCTGCGGCATGTAGCCCAGGCGGCGGCGCGCTCCGACCGGGTCGACCGCGGCGTCGATGCCGTCGATCTGGATCCGGCCGCGGCAGCGCACCAGGCCGACGAGGCAGCGCAGCAGCGTCGTCTTGCCGGCGCCGTTGGGGCCGACCAGCGCGACGGCCTCGCCGCGCGCGATCTCGAGGTCGACGCCGGCGAGCACCGCCCTCCCGCCGAGCGTCACGCGGATGTCGTTCATCGCGATCACGCGGGACCTCCCATTCCTTCGCCGCGCGCGGCGCGCAGCGCCAGCAGCGCGAAAACGAGCGCGAGCGCTCCGCCGGCGACGAGCGCGCCGTCCCGCTCGGAGGAGGCGGCGGCGGCGAGCAGCTCGGGCGGCGGCGCGACGAGCGGGTGGTCGTCGGTCGCGACGGGGCGCGGCTTCACGACCGGGAACGCGCGCGCCGCGGTCTCGAGCGCCTGCGCGGCGGGGCCGAGGCGCAAGAGGCCGACCGCGGGATAGCGGCCGGCGAGGTCCTCGAAGAACGCCTCGACCCGGCAGGGCGTGTCGCCGATGCCGTCGTGGTCGGCGTCGAAGCCGACGTAGTCGCTCCAGTAGTTGCCGCGCCCGTTCTCGCTCCAGACGTTCAAGTCGCCGCGTCCGCGGCCGGCCGTCTCGACCTGCACGCGGTTGGCGACGAAGGCGTTGCCGGCGAAGACGACGCGCTCGACGGACGGCTGCAGCAGCACGCCGACGTCGTTCCCGCCGACGACGTTGCCGCGGAAGACGCAGGTCGCGCGGCGCGAGCTCGGCGACTCCTCGAGGAAGATCCCGTTCGTGTTGTCGACGAAGCGGTTGCCCTCGGCGAGGACGTCGTCGGCCGCCTTCAGCAGCAGGCCGTGCGCGCTCGGGCCGCGCGAGCCCTCGAAACGGTTGCGCCGCAGCGTCAGGCGGCGGCTGTACATGATCGCGCCGCCCGTCTCGTTGTCCGCGAAGACGTTGTCCTCGAAGAGGTTGTCGTCGCAGTACATGTAGTGGAGGCCGTAGCGGCAGCGGCGGACGACGTTGCGGCGCACCTCGCAGCGGTTCGACTGCCAGATCGCGAGGTCGCGCGACGCCTCGACCGTGTTGTCCTCGAGGGTGGCGCCGGCGCCGTCCTGGACGCGGATGCCGTCGCCCTGGCGCGGCAGCGGCAGCGCCTTGCCGACCACGTGGTTCGCGCGCAGCGTCGCCGCGCGGCCGCTGCGCACCAGGATCCCGAAGAGGCTGTCGTCGATCCGGTTCCCGGCGACGGTGCAGCGGTCGGCTTCGAGCACCTTCACCGCGGCGTCCTCCTCGGTGAGGCTGTCGCCGCTGGCGCGGATCCAGAAGCCGCGGACCTCGCAGTCGGGCGCCTTCACCAGGACGACCGTCCCGTGGCCGCCGCCGTCGAGGATCGCGCCCGCCTCGCCGATCAACTGGACCGGGCGGCCCAGCACGAGCGACTCGCGGTAGAGGCCGGGGTGCACGACGATCGTGCCGCCGGACGCGCTCGCCGCGAGGGCCGAGGCGATCGTCCGGTGCGCGCTCGCAGGACCGACCTCGAGCTGCGCGCCGGTCGGGAGCGGCAGGAGCAGCAGCAGCGACGCGAACGACGAGACCGGCGTCGCGACGGCGCGCGGCTCCTGGACCGGGGCCGCCGCGCGCGGCGTGCGGCGGCGCTCCGCCACGAGGAAGGCGAGCGCGTCGACGGCGGCGACGAGCACGAGCCAGAAGCCCGCCGCGAACTCGGCGTGCACCTTGAACTGCGCGACCGAGTAGTCGCCGATCAGGCGCGCCTGGATGCGATTGGAGATCAGATGGAGCGCCGCGGTCGGCTCGAGGTGGCTCACCGCATACCACTGCCAGAACCAGAGGTCGGCGACGAAGCCGAGCGGGACGGCGGCGACCGCGAGCGCGGCGAGCGTCCGCAGCCGGCCGCCGCGCGCAAACGCGAGCGCGAGCGCGCAGGCGACCGCGAGCGCGATCCCGTACGGCGCGAGCATGCGCTCGACGTGCGCCAGCGACTCGATCGAGCGCATCCCGACGTAGTGGCCGAGGCCGTCGATCTCCTTCACGTCGCCCGCCACGCCGAGCGGCGAGACCTCGACCCACAGGACGCGCAGCCCGTACTGCGGCGCGCGGTTCTCCATGCGCCACCACGGCAGCAGGCAGGCGCACGCGAGCAGCGCCGCGGCCTGGAGCGCGAGGAGGCGCCCGCCCGTCGTCGCGCGCGGCGCCACGGCGCCCGCCGCCCTCATTTCGGCTCGACCAGCAGCCATCCCGTCATCTCCATGTGCAGCGCCGAGCAGAACTCGGTGCAGTACCACGGGTAGACGCCGGCCTTGGAGGCGACGAACTCGACGTGCTGCGTCGCGCCGGGATCGATGGACGCGGTGACGTTGTAGCCGGCGAGTCCGAAGCCGTGCGTCGCGTCCTCGGCGCTCTCCGCGTTGGTGATGTCGAGGACGACGCGGTCGCCCTGCTTCACGCGGATCGTGTCGGGCTTGTACTGCGAGCGGATCACGACGATGCGCGCGTGGACGCCGTCCTTCGTGCGCTCGACGCCTTCCTTGCCCTGCTCCGTCGCGGCCGGCGCCTTCGCCATGGTCGCGGGGTCGGTGCCGGGCGGATAGACGCGCCAGCCCGCGATGCGGTCGGTCTCGATGATCTGCGAGTTGTGCGGCTCGCCGATGATCGGCACCTCCTTCAGCATCCGCATCTTCGGACCGGAGATGTCGATCAGCTCGAGGTTCTGCGGGTGGAGCGGACCCTCGCCGGGATGGCGGTCGACCGTCCACTTGTCGAGCGCGACGAGGTAGCGGCCGCGCGGATGGGTCGTGTTGGAGCCCGGCGTCTGCAGGTGGCCGATGTTGTAGTGGATGCTGATCTTGTCGACGAGCTGCCACGCCTGGTCGGCCGGCACGTAGGGCGGACCGAGCGTGAACTTCGCGACCGCGCTGTCGAGGAAGAGGCTGACGTAGCCGTTCCCCTGGTCGTCGAAGACGGTGTGCAGCGGACCGAGGCCGACCTCGACGTAGGCCTCGCGGCAGGCGTCGTACTTCAGGACCGGGATCCCGAAGGCGTCGCGCTTCTCGAAGTTCTTGTCGGTGATCGCCTGGCGGATCTTCGCGACCGAGTAGGCGGTGACGTGGGGATCGAGCTTGCCGGCGACCATGATCCATTCGCCGCCGGGCGTGATGTCGCAGCCGTGCGGGCTCTTCGACTCGGGGACGAAGTAGAGGATCCCCTCGTCGCGCGCGACGTCGAGCGGGACGACCTTGATGCCGCCGCGCGTGATCACCTTCGGGCTGTTCGCGTCGACCAGCTCCTTGGCGCGCTTCCACAGGACGACGTGGAGGTAGTCCATCTCGTTCAGCGAGGCGCCGATCTCCATCGGCGGACGCCCCTCCGTGTTCCCGCCGATCGACATCTCGGTGTTCATCGAGTTGCAGAAGAAGAGGTCGTCGTTGGCGCCCTTGCCGCCGATCGAGAGGTCCTGCCAGTAGGGCGGCAGCTCGATCTGGAACGATTCGGCCAGCACGATCCGGCCGCTCGCGCGGTCGAACTTGTGCAGCGTCATCGCGCCGCGGTACTTCTGCGCGTACTCCTCGAGCGGCGCGTAGACGCCGGGTCCGCCGGGCGAGGGCTGGAAGGTCGTGACGACGAAGTACTCGGAGTTCGCGGTGAGGAAGCCCGAGTGGTCGGAGACGACGTTGGGCGTCTTCACGATCTGCTTGGTCTTGAAGTCGCGCAGGTCGACGACGGCGACGCGGCCGGCTGCCTTGTCGGTCGCGAAGACGAACTCGCCGTCGTAGTCGCCGTTGGTGAGCGAGATCTGCGGGTGGTGCAGGTCGCCCCACGTCGTGGTCGGCAGGTCGGGATCGAAGGTGCCGGCCTTGAGGACGTCGGTCCCCTCGGCGCCCTGCCCCCACCCCTGCCAGGAATTGGGCGAGTAGACCGGGATCTCCTTCAGCATCCGCATCGACGGGATGCCGATCAGGAAGATCGAGCCGGCGTGTCCGCCGCTCGTCACCATCGTGAACTCGTCGTACTTGCCCGGCGGCGTGCACGTCTCGATGGCGGCGCGCGCCTCGTCGGGATCGAGGTCGCGCTCGAGCGCGTACTTCTCCAGGGATCCGACCCCGCCTCCGCCGCTCCCGCCTCCCCCGCCGCTCGCGAGGACCGAAGCCTCCTCGCGCGGCGCGCACGCGGCGAGCGCCAGCGCGGCCGCGCCGGCCGCCGTCATCACGCCCCGGATGCCGCCCGGAATCCTGCGGTTCGCGCCCATGCGTCGGTCCTCCGGCGAATCGCCGGCGACGAGATGCCGCCGGCGTGCGGAGCGAGCGAGAGCACGCGCCTTGCCGATCGAGGCCTCCCGGCGGCGGCGCGGACGGGGGCCGGCGCGGCGGGAAGGAGACCCCGCCCAACTCGTTAACCTGGTTAATTATCTGCGCGGATTCGTCCGCGTGCCGCGCGTTCTTCGAGGGCGCGCACCGGACAGCCCGCGCCGTACTGCTCGGCGGCGCAGGTCGACGGGCTCAGGAGCCCGCACTGCAGGCACGGCAGCGCGTCGCGCCGGCCGGCGTCGAGCAGCGCGCGCACGAGCTCGTCGGTCGTCTCGATCCAGCGCTCCGCCGTCGCGGCGCCGGCGCGCGCGACAAGGGCGTCGGCGCGCCGCTCGCGCGCCGCTTCGAAGCGGCGGATCGCGTTCTCTCCGGCGTCGGTGACGTCGACGCGCAGGCGGCGGGCGTCCGCGCGGTCCGCGCGAGCCCGGAGATGGCCCGACGCGACGAGGCGCGCGATCGCCTTGCTGGCCGCCGGCACGCTCACCTCGAGCCGCCGCGCGATCTCCCCGAGCGCCGTCGGCGTGCCGTGCCGCGCCGCGACCAGCCGCAGCACGCTCATCTGCACCACGCTGATGCCGTGCTCCGGCGGCAGCCCCCCCTCTTCGAGCGTCGCCGCGACCAGCGCGCGCAGCAGGTGGAGATTGCGCAGCAGGCGCTGGCCCGGGCTCGGGGGCGTCGCGCGGGCCGGGGCCGGGGCCGTTCGGCGGGGGGATTTCATGGTTCCCTCTCGGGGGGAGGTCGGCCGCGAAGAGCGCGGGGACGGGAGCTTAGGCGGGGTCGCGATCGGGACGGGCGGCGCCGGATTCCCGTGATCCAGCGCACGCGCCGTTCCGGCGGAACGTCGCGTCCCGAGCTTTCCGCCACCGCTCCTCGCATCCGGGGACCCACCCATGACCCGCTCCGCCGCGATCCGCCGCGCGCTCCTGCCGATGCTCGTCGCCGTGCTTGCCGCCTGCGGCGGCGGAGGAGGAGGCGGCGGCCAGCGGGTCGCCGCGAAGCCGCCCGACGTCGAGCTCTCCTTCCCCGCCGAGAACGTGACGACCGACGGCGAGTCGATCACCGTGCGCGGCGTCGTCCACCTCCCGCCGCCGATCACCGCGGTGCACGTCAACGCCCTGCCCGCGAGCAGCAGCGACGGCTTCGCGACCTTCACGATCGACCTGCCGCTCGCGCCCGGCTCGAACAACGTGTCGGTCCTGGTCGAGGGGCCGGCGTTCGACCGCCTGAAGTTCTTCCTCGCCGGCCGCGTGAAGCGCGTCGACCCGATCCTGGTCGACCCGACCGACCTCGACTTCGACGCGAAGCACGGCCGCTTCGTCCTCGTCGACCGCGCGGCGCGCTCGGTCCAGCTGCTCGACGTCACGAGCGGAGCCCGGGCTCTCGTCTCCGACGTCGAGCACGGCTCGGGGCCGGCCCTCGGCGAGCCGTCCGGCGTCGCCGTCCACGCCGACGGGACGCGCGCGTTCGTCCTCGAGGGCAATCAGCAGGCGATCGACGTCGTCGACCTCGCGACCGGCGCGCGCGCGACCCTGAGCGGCGGCGGAAAGGGAAGCGGCCCGGCGCTCCTCTTCCCGGTCGCGGTCGCGTTCGACGTGAAGCACGCCCGGCTGCTCGTCGCCGACTTCCAATCCTCCGTCACCGGCCGCCTGCTCGCGGTCGACGTGACGACGGGCGATCGCTCGGTGATCTCCGACAACGCCCACGGCAGCGGCCCCGGTCTCGGCGCGCCCAACGGACTCGCCGTGGACGACGCGGGCGGCCGCTCTTTCTTCACGGAAGACGGCGCGCTGCTCTCGATCGACCTCGCGAGCGGCAACCGGACCGTCGTCTCGGACGCGACCCACGGCAGCGGCGATCCGCTCGCCCATCCGGCCGCCGCCGACTTCGACGCCGACCTCGGCGTGGTCCTCGCCTGCGACGGCGACCGCGTGGTCGAGATCGACGCGAAGAACGGCGACCGCGAGACGCTCTCCGGCGACGGCGCCGGCAAGGGACTGCCGGTCGCCCGGCCCGTCGCGCTCGCCCTCGAGCCGAAGTCCGGCGTCGCGTTCGTGATCGATCGCGCCGGCCCCGCGGTCACGAAGATCGTCGTGAAGGACGGCACGCGCACCGCGTCCGTACCGCGGCTCGCCGTCGGCGGTGGCCCGTCGCTCGAACCCGCGCTGCGCTTCGCCTTCGATCCGGCCGGCCGCCGCGCCTTCACCGCGACCGACGATCCGCCCGCGGTCCTCGTCGTCGACCTTGCGACCGGCGCGCGCGCGCCGTTCAGCGACGCGACGCACGGGAGCGGGCCCGAGCTGGTCCGCCCGCGCGCCGTCGCGCTCGACGCCGCGCACGACCGCCTCCTCGTGAACGACGACGACGACGACAGCCTCTGGAGCGTGTCGCTGCGCGACGCGAAGCGCACGCTCGTCTCGCGCGAGCCGCCGACCGGCGATCCCGTCCATTCGACGCGCGAGATCGTGCTCGACGCGGCGCGCGGACGCGCGCTGCTGCTGCAGAGCGACGACCGGATCCTCGCCGTCGACCTCGCGACGGGCGGGCGCACCACGCTTTCGCAGACCCTCGGCGGTCCGCTCGAGGCGCAGGACGCGGACGGCGCGGTGCTCGACGCGGCGAACGACCGGCTGCTGGTGCACGCGCAGGCGCTCGGCCTCCTCGCCGTCGCGCTCGACGACGGGACGCGCACGCTCTTGAGCTCGCAGGTCGGAGGGATCTTCGAGGGGTTCGGCAGCGGGCTCGGCGTCGACGCGGCGGCCGACCGCATCCTCCTCACGCTGCAGTCGCCGTTCGCCGGCGGCGTGGGCGCGGTCGACCCCGCCGACGGAAAGCCCACGGTCCTCTCGACGACCGACATCGCGAACCTCGGCCGCGGCCCGACGCTCGACGTGCCTTCGACCCTCGCGTTCGACGACGCGGCCCGGACCGCGCTCGTCTTCGACCACCTCCTCGACGCGCTCTTCGAGGTCGACCTCGTCTCGGGCGACCGGACGATCATCTCGCGCTGACGCGCGCGTGGCGTCTCGCGCTGAGGACGCGGCCGACCGCCTCGCGCCAGCGCGCGTGCTGCGCCGCACGGTGCGCGCGTGTGGTCGTCGGCTCGAAGCGCGTCTCCGCGCGCGGCAGCGCGGCGAGCTCGCGCTCGTCCTTCCAGAAGCCGACGGCGAGGCCGGCCAGGAACGCCGCGCCGGCCGCGGTCGCCTCGGCCTGCGCCGGTCGCACGACGGTGACGCCGAGGACGTCGGCGAGCGTCCGGCAGAAGAGCTCGTTGCGCGTCGCGCCGCCGTCGATCCGGAGCTCGCGCACGCGCAGCCCCGCGTCGCGCTCCATGCAGTCGACGACGTCGCGCGTCTGGAACGCCATGGCTTCGAGAGTCGCCCGCGCCAGATGCGCCTTCGTCGACCCGCGCGTGAGCCCGACGATCGCGCCGCGCGCGCCGGAGTCCCAATGGGGCGCGCCGAGACCGACGAACGCCGGCACGAAGGTGACGCCGCCGCTGTCGGGCACCGACGCGGCGAGCGCCTCGATCTCCGCGGCGCTCGCGATCAGGCCGAGCCCGTCGCGCAGCCACTGGACGGCGGCGCCGGCGACGAAGAGGCTCCCTTCGAGGGCGTAGGTCGTGGCACCGCCGCGCGACCAGGCGACGGTCGAGAGCAGCCCGCTCTTGGAGGCCCGGGGGGCCGCTCCCGCGTTCATTAATAGGAAGCAACCCGTCCCGAAGGTGCTCTTCATGCTCCCCGGGGCGAAGCAGCGCTGCCCGAAGAGCGCCCCTTGCTGATCGCCCACCATGGACGCGATCGGGATCGCCGCGCCGAACCACCGCGGGTCGCACTCGCCGAGGATCTCCGACGAGTCGCGCACCTCGGGCAGCACCTCGGCCGGGACGCGCAGCAGCTTCAGCAGCTCCGGGTCGAAGCGGCGGCGCTTCAGGTCGAAGAGGAGCGTGCGCGACGCGTTCG
>Ga0134124_10001501_pt1 | contig 18783 bp, 13 predicted proteins | sample KB304_FD_96880 | JGI IMG/M metagenome (GOLD analysis project Ga0134124, IMG submission 96880) | Terrestrial soil microbial communities without Nitrogen fertilizer from Kellogg Biological Station, Michigan, USA - KB3-0-4 | ecosystem: Environmental > Terrestrial > Soil > Unclassified ...
GCCGGTTGCCCAGGCAGATGGCGATGGCTGAGCCCGTCATCGAGACGCAGGATCTCTCGAAGGACTACTGGCTGGGCGCCCACGTGGTGCACGCGCTGCGCGGGGTGTCGATCACCGTCGATGTCGGCGAGCTGGTGGCCATCATGGGCCCATCGGGATCGGGGAAATCCACGCTGATGACGATCCTGGGCTGCCTCGATACCGCGACGAGCGGCCGGTATCTGCTGCAGGGACACGACGTCTCCCGGCTGGACGACGACGCGCTGGCCCGGATCCGCAACGCGAAGATCGGCTTCGTGTTCCAGCAGTTCAACCTGATGCCGCGGATGAGCGCGCTCGCCAACGTGGAGCTGCCGCTCATCTACAGCGATCGGCCCGCCCGGGCGCAGCGCCGGACCGCGATGTCGAAGCTGGAGGCGGTCGGGCTCGGCGACCGCGCCGATCATCGACCCGCCCAGCTCTCGGGCGGTCAACAGCAGCGAGTGGCGATCGCGCGGGCCCTGGTCAACGATCCGATCCTGTTCCTGGCCGATGAGCCCACCGGGAACCTCGACACCCGGACCAGCGTGGAGATCATGGCTATCTTGCAATCCCTGAACCGCGGCGGCATCACGATCCTGCTCGTGACGCACGAGGAGGACATCGCGCGCTACACCCGCCGCATCCTGCACTTCCGTGACGGTGAGCTCGTCGAGGACGAGCCCGTGCCGGCCCCGATCGATGCCCGCACGGTGCTCGCCGGCGGCGCCCGGACTCTCAAGCGGCCGTGAGAGTCCGAGCCACCGCGCACCTGGCCCTCCTGGCGCTGGCCGCCAACAAGGCGCGCACCGCGCTCACGATGCTCGGCGTCATCATCGGCGTGGCCGCCGTCGTGACGATGATGGCCGTCGGCGCCGGAGCGCAGTCCCGCGTGGAGGGACAGATCCGCAGTCTCGGCTCCAACCTCATCATCGTCTTGTCCGGATCGATCACCACGGGCGGCGTGCGGCTCGGCGCCGGCAGTCAGCTCACCGTCAGCGAGGACGACGCCCGCGCGATGGAGCGCGAGATCGACAGCATCCAGGTCGCCGCGCCGACGGTCCGGGGCGGTGTCCAGGTGATCGCGGGCAACGCCAACTGGTCGACGGCGCTCGTCGGGGTGACCCCTGGGTTCCTGGAAGCGCGGGACTGGGAGACGGCGGTCGGCCGGCCGCTGACGCAGGACGACGTCGACGGCGCCACCAAGGTGGTCTTGCTCGGCCAGACCGTGGCGAGCAATCTCTTCGGCGGCGCCGATCCGATCGGTCAGGTCGTTCGCGTGAAGAAGGTCCCGCTCACCGTCGTCGGCGTGCTCGCCCGCAAGGGTCAGTCGACGCAGGGCCAGGATCAGGACGACACCATCCTGGTCCCGCTCTCGACGGCGAAGAAGAAGGTGCTGGGGACGAGCCAGGCCAACGCGCGGGCGGTCAACGCCATTCTCGTGAAGATCCGGGAGCCGGGCGCGATGAAGGGCGCCGAGCAGAACATCCGCACGCTGCTGCGCCAGCGCCATCATCTGCAGCCCGGTCAGGACGACGACTTCACGCTGCGGAACCTCGCCGAGATCCTCGAGAGCCAGGAGGCGTCGTCCCGGGTGCTCAGCCTGCTGCTCGCCGCCATCGCGTCGGTCTCCCTGGTCGTGGGTGGCATCGGCATCATGAACATCATGCTGGTCTCGGTCACCGAGCGGACGCGCGAGATCGGATTGCGCCGGGCGGTCGGCGCCCGCCGGCGGGACATCCTCACCCAGTTCCTCATCGAGGCCGTCACCGTGTCGCTGGCCGGCGGGCTCATCGGCATCGCGGTGGGGGTTGCCGGTGCCTGGGGCATCGGCTACTTCGCCGGCTGGCTGGCCCCGATCCAGGCGCGCGCGGTGGTGCCGGCGTTCCTCTTCGCGGGGGCGGTCGGCGTGTTCTTCGGTTTCTATCCGGCTCGCAAGGCGTCTCGCCTCAACCCCATCGACGCGCTCCGGTACGAGTAAGCGTGGCCTGACACCCTCAGCGAGGTTCCCATGCCGTCCACACATCGAGCCGCGATCACGGTCATGTTCCTGGTCATCCTCGCCATCATCGGCATCGCCGTCGCACAGGTCGGCGACGTGCCGGCCGGTGCAGAATCGGACGCCATCGGCCGCACCCCGCCGCGTCTCAGCTTCGTGGATGGCCAGGTGTCCTTCTGGCGTCCGGGGGCTGAGGAGTGGGTGGCAGCGCAGCTCAACACGGCGCTCGCGCCCGGTGACGAGCTCTACACCGGATCCCCGGGCAACCTGGAGCTCCAGATCGGCGCTCGAGCGTACGTGCGGGCTTGGGCCGGCACGCAGGTCGGCATCTCGACCCTGGAGCCGGATTTCGCGCAGCTCAAGGTCACGACCGGCTATGTCTCGCTCGACCTCCGCCGGCTGGATCAGGGGCATACGGTCGAGGTGGACACCCCGAACGCGGCGTTCACCATCGAGCACGCCGGCTACTATCGAATCAACGTCGCCGAGAGCCGGACCTCCTTCATCACTCGCCGCAGTGGGCGCGCAACAGTCACTCCCGCGAACGGGACCACCGCGGCGGTCGCGTCGAGCGAAGAGGTGGTCGTGGAGGGCACGGACGGCACGCAAGTCTCGACGTACGTCGCGCCCGAGCTCGATGTCTGGGATCGCTGGAACTACGCGCGTACCGAGGCGCTCATCGACTCGCTGAGCAGCCGGTACGTACCGGCCGCCGTCTACGGCATCGACGACCTCGATCACCACGGCTCCTGGCGCGTCGTCGAGACCTACGGATCGGTCTGGGTGCCCACGGGCATGCCGGCCGACTGGGTTCCGTATAGCACGGGCAGCTGGACGTGGGATCCGTACTACGGCTGGACCTGGGTGGACGCCGCACCGTGGGGCTGGGCACCGTATCACTACGGCCGCTGGGTCTACGCGAGCGACTTCTGGGCGTGGGCGCCCGGCCCGATGGTCGTGAGGCCGGTGTACGCGCCGGCCCTCGTCGCCTTCTTCGGTCCGCGCGTCGGCATCAGCATCGGTGTGGCAGGGCCAGGCGTGGGTTGGGTGGCGCTCGGCTGGGGCGAGCCGATCATCCCGTGGTGGGGGCCGGTCGGGTTCATCGGCGCGCCGCGGTGGGTCGGCTGGGGCGGACCGCGAGTCGTCAACAATGTCGTGATCAGCCACACGACGGTCGTCCACGCGCACGAGATCAACGTCTATCGGAACGCGGGAGTGCGGCACGGCGTCACGGTGATTCCGCGCGATCGCTTCGGCCACGGGCCCGTGCCTCATGCGCGCGCGACCGCAGACCCCAGTCATTTCGAGCCGATCCACGGGAAGCTCGACATCGCGCCGGCGCGGGCGAGCCTGGTCGCCAACCCGGTTCGTGGCGTGCGCCCGCCCGAGGCGGCTGCGCGGCGGCCGGTCGTTGCGACGCGCGCGCCGGAGGATCCGGCGCGGTGGCTCAAGCCGCAGGGCATCCCCGAGCCGGCGAAGACGCCCGCCGCGTCGCCGCGGCTGGTTCCGCCGCCGCCACGCGCCGGCGGCGCGGAGAGTCCCGCTCGCCCACCGTTCGGCGCCAGCAAGATCGAGCGTCCGCGGCCGGCGCTGCCTCCGCGCCCGGACCGAGCGCAGCCACCCGGGCCGAGGCCGCCGGCAAGAGCCACGGCACCCCGCGTCCAGGCACCGGTCTCTCCGCCGCCGGCGGGCGGTCAGGCGCGGCCGACACCGACGGTGCCGCGCGCTGAGCCTGGACCGACCGCGCCGGCGCCCCGAGCGCAGGCGCCCCCATCTCGGTCACGCGCCCTGCCTGGAGAGCCTGCGAACCGTCTCTTCCCCGGCCGATCGCCGCAGACGCCGGGGCGTGCCGCGCCACCCTCGGTCAGGGCACCGAGCGCGGGGTCTCCCGCGCCAGCGCCGAGTCAGCAACCCCACCGCGCCGAGCCGGGCCGGTGATCGAGGGCGAGCACGCTCAACGCCACTCACGAACGGATCGCCCTGTGCGTCGACTGGCTACCCCATCGTCACCTGGACCTCGTGGATGCGGCCGTCCGGAGGCGGGGCAGGCCTGCCGGTGGTCGAAGACGGCAAGCTGGTCGGATCGTGACTGACCGCGACGCCGAGGAGCCCGTGTGCCTCTTGCCCGTCGGTCGGCCGGGCTAGGAGGTCGCCCGCAGCGAGAGAAACGCCTCCTGCGCCTCACGTCGCAACTGCTCTTCCCGCCCGACATAGCGAGGAGAGAAGTGGATGGGGATCACCTGCTTGACGGCGGCCTCGCGGGCGAGGCGACCGGCCTGGCTGGCCGTGAGGTGACCGCGCGCGGCGGCTGTCCGGGCATCCGCCTCGAGGAACGGGGCTTCGATGAAGAGCAGGTCGGCGCCGCGCACGAGATCGACGATCGCGCGGGCGTTGGCAGCGTGATACGCGACATCGACGACATAGGCGATCTTCTGCCCGGGCGTGGTGCTGGCGACCCGGTCCCGCAACGCCCCAAGGGGAAGGTGGCGCTCGCTGACCACGTCGCCCTCGCGCCACCAGATGCGCACGGGGAAATCGTCCGGCGCACCCCGCGCCAGCGCATGCTTCAGGCCCACGAGCCAGGGCCCGACGGGAAGTCCCATCTCCTCGAGCGCGCCTGTTCGGACATTGATGTGGGCCTTCTCCTCGAGCGCGAAGGCCAGGCAGGGAATCTTGTGGTCGAGGACCGCCGCGCTCACGTGGAAGGTATCGTCCTCGAGCAGGACGCCGCGCGAGAGGTCGACGACGTCTTCCGCCTCCCGGCTGAAGGCCGCGTGACTGTGGAACGAGGCGGTCCGGCCGCGGCCGTCGCCGCCAAGCTCGGTGGCGACGAGGACCAGGTCGGTGGCCCACTCCGGCAGGAGATTCCACGTATACGCGGACAGGCGGTGCTGCAGCTGCCCGATGAAGGGAGCAGGGCCGTAGAGATGGATGCGCTTGTGTTGATGCAGGCACGCTCGGAGGAGTCGATCGAAGCCGATGAAGTGGTCCATGTGGGCGTGCGACACGAAGACGTGACTGACGCGGAGGAGCTTTCTGGTCGGCAGGGGCTCGAGGGCTCCCGCATCGAACAACAGGGCCCGCCGCTCGAAGACGAGATCGACGTACAGCGCCGGGTCACCGAATGGGTCGTTGACGAGCTGTGCTCGAAAGCGCTGCGTCATCGGCGGCCTGCTCCTCCGGTCGGGACCATGCATCAGCGATGCCGGAAGGGCTCGCGCGAGCGCGCGGCTCGCGTGAACAGTGGCGAGCCGATTGCAGCCCGCGTGAGGTCAACGGCGCAGAATTCGGGGGCCGTCGACGTTGACGGAGGGTCTATGTGGCGCTACAAGCTCGTGCCGATGGGTCGTCCGAGGGAATCCCAAATCGAGGCCTGGGAGGCGAAGCTCGACGAGCTGGGTGGAGAAGGCTGGGAGGCGGTCGCCGTCATCGAGGAGGCCGACGGCTGGTGCGTGCTCCTCAAGATGCCTCGCGAGGTTGGGACCTTTTGACGCGGCAACCTTCGGCTTAAGCTCGGAGACGCGGAGCGCGACGACCTGGCGGCTGGCGAAGGATCGGTCCGGAGGTCCGTCGAAGGTGACGACGTGCAGCACGGCCGACGTCGACGAGAAGGCGGCTTTCAGCGGATCCCGCGAAGTCGCGATGGGTCGGCCACAGGCCGAACGACAACTTGCGCCCGCACCCGAGGGAGCCAGGGGGCAGTCGCTGAGTGCCGCGGACATCGACCGTCCCGGGTCGGTCCGAGTCGAAGCTAGAGGAGACCGTCGGCGATGCGCATCAGGCTCCAGCCGTCCCCGACACGCTCGCGCAGCGACTGCCAGACTGGTCGCGGGCCGGTGTGGTGGAAGGTGTGCAGGATGGCCAGCCGGGCGCGGCCGCCCGCCGTCTCGGCGAGCCGGAGACTTTCCGTGAAGGGGATTGAGTCGTCGGCCTCCCCGTGGGCGATGAGCAGCCGCCCCCGCAGGCGGGGCACCACCGCGAGGGGAGACAAGCGCTCGAGCATCCGACGAGCTCCCGGTGACAGCGCGACCAGCAACGCGGCCACCGAGTGCTCGTCCCGGTTCCGGGTCAGGCGAAGCACGGCCCGGCCGTCGCGGCCCAGCTGCGCTTCCAGCTCGCGCGTGTCGCTCGCCGGGTCCGCGAGCCGGCGCGTCGCGACGGCGCTGAGGGTGCGCCGGTCCGGCTCGGTCTCCAGGATGGCGGCGAGGAGCGCGAGCAGCTTCCAGCGGTTGTACTCCTCCTGGCGCTGCGCGTAGCGCTTCCCGTGAAAGCTGTGCACCCCCGTCGTGATGTACGCGATGACGTTGGCGAGGTCGGCGTAGCCGCCGAAGCTCCCCACGATCCGGACCTCGGGGGCGTCGGCGGCCGCCAGGAGCGCGGGACCGGCGCCGAAGCTGAAGCCGGCGATTCCCACGGCGTGGCCCCTCGCCGCGAGGTCGCGGAGCGCGGCGCCGATGTCCTCGACCTCGGTTCCGGTCAGCGCGAACTGCACGAGCCCTTCCAGCTCAGGCACGAGAACGAGCTGGCCGTGCTGGCCGAGCAGGCGGGCGAGCCGGACGAGGTCGGGGTGACGGCGACCGGCCCGGGAGAGGCCGTGCACGATCAGGAGCGCGGCGCGCGGCTTCGCCGGACGGTAGAGGTCCGCCGGGATCCGCCGGGCGGCGCTCACGATGACGATGTCCTCCCGGACCGGCTCCGCGAGAACCGGCGAGAGCCAGGCCTCGGTGGCCGGAAGCGCGAGATTCAGCGAGAGCATGACGGCGGGCCCGAAGCGCAGCGCGAGGGTCACGACCACCAGACCGGCGGCCACGCCGGTGCCAAGGCGGAGGCCGGTGCGTCGCCTCATCCCCCCGCCCGTCCGAGGGAGACGCCATGCGACTGAGTCGTGCGCCAGCCGGTCTCCCAGCTGGTTCCGAAGCCGCTCCGGGCGAGCTTCACGAGCTCAGCCCGCGTTGCCGCGCAGGCCGGCGAGCCGCGCCAGCAGGGCGCCGGCCAGCGAGATGACCATGATGACGCAGGCGACGACCACCGCCGCCTCCAGCTTGCGCTGGGCGATGTAGTCGAGCTGCAGGATGGACAGCGGCCGGTTCGCGCTGGTCGCCAGCAGGGCGATGGTGCCGATGTTCCGCGCCGCGCCCACGAAGGTGATCATCCCCACCGCCACCACCGTCGGCGCCATCAGCCGCAGCACGATCCGCCGGTACGTGCTCCACCACGACGCCCCGGCGATGCGCGAGGCCTCCTCCAGCTCGGGCCCGAGCTGCATCAACCCACTCTTGATGATCTGCACCCCGAGCGGCATGCCGGCGATCACGCCGGCGACGATCAGGACCGCCATCGTGCCGTAGAGCGGTCGCAGCACCTTCACGTCCAGGAACAGCCACAGCAGGGCCAGGCCCAGGATGATGCCGGGCACCGTGAACGGCAGCCAGGAGATGGCGTCGAGCAGGCGCCGGCCGGCATAGCGCGTCCGCACCGCGATGTACGCGATCACCGAGTGCACGAGCATGGCCGCCCCGGCCGTACCGCCCGCCAGCACCAGCGTGTTCTTGAGCGAGTGCAGGAACAGCTCGTCGGTCAGGACGGTCTTCCAGTTGTCGAGCGTCCACGGCTGGGGGATATCGAAGAAGCCGAACAGCTTCATGAAGGTCCCGAGCAGCGCGAACGCCAGGGGCGCGCCGAGCACGACCACGAGCAGCCCCAGCACGAGCCCGAGCGCCGGCCACCGCCAGCGGCCGAGCGCGTGCGGCCGGTTCTGGAACTGGCCGGTGACCGTCGCGTACCGGCGGCCGCGCGTCAGCCACTGCTGGGCGAGGACGAGCGGCAGCATCGCGGCCATGATCACCACCGCCAGCGCCGTTGCCGCGTCGTAGCGCGGCACCCGCGTGACGAGCAGGTCGTAAATCATGGTGCTGAACACGAAGAACCGGAACGGGATGCCCAGCACCTGCTCGACCTCGAAGGTCTGCAGCGACACCATCGTGCCCAGCAGCAGCACCGACAGGATGGCCGGCGCCATCACCGGTACCGTGATGCGCAGCGCCGTCCGCAGCGTGCCCGCCCCGGCCACGCGTGAGGCCTCCTCGAACGCCGTGCTCATGTTGCGGAAGGCCGGCACCAGTAAGATCACCTTCACCGTCACCGACCCGGTGATCACGTGGATGAAGACGATGCCCCAGAACGAGTAGATGTTGAACGGTCGCCCGACGAGCGGGAGCCGGGAGAGCCACGTGTTGAGCAGGCCGTAGTCGGGGTCGAGCAGCAGGATCCAGCTCAGCGTGACGGTGAGGCTGGGCAGGAAGAACGCCGCCCAGAATCCGAACTCGATCCAGTTCCGCCCGGGCAGGTCCGTGCGCGCGATCAGCCACGCGATCAGCACCGCCAGCGGGAGCGACAGGAGCTGGCGGACGAAGGTCACCTTGAGCGTGTTGAGAAGCGCCGTCCGCAGCCCCGGCTCCTCGAACGCCGCCCGCCACCCGTCGAGCCCCCAGCGGGCCGGCTCGCCTGGCCCCGCCACCTGGAAGCTCTGCAGCACGACCAGGACGATCGGGTAGACGACAGTGAACGCGACAGCGACCAGGACGCCAGTGCAGAGCACCGTCTGTCCCTCGAGCCGCAGTGGCCGGCGAACCGCCAGCGTCGGCCCGGCGCTCACGCTCTCCTCCTTGCGCCCGGCGCGCCCGAAGCCTAGCACGGCCGGTCCGTCACGCCGGCCACACGCTCACGCTCTGGGGTGGGAAACCGAGCTGCAGCCTCTGGCCGTCGCGCCACTCGTGGACGCGAGGCAGGGGCAGCCGGATGCGCACTTCGCCACCCAGCACCACCCGCGCCTCGAAGCGATCGCCCACGAACAGGACGTCCTCGATCACGCCGGGGAGCGTGCTGCCGTCGGGACGGGCGGCGTCGTCCGCCGACACCTCGATGTCCTCCGGCCGGATGGCGACGTGCGCTTCGAGGTCGGGGCCCAGCGTGGCGCCCGCCGCGGCCCGCCCGGTGAGGGCGCGCCCGGCCAGCGGCCCGTCCAGCTTCACGGTCAGCGCTCCCGGCTCGCCGCCCGCCACGTGGCCGTGGAGGACGACCGTCCGGCCCAGGAAGTCGCGCACGAAGGCGGAGTCCGGATGCTCGTAGAGGCGGCGTGGCAGCCCCACCTGCTCGACGCGCCCGCGCTGCATCACGGCGATGCGGTCGGAGAGGCTGAGCGCCTCGATCTGGTCGTGGGTGACGAAGAGGATGGTGACGCCGAGCCGGCGCTGGAGCAGCTTCAGCTCCACGCGCATCTGCTCGCGCAGCTTGGCGTCGAGGTTGCTGAATGGCTCGTCCAGCAGCAGGAGATCCGGCTCGTAGACCAGGCTTCGGCAGAGGGCCAGGCGCTGCATCTGGCCGCCGCTCAGTCGCGTGGCCGAGCGCGTCTCCAGACCGCTCAGGCCGACGAGGTCGAGCACGCGCGTCACCTTCTCGCGGACGATCGCGCCCTTGGCGCCGCGCAGCGCCAGCGGATATGCGACGTTTTCGAAGACCGTCATGTGAGGCCAGATCGCGTAGGACTGGAACACCATGCCGAGGTTCCGCTTGTGCGGTGCCACGAACAGCCGGCGCTCCGCCGAGGCGACGATGCGGCCGCGCAGGGTGATCTCGCCGGCGTCGGGCCGCTCGAGGCCGGCCACGAGGCGCAGGACGGTGGTCTTGCCGCAGCCACTCGGCCCAAGAAGCGTGAAGAGCTCGCCCCGGCGGACCTCGAGCGACGCGCTGCTCACCGCCGCCACCGGGCCGAACAGCTTGCTCACGCCGGTGAGCTGAAGAACCGTCTCCCCCGTCGACACTAGCGCCCCGAGAGCTGCCTGGTCGCCAGCCCGACGTACGCCAGCGGCCCGGTGCAGACGGGCTCGCGGCTCGCGAGATTGCCGGCCGGGCCAGGCCGCCAGGCGGCCGCGCGGACGTGCGTCATCGTGCCCTGGAAAGAACTGACTATAATCCAGCCCGTGGTGGTTTCTCCTCTGCGCGGCGGTGCTGACGATCCTCCTCGCCTCGCACGCGTGCGCCCCCAATGGTAGCCCCGCAGCCGATCACGCTGGCCGATCTCATCCAGGCTCACGACCGGGCGAAGATGGACCGCGGGATCGCCGGTCGAGGTCGCCGGTCGTGATCGGGGGAGTCTCGCGCCGCAGTCTGCTCCGTGGCCTCGCGGGGAGTGCCACCGCCATCGCCGTCGGCGGCAGGGCCGCGCGGGCGGCGGCCGCGACCGAGTGGCATCAGACTGTCGCGGCGGCCAGGAAGGAGGGCAAGGTCGCGGTCAACACGTTCACCGGCCAAGGCTACACGCGGATCGTCAAGCTCTTCAGCCGGGCCCATCCCGAGATCAAGCTCGACCACACGAACCTCGAGTCCGCGGACTTCGCGCCCCGCCTCCTCCAGGAGCGCAAGGCCGGCGTCTATACCTGGGACGTCACGACCATCCCCACGAGCACCGCGCTCCAGGTGCTGAAACAGGCCGGGGTCTGGGACCCGATCCGCCCGGCGATCGTCGTGCCCGAGGCCCGGAACGACGCCAACTGGCGTGGGGGTTTCGAGGCCGGCTTCCTCGACCGCGACAAGCTCTCCTACGCCTTCCTGCTCACCCGTTCGCTCGGCGTGTTCGTGAACGTCGATCACGTGAAGGAGGGCGAGCTCCGGAGCGTCAAGGACCTGCTCGCCCCGAAGTGGAAAGGGAAGATCGTCGTCTCCGACCCGCGCGTGATCGGGTCCACCTTCTGGCCGCTGACCGTGGCCCGGCTGAAGCTGGGCGACGGGATCATGAAGCAGCTGCTGGTCGACCAGGAGCCGGTGCTGAGCCGCGACCGCAACCAGCTCAGCGAGTTCATGGTGCGCGGGCGGTATCCGGTCGGCATCGGGCTCAACGTCCTCGCCATCCGGGACTTCCAGGCCCACGGCGTCGGCCGGAACGTCAAGACCCTCCAGCTGCCGGAGTTCGACTATCAGTCCTCCGGCAGCGTGGTCTGGCTCCTCAATCGCGCGCCCCACCCGAACGCGGCGAAGGTGTTCATCAACTGGCTGCTGACCAAGCCGGCCCAGGCCGCGTGGGCCAAGGAGCTCCAGACCAACAGCCGCTTTGTCGGCGTGGAGCCTGGCAACCCCGACGCCGTCGTGCCGCCAGGGCTGAGCCTGACGCAGATCGATTCGGAGGAGATGTTGCCGGAGGTCGTCAAGACCCAGGACATCGCTCGACAGTTGATCCGCTGACACCGGCCGTTTCGCCCGCGGCCTGGGCCGGTCAACTGGCCCCGAGCAGGGCGCGCAGGCCGTTGCCGCCGCCCAGACGCTGGAGCTTCCGGAGCGCCGCGGTCTCGATCTGACGAATGCGCTCCCGCGTCAGCGCGAAACGCTCGCCAATCTCCTCCAGCGTATGCTCGCGCTCGTTGCCGATCCCGAAGCGCAGGCGGAGGACCTCGCGTTCCTTGTCCGAGAGCATGCCCAGCGCGCGCTCGACCTGGACGGCGCGGTCATGCCTGACCACGCCGGCGTCCGCCGGTTCGATCTGCGTGTCCTCGAGGAAATCGCCGAGCTCCGCTCCGTTGTCGCTGCCGACCGGCGTCTGCAGGGACATGGTGCGACTCGGCTCCTCCAGGAGCTCGCGGATCTTTGCCGCCGGCATCCGCATGTGCTGGGCCAGCTCCTGGGGCGTTGGCTCGCGCCCCAGGCGGTCGGACAGGGCCCGGCGCGTGCGCCCGAGGCGATTCAACGTCTCCACCATGTGAACGGGGATGCGGATCGTACGGGCCCGATCGGCGATCCCGCGGGTGATCGACTGGCGGATCCACCAGGTCGCGTAGGTCGAGAACTTGAACCCGCGCCGGTACTGGAAGCGGTCCACCGCCTTGATGAGCCCGATGTTGCCCTCCTGGATGAGGTCGAGGAGGGGGACTCCGCTGCGCCGATACCGCTTGGCGATCGAGACCACCAGGCGCAGGTTTGCCTCGATCATCCGGCGCTTCACCTCGCGCACCAGCCGGTCCTGCACACGGATCGCCGACAGCCTCTCGAGAAAGTCGGCGCGGGACAGGCCGACCCCGGCCTCCAGCGCGCGCAGTTCCCTCGGCGTTCGCGCCGCGCGCGGTTCGGCTTCGAGGGCCTCGAACTGCTGATCCACGCGCTCGAGCTCGAGCACGAGATTCTCCATGATGGCGGGTTTCAGGCGGAGGGCGGCGACCATGTCGGCCAGGCGCCCGCGCTCGACAGGCGCGCCCCGACCCCGGCGACGGGCGCTCGGCATCGCCGCGAGCCGCGTGAGTCGTCCGAGCGCCGTCACGACAGCCCGAACCTCGGCCGGCGTCGGTTCCCCCTCCGGGAAGACGATCAGGTCGTCGATCGGGATGGTGTGCGCCCGCACACGCGCCGCGAGATCAGTCACGGACCGCAGCGCGAGCGGAACCGCCGCCAGCTGGCGGCGCAGCTCGGCCTGTCCGTCCTCGATGCGCTTGCCGATCTCGACCTCCTGCCCACCCGTCAGGAGCTTGGCCTTGCCAATCTCCTTGAGATAGCGGGCGATCGGGTCTTCCGCGCCGGCCGCTTCGGGCTCTTCTGCCTCCGCCTCCTCGAGGGCGTCGAGCAAGCCTGCCGGCGGTGAGGCCTCGAGATCGACGTCCTCGAGGGGCGCCGCCGTCGTCGCTCCCGGCCGATCCGGGTGGGCCGTGCGGACAGGATCGATCAGCCTCGCCGGGGTGTCGGAGCCGCCGCGTAGCTGGAGCGGAAGGCGAAGCTGCGAGGGCGGGATCGTGCCCCAGCAGCTGGCCCGCCGCCGTTCTTCCTCCTCCGGGTGGTCCTTGCCGATGAGCCCCATGGCTCGGCGCTCCCTCGCGGAGACGACGTCATCTCCAGGTCAGCACGTGGGGTGCCTTGCGAGTCGTGGGCGGCGTCACGCCGCGCGGAACGCCGGCGATGATCGGGGCGATCGCCGAGAACTCGGCCGGGATGCCGATGTCGGCCTTCACGTCGCGAGTGTTGAGGGCCGGCACTGCGGAGCCGATCACGCAGGTCCCGAGTCCCATCGCACTCGCCGCCAGCATCAGATTCGCTGCGGCGAGCCAGCAATCCGCGACCACGAAGGGCCCCGCGGGCTTGGCGCAGATCACGATCAGCGTGCTGGCATCGTAGAAGACGTTGAACTCCGGGCTCGTGAAGACGTCGAGGGCGTGACCCCCGCGGTCCAGGTGGGCACGCTGCGCTGCCTCGACGAAAAGCGGCTTGGCCCGATCCGACAGGCGTCTGAGCGTGTCCACGTCCTGGACGATGGCAAACGCCCACGGTTCGGCGTGTACGGCCGTCGGGGCTCGTACCGCGGCCTCCAGCAGCCGACACACGGTCGTCCGGTCGAGGCGCTCCGGTCCATACGAGCGCACCGATCGGCGCGCAGCGATCGCATCCATCACGCTCATGCCGGCCGTGTCGATCATCGCTGGCGGATCAGCGCCCCGATGTCGTCGGGGCGCTGGGCCTCGAATTCAGGAGACCCAGCCGGCCGGGCTCGGTCGAGGAACGACTGCCTGTCCAGGACACGTGCGCCTCCTTCGACTGATTCTGGCCGGTGATGATGAGCAACGACAGTGCCGGACACCGGACCGCATGAATCCGCAGAGTGGTGGCCAAAGCGGGCGGGACGCTGGGGCATCGGCGCGACAGGTGGGGCATCGGCGCACGCGCGCCGACTCCCCGGTGGTGGGCGTGCTCGCCTCCTCGGTGAGCGCGCCGGTATCGACCCAGGTCGACCTTTCGCTCGACGAGACGGATCGCCCTAGCCGTTTGGCGGGGATGTTGCTGGAGACTCGCCGGGAGAAAGCGGCATGAATTGCGTGTGCGGCCATCCGGAGAAGGACAAGGTGCGTGGCGGTCGGTGGCGTGTTCTCAACTTGGCAGGACAAGCAACTCCACGCCCCCGTGTGGGCGCGCGGGGAGTGGGCGCCGCCGAGCTCGCCGGGTGAGCGCTCCGCGGCCGACTGGAGCGGCGGACGACGATCGTCTGGCCCGCGCGGCGAGTCCAGACGCGGAGGCCATGCGCCTGCACGCGCTCTGCCGCGGCAAGATGCAGACGTTGCCGAAATGCCCGATCCGGGGCTTCGAGGATTTCGCGGTGTGGTACTCGCCGGGCGTCGCCGCGCCGTCCCGGGCCATCGCCGCCGATCCCGAGGCAGCCTGGCGTCTCACGAGCAAGGCGAACACGATCGCGATCGTCACCGACGGCACGCGCGTGCTCGGCCTGGGGGACATCGGGCCGCTCGCCGCCCTGCCGGTGATGGAAGGCAAGGCGTTGCTCTTCAAGTACCTCGGCGGGGTCGACGCCGTGCCGATCTGCCTGGCCACGCGCGATCCCGACGAGCTCGTCCGCGTGACGGAGCTGTTGCAGCCGGCCTTCGGCGCGATCAATCTCGAGGACATCGCCCAGCCCAAGTGCTTCCGCGTGCTGGATACCCTGCGGGCGCGCTTGCAAATTCCCGTCTGGCACGACGACCAGCAAGGCACGGCGACCGCCCTGCTGGCCGGGCTGCTCAACGCGGCGGCGGTCGTCGGCAAAGACCCACGCCGTATGCGGATCGCCATGGTCGGCATGGGCGCGGCGAACGTCGCCTGCTACCGACTCCTGGTACACAGCGGCGTCGATCCGGGCGGCATCGTGGCGTGCGACCGCACGGGGATCCTGCACAAGCACCGCGAGGACCTCGAGCGGCGGAGTGACGAGTACGCCGACAAGTGGCGAGTGTGCCTGGAGAGCAACGCCGACGGTGTGACCGGCGGCCTGCGCGAGGCCCTGCGCGGCACCGATGCCTGCGTAGCCTTCGCGGGCCCCGGGATCATCGACCCGGCGTGGGTGCGCACGATGGCGCGCGATGCTATCGTCTTCGCCTGCGCCAACCCCGTGCCGGAGATCTGGCCGTGGCAGGCCACCGAGGCCGGCGCCCGCGTCGTCGCCACCGGTCGCAGCGACTTTCCCAATCAGCTCAACAACTCGCTGGTCTTCCCCGGGCTCTTCCGCGGCGTGCTCGACGTGCGGGCGCGCACGGTCTCTGACGAGATGGCCACCGCGGTCGCCCGCGCGCTTTCCGGATTCGCCCGGGCGCGCGGCCTTCGCGAGGACGCCATTCTGCCCCGCATGGACGACTGGGAGGTGCACGTCCGCGTGGCCGTGGCCGCAGCCACCGAAGCGCAGGCCCAGGGCCTCGCCCGGGTCCCGCTCACCACCCATCAGATCGAGACGGGGGCTCGCGCGGTCATGCAGTCAGCGCGTGACGCCACCACCGCGCTGATGCGCGCGGGCCTCATTGCAGCCCCCGGCGCCGAAGGCCGACAGGGAGGTGCGTCATGAGTCGTATGGCGGGCTCGCCTCTTCTCGCGGGCGCTCGCTCAGCGCGGCGAACGGCCTGACGCCACGCCGCGCTCGATCCCGTCGCGAACATCCCCGACCGTTCCCCGACTATAACGTGTGCGCCGTCTCCATCGAGACCCGAGACATGCGTGAGCGGTCGACGCATCTCACCCCCACCCACACGAGGACAGACCCATGGCGATCCGACGGATCCTCTACCCCCTCGGACTTTTCGCCGGCGTCACGGCCGGCATTCAAGCGGGCGGTCGAGCTGGCGAGGTCTCTCCGCAGCCAGTTGCTCATCGTGCACGTCATGGGTCCTCTGCCGATCATCGGGGAGGGGTACATCACACCGGAGACCGTGGAGACGCTCCTGCAAGTCAGCGTCACCTTGCCCAGCGACAGCTGCGCGTGCTCGTGACCAGAGCGGAAACGGCGGGCGTGCGCGCCTCGGGCCTGCTCGTCGAGACCGGCATGCCGCACGAGCAGATCGTTCGCGTCGCCAGGCGGAAGCGCGCCGACATGAATCGTGATGGGCACGCATGGCCGGAGTGGGCTCACGCGCCTCTTGCTGGGGAGTGTCGCCGCCCGCGTGATCGCGAGCGCCAAATGTCCCGTCCTGACGGTCCACGCGTGATATCGGTGGAACAATCGCCGACCGGCCCAGGGGCCAGAGAAGCGAACGCGTTCGAGGGACGAGAAGGGGAGCTCCAGCATGCGCGTCGTGCACGACGATGCCGGGTCAGTCGGTCGCCCCGGGGAGTCGTCGATATACCTTGTGTCCTCCCGGCCAGGGCTCGAGTCCTTCCGCCCCTTTCGGTAGCGATTCGCTCGCGCCGATCACGAGCGCGCCGCCCGCCACCAGGCGCCGCGCGATGCGCGAGAACATCTGTCGCTGCAGCTCCTCGTCGAAGTAGGTGAAGACCACGCTGCGGCACAGGATGAGGTGGAACGGCCCGTCGGGCATTTGCGTGCGCACGTCCTGGACCTGGAACTCGACGCCGACCCGATAGTCGTCCTCGATCACCAGGGCCGCTGGCGACTCGCGAAATGCCTGCGCGCGCATCGCCGACGGCAGATCTCGCAGGCTGTGGGCCGCATAGCATCCACGCCGGGCGCGCTCGATCGCCCCCCGGTCACAGTCGGTCGCGAGAATCCGGAGAGTCAGCCGAGGAAACCGCGGAGCGACGGCGAGTCTCCAGACGATCGCGACCGTGTACGGCTCTTCCCCGGATGCACAGCCGAGGCTCCAGCCGCGCAACTCGCTCCCGCCCCGGGCCATCGCCAGCCGCCCCAGCTCGGGCAGGACGATGCGTTCGAGATGCTCGAACACCGCCCTGTCCCGGTAGAACCGCGTGAGCGGAATCCGGCAGATCGAGTCCAGGACAGCCCACTCGGTCGGTTCACGCTCGAGGCGGAGCCGGTAGTCGGCGAGTTCGGACAGCCCCAGCTCCGCCATGCGGCCCTCCAGGCGACGATAGATCTGTCGACGGACCCTGCGGAAGCCTCGCCAGCGGAGTCGGAGTCTCGGCAGGCACCATTGCAGGAAGCGCACACCCTCGGTGTCTACCACGCGGAGCCCACGCCGAAGGGCGTCGGTGAGCCCAGCCGCCTCGTCGGTTGGCTCACGGTGCGCGATCGATCATCCCCTGCATGAGGCCCGGTGGCGGTGCTGATCGCAGACGACGCAGTGTCGCCCGCCATAGTGATCTCCGCCTCGCGGACCCCTGATGCCAGTGGTCGCCGACCGCCTGCCTCCTTGGCCGAGATCATCATGATGGTGTGTATGAGCGCCTCGAATCGCCCGCGCTCGGACAGCCCCCGCGCTCGGGCGGCCAGACGAAGAAGCGCGCGTCCGACTCGAGGCACATCGGCAGTGCCAGCGCGATGCGTCGTGGCTACCCCATCGTCACCTGGACCTCGTGGATGCGGCCGTCCGTGAGGCGGGGAAGGATCGGCGGGTCGAGACGCTCGCCGTCCAGGAGCATTCGCTCGACGCCCGAGCTCACGCCGCGTGGGTTGTCCACCTGAATGCGAACGACCGTGGCGCCGTCGCGCCAGACGACCTCGAACGCTGGCCAGGCCGCCGGGATGTGCGGCTCCAGGTGCCAGCCGCCCTCCGAGGGACGCATGCCGAGGATCTTCTCCAGACCCAGGCGGTACGCCCAGGCCGCGGCGCCCGTGTACCAGGTCCAGCCGCCGCGGCCGCTCCACGGCGGCGCCGCGTAGACGTCGGAGGCCAGCACATACGGCTCGGTGCGGTAGCGGGCCGCCGCCTCGAGAGTCAGCGCGCGGCGGATCGGGAGCAGCCGCTGGAACAGGTCCACGGCGTGCTCGACGTCGCCGAGCTCGAGCAGCGCCCACAGGACCCAGATCGCCGCGTGCGTGTACTGCCCGCCGTTTTCCCGGACGCCGGGCGGATAACCGCGGATGTAGCCGGGATCGTCCGCGCTCTCCGCGAACGGCGGCGCCAGGAGCAGGATGAGGCCCTCCGGCTCCTTCACGAGGCGCCGCACCACCGCCTCCATCGCGGCGGCGGCTCGCGACTTCTCCGCGGCTGACGAGAGCACCGCCCACGACTGGGCCACGGAATCGATCTGGCACTCGGCGCTCTCGGCCGACCCGAGCGGGGTGCTGTCGTCGTAGTACCCCCGCCGATACCAGGCGCCGTCCCAGGCCGTCGCCTCCAGGGCGGCGCGCAGCTCGTCCGCCTGGCGTCGGAGCGTCTCCGCACGAACGCTGTCGCCGACGCGCGCGGCCACGCGACCGAAGCGCGTCAGCGTCGCGTGCAGGAACCAGCCGAGCCACACGCTCTCGCCGCGGCCACCGATGCCGACGCGGTTCATCCCGTCGTTCCAGTCGCCGCTGCCGAACAGCGGCAGTCCGTGCGCGCCGGCGGTGCGGCCGCGTTCGATCGCGGCCAGGCAGTGGGCGTAGAGTGTCGCGTGATGCTGTCCGGGCTCGAACCGTGCGTACCGCTCGACTTCGTCCGGCTTGAGCGGCTCGCCCGCCAGGAACGGTATCGCCTCCTCGAGGATGGCTTCGTCGCCGGTCGCCTCGACGTAGTGCGCCGTCACGAACGGAAGCCACAATAAATCGTCCGAGCACCGTGTCCGCACCCCGGCGCCGGCCGGCGGATGCCACCAGTGCAGGACGTCCCCGGCCCCGAACTGGTGGCGCGCCGCCTCGAGGATGTGGTCGCGGCAGAGCGCGGGCACGCCATGGACCAGCGCCGCCACATCCTGTAGCTGGTCGCGAAAGCCGAACGCGCCGCTGGACTGGTAGTAGCCGGTCCGTCCCCAGAACCGGCTTGCCAGCAGCTGGTACAGGAGCCAGCGGTTGAGCATCAGGTCGAGCGCAGGGTCCGGCGTGCGCACCGTGACCGCGCCCAGTCGCGCATCCCACTGCCGGTTCA
>Ga0134124_10001502_pt1 | contig 18758 bp, 18 predicted proteins | sample KB304_FD_96880 | JGI IMG/M metagenome (GOLD analysis project Ga0134124, IMG submission 96880) | Terrestrial soil microbial communities without Nitrogen fertilizer from Kellogg Biological Station, Michigan, USA - KB3-0-4 | ecosystem: Environmental > Terrestrial > Soil > Unclassified ...
TCACTCTAGTGTGAAGCGGCTTTGCATCCTGGAGTGTTTCTGTTCGAGGCTCTTGATCCCACCAACTCCTGGAACTTCTTCCGCGCCTTGCCGTGAAGGTCATCCCATTCCAGCATCCACCACCATGGCGGGCTGTCCTGGTGCGCTATGAAGCTTGCGACCTCGTCCCAGGTTTCAAAACCGAGTCGCTCGACAAAGTAGCGCGGAAGAAGCAGGGGCAGGAACCCGACCTGCATCCAGTTAAGGATGTCGTCGGGATCAGGGGAGAGGAAATCAGCGGTTGCGCCGAAGACAATTCGGTGGCCCTTGTGTTCATCGATGAAGCGTCGAGCAGACGGAAGCACTTCGGCTTCGAGCCAATAGGAGCTTTCAGATTTTGGGGGATTCCAGTATTCGCGCGCCGAAAGCAAAGGGTCCACCTGCGCCGGCCGGCCCCTCATAACCACGCCGGCTTCCTCGAGGCGCCACACTGCCCAACGATAGCCTGCGTCGACAAAGGCCTTGCACTCGGTGCAAGCGAAGTAGACATTGCTGGTAGTTGCAGCCATTGCTTTTGCCTGTCCTTTTCACCTAGGCTAGAATGGGCGCGGCGCGGTTCGGCTGCCACTGAGAACCGTCCTTGCACTTGCGAGAATATGACTGGGCCGGCGAGGAAGTCCTTAGAACGGCCTCAAGAAGTTCTCAATAATGTTTCTCAAGGCAACCTATGGGCGATGAATCCAGGCAATATTATGAGTTCGGCCGCTTTCGCGTTGACACGGCTCAACGGTTGCTGCTCCGCGATCAGGAGATCGTCGCGCTCACTCCAAAAGTCTTCGAGATGCTGCTGACGCTGGTTGAAAGCAGCGGTGAGGTTGTCTCGAAGGACAGCCTGATGAAGAAGGTCTGGCCGGATACCTTTGTTGAGGAAGGCAATCTGACCCAGAGCATCTCGCTGTTGAGAAAAGCGCTTGGTGAGGGACAGAACGGGCACACGTACATTGAGACTGTCGCAAGGCGCGGCTACCGTTTCGCGGCTCCGGTGCAGGCCGTTTGGGATCGAGGCGTCGGTGTCGGCGTCGTTGAATCGGTGAACGCGGCGGTGAACACGAAAGTAGCAACTCGCGCCGGGAACGCGTTCCGTGGTCGCGGGAGAATGTGGCTCGGGATGCTGCTCGTGTTAGCGTTGGCGGCCGCAGGCTTCATTTACTTTGTCCGAGGGAACAAAGTCGCCGAGACCAGTAACGTCATTGAGTCGATTGCCATTCTTCCATTCGTCAACGAGTCTTCCGATAGCGACGCTGAGTACCTGAGCGACGAAGTCACCGATAGCTTAATCAACAACCTCTCGCAACTGCCAAAGCTTCGAGTCGTGCCGCGCAGCGTAACGCTCAGCTACAAAGGGCACGAGAGCGACCCGCGCAAGATCGCTCGCGACCTGAACGTGCGTGCGGTGCTGACGGGCAGGGTCCATCGCAGGGGAGACACGCTGAGCATTCAAGTTGACTTGATCGATGTAGCAAATGTCTCGCAGATGTGGGGCCAGCATTATGATCGCAAGGTGTCGGACCTTCTGTTGGTTCAGGAAGATATCTCGCGCGACATCTTTGAGAACCTGCGGCTCAAGTTGAGCGTCGAGGAGCAGAAGCAGCTCGAGGCTTACAGTCTTTATCTGAAGGGTCGAAACTACTGGAGCAAGCGGACCGAGGAAGGGTTGTTACAAGGCATCGAATATTTCCGAAAGGCGATCGAGGCCGACCAGAACTATGCGCCGGCTTACGCGGGGTTGGCCGATTGCTACAACATGCTTGTGGTTTACGGAATCAATCAGCCGAGCGAAGCATTCCCAAAAGCGAAAGAAGCCGCGACGAAAGCCTTGAGCATCGATAGCTCGCTGGCTGAGGCTCGGACTTCGCTTGCCTTCATCAAGCACCGGTGGGATTGGGCGAGGGAAGATGCTGAGAAGGAGTTCCAGCTCGCGATCAAGTCCAAACCGACGTATGCGCCGGCTCATCAATGGTACAGCTCATACCTCGTCGCAATGGGTCGCTTCGATGAAGCAATAGCCGAAGCGCGGCGCGCCCAGGAGCTCGAGCCGCTCTCGTTCATCAGCAACTCTCACATCGGTTGGATACTCTATTTCGCGGGTCGCTACGATGAAGCGATCGAGCACTGCAAGAAGCTGCTCGACGTTGATCCCAACTTCTTCCCGGCGCGTCGATATTTGGGATTGGTTTACGAGCAGAAGGGGATGTACAAGGAAGCGATCACCGAGTTTCAGCAAGCAGCCAAGCTGTCGGGGAGCCCGCTGATGATGTCGTTGCTTGCACACGCTTACGCAGCATCTGGCAACAGAGCTGAGGCCGAGCGGCTGCTGGTGGAACTTGGTCGGCAGAAGCAGCGATACGTTTCGCCTTACACCGTCGCGACTATTTATGCCGGGCTCGGCCAAAAGGATCAGGCGTTCAAGTGGCTCGACAAGGCGTTTGAAGAGCGAGATATATGGTTGATGAATTTGAGAGTTGACCCACTGTTCAAACCGCTTCGATCTGACGGGCGTTTTACTATCCTGCTCCAGCGCATCGGGCTCTAGCAAGCTGCTGAAAAAGGATGAGACATCTCTCACATCGGATGCCGATTTGAAACTGAATACTCATGCATCGTCGACTTTTTAGCAGCCTGCTAGATCGTCTCGATCAGTCTTGTAAGCAGAGCAGCTCGCCGCGCGATGTCGCCGATGATGATGTGCTCGTGTTCGGCGTGAGCGCCGGCGCCGTCGACTCCCAGGCCGTCGAGCACGGGCACGCCGTGCGCCGCGATGAAGTTACCGTCCGATCCGCCGCCTACGGAGCCTTCCTTCAAATCAAGCCCAACCTCTTTCCCCAGCCGGCGAGCGTGTTCGAATAAGTGAGCAGTTTGATCGGTGCGAACCAGAGGCGGGCGGTTTATCCCACCACGCACTTCCAGCCGAGCGCCGTCGATCACGGGCCGAAGTTTCAACATCGCTTCGGTTATTCGTTGACCGTCGGCGATGTTTTGAAAACGCATGTCGATGAAGGCGTGAGCTTCGGCGGCGACAACGTTTGAAAGCACGCCGCCTCGCGCTACGCCGACGTTGACGGTGGTGCCTTGCTCGAAGTCGTTGAGGTTGTTGATGGCCAGCACCTGATGCGCGAGCTCGGTTATCGCGCTTATGCCGGCTCGAAGATCGTTGCCCGCGTGAGCCGGACGTCCGTGAATGATCAACTCAAACTCACCGACTCCTTTCCTGGCGGTCTTGACCGTGCCGCCGGGTATTGGCGGCTCAAGCACGAGCGCGGCGTGGGCCTTGCGAGCTTCGGCGTCGATTACCGGGCGAGAAAAAACACTTCCCGTCTCTTCGTCGCAAGTCATCATCAGTGTGACTGGTCTTTCCGTGGCGTGGCCCAATTCCTTGATGGCCCGCATCGCGAACGTAGCGAGCATGACACCCGCCTTCATGTCGAAAATGCCGGGACCGAAGGCGCGATCATCTTCAATCCTGAAAGGCCGTGCCGCGAGGGTTCCAAGCGGCCACACGGTGTCTAGATGCCCAACAACCAACAACTGCTTTGTGGCTTCCGGGCGGGCCTTGCCAAAGCGATCAAACCGCGCGACGAGTGTGGAACCATATCGCCGATCGTTGATCAAATCGACCGCAGCGCCGATCGCAGTGAGTTTCTCTCCAAGGCTCTCGGCGATACGACGCGTGGCTTCCGGTTCGCGTGACATGGACTCCTGCTCGACCAGCCATCGAGTAAAGTCGAGCATCTCGTTAGTCTGCGCTTCGAAGAATGATCGCAGGTGCAGGCCGTTGCCGTTGGCTTCCATGGCAACAATTATTAGCAGAGGGAAAAGAGGGTTGCCAGCAAGGTCAGCGTCTAAGGAGGCCGTCTATTGTCGACGCAAGGTCGTTGATGAAGTCGGAGTTTGGATTGAATCCGCCGCGCGGCTGGCCGACGCCGGTGCCCTGGCGGTCAAGAATGACTATTGTCGGCAGTTGCGCGAGCTTCCCGCTGAAGCGCTTGAATGCAGCCTGATTGCTGTCGCGCAACACGGTGACTGACGCCGCCGCTCCGCCCGCTGATTTGAGTTGTACATCCGTTAGCTCGGATGGCGAGTTGACGCTCACCCAGCACACCTTAACGTCTTTGCCTTGATAACGTTTGGCAAGCGACTCCAGCGCAGCCAATCCCTCGCGGCGCTGAGGGTCCTGCACGCCGCTAAAGAGCAGCACCACGACTTTTCCACGCATGCTGGAGATAGGAACGGTCTGGCCGTCCGCTGTCCCAAAACTAAAGTCTTGCGCGCTCACTATCGATACTGAGCACGACAACATTGCGATGACGGCGAGGAGCTTATTAAGTCTTGTCAAGATATTCATTCTCCCTGTTCAGAAACAACTTTCACGAGTATTGGATGCCGCTGGAGGCTGGAAAGTTGACGTGACGTTCTTGGTTCACCATTACACTGCCCCTCCAGTTTAACAGTCTGGACAAACGGCCCGCAAATCAAGGGTCGGATAGCCTCCCGAAGCGGAACTTGCAACGGATAACGTCCACGTAGTAACGAATTTATTCGTTGGGATTCTCAGAAACGAATAAACTCGTTACTACGTGGGAAGTCCGCCTTTTAATCGCACCCCTCCCGGAGATACTCTTCTCGCCTGATCGCTCGTGCCCTCATATAATCGTACTGAAATCCGAGCGCCGAATGAGGAACCCTGAATGATCGCAGCAATCCTTTTGGCAGCAGGTGAATCAAGACGGATGGGCGACTTCAAGCAATTGCTGCGGCTCGGCGATAAGACTTTCGTCGAGCACTGCGTAGACAATTTGCTCGCGTCCGCGGTTGATCAAGTCATCGTCGTAACCGGACATCGCGAGGCGGAGGTGCGGCGTGCAGTTGCAAATCGACCGGTCGATATCGTGCACAACGCTGAATATAAGAGCGGCATGGCGACCTCAATCAAGAGCGGTGTTCGTTACGCGAGCGACAGGGCGGACGCCTGCGTTATCTCGCTCGTTGATCAGCCGCGAATCGACACGGCGGTAGTAGACTGCCTGATCCGTGCTTACAAGGACGGCGCGTCAGACAGGAACAACTCGCTGATAGTGCTTCCGACCTATGGAGACAAAACCGGCCATCCGATTCTTGTCGACCTTTTACTCAGAGAAGAGATTCTCGCGATGGATCCCGAGTCAGGTCTACGACAGGTCGTCCAGGCGCACTCGGGTGCTATTAAGCGGGTTCCGGTATCGAGTATGAGTGTTTTGGAAGACTGTGATGTTCCCGAAGACTACGAAAGGCTTCTCAAACAGTGATGGGTACACACTGCTCAATACTAAATAACCACCAACCGGTAACCTTGTGACCAGAAAGAGAAAGTGGTCCCCATTTGGGCGGGGACCACCTTCTGTGCGAGCAGGTTTCGTGGGTCGCGCTAAACAGCGATTTTTTCTGAACGCGAAGCGCGCGATGCAGGAACTTCAAACGGAATCACTCGACCGTGACTTGCTGCGATCTGTCTTTCTAATAACCTGGCCTGTCTGAGTACGAGACTATTGGCGGCGACCGCGGAAGCCAGCAGATAGCTGTTACCACCGCAGCGAGCGCAACTGCCCGATAGATCCATGTACGTCTTTACCGGATGATCGTCGTCGCCCGAACAATTTCCGCAGATTATCTGGACCCCAACCCTCAACAACTCCGACCGCGACTGCTGTAACTGCGCCGGGTCAGAAGTTCTGAACATCATCAGGCACGCGCAGGCCAAACCGAGCGCCAACGCCGTTGCCACCATTATCGTAAGCATAGGGGAGCCTCCTCAAGCTGTTGTCTTAAAAACAATCGTTCAAGGATAACCACTCGTTCCTTCGCGTTTTCTTTGCTCACTAACATAATCCTTTACGAGCAAACACCTAACAAAGATTGTCGAAGCACAATAAGCAATGAGTGTGCCATCTGGTTTATAGGACCGCCCAAGACTTGTTGAAGAAAATATAAGGGATGAGGCCTTAGCCCTGGACGGATATGGGATACAATTGCACTGAAACGATCCAAAGATGGACAAAGTTTCCGGTCATTCGTGCCCGGCCTACCTGGTCGTCCGACTGATATTTCAACTGCAGGTGATCAGACGCGTACCTGGCGACAGGATCATCATCGTCGGATTGCTCGCCACAACGCCAGCAGGATGATAGAGCCGACTACGGCGAGCCCGAAGTGAAGCAAACGGTGTGGGTTCGCATACCCGTCTCTTGCGGCGACGGGCCAGAGAGCGCTACCAATCAGGCCACCGACGATCGAGCCACCAATTCCGAGAAGCGCAGTCGCGAAGCAACCCATGGGATCGCGACCCGGCATTAGAAAGCGAGCAATCGCTCCAACGATGAGTCCGATTATCAACGAGCCGATTATAGATGCGAGCATGGGTCCTCCTTACGTTTTGCCCGATCTTAGCGAGCGTGTCCTGCTGCTGTCAACGAGCGGAACTTGGTTTACAGCCGAAGTTCATGATGACACCGTCACCACTCATGGGAGAATCGCGAAAAGTTATTCTCATTAGGAACTTCTAAGTGACCACGATTCGTAGCTGAGCGTCTGATAGATACGGAAGCAGAATAGTCCGGGCACGTCCGCGATTGTAATCGCTTGGTGTCGGTCTCTTATGAAGTCACACTATGTAATGGTAAGCGGCAGACGAACGGCGCTTGTTGCGCTTATCGCGATTGTGTTTGCGACTCCTGTCGTACGCGGCGCTCCGACGTCCGCTCCGCATGAGTCGACACGCCCAACCTTCTCCTTCGATATTAATTACCTCGCCGTCCAGTCGGATTTCGATGGCGACCACCGCCTCGATCAGGCAGAACTTCACCTGGCTGGAGCGCATCATTGCATTCGCGTTCGTTTCGGCAACGCTCGCGAGACTCACCTTGACTTCGGTACGCGCCCGCATTCGAGCGGCGTGCTGATAGTGAAGGACGCCAACGGTGACAATAGGCCGGATTTGATCTGGGTCTATCATTCCCGATCCGAATCGGCAGTCATATGGCTTAACGACGGCGCCGGCCACTTTGCGAAGTCGAGCGATGGAAGCAGTGATGCCATAACATATTTATTTGGTGATACCGATTACGCCGAAACCGGGAGGCTTGAGAGTAAAGAAACCTACCTTGCCCCGCCCCGGCCCTCATCGGAATTTGCTCAAGTACTCAACTTTGACCTCGAGTGTCTCGCGGCCGTTAAGAACCCGCGCCACGATTTCCGTCGCGACCTCAGCCGCTACCTGTCTCATCTTCGCGAACGCGGACCTCCGCAGCCTGTCTAGTCGAATCCGATCCCAACCACAACTCTTTTGTCCAGGCGCCAGTGCCAGGCCGAACTAAGGGACCGCGTCTTTCGTGCAAAGTTACTCGCGTTCGCGGCGGGTGTTGTGTTGTGGGCGGAGAACGAGAACAAGGCTGAATCGAAAGCGGCGAATCTACTGGTGACTCCCAGTCCGCAAGTTGAAGGTCGATCGAGAAGAGGTTCGCGCCTCGGTCCACAAGGAACTGAATGGAGGGAACAATGAAGAAGCTTTTGATGGTAGTTTTGACTTTGTCTCTATTTGCGATCGAAGGGGTGATTCGCGCGCGTGCGCAGGTGGTTGACACGATCGGCGCTGATGTTCCGTTTGGCTTCACGATCAGGGATCACACGCTCCCGGCTGGCAGCTATGCGATAAAGCGGCTCGACTCACAGCCCGGCGTCATGGAGATTCGCGATGCTGACGGAGAACGTGTTCTTCTCTTTCTCACCGGGTCGGCTCAGTCCGCAAAAGAGCCGAAGCAAACAGAGTTGATCTTCGATCGCTTCGGGGATCAGTACTTTCTCGCCGAGATATTCGAGGCCGGGAACGGCGCTGGAGCGCAGGTACCGAAATCGCGCGCGGAGCGCAGCCTGGAAAAACAAATCGCTACAGTCAAAGTGAGCGTCCCGGCTCGAACCGCACTCAATGCGATGAAGTAGAAGCGCTAACTCCGCGCAGGCGAGCTTGCGGAACAACGCAACTCGCCTGCGCACCAAGCCGCATCGCACAAACTAACGCTCGTTACCTGTCCAATATTAATACGCCCGTCCGGTTTTCCTATCCATGCGTGCTCTCGATTGTCTGATTTGATTGCGATCCAGATCAGACCCTCGAAACAAACCTCTCACGTCGACACACAAAGACATTCTGACGTGCACACCGAAGAAAGCTTTCGTCTAATTGGTTTTTGTCTGCGCTCCGTCGCCGCAGCCATCTCGAATTTTGTCTCAAGCTTGCTCCGCGATGTCACTCCTTTGTTAAACCGCCTCGGATATTTGCGTTAGTCATAGGACGACGCAAGAGGTGGCATTCAGTTTGCCGAGGTGGAGTTCGAACTCGCCGGCCTTTCAAAGCGAGGGTCGCGCGAGAATCGCAGCAGCGCGCGCAGGAAGAAGGAAGAATGAGGAGGACGAAAATGGTAGCTCAATTCGGCCAGTTCGCAGCAACTGTCTTGAACCATTTCGCGGTTCCGGCAACTAACCAGGATCAAGAGGAGTTTAAGGTCCTCGATCACAAGACCAAGTCGGAAGAAGCGAACGAGTTTGAGCACGGACTGTCCGCGCGGGTGGTCGGCCAGGAGCGGGCCTTGCGCGCACTTGCTCAAATCTATCAGGTCTATCAGGCCGGATTGAACACTCCGGGGCGTCCCATTGGAACGCTCCTCTTTCTGGGCCCTACGGGAACAGGAAAGACTCGTTCCGTCGAAGCCGCCGCCGAAGTGCTGTTCGGCAGTCCGAGCGCATTTGTCCGCGTAGACTGCGCGGAGTTTCAGCACCCGCACGAAATTTCGAAACTGATCGGGGCGCCACCCGGTTATCTTGGTCACAGAGAAACGCCCCCGATGCTCTCACAGGAAAACCTCGACTCCTATCACACCGAACGCACCAGGCTCAGCCTTGTCCTGTTCGATGAGATTGAAAAGGCGTCGGATGCGTTGTGGCAGTTGCTGCTCGGAGTGCTCGATAAGGCGACGCTCACACTCGGTGATAACCGCCGAGTGGACTTTTCCAGAGCAATTGTGGTGATGACCTCAAATCTTGGCGCGCGAGAAATGGATCGCCTGACCGAGGAACCGCTGGGATTCGCGTGCATGAACAATCAGCCGGTCGCGGCGCTCGACACTCAATTCCATCGCGTCGGTCTCGAGGCGGCGCGCAAGCGATTTTCCCCGGAGTTCATGAACCGACTTGATAGCGTCGTGGTGTTCCACCGTCTGACGGATGACTCTATGCGGCAGATTCTCGAACTCGAGCTCCAGTCCGTGCAACAGAGAATTCTCCAGTTGAACAATAGCCGCTTTGTAATGCGTTACACAGACACGGCGAAATCGTTTCTGCTTGCGCGAGGAACCAGCGCTCGCTACGGGGCTCGTGAGTTGAAACGAACGATCGAGCGATATGTCGTTCTGCCGCTTTCCAATCTGGTCGCAACCAGACAAATCAGGGACGGCGACGTTCTCCTGACTGACATGGGCAATGAGGAAGACAGCCTTATCTTCATGAGGCGGCAGACGACCGCTGTATCACCGGAGTTCGATTCTTATGACTTTCGTTTTGATCGAATGCGCCGGGCTCAAGTCATGGCTGGCGCGGCGCGCTGAGTAACGTCGAGAGAAATGAGCGCCCGTGGACGATATCGTCATCCCACGAAATTCACTCGTAGCGGTGTGATCAAAAGTGGGACTTGGGTGAACTTGGGTCACCCGGAACACAGTGCGGGGAATCGAGCGTTCCGCCCGGCAACCCCGTAGGGGTGCGATGTTTATAGGTACGGACGCCGACGCAGACTTCTTCGCTCCGTTAGGAGCGGCATAGAGTTGAGCGCAGGAACATTTCACCCTACGGGGTTGGCAACCTAGGGAACGCGCCACCATAAACATTCTACCCTACGGGGTTCAAGAGAATTCTCAGGACACTTCTTCCGGCGAAGAGTCGCGGGCGGGTCCCAGCTCAAGTCCCGCTTTTAATCACACCCACTCGTAGCTATCGAGAAGGAGTCAATCGTGTTATCAGGAAAGATAGCCCTAATTCTTTGACTCATCCTTCTACTCCCTTATCAATCGCTTGGCGATCGAGACGCCTTGTAAGCGCCATTACTTCTTACAACCCTTTTCTCTTCCTCCAGCTTCTCCAGATGCGCCACCGTCGAGCGCTCGGCCAACCCGTACATTGAAGGATGAACATCAGTGTAAGCGGATTCCACTATCTCATGCGGAAGTGACGCGCCCGCTTGCACTGCCGCGAGGATCTTATTTTCACGCATCGTGCGATGCTCGACGTATTCCTCAATCTTTTCGCGAGCCGCGCCTATGGCCGGCCCGTGCGCGGGAAAGAGCACTGAAAGCCTCGGCAATTCGAGCAGTCGATGCAGCGAAGCAAAGTAATCCTTCATGTTTCCTTCGGGCGGATCGATCACCACGGTTCCAATTCCAACGACCAGGTCCCCCGTTACGATCGCGCCGGTAATCTCTTCGTAGAAGCACAGGTGTCCGCGCGTGTGCCCGGGCGTATGAAGCGCTCGCAATCGCCAACCCGGATCGCCGGCGAGTTCGATCAGTTCGTTGTCTTCGACGAGCCGGTCAACCTCGACCGCGTATCTGATTCGATCCGCCGTCAGCTTATGAGCCGCGACCGGTACGCCGAGCCGCGAACGCAAATACGCGGCGCCGCCGATATGATCGGGATGATAGTGTGTGAGGATTATCTCTCGCACTCGACGACCTTCGGTTATCATCGCGTCGAGGAATACGTCCAGTTCTTTTTGTTCTTCCTCGTAAGGCGAGGCCGGGTCGATGACGATCAGCTCGTCTCCCCCGATGATGTAGCAGTTTGTGTGAGTCGCCGGAGGAAGCGTCGGTGTTCTGACGGGGAAGAGAAAGATGCCGGGGCGAAACTCGATCCGCCGAACCATCCCGTGCTGGGCTTCGGGAATTGCGGTCAGTGCGGCCGGCAACTCCTCCACGTTATTAGCGTGCGCCGCGAGCGTTCGAATGATGTGAAGCGTAGGCGGCGCCATTATTATTTCGCCGCGCTGCCAACTCGCCAGCGCTTCAGCCGGTCTTATCCACTCACCGGTTTCAAGCTCGCCGGTTTCGATCAGCGCCTCCTGTCCCTCAGGCATCCACGCGAGGAAGAACCACGTGTCAAACCGCCGCGGAGCAAAGTGCGGCGTCACCCATCGTCCTGCCGGTTCAAAGTCCGGACCCACGATCTCGAGCGCGTCTTCATCGAGAGTTTGTTTGAAACTCTTGAGGTTCTCATTCATAGCTCGGCGCTTCTCGGCGATTCGCTCGAGCGACAGACGCTCCGCGCCGTGCGCCAACAGCACGCCAGTTTCTTCGAAGAATTCCCGGACGGCGCAGGCTCGCATGACGGCTTCTTCGCCGTCGCAACCTGCTACGATGATCGAGCCGTCTTCTTTATCGAGTTGTCCGCCTGGAAAGGCATGAAAGCCGCCCATGAACTTGAGCTTCGGGCTTCGCTTGACCCAAAAGACTTTTGGGTCGGGTTGGTCTTTCAACAGGATGATCGCGGCTGCGTCTTTTGGTGTGACCGGCATGATTGGAATATATCACGAGCCGCACGCGACCTGTATGGGCGGCCCTCCGTGGCCGCCCCTCATTGGCATACGTTTCGGCTCCGGAAAGAGGGGCGGCCACGGAGTAAGTCAGGCCCGTATTAACGAGCCGATACGGTGAAGAAACCGCTTTGCGAGCTTTGCGGTTACTTTGCGAGCTTTGCGTTAAACGTATCTCCCTTTCTCGAGCGGATTCCTTGCGCAAAGCTCGCAAAGTACCGCATAGCTCGCGGCGTCGGGTCGTTTCTAAGAAGGGCCGCCCCTACAGGTGTCACGCCAGTTCCGAGTCAGGGCAGGCTAAAGCCTGACTCTGAACGCTGCTGTTGCCTGCGGAAGCGTGCAAACTATAATGGAGCGTGATGCCGGTGAAGAAGTTCGACTCCAATCAAGACTACTATCGCGTGCTCGGCGTCAACGAACAGGCGAGCAAGCGAGAAGTCGATCGCGCCTATCGGAGTCAGGCGCGCAAGCGGCATCCTGACGGCGGCGGCAGCGACGAAGAAATGAAATCGCTCAATGAAGCTCGCGCCATCCTGAGCGATCCCGAAACTCGAGCCGCCTACGATGCCGAGCGGCGTCCGGCGTATGAGGCGCACGGCCCGGCTCATACATCGGCGCGAGAATTCGATCCCTACGCGGCATCACGAGCGGGTACTTTGAAGATTCCGGTGGCGAACGCCGATCTGGCCGGGTTGTTAATGAGCGCGGCCGCGTGCTTCGGGTTGGGACTCCCGCTCTTGCTGCTGGTAGAAATGCAGTGGATGTACTTTCTCTGGCCGCTGCGAATCATGGCGCTTGGAGCGCTGGTGTTGGGAGTGTTGCTGGCGCATTCAGCTCTTCGAATGAAGCGGCGCCAGTTGAAGGAAAACAGCCCTGACTATCCCCGATCTCTCGCGGTGGTCCACGAATTGATCTTCTGGATTGTTTCCGTGGGATTCCTGGGAGCCATTGTTATGCTGCTCTACACTTGAGCCCGGAATGCAGGACGCTGCCTCGACTACTGACGAATGCTCTTGGTGCCAGGCGCTACCTTTATTTTGAAATCGACTGACAGTCCCTGATTCTTTTTCAGGTTGCTGAGACTAAACGTCGTAACGTTGCTGTTCTTCTCAGTGACTTGATATTTGATCGGCAGCCAGGTTGACTGATCGACCCACAAGGTTAGTTTCTGGACCGATGATTTGCCTTTTGGGGTGAGATCAAGCTTGGCGGTCGCCGCATTGCCTACCTGCTCGTCTCCAACGTATACGATGTTGTATTGACTCTTAAGTTCGGGAACCGATTTGTACGGCGTTGCTATGAATGAAAACTCCTGGTTCTTCGCAGCCTGTGCCCGCCTGGAGGTAACGATCATTTGATTGATGCTGGGCTGGTATAAGTCGATCTCCTCGCAGAGCACGGCGACTGCCTGGCCTTGCGGGTTGTCATAGTTGATACGCACTTTGTCGCACTTCTTATCGTGAAGAAAGAAGATCTTTCCGCTATAGATCTCTTTTCCGCCGATCTGCATATTGCGCTTTTCCTGACGCATATCCGATTCAATGGTCTTGATGGTGCGAGCGGTCCGCTCCATGTTCGCGAGCACTTCATCTAATTTCCCGTTGGCACTCGGGCGCGAAACGCTGATGTTCGAGATCGCGAACGACACGGTTCCCATGACAGCGATGATGAGAAACAGTCTGGTAATAAGATTCATTCCTGCTCCTGCTTCGTAAATCACACCTGAAAATACATAACCACAGATGAACACAGATCAACACAGATAGGTTTTTGGATTCTGTGTTGATCTGTGTTCATCTGTGTTGATCTGTGGTTCAACTCACTCACTACGCTGACCTTGCATCTATTTCTGATACACAACGTAACTTACTTCTCCTGAAACGTCTTCGGCTGTTTCGATGCGCGCGATCTTTGCCGCGTGGCCATACTTCTGTTCGAGTCGAAGCGATAATTCTCGTTCGAGATTGTTTGGCTCAATCTGCCCGAGCTCGACTTTTCTGATCACCAGCGCGGGCTCAGAAGGAGAGGAAGCGCGCTGAGTGAATACGCTGTTCGGCACCAGGAAGATGAAAGCGAGAATCACCACGCACATTACGTCGTACTGCCAGCTCCCACGATCGTAGGACCAGAACAGAGTCTTCTTCAGTGTGGCCAGAATGATCTTCACAATATGCCTTGAATTGTTTCCGAAGCAACGACCGAACGAATCACGTGTCCGTCTCTCATCTCGATTATCCGGTCGGCCCGCGCGGCCGCTTCGGCGTTATGAGTGATCATTATGATCGTCTGACGGAATTCCTTGTTGAGCTGCCGCATCATGTTAAGAACCACGTCCGAGTTCTCGGTGTCCAGATTGCCGGTTGGCTCGTCCGCCAGAATTATAGCCGGGCGGTTGATAACCGCGCGAGCGATCGCGACTCGTTGCTGTTCTCCGCCCGAGAGCTCGAGCGGCTTGTGATTCATCTTGTCTTCAAGCCCGAGAACTTTGAGGACTTCATGGCGACGAGCCGAGTCCCGATTGTCTTTGCCGGCATAGATTCGTTCCGCGAGTTTCAGATTGCCTTCGGCGGTCAAGGTGGGAAACAGATTGAAGCGCTGAAAGACAAATCCGATCTTACGGCGCCGCAAGTCGGTTCGCTGGGCATCGGTCATCGCGGTCAGGTCTTCGCCTTCGATCATCACGCGCCCGGCCGTAGGCTTGAGCATCCCGCCGACGATATGGAGGAATGTAGACTTGCCGCAGCCCGACGGACCCATGATCGCGACGTATTCGCCGGACTCAACTTGCAGAGTCGCGCCGCGAAGCGCCGGCACCTCGACCGTGCCGACGTGGTAGATCATCTTAAGGTCGATTGTTTCAAGAACGGTCATAGTCAGTAGTCCGTAGTCAGTAGTCCGTAGTCCGTAGCCCCAACGCAGCGCTACTGACTACGGACTACTGACTACGGACTAATCATAACTTATCGCTTCGACCGGATCGAGGTTAGCGGCTCGCAAGGCCGGATAGAGCGCCCCGACCACGCCGCCCATCAAGCCGATTATCGCGGCGACGACCAGCCACTTCGGCTCGAGATCGATCATCAACCGCGTATTCGCTTCGATAGTGAGCTTGCCGATCACCGCCACGGCGAAACCAAGCACCACGCCCAGCGCGCTGATCATTGCCGCTTCCTTTTCGATGGTCATCACGATGAATTGCTTTGACGCGCCCAGGCTTTTCAATATTCCGATCTCGCGCGTTCGCTCGATTATCGTCGTATACATCGCAAGCAGGATGACGAGCACGCTGATTATCAGTCCGAGGCCTATCACTACGTTCAGAAAAATCTCGACCGGCGCCAGTGTTTGCGAATACAGGGCCGGTATCTCGGCAGTCAGGATGATGTTGTTACCGGGATAGTAGCGGCGCAACTCCTCCTGGGCCTTCTCAGCCAGTTCGGGTCGATCGCATTTCACGAGGATGTACGTGCAGTTCTCGACACCGCCCAGCAACTGCTGCATCGTGTGCAGCGGAATCTTCACGCGGGCGAGCACAGACGGTTCGTAGATTCCAACGATAGTGAAGGTGTGTCCGAGCACGGTGATTCGGCTGCCCAAATGAACGGGTTTCCCATCGATGTCCTTGCCGCTCTCGGCATAATAATGATCGACGATTGCTTCGTATTCCGTTCCCGCCGTGAGTCCGTCGCCAAGCCCGCGGCCCTGCGTGAGCGTCATGTGAGTAGTGGCGACGAAGCTCGGATAATCAAGGCCGTCCACCATCTCGAATCCGATGCCCGCCACGCTGCCTTGCACGTACTCGCCGACCGGCGAAACGGCGGCGACGCCTTCGATGGGCGGCTTCGGTTGAATATCCGGGTCCTCGGCGGTAGGTTGCACCCCGTGAAGAATGGCGTCGGCGTATCGCGACGGAAGCATTAACGGGTTACCGGCTAACGAGACGTTACCGCTTGGGAGGAAGCGGATCTCCGCGTCGACGTTCGCCTGTCGCTGGGCGGCGTCGCGCATCATTCCACGCGCGAGACCAACGAACAGCGTAACAAGAATCACACCCAGGGCTACACCGATAATGCTGATTGCCGTGCGCAGCGGACGCTGGCTAATGTTGGCGGCGATGAGGCTGTCCATTATCCGTTCAGTATCCGATCAGGGGGCCGGCGAGATCACAACAATCGATTTGGCTTTGCAGCCGGCGGCCGACGCCTCACATTCGCCGGTTATTTTGTCGCCGGATTTCACTTCGGCGAGAGGAATAGCGCGCCCCGAGCGCGTGAGTTTAGTGGATGAGCTTATCAGAAGATGGGCCTCTGTTCCGGCGTCTTCTTTGATTATTATTTCGTTCCTGGCCCGGTCGACCGAGACGACTTCGCCGCTATGCTGTTGCACGATGGCGGATGCGGTAACGATATGGTTACCCTGAGGTTCGGTTGCCATCTTGTGCGGCTCGTCGAGGTTCAGCTCTTCCAGTCTCTCGGTGTTTTCAAGCTCGAATGTCGTCGCAGGCAGTTCTGCATTTACCTCAACCGTTTCCTGCAGAAGCTTCAAGTCGAGACGATAACCGTCATTGCGCCGGTCGATTATCACGTGGCCCGGCCACGCCCACGTGGTGTTGGGAACGGTGAACCACCCGCTAAATGTCACGTCGCTCGCCAGACGTCCGACACCGTTTTCGAAGGTTTGCTGGCGCACCAGCGGGGACCCAACCTGGCTTCGATCGAACCAGAACTTGCGGCGTAGTTTCAGTTGGCCTTTTTCATCGCGCTCGGGAACGTACACAACGTAATAGCTTCGTTCGACGAGGCGATTCTTCTTGCCCGGGCGAATGTCCGCCTCAACCTGCCGGACCTCTTCGCGGAAAACATTTGAGCGGTCGCTTTCGGTAATCGGTTTGATCAGAAATGAATCGGTAATATGCTGCGGCCGCATGTTGACGAGCCCGCCGGCCTTTGTGAGCTGAGGGTCCCTGGTCTCCTGGATCTCGGCGGCATTCATTCGCTCGATATCGCCGAGGTTCCTCCCGTATATGAACCGTCGCTTGTCCAGGGGACGCAGGATTTTGAGCTTGAACTTCTGGCCGTCGCTTACCATATCGGCAACATCGGCGCTTAAGAAGGTCACTTTCATCCGGGTGTCCTCGGGTCGCTTGAATCGAATCAGCCCGGTCGCTATCGGGAATTCGTCCGCCTTTGCGCCCTCGCCGGTGAAGTAATTCCAGACAGTCACGTCGGCCTGCGCAGAGAAGGTTTGGATTCGGCTGTAGGCATTGATTCGACTAATGAGGTCCTCGGTCGAAACCGGCGCGTTAACAGGGAGGAGTTCATTCACGTTGACTCGGCGCACACACGCCGATCCGAACATCGCCGCGAACGCAATCAATGAAATCAACGGATATTTAGTGCTTTTCAAGGTAACAGATTCCTAAATCCGATCGTGTGATATATAGAGGCCGTATTGTCTAACCACGCAAGCTTAAAAACTAACAAAGTGATCCAACTCATGTCAACGAACGGCGCCTGCGGCGTAGTGTTCGGTTATTGGTTTGCTGACTTGTAATCCCTTCGCGTGCCTTGCGGTCCTTTGCGAGCTTTGCGCTGAGTATTGGATCTTATTCCCCAATACACAGCGCAAAGGCGCAAAGGACCGCAAAGCACGCGGAGGATATTAACCAACGCAGAATCCGAACACTACCCGCCTGCGGCGCGAGTGGTAGCGTGGGACTCTCGTTTGCTCGTTGCGGTCGGAAGGTCGCCCGCCTAGTATTCTAGATTGGAGCAGGGAATGCCGAGATTCAAGAAAGCGACTATGAAGAGCGACCAGCCAGGCAGCTTGTTCGAAGAACCGAAAGAGCAGATGGCTTTTGGTGACCATGAATCGCCGGACCGGCCCCTCGCGGACCGAATGCGGCCGAGGACCCTCCTCGAGTTCGAAGGCCAGCAGAAGATTGTTGGTCAGGGGCGCGCGCTTCGAAAGATGATCGAGGAGGATCGATTGCAGTCGCTTGTCTTCTGGGGGCCGCCCGGGACCGGCAAGACTACGTTGGCTCGCATCATCGCCGATCAGACCGCGGCGCGCTTCGTGTCCTTCAGCGCGGTATCCGCCGGAATCCGCGAGGTTCGGGCGGTGATGTCCGAAGCCGACGAGTATCGCCGCAGGCTTGGAAAGCGAACCGTTGTTTTCATCGACGAGATACATCGATTCAATAAGGCCCAGCAGGATGCGTTCCTCCACTACGTTGAAAGCGGTGCGATCGTCTTGATCGGAGCCACGACCGAAAACCCTTCCTTCGAAGTCAATTCGGCTTTGCTTTCGCGTTCGAAGGTGTTCGTGCTCGAATCGCTTACGACCGATGAGGTGGTGAGCATCCTGAAGCGTGCGCTCGAGGATGAGGTGCGCGGGCTTGGCACCCATCGCATCGATGTCACCGAAGACACTTTGCGCGCAATAGCGGTGTACGCCTCGGGCGACGCAAGAGTAGCGCTCAACACTCTCGAGCTCGCAGTGTCGATTGCTGAGTTGGATCCGATCGGCGCTCGAGTCATCACCGATAACGTGTTGAAGGAAGCAATGCAGCGAGCGGCGATCAGATACGACAAAGCCGGCGAAGAGCATTTCAATCTGATCTCGGCTTTTATCAAGTCGATTCGAAACTCGGATCCCGACGCCGCGGTGTACTGGCTGGCGCGAATGGTTGAGAGCGGCGAAGACCCGCTCTACATAGCTCGGCGGCTTGTGGTCCACGCGTCGGAAGACATCGGGCTAGCCGATCCGATGGCCCTGGTCGAAGCGGTAGCGGCCATGCAAGCTACTCACTTCGTCGGGTACCCCGAAGCGAAGCTCGCGCTGACGCAGGCGACGTTGTACCTGGCGACGGCGCCGAAGTCGAATTCAGTGCTGGAGGCTTATGGAGCAGCGGCTAAGGATGCTACGGAAACCGAGCGCGAGCCGGTGCCGCTTCACCTGCGCAACGCGACGACTGGGTTGATGAAGCGCTTCGGTTATGGAGCCGGATATCAATACGCGCATGATTTCGATTCGGGAAAGGCTGAAGATATGGATTGCCTGCCGGAAGGTTTGAAGGGCAGGAAATATTACAAACCGTCCGGGCGAGACCGAA
>Ga0134124_10001503_pt1 | contig 18755 bp, 11 predicted proteins | sample KB304_FD_96880 | JGI IMG/M metagenome (GOLD analysis project Ga0134124, IMG submission 96880) | Terrestrial soil microbial communities without Nitrogen fertilizer from Kellogg Biological Station, Michigan, USA - KB3-0-4 | ecosystem: Environmental > Terrestrial > Soil > Unclassified ...
TCGGCTAACGAGGTATTGGTAGATTGTGTTTGTAGCCATATCTCTTACTTGTTTCCCGCGCCGCGGACGAACCGCGCCGCCGGAGAGTCTTTCATGGGGAGCGTGAACCTTCTAATGCCGTCGTACTTGTACAAAGCCGCCGCCACGGCGGGCGCCGTCGGCACCAGGCCGATTTCTCCGACGCCCTTCGCTCCGTAAGGTCCTTGCGGATGTGTGTCTTCGATTAGGATCAACTCAACTTCAGGCATGTGCCGCGCGCGCAGCAACCCCTGTGAGTTCACCGTCATGTTCTGAGGAATGCCGCCTTCGACGCGGAACTCTTCGGTCAGCGCATAACCCAGACCCATGTGAATCGAACCTTCGATCTGACCTTCGAGCAGCGTCGGGTTCATGACCTTTCCTACGTCGTGCGCGGCTATCACTTTTTTGATTCGCCCTTCGTCATCCAGGATCACTACCTGGGTCGCGAAGCCGTAGGCAAAATGAGTCTTCGGTTTGTCGACCTTTGCTTCCAGCGAGTGTGTGTCGTCGATCAGCACTTCCCCGTAGTAAGTTTTGCCGGCGAGGTCTTTCAACGTTTTCTTTGCATCGAGATCCGCCCTGAGTTTTCGCGCCGCGTCCTGCACGCCAAGACAACCGAGAAACGTCCCTCGCGATCCGGTGGTCTGGCCGCAGTCCAGCTCGTACTTTGTATCGGCAGTCACAAAATTGAAAACACCCGGAGCGAGCCCCGTTTCTTCACAAGCCGTTTGCTGCAGCACGGTGAACAGCCCCTGGCCCATCTCGGTGTATCCGGTGTATATGCCAACCGTTTCATCGTCGTGAACCTCGAGCATCGCCCTGCCATATTCCGGCATGCCGTTTCCAATGCCGACGTTCTTGATGCCGCAGGCGATGCCGGCGTACCTGGCGCTCTTATAAATGTCCTTCACCGCTTCGAGCGTCTTCTTCAAGCCGACGCTCGACTCAAAATGCTGCCCCGTAGCGAAGATGGAGCCCACGTCGACCGCATTCAGGTAACGCATCTCCCATCCGTCGATGCCTACTTTCTCCGCCAGGATGTCGACCATCGAATCGATTGCAAACGCGGCTTGATTGGCGCCGAAGCCGCGCATCGCCCCGCAAGGCGGATTGTTGGTGTAGACCGCCAGCGACACGACGTGGACGTTATCGACTTTGTAAGGGCCGCAACAATGACCGGCGGAACGCTCGAGGACCTTCGACCCGACCGAAGCATAAGCACCCTTGTCGCCGATCATGTCGGCCTTGACCGCCGTGAGCCGGCCTTGCGAGTCGCAGCCAACCGTGTAGGTCATCTTTATCGGATGCCGCTTGGGATGAAGCCGCAGGCTTTCCTCGCGGCTCAGCACCAGCTTCACCGGGCTGCCGCTCACCCGGGCGAGCAGCGCCGTCTGGGCCTGGACGCTCATGTCCTCTTTGCCGCCAAACGCGCCGCCGTTCGTGACCAGCGTTACGAAAACTTTTTCCTGGGGCATCCCGAGAAAGGATGCGACCTGTCGCCGGTCGTCAAACACTCCCTGGCCCTGGGTGTACACGCGCAGGCCATCGGCTTCCGGCATCGCGATGCACGCCTCGGGCTCGAGGTACATGTGCTCGATGAATTGAGTCTGAAACGTGTGCGTGGCGACGTGAGCCGAATTCTTCAACGCTTCGTCTACGTTTCCACGTTTGATCTCGGACCTGCTGAGCAGATTGCCTTTTGGGTGAAGCCGCGGCGCGTCCGGACGAAGCCCGTCTTCGGGATTCGTGACCGGCTCGCGCACTTCATATTCAACCTCGATAGCTTGAGCGGCGAGCCGGGCCGTCCTGCGATCGATTGCGGCGACGGCAGCGATCACATCGCCGACGCAGCGGGTTTCTTCGCCCTCCGCGACGAACATCGGCCAGTCGTTGTAGATCAGCCCCTGATGACGCTGACCCGGCGTGTCGGCTGCGGTGACTATCGTTACAACGCCGGGGACCTCTTTCGCCTTTGCGGTGTTGATGCTTTTCACAACGGCGCGCGGATGCTCAGACAAAAGCACAGCGCCGTGAAGCATGCCCGGAAAGCTCATGTCGTCGATGTAAGGCCGGTCGCCAAGCGCCAGCTCGCGCGATTCATATCGAGGCAAGCGAGTGCCTATCTTCCCGGATTGATCGTCTGAATGTCCGTTCGAGCCGAGAGACGCTTCGCCACGCAGCGCCTTGCCGGCTAGCTTTATTGAATCGACGATCTTGACGTAGCCGGTGCAACGGCAGTGATGCATGCTCAGGATTCGATTGATTTGATCGTCCGACGGATCCGGAGTCTTATCGAGCAGGTTCTTGGCCCGCGCTATGATTCCGGGAGTGCAAAAGCCGCATTGCAGCCCGCCCGCCTCGATAAAGCTGTCGGCGAAAGTCTCGCGCTCGAGCTCGCTGAAGCCTTCAAGGGTCAGGACTGATTTCCCGGCGACGCTCTTTGCCGGCACAGCGCATGAGACTACCGCCCGGCCGTCGATGATCACCGTGCAGCAACCGCATTGGCCCTGAGGGCTGCAGCCATCCTTCGGCGAGATGACGCCGCAATGATCCCGCAGCGCTTCCAGAAGGGACATCCCGTCCTCGATCTCGACTGCGCGCGCTGCTGAATTCAACGTGAACTCTACACGATCACCCATTTCCTCTTACCTCTTGCGGTTTCGCGGGCTTTGACGACTCCTAGTTGGTTATGTGAGCCACGACATTTTAACACGATCGGACTGCAACAAAGTCAAAAGATCGGTAGTGGGGTGATAGTGTGTTGCTCGCTCACATTCGCGTTTCTCCTCTGCGTCCTCGGCGTCCTCTGCGGTTGTTTCCGAGCCACTGAGAGAGAGAAACCGCGGAGGACGCCGGGGACGCAGAGGACTGCTTGCTGGCAACACGCTAATACCCCACTACCAAAAGATCGTCGTGTTCGGATGGTAGGTTTTCCAATCGAACCAGTAATCGCTGAAGGCGGGCAGCTTTCGCAGTTGCTTTCCGGCCAGGGGTCCACTCGTGGCCCTCCCGGCGAAGTCCCATTCGCTGCCTGACGCAGCATCGACCAAAAGCACCGGAGAAGTATTCGGCTTAGCGAAGAACTCGAACGCGCGGCCGTCGATCGACCGGTCGAAGACGCGAAACGACTGCTTACGGTCGTCCGTAATGAGCAGCACCGGCGTTCCCCCAACCTCGTCGAGAATCACCGGGTGCTCTTGAAGCTTCGCGAACGGGTACGCTTTCGACGCCGCGCCTACTGCGACACCGATTACCAGCGTTCTCGGCGGAAGCCCTTCATCAGCGCTTGCAGACGCCGGGACAGGAAGCTTCAAATAGCGCTCTTCCCAATCCGCCGGCTCATACTTGTTTGCGACGCGCTCATCGGGCTTGAGCACGCGACCCGTGGGCTGCTCGCCTTTCCACACAGAGAAGGCAATCTCATCGTGAACAACCTGCGTTAAGCGATGCCCCTTCAGCGGGCCGAGTATGGCCTCGCCAGTGACCTGCTGCCACCACGACCCGGTCTCCTCGTCGCGCATTATGAAATTTTGATTGTTGATTCCGGCCAGGTGAAAGTGAAGCGTTCTGTCATCAACCGTCGTCTCCCACACCAGACCGGTGTGGCAGAGCGTTCAGTAAGTCGCAACCAACGGAACACCTCCGACCGTGTCCTGCACCACGTGATGGTAGCCCATTTGCCGAATCGGAAAAGCCGCGGCGTCGCCGTTCATGTTTACTGCAAGGACTTTGTCGGCGTCGGAAACAAAACTCGCGTCGCCAGCCCTGACAAAGGACGCGTTCGGCAGCGGATTGAACATCCATTCGAAATGATTCTGCCGTGCGAACCAGGTGGCAGTCAGCGCAAGGCCTAAACAAAGCATCAATGCGGGCAGCTTCAGCCATAGTCGCCGCCTGCCCCTTAACAGATAGACGCCCAGCCAGAGAACCAGGACCGTTCCGATCATCGTTGCAATCGGGGCCCAGCTTCGCAGCGCATAAGAAAGCGCAACTCCGCGCGGTGATTGTGACTTGAATGGTTGAATGACCAGAGCGGGCGTCATCACCATCGCCAGCGTGGCGGCAACGACGACTAACAAAAGGATCCAGCCCGCGACGCGCCTGCCTCGTCTTTGTGAAGCATTCGATTCGGGCTTCGACTCGCTCATGCGTTTACGGATTGGATGTGTATCTCAAACCAAAACTGCTTCGAACAAAAAAGTAACAAGGCACCAGGGTAACTAATACTCCCATTGCTCGGGTAAGGCCTGGGGACCGGGTTGAATCCCGGCGATATCCGGATCTACACCTTCGTCTCCAAACTCTCTACGCTCTTTTGGTTCCGCGCGACGCGCTTGTTTATCCTTTTGTTTCTGTTGACGAGCTTTTTCTTTCTCGCGCTTTTGAAAGGTCGGTCTGGATTTCTTGGGCATACATTCTCCTTAGTCTACCATCTTGCTCGTGTGCGGGATTGTTCCTCGCGGTAAACCGAAAGGCGACGCTTACTCATCCTGGAAGTCGTCGTCCACGCGGCTGGCGAAATTATCGCTGGACAGATCGTCATCGACGGTCTCGTCGTCGGCGTCGCCAAAGAACCGGCCTCCTGGCTTCTCACGTATGGGCTGCTTTGGCACGCGCTCGCCCTTGCCGCCGCGTCCTCCGGGTTTGCGGCGTCCTCGCGGAGTCGCATCAGGGCCGAAGTTTCGAGCGGGCCGTTCCCCGGCTGCTGGAGGTTCCGCGAATGGCTCTCTTGGCGCGAAGGATCTCGGCGCAGAAGATGCCTGCGGCCGGTCTTCGCGTTCGCGAGCTTCATTTACTGCCAGCGGTCTTCCCATGAAAAGCTGGTTGTTGAACCGTCGTATGGCATCTTCGGCGTGCGCGCGATCGCTGAACTCAACAAACGCAAACCCACGCGGCTTGCCGGTTTCACGATCCAGCGGAAGGTAGATGTAGGAGAGCGGACCAATCGATGAAAAGTGCTCGCGCAACGCAGCCTCGGTCGCGCTGTAGGGCAGATTACCGACGAACAAACGGACAGCCATAGTTATTTATCGACGACTCAAAAACAAAACAGGCGCTCTCTTGAAGCGCGTTTCATTTCACCAGGCAACAAACGAAAACATGAAGCGCGGCTCACAGGCGGCTCTGAAAGTGGTGAAGGAGCCACGGCGACGTGAATCGCCGTGGCAATCACCGCAGGACTCAGTAGCGGTTCCCGTAGCCGCCGCCGCCGCGTCCACCGCCGCCGCCACCGCGTCCGCCGCCGCCACCACCGCGTCCACCGCCGTAGCCGCCGCGTCCGCCGCCGCCCGATCGCTCCTCGCGCGGGCGAGCTTCGTTGACCGTTAGCGCCCGACCATTAAGCTCGGTTCCGTTGAACTGCGCAATCGCCTTTTCAGCGTCTTCGTTGCCCATCTCCACAAAGCCGAAGCCCTTCGACCGTCCGGTGTCGCGGTCGGTAATGATGTTAGCTGACTCGACCTCTCCAACCTGTTGGAACAGGTTAGTCAGATCCGTCTCCGTCGTCTGATACGACAGATTACCTACGTACAATCTTTTGCCCATGGTATCTCCTGGTGCTGGCTAAGAGGAACTTCCAAGACCTTGCGAGAAGAGGGTGAACAGCAGGATCAAACGCTCTCCGGGCCAAGACAAGACGCTCCCGAATCAAACCAAATAGCAACGCTCGGGTTGCCACAGAACGCGTTCAGTTTAACAGGGTCGCGTCAAACGAGTCCAGCAGTAACCGGTCAATAAGGGTGTGATTAAAAGCGGGACTTGCGCGGGACTTAGGTCACCCGGAACTCAGGGCGGAGAATCGAGCGTTCCGTCCGGCAACCCCGTAGGGGTGCGAGCGTTTTTGGTGAGGGCTTTCAATCTGTAATTGGACGGAAACCTGGGAGCGCAGACCTGGGAGCGCAGACCTGGGAGCGCAGGCATCCTTGCCTGCCTGGTGCTGGATTGATGCGCCGTTCACCGAGACCAGCAGGCAAGGATGCCTGCGCTCCCAGGTGCTGCGCTCCCAGGTGCTGCGCTCCCAGGTGCTGCGCTCCCAGGTGCCGCGCTCCCAGAGCTCAAGGCTGGCCCTTCGATTTCAGATGAGCATCAAACCAACCGAGAACGGTGTTGTACCAAAGCTCAGAGTTCTGAGGCTTCAACACCCAGTGGCCTTCGTCCGGATAGACGAGCAGCTTTGACTCGACTCCCTGCCGCTGAAGCGCGGTGAATAACTGGAGTCCCTCGCCAATCGGCACTCGGTAATCTAATTCACCGTGAACCACCAGCAGCGGAGTCTTGAAGTCTTTGACAAACATGTGCGGAGACCACCTCGCGTACATCTCGGGGTTGGTCCACGGCGTGCCCTTGAACTCCCATTCCGGAAACCACAGCTCCTCGGTCGCTCCGTACATGCTGGTGAGATTGTAGACCCCGTCGTGCGACACCAGGGCGCCGAACTTCACTCGCGGATCTTTATTATGCCCCTCGATCCAATTCACCATGTATCCGCCGTAGCTTCCGCCGGCCGCGCCGATTCGGTCGCGATCGATGTAGGGCATCGAAGTCACATACGCCGTTCCGTTCAAGATGTCGGTGTAGACCTTGCCTCCCCAGTCGCCCGAAATCTCATCGACGAACTTCTGCCCGTAGCCGAACGACCCCCGCGGATTTGGCATGAACACCACGTAACCGGCCGCCGCAAAAAGCTGCGGGTTCCACCGATAGCTCCACGCATCATTCCAGGCGCCTTGCGGTCCGCCGTGGATCAGGACAATCAACGGCCACTTTTTCGTTGCGGTAAAGTTCGCGGGTTTTACGACGTATCCGTAAACCTTCGCGCCGGCCGCGCCCTCCCACGAAACTTCTTCAGCCGCTTTCATCCCAAACTCCGCCAGCAGCGCATCGTTGGTCTTTGTAAGCCTGGTAACGTTAGCGCCGGTCGCGTCCGCCCTGAAAATCTCGATCGGCTGCGTGAGGCTCTGGCGAGTCAACACAAAGCTCTTGCCATCCGGGCTCTGCTGCACGTCATCGTTGAACCCGTCGTTGATTACCTTCCTGATCGCTCCGCCGCCCAGGGGCAGCTCGTAAATCGGCTGATGCCCGCGCTCGAGCGCCGAAAAATAAATCTTCTGGCCATCGGCCGAGAACGTGAACGACTCGACCGAAGAATCAAACTGTTCCGTAACCGAATGGCTTTGACCTGTCTTCCGATCGTGGAGCACCAGCCGCCAGCGGTCGCTCTCGAAGCTCGGTCTGCTTTGCGCCCGGTAAGCTATGTAACGGCCGTCCGCCGAATACACGGGCGAGAGGTCATTCGCCGGGTTTTCACCGGTGATGCGCCGGATCTCGCCGCCGGCCACCGGCACGGTGAAGATGTCGCTGTTTGTAGACCTCGCTTCATCCTTGTCGGTGTTCCTCGCGAAGGCGAGTTCTTTCGAGTCAGGCGAGAAGGCGTAATCCGTTGGGCCGCCCAGGCTGAACGGGGGCGCGTCGTAGTCGCCGGGCGTCAGATCCCGCGCTTCACCACCGTCGGTTGAAGCCACGAAAATATGCGATCGCTTCCCCTCCTTGTACGTCATCCAGTGACGGTACAACAGGCGGTCGGCGATCTTGGCTCTGACTTTGCTCTGCGCGATTTGTTCGGCTCGTTGCTTGTTGCAATCGTCATTGCCGCAATCGGGATAGACATCCGAGGTGAACGCAATCCATTTTCCATCCGGCGACCAGACCGGCCCGTCGGCCCCGGTCGAAATGTTAGTAACTTTCTTAACCGAACCGGTTGCCCCTTCCGAAACCTCGACGCTCCAGATCTGCGCCTCACCGTCGCGAGCCGATACAAACGCCAGGCGCTTCCCGTCGGGCGACCACCGCGGTGAGGATGAGGACTGCTTCTCGTTTGTGAGCTGGCGCGGCTCTCCGCCGTCGATAGAAATCAGATAGATTTGATTGATGCGTTTGTTCGCGGCTTTGTCCGTATCGGCAATCGTGTAAGCGATCCAGTGACCGTCGGGCGAAACCTGCGGATCGGAAACGCGACGGACTTTCAGCACATCATCGATCATGATTGGACGCGGCGGCTGCTGTTCCTTTACCTTCGCGGCAGACGCCATAGCGAGTATGAGAATAGTCAATAACGCTGCGGAGCGCTTCATAAATCCTCCTTCAAATTGCGCTGCTTTGAGATTAGATCTTCGGAAGAAGCAAACGCGACCCTGATTGTGACGAATTCGGTTGAACAAGCAAATTTATAGGCTACTCAAGGACAATTCCGAAGTCAAACGGGCACGACATATCTAACAGGGATGGACAGGATGAACAGGATGAAAACGAATCCTGTTCATCCTGTCTATCTCTGCTTGACTCTTAGTGTCTTTGTGCCTTTGTGGTTGATCCGTCACAGGCGCAGGCGAGTCGTGATGTCTGAGAATTCGTAATGATGAATGGTGCTTCGCGCGGGACCCCGCTTGTGCTTGACTTGAAAAGACACAACGGTCCGGCCATCGATCTTCACTCCAAACTCTGACGCTATAGGATGGCCGCCGCGCGGGCGCGAGGGCAGAAACGAAACCCGATCGGCGGTGAGCGGGTCGATATCGACTTCGTCGAGAATCGATTCCCACTTCACCCCGCCGGTTGAACGATCAAAGATGATCACTCGGCTTCGATCCTTGCCGCTCTTGAACAGGATCAGTTGATGCAACAAAAACTTGAGCGCCCCGAGATCGGTGACTCGCGCCCGGCTGAAGTCATCAGGCTTGCAGTCCACGAGCCCAAGTTTCCTGATCAGAACTCCGGCGACCAGCCGCGCAACATTCAGGTAGTTGGATTTCAGCTCGGCCAGCGAAGAGAAGCCCAGATCGGCGATCATCTTATCCAACTCGTCTCGCGAGACTTTGAAGTACCGCTCGGCCCACTTCTCTTCGATAAGCGGCGTCTGCCCTTCGGCAACCGCAACCTTGTTGGATTTGTCCGTTTTCACCGATACAGGCAAGTCGGCGCGGCCGCGAAACTCGAGCCGCAGGTCGGCGGCCTTTGCGTCGGCATACTCGAGCGCGGTGTGACGAACGCCCGTCAGCGGCGCGCCGCCGGCTTGCTTGATAAGCTGAGCCGCGCCGAGCCTGGAGGCGGCTTCGATGTTGGCGATCTCCCGTTGAAAGATCGCGCGGCTCGGATGAGAGCTCGGAAGCCGGTTGATCGCGTCCGCCAACTTCGACCTGCTGCGTGTCACATCGAACGGCTGCTGTTCGAGGTGAGAGAGCGAAATCAGCTCATTGGCCAGCATGAGCTCCGCGTAGGTTCCAAGGCCGTCGTGAAAGTGGCCTTCGATGATCTCGAAGTCAGTCTTCGCCAGTTCCGGCTTTTGCCCGCCACCAGCCAGGCACCGAGCAGGCGATAACAGAATCAGGCTCGCCAGAATGAGAGCCGTCGCGCTGAGTCTGCTACAGGGTCGTATTCGCATTTGATCTAAAAGACAAGCCCGGCTCGCAGTCATTCGCGTCGCCCAACCACCACAGAGAAATTAACAGGGATGGACAGCATTAACAGGATAAGAAAAAGCATCCTGTTCATCCTGTCCATCCCTGTTTTGAGTTTTCGGTTGCCGGTTACTTACCTGCTTCCGCTCCCCTCAGGTACTTATCAAGAAAATCAAGCACCGCCTTGTAGCCGCGCATCTCGTTCGCCTTCTTGGTAAAGCCGTGACCTTCATTGTCGAACACAACGTAGTCGACGATGCCGCCCTTCTTCTTCACCGCGTCGACGATCTCATCCGACTCGGGTTTGATGACTCGCGGATCGTTCTTACCCTGCAGGACCAACAACGGCTTGGTGATCTTGTCCGTGTGAAACAACGGCGAGATCGCTTTCAGGTTTTCTTTGTCAGTCGCAGGGTCGCCGATCTCTTTGTATAGCGCTTTGCGGAATGACTCCCAGTAGGGCGGAATCGATTCCAGAGTTCTGAGCCAGTTCGACACTCCGAAAAGATCGACGCCGACCGCGAACTCGTCGGGTTTGAAGGCAAGCGCCGCAAGAACCATGTAGCCGCCATAACTCCCGCCGATAATTCCAATCCTGGACGTGTCGACATAGCCGAGCGATGCGAGATACTTCTTAGCCTCGACGCAATCCCACAGCGGCTCACGCCCATGCTTCAAATCGTCGGCCGCAAAAAACGTCTTGCCGTAGCCGGAGCTGCCGCGATTGTTGACGCCCAGCACTACGTATCCATGATTGACCAGATACTGAATCACGCCGCTGTAGCCCGTCCGCGTCTGACCTCCCGGGCCGCCGTGCACCCAAACGAGAGCCGGAACCTTCGCGCTCGCCGAAGCCTGTTGCGGCTTATAAAGAATCGAAGGGACCTGCATGCCGTCGAACGATTTGTAGCGAATGACCTGCGACTCGACCAGATCGGCAGGAGCGATTTCCGGATTAAGGCTCGTCGTCAGTTTTCGCGCTTGTTTGGTTGCGAAATCATAAACGTACAAATCGCTCGGCGAGCGATCGCCGTTGAAGTAGAACGCCATCAACCGCTCGCTCTTCGAGATATTGACTGCCGTTATCTCGCCTTCAGGAAAGGTCGGCAGCGCCAGCGTCTTTCCTGACGCGCGATCATAGACCTTGATCCTGGTGCGGGCGTCTTCGTTGATTCCGACTACTCGATACTTTCCATTGTGAGAAAAACTGCTGAACACGATGTCCCAGTTAGTCTTCTCGACCGGTTCGATTTTCCCGGTCGCCAGTTCGTATCGCGCGAGATAGGAAAACTCGCTGCCGCTGTCGGTATTGTAAAGCAGATAACGAGACTGTGGATCGAACGACGAAGGCGCGGAATTCACTTCGCCCTTGTGCGGAGTGATGAGCTTCATCTCTTTGGTAGCCGAGTCGTAGAGGTAAACGTCTCCATCGGCGGTCGTGTTGGCCTTGCTGAACGCGATGTATTTTTCGTCGTTTGTGATGTCGCCGAACTGATAGCCCGTTGAGTCCTGATAGAGAGGCGTGCGTTCAAAACTGCCGGCGTTCATCTTATAAATGTCGAAGAAGCGCGCATCGCGCTCATTGGTCATAAAGTAAAACGCCTTGCCGTCCTGGCTCCAACCGAGGAACTGGGCCTTGAGCTTGTCACCAGGCGTCAGGTCGCGCTCTTTGCCATCGGCATCCAGAAGATAGATGTGATTGTTCTCGTTGCCGCCCTGATCGTGCGTGAACAGCACCCGCGAATCGCCAGGGAAATACGAGATCGCGAAAGTGCTTTCGGTTGTGGAGTGAGTAAGCTGTTTCGGCTCGCCGCCGCTCACGGGAACCGAGTACACATTGAAGATGCCGGTCTTGTTGCTCGAGAACAGGATCGACTTGTCGTCAAACGAAAAAGAGCTTCCGGTGATTTTTGTCGTGTCCAGGAATTGCTCGATCGAGTACTGTTTGACCCGTCGAGCCGCGCCGGATTTTTCCTGTTTTGCTTTATGACCTTGCGCCAGCGCGACCGTTGGAACAAGAAGGAGCAGCAGCAACCATAAGACCGTTATCGCCGGTCTTGCTTTCTGATCAGTTCGAAACGATTCGAGTAGTTTCATTTGTTTCTCCTCCGAAAAGTACGACAAACTTCAGTTTGTCGAGGTTGTGAATATCAGGTTCTTAGAATTTCAAACGACGAATTCCAAACGACAAACTAAAGTTTGTCGGACCTATGCTATTGAAAAGTCAATCAAGTGCCGAACGCGATCGACTCTATTGACCAGCACTCGCACTTCGTCACCTAAACGAAAAACGCGCCTGGTTCGTTCGCTCACAAGCCGGTGCTTCCGCTCTTGATACTCATAAACGTCGCCCAGGGTCGAAATATGAACAAGCCCCTCGATAAAGAACTCGTTCAACTCGACATAGAAGCCATAATCCTTTACACCGGTAATGATGCCGTCAAACTCATCGCCGACTCGATCAGCCATGAATTCCGCCTTGCGCCAGTCCATCAACTCACGTTCGGCGTCGGCCGCCGTCCGCTCGCGTTCGCTCGAGTGATCGCCGATTACTTCAAGCGCCGAACGAAGCTCGACTTCCCGCTCCTCGTCCAGCAACCGCGCGCCAGGCGATGACAGGCGCTTGATCGCGTGCTTTGAGCCCGGATCAGCCCCCGCAAACTCAGCTTGCCGCCCGCGGTTGATTACTTCGCGAAGAATTCGATGAACGATCAAATCGGGATAGCGGCGAATCGGCGAAGTGAAATGAGTGTACGTTTTCATCGCGAGCCCGTAATGCCCCGCGTTCTGCGGCGTGTACCGCGCGCGCTGCATCGATCGAAGCATCAGGTAAGACAGCAGGCGCTCTTCGGGACGGCCTCGTATCTCGCGGGCCAACTGCTGCAACCCTCGCTGCGGAATCGGACCGTGCATCGAGAACTTGTGTCCGAAGGATGCCGCAATCTCGGCGAACTCTTCGACCTTCTCAATATTAGGTTCTTCGTGAATTCGATAGAGCGACGGAACGTTCAACGCTTCGAGGTGCATCGCGACGGTCTCGTTGGCCAGGAGCATGAATTCTTCGATAAGCCGGTGAGCGATGTTGCGCTCCGACCGCGCGATGCCGCCGATCTGTCCTTCATCGTTGAACCATAGTTCGGCTTCAGGCAAATCAAAATCAATGGCGCCACGCTCTTCACGCCGCTTGATCAGCAGCGTTGTGAGCTCGTGCATTTCGCGCAGCATGTCTTTGACATGCGAGTAGGCCTGCGAGGTTTCGCCTTCCGGGTCAGTGATGATCTCATTCACCGCGGTGTAGGTCATTCGCTCGCTGCTATGTATGACCGAAGGCGTGAGCCTGTAATCGGCGACGCGGCCGTTCGAATGAAGCTCGATCAGCGCCGACATCGTAAGCCGGTCCACGCGGGGCTTGAGCGAGCAAATATCAGTCGAGAGCCGCTCGGGCAGCATTGCGATGGCGCGCTCGGGAAAATATACCGACGTGCCGCGCTCGAAGGCAGCTTCGTCGAGCGCGCTTCCCTCGCGAACGTAGTAGCTAACGTCGGCGATATGCACGCCCAGGCGCCAGCGGCCATTCTCCAGCCGCTCGAGCGATACGGCGTCGTCAAAGTCTCTCGCCGTCTCTCCATCAATTGTAATGGTCGTCACTCCGCGCAGATCGGTCCTGCCGGACAAGTCCTGTGCGGTGACTTCTTCGTTTACGCTGTCCGCTTCGGCGAGCGCGGCGCTCGAGAAAACAAATGGCAGCCGGTGTTTTCTGATGATGATTTCGATGTCCATGCCCGCGTCTTCGGGACGGCCAAGCACTTCGATCACGCGGCCCTGTGGCGGCCGTCCTGCAATCGGCGGCCTGGTGATCTCGACGTTGACCACGTCGCCGTCGCTCGCGTTGAGCGTCTCCGATCGCGCAATGCTTATATCGTAGAGGAACCGTTCATCGATCGGTGAGACAATGCTCTCAGCCTTTAGCTTGACGAATTTCCCGATCAGAGTCTGGTTCGCGCGATGCAAAACTGATTCGACTCTGCCCTCGCGGCCGCGCTTGTCCATGCCCGTTACGCGAGCGATCACCGTGTCGCCGTTCAACGCCGAACCCATCGCTCGAGTGTTTACGAAGAGGTCTCCTTTTGCTCGCTCGGTTGGGTCGTCGGGCACGACGAACGCGTGGCCGGAACGCGTTCCTCTCAGCGTACCTATCAACAGACCGTGAGCAGGTTTGCGGCAGTAGCGCCCGCCCTTCGCCGCAGCAAGCCCAACCCGAACAAACTCCTTGAGGAGCGATGCAACGCTGGGCGCTTGCAAATCGGTGAGCTTGAGCGCCTCGGCTAGTTGATCCGCGCGAATGGCGCGCTCGCGCGATCGCGGAAGAGCTTCGAGTAGCTTTTGCGGTGATGGATGGGCGAGGGTCATCTGAAACTTGGAGCACTATCTAATTTTTGCTCGGCCGTGAAACGATGGTGTCGGCATGTAGGGGCGGCCCTCCGTGGCCGCCCCTCTTTGGTAAACGCCGGCACGCGGGTATCCCAGGAGGGGCGGCCACGGAGGGCCGCCCCTACATGCCGACGTCATTCAAATCGCAAATCCAAAATTCATTGACACTGTTTGTAAGCGCTAGTTAGTATGTTTTCGCTTCGATCGTATCACAATCGATTGAAATGCGGATGTGGCGGAATGGCAGACGCGCAGCGCTCAGGACGCTGTAGGAGCAATCCTGTGGAGGTTCAAGTCCTCTCATCCGCACCAAGTCTTGCCCAGGTTTCTTTGAAGACTTCGCTCCCGCTGAGGCCGTGCAAAGAGCATACGAATCCCTCAACCGAAAGACACTGTGAAAAGTTCGTAGTCCGGCCTTCAGGCGCAAGTTTGTAGCTTCCATTCCCGTACGCATACGAACTTCCGCCTGAAGGCCGGACTACCAACATTATTGTCCTTCACAATCTCTGCGGTTGAGGTGCTACCGGAAACAGAGGCGGCGGCGGCCCGCAATCCCCCAACCTTTTTGTTATACTGCCTTTCCTTATATCGCACTTCCGCAGCGACGAAAGAACCGGTTCACATGCTATCCATTCGAGCAAAGCTCACCCTCTGGTATCTAAGCCTGGCCGCTTTGGTGCTGGTTGCTTTCGCGGTCGCGATTTACCTTTACCTGTCTCGCGGCTTGCTCAATGTAATAGACACGTCGCTCGCCAATCAGGCCGAACGTGTAGCTCACGCCGTAGGTCATCCGTCTGAAACAGAAGAGCCGAGCCAGCCGGGCGTTGTGATATTGGCGCCGCAGTTTGTTTCGGTTGTCGATCGAGACGGCAAGATCGCGGATCAAATTCCCGACGCCGAGGGTCACGAAGTGCCGGTGAGTAAACCGGCGCTCGAGCGCGCCGCCAGCGAATGGAAACCCGAGTACGATGAGGTGTCCCTGTCTCCGACCGAACATGTGCGCATCATTACCTGGCCCGCGCGTGATGAAGACGGCGAGACTTTCTTCGTAGTCGTGGGCCAGTCGCTGAGAGAAGTCCAGCGCGCGCAGAGACAATTGGTGATCCTGCTTGCAATCACAAACCCGGCGGCGTTGTTGCTGGCTGGGCTCGGCGGGTGGTGGCTGGCCAACGGAGCCTTGAGCCCCGTCGATCGACTGACGCGCGCGGCTGAGCGAATCGGCCGGGGCAATCTCAGCGAACGTGTGGAAGAGCGCCGCTCTCAGGACGAGATCGGGAGGCTCGCGGCTACCTTCAACCGGATGATCAGCAGGCTCGAACAGGCGTTTGAACGTGAACGGCAATTCACCGCGGATGCTTCTCACGAACTCAAGACGCCGCTGGCGGTTCTCCGGGGAGAGATTGAGGTAACGCTCAGACGGGAACGCGCACCCGAGGAATATCAGCGCGTGCTCAACTCCAGCCTTGAAGAGATAGCGCGGCTCACCAAGCTTACGGATGATTTGCTGACGCTCGCTCGCTCGGACGCCGGCGAATCGGCGTTGGCGGTCGAACCGGTGCGGCTTGATGAGTTGGCCTCGGAAGCCTGCGCTTACATCGGACCCCTGGCAAAGTCGGCGTCGGTAACTCTCAACTTTGAAGCTCCCCGATCATCTATAGAAATCGAAGGCGATCCCAAGCGGCTTAAGCAACTGCTCGTCAACCTGCTTGATAACGCAATCAAGTACACACCTGCTGGAGGCAGCGTCCGGCTTGCGCTTTCGGTGATTGATTCCGTCGCGTTGATCGAAGTCTCGGATACAGGTCGCGGCATTCCAGCTTCGGCGCTCCCGCATATCTTCGAACGATTTTACCGCCAGACGGATCCGCGGGACTCGCGAGTAACCGGGTTTGGACTGGGGCTTGCGATATCGAAATGGATCGTCGATGCGCACGGAGGCTCGGTCCAGGTCGAGAGCGAGGAAGGCAAAGGCTCGCGGTTTACGGTGAAGTTGCCGCTCCAAAAGACGCCTTAAGTATCATGAAGAAGAAAGCTCCAGGTCGACCTCTATTAATCCTATCGCGCGCGGCGAGTACGAACTCGGTAACGACTCGCGTTCGTAGGCCGCCAACGCCGCCTGCGCATCGACGACGAGTGGTATCGCGTAGACCTGCTCTTCTTTCACCGGCGGCTTCGCTGCCTGGTGGTGATTGATCTTAAGCTTGGGCGATTCACTCATGCCGACGCCGGGCAAATGCATCTTTATCTGAACTACGCCTGCGAGCATTGGGTTCAGCCCCGCGGTGAATCGAGCGTTCCGCCCGGCAACCCCTAGGTGTGCGATGTTTATAGTTACGGACGCCAACGTGGACCCCTGGCTCCGTTAAGTCGGCTAGAGTTGAGCGCGGGAACATTTCACCCCTACGGGGGTTGGCAACGTATGGAGTCTCGCCACTATAAACATTCTACCCCTACGGGGTCCAGGGAATTCTCAGGACACTTCTTCCCGCGAAGAGTCGCGGGCGGTTCCCGGCTCAAGTCCCACTTTTGATCACACCCGACTGCTCACCCAATCGCATCCAATAGACACGCATCGCTCACCGTGCAAGAATCCCTAAAGAGAATGTTCGGAGTTGTCTGAAATCCAATGATGCGAATAAGACTACTATCCGCGGGGAAGGTTTTGGCGCTTGGGTTGTTCGTTGCTATCGCGGCGGCGCTCGTCGTTTACCTGGTCTTCCGCGTCAAGCACGTTCAGCAGGATCAGGCTCGACCCAAGCTGCAGGGAAAAGTTGTCGCCGTCTTCAGCAATACTCATTATGCGCACGAGGTAAACGGGCAAGTCCGATTCAACATAACCGCGGGCACCGACAAGAGCTATCAGGATGGCACTCACGAGCTCGAGCAGGTCAGACTCGAAGCCTACGGGACGGGAGGCGATCGTCACGACATCGTTACTTCCGACAAGGCAAAGGTCAGCGACCCGGCGGACCTGAGCAAGCTCGATGCGGAGTTCGAGTCAAATGTTGTCGTGCAAACTTCAGAAGGTCTGACGCTGAAGACAAGTTATCTGCATTACGATCAGGCTAAGAACACGGTCGACACCAAAGAACTGGTCGAGTTTGAAGGCCGCAACTACGCGGGTCACTCGACCGGTTTGCTCATTGAAGCAACCGACGAGCGCGCCCACTTGCTGAAGGACGTCAACGTCATCATCAAGCCTCAGGATAAGCCTGACGCTGGGGCTGGAAATGGGCCAAAGAACGGAACGGCTCAGCAAGCGAAAGCCGGAGCGCCATCCGCTGGTCGCGCGCAGGAAACGCCCGAAGAGAAGGCCGCGCGAAAGGCCCGAAAACGCGCGCGCAAAGCGGCTCGCCGGCGCGAAGCTAATGACCAGAATCAGGAACTCGCCCAGGCTCAGCCCGGTTCTCAATCACCAAAGCAACGCGGAATCAAATCGACGCCAGTGAAGGCAGAAGAGAAGAAACCGACGACGATCCGAAGCGACTCCGCGGTGCTCGAGAAGAAGGAGCACAGGATAACTTTCGACGGAGGAGCAATCGTCACCCAGGGCACCGACGAACTGCGAGCCGTCCGCATGGTGAGCTACACCGACGCGACCAATCACCTGGAACGCGTCGAGGCCCGCGGCAACTCGCAATTGACACAAGCGGAAAAGGGCGAGATCAAGTCGCCCGACATGGACTTCTTCTTCAATGAATCTCACCAACTCTCGCGAGCGGTTGCGACGGGCGGGGCGTACTCCCGATCGCTCGGACCCGAACCCGCCAGAGAAGCGAGCGCCGACAACATTGAAGCGGCTTTTGTCGACGGTCCTCGAGGAAGCGCGATCGACACGCTGAAGGCAGGCCGAAACGCGGTCATCAAAATGCACGCGCCCGCGGCGGCGAACACTAAAAGCAATCCGACGGAGCGCGAACTAACCGCCGATGAAGTCACCATGCAGTTCTTCCCCGATGGCCGCAACATCAAGCTCGCCGATGCGGTCGGCACTGCGGTGATGACCGTTACACCGATTCGTGCGGTGCGCGGCGCCGATAAGAAGACGATTCGGGCGCCTCGAATGAATGCAATATTTTTTGACGAAGGCAATCGCGTGAAGAGTTTTAGCGCGACGGACGGCGTGAGGGTTGAACTGGAAGCGCTGGTTGCAGATTCGCGGCCCATTCGCGTGACAACCAGCAAGACCGCCAAAGCGGACTTCCTGGAGGACTCGCAGGACATCGATCACGTATCGCAGGACGGTAACTTCAAATACAACGAAGCCGACCGGAACGCCCTTGCGGATCGAGCGGTTTATGACGGGCAGAAGGAAATACTGAACCTTCGAGGCAAGCGCCCGATGGTGTGGGACGCCAAGGGCCGCACTCAGGCGGACGAGATAGACTACGACCGCGAGCGCGACGAAACGCACGCGCGCGGCGATGTGCGGACGACTTATTACAGCCGCGAATCCTCGAACGACTCGACGCCTTTCAAGAACACGAAGTCGCCGATCTTCATCACCTCCGAGCGGGCCGACGCGCGAAACGAGGACGGCGTCGCAATCTATACAATCAACGCCCGCGGCTGGCAGGACGACAATTTCGTGAAAGCCGACCGGATCGAACTCTATCAGGACGACCAGCGCATGGTGGCGATTGGAAACGTCGAAAGCGCTCTCTACCAGGTGAAGCGCGAGACCTCGCCCGGCAAACGCGAAGAAGTCCCCGGATTTGCGACCGCTGAACGCATGACTTATTCCGACACTGAAAGAAAGGTTCATTACGAAGGCTCGGTGAAGGCGCGCCAGGGCACCGACCGTATCGAGGCGGCCGCCGTGGATGTTTTCCTGAAGCAGGAGGTCAACGA